>Ga0302046_10000006_pt1 | contig 297676 bp, 282 predicted proteins | sample RVTome_11_FD_200261 | JGI IMG/M metagenome (GOLD analysis project Ga0302046, IMG submission 200261) | Soil microbial communities from uranium-contaminated site in the Upper Colorado River Basin, Wyoming, United States - RVT147D111 (version 2) ... | reverse complement strand
CATCCGGCACAAGTTAAGCCGCCTGGCTCTGCCTTCCGCCTGACCTTCAGCCCACCGGTAACGTAATGAACCTTCTCCCGCCCTTCTTCCTCGGGGCACGCCGTCCGCGTGCCCCGGTGGGATGCCATGACGAAGAAGACGTCCAGATCCAAGAAGGGTGGCGGTAGCAGAACACGTGCAGCAGACCCCCGCGCCGACCTGCAGGCGCTTGCAGACCTCCTCCCCGAGGACCGGGTGCGCGAGATCGCCCGCGAGACGGGGTTCATCAAGCGCGAGCGCACGATCGACCCCGTCGCCATGCTGTGGGTCCTCGCCCTCGGCTTCGGCGTTTCCCTCCAGCGCGACCTCGAGACCCTCCGACGCGAGTACCAGCGCCGGACTTCGACGACGATCAGTTACCCCGGCTGGTCCTACCGTTTCACGCCCGAGCTCGTCGCCTTCCTGCGCGAGTCGGCCATGCTCGCCATCGAGCGCCTTGCCGCGGAGGCGCATGGCAAGCTCGGCGACCGCCTCAAGCAGTTCAAGGACGTCATGATCCAGGACAGCACCGTCATCCGCCTCCACCAGAAGCTCGCGAAGGTCTTCCCGGCCACCCGCGCGCGCGGCGTCGCCGCCGGCGCCAAGGTTTCGCTGCTCATCAGCGCGGTGGCCAACGGGCCGAAGAAGGTCATCATCTCCGGCGAGCGCACCGCGGATGTGAAGATGCTGCGCGTCGGCCCGTGGGTGAAGGACCGAATCCTGCTCGTGGACCTCGGGTACTACAAGTACCAGCTGTTCGCGCGGATCGCGGAGAACGGCGGGTACTTCGTGACGCGGCTGAAGGAGAACGGGAACCCGCGGATCGTGGGGTCACACACGACGCACCGCGGACGCGCGATCGATGTCGAGGGGAAGCGGTGGCAGGACATCGTGCGCCTCCTGCGGCGCAAGACCGTGGACCTAGAGATCGAGATCGCGTTCCGGCGCCGGAAGTACAACGGGAGGGTGTCGGGCGACACCCGGCGGGTCCGCCTCGTGGCTGTGTGGAACGAGGTGGAGCGGACGTACCACGCGTACCTGACGAACCTCCCCGTGGAGGTGCTGGACGCGCAGGAGGTCGCGGACCTGTACGCGTGCCGTTGGGCGGTAGAACTCACATTCAAGGAACTCAAGAGCCGGTACCGGCTGGACCAGGTTCCGACGGCGAAGCGGCAGGTGGTGGAGGCGCTGATCTGGACGGCGATCCTGACGCTGCTGGTGAGCCGGAGGTACTACAACTTCATCGTGTCGCGGGCGCCCAAGAAGAACCGCGGGAGGTACCCGCGGTTGCGGTGGGCGAAGGTGTTCGCGCAACATGCGTCGGACCTACTGGCCGCCATGCTTCGATACCTCGGTTTCGTTGGCGATCGGAGGGATTTCTTTGAACTCAAGGCCGGGGTGTACAGCAGCCAGGCCTTAGATCCCCACGTGAAGCGCGAGCGGCTACTCGACGGCTGGTGGGCTTAACTTATGCCGCATGAAGTCGACTTGGGATACATCGCGTTCCGCGCAATCTTGTGTCCAGTGCCCCTGGAAATCCGATTCCCTGCCGGGGGCGAGGCCCAACAGGAGGAGGTGCTCCTGGAGGTTTCGGCGCCATCTGGTGGGGGCGAGGTGACCGTCTCGGCGCTCTTGGACGGCAATTGGCAGGAGGTTGCGTTGGCCTCTGAGCCCTCGCGTCCCGGCAGCGGAAGCATCTCCATGCTCTGGGACATCCGCCAGTTGCCGGACGGGAGCTACTCCGTGAAAGCGCGGCTTGCTTCGGGTCAGGAGAGCGCGCCCGTCACGGTCGTCATCCGTCAGGTTCAGTTGCTGGCCACCATGGGGACGGTCTTGCCTCAAGATGGCCAGTTCCGCCCGGGCCTTCCCGCATCGGCGTCAATCCAGGTGAGGAACGCAGGCCTGGGGACCTCGGGAAACCTCACGGTGTCGGTCTACCTGAAGTCAGCCGCCGCCGAGAGCCTGCTCGATGAGGCGGCCTTCGAGCCGCTCGGGCCGAACGCCGCCGTGACGCTCGATGTGTCCTTCGACCTCCCAGACGAGGGAGAGTACAGAATCGTGGTGAGGGTTCAATCGGACGGACAAGAGGAGGCGCCGGCACCGGTGGAGTCCCAGGGCTTCGCCGTTGAATCGGCCCAAGGCTCCGCCGGCGCCGGCCCGTTCGACGTGTCCTTCGTGGGGCTTCTGCTGGCGGCGATCGGGGCGGCGGCCGCCATTGCCTGGGTCTGGTTCCGGCGCCGCAAGGCCAGACCTTGAGGAGCGACCGGGGGAAGGGGTGTACCGGTCCACGAACCTGCCAAGTCCACCGTCACGATTTTGGTCGTCACGACCAAAACCCTCGCGGACGCACCCATCCCCCTGTCGAAGTGACCCGGGCGCGGTGGGAGCATTCTTGCCCGGCAATACCCCCCCCCCGCGGCCGGTCCAAGGGGCCCCTGGAGCCGTGCTTGGGGGCGCTGCCGCGGCATCGCGGTCGGGGCGAGGGCGGTTCCGATCACGCCTCGCGCGGAGCCCGAGAGTCCGCCGTCATTCCCCAGTCTGCAGCGTTTCGAACCGGAACCCGCCTGAAACCGGCTGCGCTCGATCCCTCAACTCACCTCGCCCGGATCAGGCGGTTCGCGTAGTGTCGCCGGTCCGTGGGCAGCGGCGGTCCACGACCCGGGGCGGCCAAGTGGGCGCGACCAGACCGCAGGGCCTCGAAGAATCAGGCGACGCGGCCTGCCATCCGCCTCGCCGCCGCCTCCGCTAGCTCTTTGAGTATGGCGAGGCGCGCGTCGAAGCGTGTGTCAGCCGCCTCTACCATCCCCGGTTCCGCGGACGAGACCGGGCTCACCCTTCCGAACACCGCGGATGAGCGCTTCCCGATCGGTGAGGATGTGGAGATTAGGCTGGAACCGGGTTCTGGTGCGGAACCGCCGGGGAGCCCGAGGGCCTCAATCGTCAGAGGCCGCGTCCCGCACGAGGGCGTCCAGGTTCCGCGTGAGCCGGCCGATCCACCGCGGCGACGCAATCCGGTACAGGCCCTTGAACGAGTCCTCGAAGGCGCGCTCCCGAACGATGGCTGGCATCTGCCGGAACCGCTTGGCAAGCAGGGGGGCTTGGACGTAGTCGAGGTGTCCCTTCATCCGGGTGGAGTCCCGCGGCTCGAAGCACAGCGCGAAGATGTCGCGCCGGTCGACAAGCCGGAAGGGCTGCAGCTTGAGCGCGATGAGCAATTCGCGCGTCGCCACGAGGCCCCGAAGGGGCGCCGCCCCGAACGTCGCCCGGATTTCCCGCTCCTCGCTGTGCCTGGCGAGGTAGCCGTGCTCCATCCAGAAGGCGACCCCCCGGTCTTGGACTCCGCCCACGAGGAGGTCGACGCGGGCGCCCGAATCGTGCTCCACAGCTCGTACCCTTCGTCGTATCGGCCGCCGCGGAGCCTCCGAGATTTCGAGACGGCGAACTCGAGGGATCGCAGACGCTCACGGGCCCGCGCAGCGCGCCGCGCGTCAATCACCAGGTCCAGATCCACCGATGTGCGGGCAAATGAGTAGGAGGAAACCGCGTAGCCGCCGATCAGCAAGGCACCCACACGCTCTCGATAGAGCTCCTGGAGAGCCTTCAGGGCCACTACTTCCGCCCGCGACGGCTCAGGCACGCCGGATCATCTCCTCTGCAGGGGCGAATATCGACGCGTTGCGCCGGACAAAGGCAAGCACCCGGGGCTTTGGGTCGACCGGCAACCCTCCGACCCGCGAAGCCGCGATCGCCCGCCGGCGGTGGAGAATCACCTCGATGCCCGCCCCGGTGCCGCGGATTTCCGCCTCCCGCGCGGCGATCCCCGCGGCGGCGAGGAATCGCTTCCAGCGAGGCACATCCCGGGCGCGGACGGCCACATGGAGGGCGTGGTACGCCGGCGTGGACCCCGCCGCATAGCGGCCTGACGTCCAGATCCTGACGGCCGTCTCGGCCGTGAAGCAATAGGGCCAGGGCGCCTCGGCGAGAGCACGTTCGGCATCGGCGGGGCGAAGCGAGGCACGGCGCTCCACCCACCGCTCGGGAGGGACGGCACGGTAGGTCCCCCGCCCGACGCGCTCCACGTAACCCCGAAGCTTGAGCTCGGAGAGGGTGCGGTGCGGCCGCGGGGCGGGGAACGTGAGCTCAAAGTCAAAGATGGAGAAGGGCCGAGTTCCGAAGGTTCTCCATATCCATGCGTAGAGGGTTTCGGCGCGGGTCATCATATCCGTATTCCACGGATATTCTATTTGTAAGTTACTATCCTCTTCTTCGATGCCACGCTCAGCCGCGTTGTCGCCTCCCCGGCCAGCGCCGTGACGCGCGTGGCCGAATCTCAAGCCCGGGCAGTTCACCCGCCCGAGAGCCCTTGGCCATAGCCGAGATGGAGGTCCCTGACAGGCAGCGCCGCGTAAGGGCCCGGGCCCGTTCGGAGCGGAAGCGTCGGGAGTCCCGTAGCGCGGGAAGGGAGGTTCCCGTCAGTGCGAGGCGGCCATTCGTGCGGCCGCCGCCTCCGTGAGTTCCTCGAGCAGCGCTATGCACGCGTCGTAGCGCGCGTCCGGCATCCCGACCGGGTCATCGACGTCGGTTTGCGGCCGGCCCGCGTACTCGCCGAGCGTGAAGAGCTTCCCCTCGAGCCGGTCGATCGCGCCGCCCCACTCGTGGAGGAGGTGCTGCTTCTGGCCACGCGTCATTACGAGGACGAGGTCCGCCTGGCCCATGAGGCCTGGCGTCAGCAGGGATGCCCTGTGGCCGGCCAGGAGGTCGTTGCCGAGCCTCCGCTGCACGGCCCGGCGGGCGGCGGAGGTGGCCGGCAGCCCCGGCGTCGCCTCGAGGCCCGCGGACGAGACCTCGGCCCGGCCGCCCGCCCCCGCGCGCTCGAGCGCGCGGGCGAGCAGCAGCTCGGCCATGGGGGACCGGCACTGGTTGGCGAGGCACGCGACGACGACATGGAGGGGTGGCACGCGATTCCCATGGAGCGGCGGGGGCTTGATGTTTCGCAGTAGCAAAGGGGTACGACCCGCGGGATGTCGAGGGGGGTTGGGGGTTCTTTGCAAGGCTTCGCCAAACCTTCATATCCGGCGCGCAACTAGTCCTCGCCGTGACGACCCACACAAAGGACTTCTCGTTGCTCATGGCGGCCCATGCTTTCGTGGAGATGGCCTATGAGGGAATGGAGGCCGGGTACGAGGCCAAGGACGACCGCCGCATCCGGGACGCGGCAGAGAAGGCGTGGGTGTCCGCCCTCCACGCCGTGGACCACGCGATGGAGCGGCACGATCTCATCCCGGAGCCCGGCGCCATGGCACACGCCTCTAGGCACCGGTTCCTGGAGCGCGCGGGCCGCAAGGACCTCTCTGACCAGCTATCCGTCTTTGCTGACTACCTCCACGGCCGCGTGTTCTACTTCGGCGACATCCCGCCGCGGGAGCGGATGGGGGTTGGGCTGGAAGAGGTTGAGCAGTTCATCCGATCCCTGAGCGAAGAGGTGTAGCGGGCACCGCCCATTGGAACCCCGGCGAGGTCCTGGCTGGGGCGGATAAGGGCGCCGCCGGCAGCGCAGCCCTTGAGAAGGCGCTGCGGGGACGGGGGGTGGATGGGGATTTCATAGGACGGAATTGGAGGGCGAGCCGTCCGGCCAGGTCGCCAATTTGGGGGGTATTGAAACAGGCCCCGTTGTCCCTCTGGCCCGCCCCACGAGCGGTCCACGCATGAGGGAGCCCAACCAAAGTCTTAACTTCTATGGCCTCCACATAGCAACTATATGGCAACGCCGAAGATCACGACGATCCAGGTGACCCCGAAAGTGCGCGACCGACTCAAGCGCCACGGGCTCAAGGGCCAATCCTACTCCGAGGTTCTCGATCGCCTCATGGACCGTCTTGACTACGAAGAATTCATGGAGGCGCAGTATCGCCGCCTTGCCAAGCGGAAGGACTTCACGCCGCTGGATGAGGTCGCGTGACGTTCCAGGTCTTGTTGCACCGGGACGCGCGAAAGTTCCTCGAGCGCATTCAGCGGCCGCACCGCGATCGGATTGTCGCGGCCCTGCGGTCCCTTGAGACCGATCCGTTCACGCCCCGACCCGGGGCGGACATCAAGCGGCTCCACGGCACGCGCGGGCGAAATGACCTGTACCGCCTCCGGATCGGGAAGTTCCGTGCGGTGTACGACGTCGAGGGCAGCGAGGTCCTTGTAACCGAGATATGGGAACGCGGCCACGGCTATGATATATGATCGGGGCATAGGGAAGTGGACAGGACGGAGTCCATTCCTGTGCTTCCCCCAGTCGCGCCTCGCCCAACCCCCGCCCACCCCCACACCTTTTCTTCCCTCCCCCGCGATCCCGCGCGCATGGATCCCCCCATGCCCGACTCCCGTCCCCGCCTCGAGGAAGTCCTCCAAGTCTTCGAACGCCACCGGACGGTCCGCCAATATGCGGACGCCCGCATCCCAGAGCAGGACATCGCCCGCATCCTCCAAGCGGGCCGCCGCGCGCCGACGGACGCGACGGGCTTCATGTACGCGGTCATCCGCGTCACCGACACGGAGCTGCGCGTGCGCCTGGCGGCGCTGTGCGGCGACCAGCAGCACATCGCCGACGCGTCCGACTTCTTCGTCGTGTGCCTCGACCTCCACCGGCAGGCGCGCCTCCTCGAGGCCCTCGGCGAGCGGCAGGCCCCGCTCGGCGCCTGGGCGTTCCTCTTCGGGGTCGTGGACGCGGTCCTCGTGGCCGAGAACATGGCGGTGGCCGCCGAGGCGCTCGGCTACGGGACGGGGTTCATCGGGGGCGTCCACTACGACACCCCGGGGGTCGCGCGGGCGCTCCGGCTCCCGGCCGGCGTGTTCCCGATCGTCGGCCTCACGATGGGCGTCATCGCGCGCGAGCCGGCGCGGCGCAAGCGGCTGCCGCTGGAGTCGACCTTCCACGAGAACGCGTACGCGCCGACCACGGACGCGGTGGCGGCCGCCTGCTTCGAGGCGATGGTCTCGCAGGGGGGGTCGTTCGACTGGAAGAGGACGCTGGTGCGGTACTTCGCCGCGGGGGGGATCATGGAGCAGCGGGAGCCGACGATCACCGCGGCGCTCCGCGAGCAGGGGGTCCTCCCCCGCTGATGGGTCACTCGAGGCGCAGCACCGCCGTGTTCTCGAGCGCGAGCGCCTCGAAGTCCGAGGTGCCCGGGGGGGGCGGGCCGCCGAGGACGCGCCGGAGCTTCGCGCGGCTCGGCGCGAGCACCGTGTCGTCGCGGGCAAGGGAGAGGGACGAGAGGGCCTCGGCGAGCGCGCGCCCGGCGGAGCCCGCGCGCCCCTCGGCCACGAACCCGAAGGCCGAGGTCGCCGCACCGACCCCCGCGCGCGCGAGCGCCTTCTCGATCTGCCGCTGCCCCGAGAGGTAGAGCATGATTTCCACCCGCGGGTCGCGCGCGCGCGCCTCCCCGGCCGCAGCCGCCCCCCGCGCGTGGTGGACGGCGGACGCCAGGTGCGCGGCCCCGCAGACCGCGCGCGCGTCCACCACGGTGATCCGCACCCCGTGGCGCCGCTCGGCGGAGCCGACGGCGGCAAGCGCGCGCTTCAGCCCGGGCGGCTTGCCCCGCGCGCCCACGAAGTGCGCGCCCTTGACATCCTCGAATCGTACCGGGGGTGGGCCGGCCCCCTCGCGGGCGGTCGCCCGCCGCCCCGGCCGTCCGCGCGCCGCCGGCTTCCGCGTCCTCACCGCGGCCACTCCCCCAGGTTCCGTTGTCGCCGCCCGCGCGCCGCAGGCTTGCGCGCCTTCGGCCGGTCCTTCTCAGCGCCTTCCCCCTCCGGCGCCTTCAGGTCCTCCTCGCCTTCGCCCGCCGCCGCGGCCGGAGGCCCCCCCGCGGGCAGCCCCTCCGCCTGGCGCTTCATGTCCTGCGCCAGCCGCGGGCCGATGAGCGGCACGCGCGCGAGCTGCTCGGCCTTCCCGGCCCGCACGTCCTCCGGCGACCGGATGCGGTGGGCCCAGAGCGACCGCGCGCGCATGCGCCCCACCCCACGGAAGGCCACGAGCGTCAGGAGCTCCGCCTTCACCCCCGCGACGACGCGGCGCGCGAGCGGCGCGATGTCCGGCAGCGGCCCCGCGCCCGACGCCCGCGCCACCTCCCGCAAACCGTAGAGCAGCCACCGCGCCGTGTCCACGCGGTTGCGCAAGTCCCCGGGCCCAATGTCGAACTTCGCGCAGATCGCGTCGAGCGAGTACTCGCTCACCCACCACTCTAGCACCTCCGCCGTCTTGACCTGCGACAGGAAGTCCTCGTCCTCCACCAGGTCCTCCGCCTTCTCCACGAGGAAGGTGTCCCTCTCGCGCTCGGCGAGGTCCTGCACCCAACCCCACTCCGACTCGCGCATGTAGAGCGCCTGCGCGTCCGGGACGGACGAGATGAGGTGCAGCCATGAGCGGTCGGTGATCCGGCGCTTGCCCATCAGGTCGAGGGCGTCGATGAAGCGCACGGCGGTGAGCGGGTCAAGGTACAGCTCCGAGACCCGCCGCCCAAGCGCCGTCGCCCGGAGGTCGGCTCCCGACCGCTGGACCAGCCCGTGGTCGTGGAGGAACGCGAGGACGTCCTCCACGGGGCCGTCGAGCTGCCACCCGTCCGTCTGGTGCGAGAGGAAGGTCGCGCCCAGGAACGCCTGCAGGTCGCCCTCGCCGCTGACGTACCCCGTGGCGACCGCCGCGAGCAGGTGCACGCGCAGCGCGGGCTCGGTGCCGAGCTTGGAGACGATCCGCTCCGGGTCGGCGTAGATGTAGTGCTCCATCAGCGGCTCGACCTCGTCCTCGCTGCGCGCGAGCAACACCGCCTCGCCCTCCGTGTCGTACCGGGGGCGCCCCGCCCGCCCGCACATCTGCTTCACCTCGAGCACGGGGATCGGCACCTGCCCGAGGTTCGACTCGTAGCGGCGCAAGTCGCGGACGACGACCCGCTTGGCCGGCAGGTTGACCCCGGCCGCGAGCGTCGGGGTGGCCACGATCACCTTGAGCGCGCGCTCCTTGAACGCGCGCTCGACCGCCGTGCGCTGGGCGTGCCCGAGCCCCGCGTGGTGGAACGCCACGCCGTCGGCCACGCACCGCGCGAGCCGCTCGTGGAGGTCCGTGCGCTCGCCCGCGCGGGCGGCGTCGGCGGCCTTCGTGAGCCGCGCGCGCTCGCCCTCCGCGAGGAGCGGGCGCACGGCGTCGCGCAGCCGGTCGGCCTCGGCCACCGCCGACCGCCGCGAGTTCACGAAAACGAGGACCTGCCCCTCGCCCCTCAGCGAGTCGAGGACGAGCGCCTCGACGGGCTCGCCGGGGGAAAGCAGCATCTTCCGCTTGCGGTCGGCGTACAGGATCGACGTCCCCTCCGACACGCCCTCCCTGAGCACGACCGGGCGGAAGTCCGACTGCACGAGCTTCGCCCCTAGCCAGTCCGCGATCTCGCGCGCGTTCCGGATCGTGGCGGAGAGCGCGATGAGCTGGGCCCGGGGGTTCCTGATGCGCACCTTCGCCAGCAGCACCTCGATCGTGGGGCCGCGCGACACGTCGTGGATGAGGTGCACCTCGTCGGCCACGACGACCCCCATCCCCTCCATCCACCGGGAGCGGTGCCGCATGAGCGAATCGGCCTTCTCGGAGGTCGCCACGACGATGTCCGCCCCCTGGATCTCCGCGTCCGACTCGTCGAGCTCGCCGGTGGCCACCTTGACCGTGAGACCGAGTCCCGAGAATGCGCGCAGCTCCTCGATCTTCTCGGCCGCGAGCGCGCGCAGCGGGACGATGTACAGCCCCGGCCGGCCGGCGAGGGCGGCCTTGACGAGCGCGAGGTACGCGACGAGCGACTTGCCGGACGCCGTGGGGACCGCGAGCACGAGGTTCTCGCCCGAAAGAGCGTGGGCAAGCGCCTCCGCTTGGGGCGGGTAGAGCCGGCCGATCCCCCACCCCCGAACGACCGCCTTCGCGCGCTCGTCGATGTCCAACGACGAAATGTCCTGCGTAGCGCCCTCCGCCCGCGGCACGATTCGCGCCAAGCGGTCGCGCCAATAAAGCGGTTCGCCGGGCCCGCGGTCCGCCGCACGATGTCGCGCAACACACTGGCTAAAGCCAGCACTCTCCGCCCGTTAACGGAGATTTCATTAACCCAAACCCACGTCGACGCGACTGGCATCCCCCTCTTTCCTCATATAGCCAGTCTATCGAAGAGGATGATCCATGGCCAAGACAACTCGTTCAGGGGCCGTCCTCTGCGTCGCCCTCCTCACAGCAACCCTGCTCGCGCCGCTCATGGCGGGGCCCGCCACCGCCGCCGTCGGCCTGCGCGCGAACGCGGGGGGCTCGCAGGTCGCCAACGTCAATGACACCGTCACCTTCGACGGTTCGCGATCCTACACCCTCTCGGGCCAGCAGCTCAACTACTCGTGGGACTTCAACCAGTCCGACGGCATCCAGGTCGACGCCACCGGCGTGCTCGCCACCCACATCTACGACGTGTCCGGGATCTACACCGTGACCCTGATCGTCGGCGACGGGATCCAGAACGACACCGACGAGGCCACCGTCATCGTCACCTCGAGCAACGGGACCATCCCCGGCGTCCCGAACCTCCCGCCCGTCGCGCGCGCGCCGCTCACGCAGATGGGCTTCCAGAACCAGTCGATGACCTTCGACGGGTCGCGCTCGTTCGACCCGAACGGCGACAACCTCACCTTCGAGTGGGACTTCGACGACCGCAACGGCCTCACCTCCGGCGGCGACGCCCAGGGCGCGGTCGTCGCGTGGAACTACACGACGGCGGGCTACTACAACATCACGCTGATCGTCTCCGACGGGACGGCCTCCGACTCGGACGAGACCTCCGCGATCATCCTCGCGGACAACGGCACCGTCATCCCCGGGGTGAATGTCCCGCCGGTGGCAAACGCGGGCGGCGACCGGCTCGCGGTCGTCGACGAGCCCACCCAGTTCAACGCCAACCTGTCGTTCGACCTCGACGGAGACAATCTCGTCTACGAGTGGGACTTCGACTCGCGCGACGGCTCGACCACCGTGCAGCGCACGGGCGAGCAGGTGGAGTGGACGTTCCGCGCGACGGGGCTCTACAACGTGACGCTGCGCGTGACGGACGGGAAGGGGGAGGACACGGACGTCGTCCGCGTCTTCGTCACGGAGGGCGGCGGCGGCGTCCCGGGCGTGCCCGGCGTGGACAACATCCCGCCGTTCGCGGTCATCTCGGAGCCGCTGCCCGGCTCCCGCCACGAGCCCAACGAGGCGGTCGTGTTCAACGGGTCGCTCTCGTTCGACGCCGACGGCGACGACCCCATCCGCTGCGAGTGGCAGGTCGTCACCAGTGAGGGGTTCGCGCTCCTCGGCGCGGGGTGCGTGATCACGCGCAGCTTCGCGGAGCCCGGGCTCAAGGAGGTCTTCCTGTTCGTGGCGGACGCCGCGGACGCCGTGGGGGCCAACCAGGTCACTTTCCTCGTCAACGGCACGGACGGCCCGATCAACCGGCAGCCCGACGGCCAGATCGAGGGCAACGAGACGGTCGAGGTGAACCGGCCCCTCAACCTCACGGCGAACTACACGGACCCCGAGGGGGACGAGCTCACGTTCGTCTGGGACTTCGACCTCAGCGACGGCCTCCAGGACGAGGCGACGGGCCGCAACATCACGTGGTCCTTCAACGCCACCTGCACCTGCACCGTCACCGTGCGCGTCACGGACGGGCAGCACCGGAACGTGCCCGTCATCGGGCTGCTGCGCGTGACCGTGACCCCGCGCCAGGTCTTCCCGCCCCACGCGATCGCGGGCAACGACACGACAGCCACGGCCGGGCAGGGGGTCGTCTTCGACGGGTCGGGCAACGACTCGGACGGGGTGATCGTGCTCTACGAGTGGGACTTCGACGGCAACGGCGTCTACGACTGGGATGACCCGAACACCGCGTTCGCGATCCACGCGTACCAGGACCCCGGCACGTACAGCGCGTGCCTGCGGGTGACGGACGACGACGACCTCACGGGCACGGACTGCCGCCAGGTGGAGGTCGCGCCGCGCCCGAACAACCTGCCGGTGGCCGATGCGGGGCCCGACCGGACCGACGTGACGCAGGGCGTCCAGGCCTACTTCTCCGGGACGGGCAGCGACTCGGACGGCGCGGTCGTCCTCTACGAGTGGGACTTCGACGGCGACGGGTCCTTCGACTTCTCGAGCGCCGCCAACGCCAACGCGTTCCACACGTACAGCGCGACGGGGGCGTACTCGGCCGTGCTGCGCGTCACGGACGACCGAGGCGGCAAGGGGTCGGACACGGCGTTCGTGACCGTGGCCGCGAACCGGCCGCCGGTGGCCAACGCCGGCCAGGACCAGACGGTGACCGCAGGGGAGAACGTGCACTTCAACGGCGCGGGGTCGAGCGACGCTGAGGGGCCGATCGCCAAGTACTCGTGGGACTTCGACTCCTCGGACGGCCTCCAGGAGGACTCCACGGAGATCGCGCCGTCGAAGACCTACGTGCGGGGGGGGGCGTACCTCGTGACGCTCCGGGTGTGGGACGCCTACGGGCAGACGGCGAGCGACACCGCCTTCGTCACCGTCGTGCAGACGGCCGGCGTGGGGCTCGTGGTCGACGAGGCGGGCCGCGAGGTGGCGCCGGGCGACTCGACCTCGTACGTGCTCACGCTGTCGAACACGGGGGACGGGACGGATTCGTTTGGCATCACGATCGATTCGCTCGACCCGGAGATCGCGGCCTGGTACACGCTCGACCAGCGGCAGGTGACCGACCTGCCGGCGGGCGGGTTCCGGATCCTGCGGCTCACGGTGAACGTGCCGGCGGACGCCCTCGCGTCCCAGCTCGAGCCCGTGACGGTACGGGCGACGAGCGTGTACGACGCCCAGAAGTCGGCCGCCGTCGACGTGACGACGTTCGTGCAGGCCATCTACAGGATCCAGGCGAACATCATCTCGATCCCGGAGCAGGCCAAGCCGGGCACCTCGCAGGACGTGGTGGTGCGCGTGCTCAACCAGGGCAACGACCTCGCGCGCGTGACGTTCGAGCAGGGGACGGGGGAGGGCGCATGGCTCGTGCTCGTCACCCCCGCGCCGTTCCCGGTCGAGCCCGGCGCCTCGAAGGACTTCACCTTCTCGCTGACGGTCCCCGTGGGGACGCCGGGGGGCAGCTACACGCTCACGGTGACCGCGACGGCCTTGGGGGTTTCGGCCAACGACACGGACACGGCGACGCTGACGGTGCCCCGGGAGCCCACGTTCCTCCCGGCGGCCTCCTCGTTGCTCATGATCCTTGGGATTGTGGTCGTCGCGGCCCTCCTCCTGCGGCAGCGGCCCTCACGCGAGGAGTGAGGGCCCCTCCGGGGCCCCTGGGTGGGGGGCCGGGGGGGTCTCCGGCGGCCCCCGGCCGAACACAGGGTTTATCGGCCATCAAGCATGAGTGTGTGCGGAGCCCATGGCGCGCATCAAGGTGGTCAATGAGGCATCGGACCTCGTCGGCCTCATGACTGCCGTGGACTCCCCCGTGAAGCGCGACGTGTTCCTGGCGCTCTCCGCCGGCTGGGAGAGCGAGCGGACGATCGAGAGCCGGTTCGGGCTCATGGGGCGGGCGGCGCTCAACCTGCTGGACAAGCAGGACATGCTCGACAGCCGGTGGGAGCCGACGGCCGAGGGCCCGAACAAGATGTTCCACGCGCGCTACTCGTCCTTCAAGATCGACACGACGGCCCCGATGGCGGAGCTCTCGGAGGTCTTCGCGGTGGCGGTGATGCCGGGCCCGGAGTTCAAGGAGAAGGAGGAGGCCCTCACGCAGATGGCCCTCGGGAGCGGCGTGAACGTGATGGACGCGGCCGTGCGGCTCGCGCTCTCCCAGACGATGGTGCGGGCGATCGCGAAGCGGTCGCAGCGCCTCGACCTGCGGGGCCTGCGCGTCGTGACGAACGGGGTGCCGGACAGGCAGGTTAAAGCGGCCGCGAGCGGCTTGGTCGGCCCGTGATTGTGGTCCTGCGGCTCGGCCACCGGCGCGCGAGGGACCCGCGGGTCACGACCCATGTGTGCCTGGCGGCGCGGGCGCTCGGGGCCGATGCGGTCTGGGTGTCGGAGCGCGACCGCGCGCTCGAGGGGGGCGTGCGTGCGGCCGTCGAGCGCTTCGGCGGGCCGTTCGAGGTGCGCACGGGCGTGCCGTGGCGCCAGGCGATGCGGGACTTCTCCGGGGTGCGGGTCCACCTGACGATGTACGGCGAGCCGATCGACAAGCGGGTCGCGGCGGTACGGCGCAGCGCGCGGGGGCGCGACATCATGCTCGTCGTGGGGGGGGCCAAGGTGCCGGGCGACGTCTACGGGATGGCGGACTTCAACCTCGCGGTCACGAACCAGCCGCACAGCGAGGTGGCGGCGCTTGCTGTCGCGCTCGACCGCCTCACGGCGGGCGCGTGGGCGCGCAAGAGGTTTAAGGGCGCCCGCGTGGCTGTGCGGCCCTCCGCGCGCGGGAAGGACGTGGTGCGGCGCGGGGACGAGGAGGAGTAGGCACGGGGCTGTTTTCGCGCCGCCAGCCTCGGGAGCGCGCGGCGCTCCGGGAGATGCCGGTGGCGCCGGGGGTGGGCAAGGTGCGCGCGCACAAGAGCGCGGGCGCGCTGAACATCCGGTTCGACACGGTGAAGGGGTCGCCGCCGGAGGCGGCGATCAGCCGGATGCTCGGGCTGGACGCTGGCCCGGCGCGGGCGCTCGCGCAGCGCGCGTGGGACGAGGGCGAAAAGTTCCGGACGTGGGCACCGCTCAAGGCGGTGCCGGCCGGCGCGGCGCCGGGGGGCGCGGCGCCGGGCGCTGCGCAGGCGGAAGCTGCCACGGCCGAGGGGCCCGCCCCGGATCGCGAGGTACGGCGCCTGGACCTCGGCGACCGCGTGGCGCTACTGGCCGTCGAGGCGGAGGGCGGCGGCGAGCTCGGCCGGGCCGTCCCCGTGTTCTGGACGGACCTCACGCACACCTGCGAGCCCAACTGGGCGAAGCGGTCGAAGGACCACCTTGTCGCGTGGGTGGAGGGCAACGTGGACGCCCCCGGCGGCTCGGAGCCGCTCGGGTTCGAGGCGCTAGACTTCGCCTGGCACGGCCCCCTCTACCTGAGGGGGGCGGCGATGCCGCTCGAGATCGCGGGGGTCGCGGAGTCCTTCCGTGGCGTCCCGCCGCCGGATGAGCGGGAGGAGGCCGTGAGGCCGGTCGTCCGCCCGGGCGGGCGCGCGGGCGACCCGGACGAGTTCGAGGTGACGGGGACCGTCCTGGCGGTCGCGGAGGCGCGCTGCGAGGGCGGGCGCGGGTTCATCGTGAAGCTGAGGGTGGCGCCGGTCGAGTGGGTCGAGGTCTGGGCGCACGAGCGCCTCCTCGCGCGGGTCCCCCGCGAGGGGGAGGGCGCGACCGCGCCCGTGCGGCTCTTCGGGCTCTGGGCGGGCCAGCGGACGGCCGACCTGTCGGTCGGGTGAGGCGCCGCGCGGCCCCCCGGGGGCCGCCCACCCGCTTACCTGCGGCGGCGGAAGAGGGCCGCGCCCGCAATACCTGCGGCCGCGGCCCCGAGCGCGAGGCCGGCGATGGCCGGCCCCATGTCGGGCGGCGGCGCGAAAGCCACGCCTTCGATGTGGATCACGTGCGGCCCGCCGTCGGGCAGCGAAACGACGAGCAGCGCCGTACCGTCCGCGGTGGAGTGCAGCGTGTACTCCGGCAGGCCGCTGTCGTCCGTGGCGTCGAGGGCGTCCTCGATGCCGGAGGCGCTCGCGGCGTCCCGGCCGTCGACCTGCACCTGCACGGAGCCGTCCCCGCCCGGCTGCACAAAGCGGATCACGATGGACCGGGGCCCCACGCCGGCGGGGTCGACGCTGACGACGATCCCCTGGTCCGTCCGCGTCACGACGACGCTCGCGGCTCCGTAGCTCGCCGCGTCAAACGCGCTCGACTCGGCGACCCACACCTCGGCCGAGAGCTGCTGGGCCCCCGCGGCGGCCGCGATGTGGAGTTCGCTCGGGGAGGAAGCGACGTGCGAGCGGAAGAACACGAAGCACGGGGAGGGCGGGGCGGCCACCGCGAACGAGGCGTTGTCGGCGGCCACGGTGAGCGACGCGTTGCCGCACGTCCACCAGACCGCGCCCGTGCGGTTCGACCCCGACACGGAGAGCGAGAGGGCGCTCGCGTTCCACCCGTCCAGGGCGACCGACCCCCCGAGGGTGAAGGTCGCCGTCGCGTTGGGCTCGAGCGTGATCTTCATGATGGCGTTGGGGTTGTCGTGCACCTGCGCCGCGGCCGACGTCCCGCGCACGTTGTACAGGGAGCCGCGCGCCTCCTGGGAACTCAATGCGTAGCCGCCGACGGCGACGCCCTCGAAGAAGAGCGTCCCGTCGGACGTGTAGTTCGCGACGACATCCGTGTCCTCGGGCACCTCGAACTGGACGAAGGCCCCCTCGACCGTGCCCGCGGACACGTCGAAGTCGAAGGCGCCGAGCCCCGGGGGCGTCGCGGGGGGCGCTGCGGCGGCCGGCGCGGGCAGGGCGGCGCCTGCGATCAGCATGGCCGCGAAGGCCACCGGGAAGGCAACTCCCCGGTTTCTCATCGGTCCCCCTCCATAGGCGCTACAGCGCCCCTCTGGCTCCTCGTCGCTATATAACGGATTTCGTTCACCTCTTGAAGCCGTCCGCGAAACCGGCGCGTGGCGCATTTATCAGACCGGCCCGCGTCCTGTGCCCCTGGGGTGAGGCGACGGGGATCGTCGAGGCATTCTTGGGGGCTGCGGTCGCCGGCTTCGGGCTGCTGCTCGCGGCCGTGGCGGCGATGGCGTGGCGCCGTGCGAACGACAGGAAGATGGCCGTGCTCGCGGCGGCCTTTGCGGTGTCGGCGGTGGGGGGCGCGCTGCTGCTTGCCGACGAGCTCACGGGAGGCCCGCTGGCGGGCCAGCGCGAGCTCCTGCTGAGCGCATCGATGCTCGGGACGCTGCTGCTTCTGTACGGCGCCCTCTTCCTTCGGCGCCGGTGAGCGGGGGAGGCGGGGAGCGCGCGGATGGGCGACGAGGCTGGCCCCGGCGGCCCCCCGGCGCCCGACCCGCCGGACCTGAAGCTCGAGAACCGGCGGCGCATTTACGGGCTCATCCGGGAGAAGCCGGGGATTCACCTGCGCGAGGTGGTGCGGGAGCTGGAGATGCCCTACGGCACGGCGGAGTACCACCTGCGGGTCCTCGAGGCGGGGGGCCTCGTCCGCGCGGTGGACGAGGACAACTACCGGCGCTACTACGAGGCGGACGTCGCGCTGCGCGACCGGCGGGCCATCGGGCTCATGCGCAAGCGGCCGGTGCGGGCGGTGGTGATCGCGCTCATCGAGCGGGGGGAGCTCAGCCACCACGACCTCGCGGCCGCCGCGGGGCTGAAGCCTTCCACGCTCTCCTACCACCTCGCGCGGATGGAGGGCGCGGCTCTCCTGCGCACGCGGCAGGAGGGGCGTTTCACGATGGTCTCCATCGCCGACCCCGCGCTCGTCGAGCGGCTCCTGTTCACGCACGGCCGCTCGTTCGGGGACGAGGCGGTGGATCGGTTCCTGGACACGTGGGCGCCCTTCGAGGCGCCGCCCCCTGCGCGGCCAGCGCCCTCGAAGGGACCGGGCGAGGCGGGCGCCGGGCGGCCGGCGGGGGAGGATTCGTAGCGCGGCCCGCGGCCGATGGCCCGCAGGCCGGCCCGGGGGCGCGCCCCCGCGGCCGCTGCGCTCATGGAGAGGAGAGGGAAAAGGGGGGCCCGGGGGCCCCCCGAAGTCGTGCCTTCAGGCGGCGAGCGCGGCGGGCGGGTAGTGCTCGCGCGCGTGGTCGTCGGCCTCTTCAGGCAACTCGTCGGGCGCTCCCGCGTCCGCCGGCGGGACGTCGTCCGGTTGGCCGGCGCCCTCCGGCGGGACGTCATCGGGTTGTCCCGCGAACTCCGGGGGGTGCGCCGCCCCAGCCTGGTTATGCATCTCACCGGCTTCTGGCATCGCCGCGTGGTCTGCACCCATGCCGGGGTTGGCGTCTCCCCAGATCGACTGGCCCGCGTAGGCGGCACCCGCAAGTCCTGCGGAGGCCACCACGGCGAGCCCGAGCAGCAGGGCCATGTGTGTCTTGCGCATGGTCATACCACTGGGGAGCCGATTCGGGGGGCCATAGATGAACGCTCTCGATCACGGCTTGAACCGTTAGTGCGTCCGGTGGCCGCGGTCCTCGCGCCGTCGCGCCAGGCGCCGGCGGACGCGCTGCGCGTCGATTCCGAGGCCGGAGATCGTGCGGCTGCCCGCGGTCCACTCGCGGGCCCGGGCCGAGATCCGCGCCGTCCATGCGGAGAGGCCGCCGCTGGCCTTGTCCATCATGCCAGTGAGGCGTCCGTTCCCGGCGATCTTCCGGGCCGCCTCCTTCGTGCGGCGGGCCAGCAGTTCGCCGTCGCGCTCGAGGCCCGCGAGCGTGGCGGAGCTGCGCAGGGCGGCGCCCATGGAGAAGGCGCTCCGGCGCAGCGCGCGGCGCTCGCGCGCAAGGGCACGCTGGGAGGCCGTGCGCAGCCGTCGTGGCCGCGAGGCGCGCTCGGTGGGGGGGTCGGTCGGGGGGTCGGGGGTGTCTGGGTTCTCGCTCATGGCGATCGCTCCAGTTGTCCTGCGCGTCGTCCCCTACATGATGCGTTTCGTTCACACGTCGAACTGGCCACCCGGACACCCGCGGCCGGCGCGGGGGGTTGGGTGGGGTCGCGCCGGCCGCGGGGCGCCCCTCAAGGGGGCGCTCATCGAGGGTGAGGGGGAGCGGAGGGGGTCAAGACATGGGACGGGCCGCTCCCCCGAGGCTGCCGCGGGCCTCGCGCCCGGGGGCCGAGCGTCTCCGCGGCTGCGCACATGGACACCGTGGGGGGGGCCGTATTTACGGGTTCTCGATCGCGCCTCGAACCCGCCCCGTTCCCCGCGCGCCAACGAGGACGGGCCCGTGGTCGGACGCGTACGGGGCGCCGATGCCCCCCGTCCGATCCGCCTCGCGAGCCGGGCGCCGGCAAGGTCACGGCGCCTGATAACCACGTTCGACGGGAAACGAGGGGCCCCACGGCGGCATTTTCGAACCAACTTCGCGGATTGCTCCAGAACGGTTAAAGACCCCTGGGGGATGGCTCTTTCCGGCGATGCAAGTGCAGCCTGGGAGAAGTCGCACAGGAGGGAGGGTAGGCGAGCGCGCCTACCAGCAGCAGATGGAGCGCGTCGTGTCCGGGGTCGTCGTCGGCGACGACCACCCGACGACGCCCGTGAACGCCGGGGTCCTGTCGAAGGCGGCAGGGCTCGCCAGCGGCGGCAACTACCTGGCGGCGATCCGCGTGCTCGGCGACGTCCACGTGGAGGTCAACGACCCCGTGGACCAGGACATCCGGCCGGAGGACGTCGAGCAGGCGCTCGGCGACCTGCGGCGCGCGCTTGCCAAGGCGCCCGCGGGGGCGGAGCGGGACGCGTCCGCGTCGCTGCTTGCGGCCGCGCGCGCGGAGGCCTCCGAGGGGCGGTGGCTTGCGGCGTGGGAACTCATCGACGAGGCCGACACGCGGCTCGCGGCGGCGTACGCGGCCTGAAGGCGCGCGCCCGACTCAGGGCTGCGACTCGGGCACCACTTGGCTGAGCAGGCTAGGCACCGAGGTCAGCCGCCGCGCGCGGATGGCGGCGTCGACCTTCTTCCGCATGGTGCGGGCCGCGTCGGGCAGAAGCAGGCGGACCTCGCAGCGCGGGCACGAGTTCATGCGGTAGCTGCCCAGGAAAACGCCCTGGTAGGTGACCCGGGGGTTGATGAGGTGCATCGGGTCGTGGCCGCAGTCGGGGCACCGCATGGCGCACACAACGGGCTCTTGCTGTATATGGTTGGGGATGGGTTTTCGGCCGGCGGAGGCCAAAACGCGTGTTTTGGAGCGAAAAGGCGCGCGCTCCCCGTTCATGACCCAGGGAGGAGTCCCAGCGTCTGCTTCTCCAGCGAGACCTCCTCGAACCGGAGCCCGAGGCGGCGTGCGTGGGCGTACGCGTCGAGGACCTCCTGCGACGTCGGGCGCCGCGCGAGCGGCGCAAAGCGGGGGTTGAACGCCGCGGAGCCGGGGTCGCACGCGTAGTCCGGGTGGTACTGGTCCATGACGTTCACGAGCGCCTCAGGCGCCTCCGCCGCGACCCAGTCGAGCACGGGCTTCGTGCAGCACTCGACGTGGCCGGGCATGACGAGGTGCCGGATGACCATGTCCTCGCCCCATCCGTACACCGCCTTCAGGTTGCGTGTGACCGTCTCGAAGTACCACGGCGTCCGCGCGAGTTCCACGGCGCACCTTCCAGGCCCGAACTTGAAGTCGGGGAGCCACACGTCGAAGAGGCAGCGCAGGAGGCGCGTCGTCTCGTCTGTCATGAAGAAATTCGAGTTCCACAGGAGGGGGGCGTTGAGCTCGCCTGCGTACGAGCCGTGGTCGGCCCGCTCGGCGTAGGGGCGGAACCGGTCGGCCTTGGCTTGCTCGGCGTTGCGGTCGGCCTCGGGCGGTGGGCGGCGGCCCGCCGCCAGCTCGCGCACGGCGCCGAGGATCGTGTGGAGGTGGATCGTCGGCTCGCCGCCTACGAAGTTGATGTTATGGCACCCCTCCAGGCGCAGCTGGCGCGCGGCGGCAGCCAGCTCGACGGCCGAGAAGGGCACGCCGTTGTCCTTGTCGTGGGAGATGTCCCCGTTCTGGCAGAACTGGCAGCGCATGTTGCAGGACGTGAAGAAGATCGTCCCCGACCCTTGCGTCCCGCGGAAGACGAGCTCTTCGCCGCGGTGGTGGAAGTACGAGCCCACGCGAGAGGCCGACTCGAGCTGGCAAGTGCCGTGGCGGGCGCCCGCTGTCCGGTCGACCCGGCAGTTCCACCGGCAGAAGGTGCAGTGGGCGAGCATGCGTCCGGCGAGCTCGGCAGAGAGGTCGACGAGGGAGGGCGCCGCGGGCTCGACGTCGGAGAGCCGCGCGCGCCCGTCGCGGACGTCGCGCCAGAGGGCGAGGAACTCGGGCGTGCGGCGCGTGTGCTCGTCCCAGAGGTCGGCCTCGGGGGCGCCGTCGGGCGGGAGGGAGCACCCGATGCGGCGGGCGATGAGGTGCTTCGCGGGCCGCTCGTTCTTCGAGACGGCGAGGTACCAGGGGAGGCGGTCGCCCACGCGCTCCCACACGCGCAGGGCCGCGAACCGCCGGTCCGTGGAGGCGGCCATGGCGGGTGGTCCCGCGCGTTCGCAGGATTTGAGGGTTGCCGGGCGGCGCGCCGTCAGGCGTGCGGGGGAGCCCCTTCCTCCGCCATCCCCAGCTCCCTCCGGCGCGACCGCTCGCGGTACCACAGGAGCGCGAACGCGCCCGCGGCCCCCGCGAGCACGAGGGCGAGCGCCGCCATGGGCAGCCCTCCCGTGGCCTCGGGCGGCCCCGTCGTGCCCGTGGGGGGCGCGTCGTAGGTGACGTTCAGCGTGGCGGTGGTCGTCTGGCCGATGCCGTCGCGGGCGGTGGCCACCACCTGGTTCGCCCCGGGGTGCAGCGTGACCTCGGTGGTGAAGACACCTCCGGAGCTCACGTCCACGCGCAGGCCGTTCACCGTGAGCGTGGAGCCCGGGGTCGCGGTCCCATCCACGCGGACCCTGCTGGACGCCACCGTCGTCCCGTCCGCCGGCTGCGTGAACGCCACGGCGGGCGGCGGGGGCAGCGGCGGCGGCAGGACGGTGACGGTCCACGAGTGCGCCGCCAGCGCCGTCGCGTTGTGGACGAAGGCCGAGACGGTGAAGCGGCCGGCGGTCTCCGCGCGGTAGCTGTAAGAGGCCGCGTTGCCCCCCACCGGCGCGCCGTCGAGGCGCCACTCCCATACGACGTCCGGCGGCGCGGGCCCCGCGAACGTCCCGGTGAACGTCTGCTCCGTCCCGATCGTCATGTTCAGCGGGGAGGACGGCTCGAAAGTGACGTCCAGCTGGTGCAGCACGGTCCCGGGCTCCGCCACGACCTCGATCGTCCACGAGAAGTCCGCGCGCTCGCCCGCCCCCTCCACCGAGACGGAGAGCGTGTGGAAACCCGCCGCGCCCGGCGCCTCGTAGTCGAAGAGGTTCCCCTGGCCCGCGGCGGCCCCGTCGAGCGTCCAGTTGATGGCAATTCCGATGCCGCTCGCGTTGGCCACCGCGACGTAGAACTGCTGGTGCAGGGTGACCGGCACCTCCACAGCCTCGACGGCGGGGTAGAACTTCGCGACCCAGAACACGGGCTTCGGCAGGATGTGCACGGTCCACGTGTGGTTCCGCTCAAACTGCCCGTTCGTCACGGAGACGGCAAGCTCCCGGGTGGTCCCGGCCGACCCCGGCGGCGCGGGGACGACGAACCGGTCGCCCGTTTCCGGGGTCGGCGACCCGTCCAGCTCCCAAGCGTACGTGATCGCCACGCCCGGGGTCGTGCTCGCGACCGCGCGGAAGGCCTGGGCCTCCCCCTCCTCGATGTAGAGTTCGGGGGTGTCGGGCGCGAAGTATACGCGCAACTCGTCCGGGTAGGTCAGGTTGAGGAGGACCCAGTCGATCCGGACGGTGCCCGCGGCCGAGGCGTTCACCCACACCTCGAAGTCGACGGGGATCACCGGGCTGCCGCCGGCGTAGGGCGCGATGCGGCTGTTGAAGTACGCCGGGTCGAGGGGCACGACGACCGGCGGGCCGAGCGCGCCGGCTACCGAGGCGATGGCCGAGCCGTCGGCGCCCTCCAGCGCGGCATCGCGCACGCGCGCGTCGATCCGGAGGGTGCCGTTCACGAAGAGGACCACCGGCGCGCGCGCGGGCGTCCCCGTGAGGTCGAGACGATACGCGAAGGTCGCGCCCTGCGTCGGGAACTCTAGGCGGACGCCCGGGGCCGCAGCGAACCAGTCCGCACCGCCGTTGTTCGTGAGGTACATGGACACGACCGTCCCCGCCGGAGCGCTCCGCGTGAGCTCCACGGTCGCGTTGACGATGGGCTGCGAGGCGGCAATCGCCTCGGATTCGAACGTGCCGGCCGACGCCTGCACGTCGTAGGCGATCCTCGACGAGAAGAGCGCAGGCGTGTTCGCGGGGTTCGATGTCGAGAGCGTCACCCGGTGGCGCAGGTACGCGGCCGGCGCCGTGGCGATGTCGTTGTCGAGGGAGGCGACCGGCTCGCTGGGGCCGAAGGCGCCCGGCGACGGGCCGACGGCGACCGTGGAGCCCACGGACGTCGAGGGGGGCGTGGAGACCGCAAGCTCGTGCCGCACGAACGCGTGCGGCACCTCGCCGCTCAGGTTCCATACCGTCTCGAGCGTGCCGGGCCCCTCGCGCCGCGGGTCGGCCCGCGCGAGCGACACCTTGAAACCCGTCGAGTACCCCGTGAAGAAGCCGACCTCGTTGCCGGAGAGCGGGTCGGGGACGACCGTGAGCGTCTGGGCGGTGAGGGCGTCCCAGGCGCCGTCGCCGTTGGTGATGATGGGGTTGAGGTTGAAGTGCGCGAAGGTAACGCCGTCGGTGGACGTGGACACGCAGGTGTCGTAGTTGCTCGAGGTGGCGGCGCACGTCCAGTACAGGTAGAACACGCCGTCGCGGTAGAAGACGTCCGCGACCGTCGCCTCGTAGTTGCCCGCGCTGATCGCCCCCCGGTTGATGACAGGGTTGCTCGGGTGCCTCGTCCAGTTGGTGCCATCGGTCGAGGTCGCAAGGCCGATGGACTTGCGGGCGTCCGTGTTGACGCGCCCGCTGTAGTACATGAAATACGTGGACCCCACCTTGACGACCTGGGGCCAACCGACGTTGTAGTTGTCCCACGCGGAGCCGCTCGCGTTCGTGAAGATCGGGTTGCCGGCGTACTTCGTCCAGTTGATCCCGTCGGGCGACGTGGCGTAGCCAATGTCCGCAACGTCCCATGAGACCGTCCCCATGTACCACATCTTGTAGACCCCGCCTTCGTAGAGGATCGACGGCCACAGGATCTGCCCGGAGTCCCACGCGGAAGCCGTCGGGGAAAGCACGGGGCTCGCGTCTGCGGACCAGCCGTAGCCGCCGTTCGTCGAGACGAGGCGGCCCACCGCGTACTTGCCCGCGCTGTTGACGCCGTGAGCGTAGAGCCAGATCTCGTTGCCGACTGCGATGCCGGCCCCCGTCTCGGGGCCGTCGACGTACCATGTGCCCGCAGCAGGCCCGAAGAGCGGGTTCGATGCATACTCGGTGAAGTTGAGCAGGCTCTGGCGCAGGTCGTAGCCGGCAGCGGTCGTGCGCAGCAACTGGACCTGGCGTGCCGCGGCGGTGGGGCCGCCGTAATCGGCAAGGACGTAGCCCGCCCCCACGCGGGAGAGGAGCGGGCTCTCGCCCGGCGAGGGCGCGGACATCTCGGCGCGGATGCGGAAGGAGGGGTGCGTGCTCCCGTTCACCGTGATCGGCTCGCCCGGCAGCACGTCTGACTGGAGCGCGGCCCCCGAAAGGTCGACGATGGACAACGAGAGGGACGAGCTGGGCGGGATGTCCGCGTTGGCGATGAGCCGGCCGTAGGAAACGCCGTTCCACATGACCGTGGGGCTGAGGTACGTCCCTGAGGTGCCGGTGAGGTGGACCGCCCCGGCGTCGAGCGAGGTCCCGGCATGCGTCCCCATGTCGAGGCTGGAGCCCGCGAACTCCGTCGAGCCGTTAGCGAGCCGCAGCGAGAGGTTGCCGGACGAGAGGTCGGCGCCGCCTCCGAGGGTGCCGCTCGGGAACCCCGAGACGCCGGAGTGGCTGAACTGGAGCGGGAGGTCGAGCGGCGGGCCCGAGAGCTGCACGGCGCCCGACACGACCGTCGCGTTGCTGCGGACCTGAAGGGTCCCGGCGTACTGGCGCCCGAGCGAGAGGGGGATGTCCACCGACGCGCTCAGGGAGCCGTCGAGGAAGGCGCCGACCTGCCCGGGGTAGGCGGAGGCGGGCGCGGGGGCGATGGTGGCGCAGAGCGCGAGTGAGAGGAGGACCGCCACGGCGCGCCGGATGAGTGGATGACCTCCGGCTGCGACCACGCGACCCACGAGCGGCGGATTGCGCGACCCTGCTGATATCGTTTGCGGACGAATGCGTCGCTTGGTCACGAGGCCGCGAGCCGGACAGCGCAGAGGCGGTCCTAGCGCGCTACGAACACACGAACCGGTCTTCCCGCACGCAGTACCAGCGCCCGACGGGCGCGATCCACTCGAGGGCGGTGCCACAGTTCGGGCGGGCGCTGCCCGGCCCCCGGTAGGCGCTACTTGCGCGCCCGCTCCTTGACCTTGCGCGCGCCGCCCTCCACGGCTTCCGCCATGCTGGCGACCACCGGCTTCGTGGCCTTCGACGCGCGCGCAGCCGCGCCGCGCGCGGTCTTCGACGCCGCCTGGACGACGGGCGCCGTGGTCTCGCGCGCCTTGACCACCGGCTTGCTATGGGCGGCGCCCTTGAGCGCGTCGTCGAACGCACTGACGGCCCGGTCGATGTGGGGTTGGGCGTCGCGCCACGCGTTGGACGCAGCCTTCTGCGTCTCGCTCGCCGCGCGCTGCACGTGCGGCTCCGCCCGCTTCCAGGCTCGGTCGACAGACGCGACGGCGCCGTCGAGCGCCTTGCGCAGCGACCGCAGCACGTCGTCGCCGGCGCCCGCGGCCGCCACGGGCGGCAGGGCCGCGCCGCAGTGTCGGCAAAACCGGTCGCCGCTGAACACGATCATCTTGCATGTGGGGCAGTCCATGGTACGCCTCGCCTCGGCTACGCGCGCGGCCCCATATAACGGTCATGTCCCACCCGCCGCACGTGGAATGATGTCCGTGCGGGGCCGCCACACGTTCATCTGTCGCGGGGTGATCGGCCCGCCCGTGCTCGACATCGAGACCGGGTTCGAGGGCGGCCACGGCTCCCACTGGGACGCCGTGGTCGAGGAGCCGTCGATGCTGAGCGGCCTGATCGGCGCAGCGTACCGGGAGGGATCCACGGACGCGGCCCCGGGCGGCGCGTCGGCAGTGCGGGTGCGCACCCTGCCGCTCGGGGACAAGGGGTTCGAGATGCGCATCCTGGAGATCCCGGGCCCGGCGGGCGGGAAGGCTGCAATCGCCACGGCCTACCCGCACCTGGCCGCCGGGGGAAAGCCGCTTGTGGCGACCCCCACGCGGATCATCGAGTGGGGGAACCATGGCCTGGAGGCCGAGGTCGGGGTGGAGCTCGAAGCCGGTCGCGGCACGGTGACCTTCTTCGCGACGGACTACTTCGCCCGGTCGCGCGACTACCGCGCGGGGGGGCCGCTCCCCGTCCGCCTGTCCGCGGTCGCGTACACGCTCGGCGTCATCTCCCCCGAGCGGCGGGTCGAGAAGGTGGAGGGCCGCGACGTGGACGTGTCGCGCGCCGCGATCGTCGCGCCCCTCAAGGACAGCGAGAGGGCGCCGTACTACGACGACGACTTCTTCCTGCAGGGGCCCGCGGTCAAGGTGGAGCCGTTCGCGTACCCTCCGTGGGACGAGGGGGTCGTGGTGCGCGTCGAGGTCCCCGGCCTTGGCGCTGTCCCCGTGTTCGGGCGCAAGAAGGCCTTCCCGCACGGGTGGCCGAGGCTCGGGGAGTTCGTGGCGGCATACGTGTGGATGCAGGGGCGGCTGGCGTGAACCGGAGGGCCTCGGTGGGGCGGTTCGAATCCGGCTGAGCCCGGACCAGCGGCCGGGCCACCGAGCTAGAACGGCCGGCCCGTCTTCTGCGCCTTCTCCGCGACCCCCGCGAAGTACCCGGCCACCCGCGGGAGCAGCGCCTCGCGCCGGTCGGGCAGGTCCTGGGCCCAGGGGGCGCCCGTCGTCTCCTTCGTGGCCACCGCCTGGAAGATGAGCCCGTGGGGGAGCCGCTGCGTGAGCGCGTAGCCGGACGACTCGCAGATGCGGTTCAGCTCGTCGAGCGAGACCTGCCCCATCGGCACCTCGCGCAGGAACGGCAGGCGCGCCATCCGCCCGGGGAACCCCGTGTCCTCCACACGAAGCGGGACCGCCGACGAGCGGATGGTCTGCGGCGTGTCCTTCGCCAGGTCGAACCCGAGGTCCGACACGTACTCCCGCGACGCCTCGATGAGCTCGTTGACGACCTCCACCATCGACTCGAGGTCGCGGAAGTAGTAGTACAGGAACACGGCCTCGTTCTCGATGTCGCCCGACAGGTAAGACCCCACGTCCTGCGGGCGCACGCTGATCGCGATCGCGCCCGAGGAGGCGAGCTCCTCCAGGAACTCACGCGTGACCTGCGTGAACGGGTTCGTCGACCCGATGTCGAAGAAGGAGCTGTCGTCCAGGTCGAGGAACAGGAACGCCGGGTCGTCCTCCGCGTCCACCGAGAAGTAGCCGATGTCGTCGACCCCGTCGCGGTCGACGAGCGAGGCGGTGATGGTCTCGACGGAGCGCGTGAGCAGCTCGCGGCGTACGTCGGCGGTCACCGACGGGCCGGCGATCGAGTCGCCGTCCTTGAACTCGGCGTAGAAGTGCGCCACCCCGAACCGCTTCTCGAGCGCCCCCAGCACGGAGAGGGGGACGGTGTGGCTGACCTCGCGCTCGTCGCCGTGCCAGGCCGCCTCGATGGCGATTCCGCCCACGCTTGCGATCGAGCGCGCTCCAAGTATTTGATGACGCTTTTTTCCGTGCGCGCGCGCGCCACATCCGGTCAGGAAAGAACGCCTTCGGCGAGCGCCATCTCCGCGTTGAGGACCGACCCGCCGGCCGACCCGCGGATCGTGTTGTGCGAGAGGACGAAGAAGCGGACGCGGCCGTCGGGGGCCATACGCACCTGCCCCACGCCCGCGGACATCCCCGGCAGCTGCTCCTCCTCGCCGAGCATCGCGTCGAGCGCGGGCTGGGGGCGGCCCGCCTCCTCGAGGAGGACGACCGGCCGCTTGGGGGCCGACCGGAGCCCCATCCCCTCGATCGGGCTACGGAACGAACGGAACGCCTCGAGGACTTCGTCGAGCGCCGGCCGTTCCCTCAGGCGAACGACGACGGACTCCAGGTGGCCGTCGCGCACCCACACGCGGGCGCATGAGGCGAGGACCGAGAAGGGAGCGGGCTCCACGGCGCCGCCGTCCAGGCGCCCGAAGATCTTGCGCGTCTCGGCCTCCACCTTGCCCTCCTCCTTGTCGATGTGCGGGATGACGTTGAACGGCTGGGTGAGCAGCTTGAGGCCGTCGGTCCCGGCGCCGGAGACCGCCTGGTACGTGGACACGACGACGTCCTCCACGGTGAAGCGGTCCACGAGCGGCTTTAGCCCGAGGACGAGGCCAGTGCTTGAGCAGTTGGCGTTCGTGATCATCGGCCCCCGCCCGGCCGCCTTCGCCGCGCGTGCAAGCGCCAGGTGGCCCCGGTTGACCTCGGGGATGAGCAGCGGGACGTCCGCGTCCATACGGTGGGCCGAGGCGTTCGAGAACACGGGGAGCCCCGCAGCGGCAAGCTCCGCCTCGAGGGGGCCGGCCACGTCCGACGGCAGGCCGGAGAAGACGACGTCCACCTCGGAGGCCCGCACGGAGCCCGCCGTGGCCTGCCGGACGGGCATCTCGCCGATGGGGGCGGGCAGCGGGTACTCGACCACCCAGCGGGCGGCGTCCTGGTACTTCTTCCCCGCGGAGGCGGAGGACGCGAAGAGCGCGGCCACCTCGAAGTCGGGGTGCCCGCTGAGCGCTTGGACAAAGCGCTGCCCCACCATCCCCGTGGCGCCGAGGACGCCCGCCCGCAGCGGCACGAGCCGCCCACCCATCCCGCCCCCTCAAAAGCGTTGTGGTCGGGGGCGGCAACTGGCTAGATGCCGGTTGGAATTCGGCGACGCCCGTGCTGCGGCGCACTCCGCGGTCGTTGGAGGTGCGGCGGGTCGGCCCCTGCCGATGGCGGCGGCCCCCGGCGGCGCCCCGGGGGCCCGCCCCCCGGGGTCAGTCGTCCCCCGCCGCGGGCCAGTCGTCCGCCAAGTGCTCGAAGGGTTGGGCGATGGCGGCAGACTGCCCGGGGTGGGCGGACGCGCGCTTCGCGACATAGTCGATGATGGGGCCCGCGATATCCGCGCCGGTCGCCTCCTCAAGCCCCTCGAACCCGGGGGAGGTGTTCAGCTCCACCACGAGCGGCCCCCGCCGCGACTCCATGATGTCGACCCCCGCGATGTTGAGCGCCGCCACCTCGGTCGCGCGCAGCGCGATCTCCCGCAGCTTGGGGGTGAGCCGGACGGGCTCGCCGCTCGCGTCCAGGTGGATGTTCGACCGGAACTCGCCGCGGGCCGCGCGCCGCCGCATCGCCCCGACAACCTGCCCGTCGACCACGATCGCGCGGATGTCCGTCCCCCTCGACTCGCGCAGGAACTCCTGCACCATCAGCCCCTCGACGCTCCCCTGGAACGCGTCGAAGATCGACTCGGCCGACTGCCTCGACTCCGCGAGCATCACGCCGATGCCGTGCGTCCCGCGGGTGGGCTTGAGGATGTAGGGCGGACGGCCGAGCAGCCGGAAGGCCTCCTCGAGGCCCGCGCGCGTCTTCAGCAGCACGGTCTTGGGGACGGCGACGTCGTTCGAAGCGAGGAGCCGGTACGTGAGGAACTTGTCGCGCGAGCGCGCGATCGAGGCGGCCGAGTTGATCACGAGGAACCCGGCGCCCTCGAGGTGGTCGATGAGCGCGAGCTCCTCGCGGCTGATCCCGGACCCCCGCCGCACGAGGACGGCGTCGAGCCCCTGGAGGTACCCCTTGCGCTCGTGGAAGACGCGCGGGCCCCCGGGGCCCAGCACGAGGTTGCAGTTCAGGGGGTTGAGCTGGAACACGGCGTGCCCGCGGTCGAACGCGGCCTGCTGGAAGCGGCGCAGCGAGTAGTTGTCGACAGACCGCTGGAGGCACGCGATGAAGAGGGTGCGCCGCCCGACGCGCCCGGGGACTCCGGGGACCACGCTGTAGGCCATCCTCGCCTCCGAGCGCGCTCGCGAGGGGGCGGGCGCAGATAGGCCTTTCGTGCGGAACCAGGCGCAGGCGCGCGGCACCGGCGGCCCACCTATTAATGCGCAAGCCGCCTGGCGCGACCCGTGCGGTTCGCCTCACGGGAGCCGCGGCACGAGCTAGCAGCCGCGGTGGCGGCCCTGGCGGCTCTCGCGGTGGTCGCGGTCCTCGCGCTCGCGGGCGCCGCAGGGGCCGAGCGCGACGGACCCGTCCTCGGCGGGGACGGGGTCTGGCATGCGGGCGAGGCCTGGACGATCGACCCCGCCGAGAGCCTGGCCTACGCGGACATGGCGGTCGAGGCGGCGGGCAACCTCACGCTCCGGCCGGGCGCAAACCTCTCCCTAGAGAATGTGACGCTGTCGTTTGTCGGCAGCTTTGATGGGGGCCCTTATCTGCGGGTGGAACTCGGCGCCACGCTGGACCTCCTGAACACGACCGTCTCGTCGTCGGCGACGGATTTCTCCTTCACCGTGCAATCAGGGACCCTCGCCTGCTTCGGCAGTCACGTTTCGATCGGTGCGCCGCTCGCCGGGGCCTCCAGGCTCCGCGTGCAAGGGGGAAACCTGACCGCCACGGGGTGCCTCTTTGCGGGCGAGGCGGCGATGGGCCTCTTCGCGGAGCGCGCGACCATCCGGACGTCGCAATCGCGGTTCCTGTTCGCCAACGGCACGCCCGCCCCGATCCAGCTCTCGGGGGCCGGCCAGTATGTCCTGGACTCCACGGTGTTCGGGACGCTCCACACGCGGGGCGCGCCCCGGGTCGAGCTGTACTCCTCGGTGACTTTCCGCCTCCAGGACGCGGGCGGGGAGCCGGTGGCGGGCCGCGTCAACGGCTCGACCGAAGGGCCGCGCTTCTTCTACAGCGCCTCGGACCCGGAGGGCACCGTCGGGCCCCTCCGGCTCCTGTGGATGGTCCTCGACCCGGCTCCCGATGAGGTGGCCGTGGACATGATGCGGTCCGCGCCCATCCTCGTGACGGGGGTTGCCGGCGGCGTCGGCGGGAACACGACGGACTTCGTCATCGACGCCCCCGCCGTCGAGGTGACGCTGCCCCTCAACGTCCCGTTCGACGTCGGGTTGCAACCTCTCGCCGTGGCGGGAGGGGAGCTCGCCTCGTCGGGCCCGCGCGCCTTCTATGTCGACCTCGGTACGACGCACGGGGTCAGCGTGCGCGTCCGCAACGGCGAGGGGCGGCCGTCCCCCCCGATCGTGGTGCGCGTCCGCCAGGCCGAGGCGGATCCGGACTCGTGGGCGCTGCACGCCGCCTCGCGCGAGCTCCCGCCGCTACAGGTCGGCGCGCTCGCCCCCGGGGAGACGGTTACTGTCGGGTTCGACCACGACTTCGGCGAATGGGGTACGCGCGTGGCGTACGAGGGGCCGTGCTACCGGACGACCCAGTACTTCTCCGTCCTCCAGCTCGATGTTGAGGTCGGCCCGGGTGAGGACTTCGGGCCGTGGAACAACACGGTCAGCGTGGGGATCGTGGCGTTCCGCGTCGAGGGGGACCCGGAGTACGGGTGCATCGCGGGGTCGGACGCCGGGGCCTGGCTCATCGCGGGCGGTGCCTCGGCGGCCCTCGTGGCCGCGGCGCTGCTCGGGTACTATTTCTCCGAGGGGCGTGCGGCGCGCCTGGCCGCGCGCCGCAGCGCCAACGCTCCCCGCGAGGGCTCGCCCGGGCGCCCGTGAATGGCCGGGAGACCCCCGCTTCCCGTGGACTTCGTGAACTCACGTTGCCCCGCCGCATGTGCTCGAATGTGGTCGAATCCGCCCGACCAACCGAAGATTTATCAGGAAGCCACGCAAAAGGACAGGAACCATGTGCGTCCCGGCAAAGGCAGAACAGGCGGAAGCGTTTGCCGAAGCGTTGCGCCGTCGCTTTCCCCATGAGGTGCAGGACGCGCGCGTCGTGCGAACGGGGCTCTCGAACCCGTGGTTCCCGGACACCGACGTGGAGGTCCACGTGGTCGCCGCGGGGGACCCGGAGGAGTTGCGCCCGAAGGTGGCGGACCTCGTGGCCGAGGCCATGTGGCGCGACGATGTCTGGGTCGAGGTCAGGGTCGTCGAGGCCCGCGCGGACGAGGAGCCCGCGCAGCAGGAGCGGCTCGTCCTTCGCGCCTGAGCCGAATCAGGCCGCTGCCAGCTGCGGCCGGGCCGTGCCGCAGCCCGAGCAGTAGGCTTCGCTGGGCACCACGGCGCGGCCGCACGTGCCGCACGCCTGGCCCGCGACGCGCGCCGCCGCGCGCGCCTCCCCAAGTTCCTTCTCCACTTGGAGCTTCCCGCGCTCGTACTCGCCTCGGGCCTTGCCGAGGCTCTGCGCAAACTGCGGTATCATCTTCGCACCGCCGAAGAAGAGGGCGATCACAATCACGCCGACGATGATCCATTCCATCCCGGAGAAGGCCATGGGGACAAGCCACCTGGGCCGACCCACTCTTCCCGCGGGCCTTAACCGTTTCGTGCGTTCCGTACCGGTGCCCTCAACCTTCAGGCGGACCCCGGCCCGGGCGTCCCTGGCCGGCCCGCCGGGTCCGGATCGCCCCCGGCCTACAGTAATTACGCAAGGGTAACCGCGTCTGCGGTAGACCGCTGGCCGCGCTGTCTGAGCGGCTCAGCTCCGCCTGGACGCCGGTCGGGGACGTGCTAATGGCGGGGCAGGAGTTCTCGCGGGAGCGCAGGGGCTTCCTCCGCAGCGCCGCGGTGTCCGCCGGGGTGGCGGCCGCGGCGGCCGCAGGGTTCTCCCCGGGCGCCGTCCTCGCGCTCGCTGGCGGCCCGCCGCTCTCGGCGCTCTCCGCCGTGCGCGTGGCCAACCCGCTCGCGTCCTACCCCGACCGCGGGTGGGAGCGGACGTACCGCAACCTCGAGGCGCCCGACTCCGACTTCGTGTTCCTGTGCGCTCCCAACGACACGCACAACTGCCTCCTGCGCGCCTACGTCAAGAACGGCGTCATCGTCCGGATCGGGCCGACGTACGGGTACGGGAAGGCGCGGGACATCTACGGGAACCAGGCCTCCGAACGTTGGGACCCGCGGCTATGCCAGAAGGGCCTCACGCTCATGCGCCGGATCCACGGGAACCGCCGCGTCACGAGGCCCCTGGTTCGCCAGGGGTTCCGCCGGTGGGTCGAGGACGGGTTCCCCCGGGGGGCCAACGGGCTCCCGCCCGCCGAGTACCTCCATCGGGGGCAGGAGCCCTTCGAGGCGCTTCCCTGGGACGAGGCGTTCGACCTGGCGGCGCGCGCCCTCACGAATATTGCGCAGACCTACTCGGGCGCCGCGGGCGCCGCCCTCCTCGCCACCCAGGGGTACGACCCGGAGGTCGTGGCCACCGTTGCGGGCGCGGGCACGCGGACGCTCAAGTTCCGCGGCGGGATGCCGTTCCTCGGCGCCACCCGGATCATCGGGATGTACCGCTACGCCAACTCGATGGCGCTGCTCGACGCCTTCGTGCGTGGGACCGACGCAACGACCGCACTGGGGGGGCGCGGCTGGGACAACTATGCGTGGCACACCGACCTGCCGCCCGGCCACACGCTCGTCACGGGCCAGCAGACGATCGACTTCGACCTCGCGCTCGCCGAGCGAGCCGACCTCATCACCCTGTGGGGGATGAACTGGATCGCGACGAAGATGCCCGACGGCCACTGGCTCACGGAGGCGCGGCTCAAGGGGACGAAGGTCATCGTGATCGCCTGCGAGTACCAGGCGACCGCCAACAAGGCCGACGAGCTCATCCTCATCCGGCCCGCGACCGACTCGGCCCTCGCGCTCGGGGTGGCCCAGGTCCTCATGCGCGACGACCTCGTCGACCACGAGTTCGTCAAGCAGTGGACGGACCTCCCGCTGCTCGTCCGGACGGACACGCGGCAGCTGCTGCGCGCGGGCGACGTCTTCGCGGGCTACACGCCCGCGCCGCTTTCGCGCACGCAACTCCTCCAACCGGGGCAGGCGGGGCCGCCCCCCGACGAGCAGACGAAGCAGGTCGTCCCCCAGGAGATGCGCGACCGCTGGGGGGACTATGTGGTCTGGGACACCGGCGGCGCGGGCCCGGCGGCCGTCTCGCGCGACGACGTCGGCTCCTACCTGCCCGCGAAGGGCCTCGACCCCGCGCTCGACGGGACCTACGCGGTGCCGCTTGCGGCCGGCGGGACGGTCGAGGCCCGCCCCCTCTACGCCGTCCTCAAGGAGCACCTGGCGGCGAGCTACGCGCCAGCCGACGTGGCGGCGATCACCGGCGCCACGGCCCAGACAGTCGAGGAATTCGCCGCGGAGGTCGCGGCGCACCCCCGGAAGACTTTCTTCATCACGGGGATGGGGCCGAACCACTTCTTCAACAACGACCTGAAGGACCGCGCGGTCCTCCTCGTCGGCGCGCTCACGGGCAACATCGGGCGCGAGACCGGCAACGTGGGGTCGTACGCGGGCAACTACCGGGGAGCGTTCTTCAACGGGCTGCCCACGTACGCGGCGGAGGACCCCTTCAACATCGCGACGTCCCCCACAGCGGCCCCCGCGCTCAAGAAGTACTACAAGGACGAGAGCGCGCACTACTACAACTACGGCGACCGGCCGCTCAAGGTCGCCAACAAGATGTTCACGGGCTCCACGCACATGCCCTCGCCGACCAAGTCGATCCACGTGGCCAACTCGAACTCGCTCATCGGAAACGCGAAGTGGCACTACGACGTCGTGATGAACACGTTCAAGCGGATCGAGCTCGTGATGGTCAACGAGTGGTGGTGGACCGGCTCCTGCGAGTACGCGGACATCGTGTTTGCGGTCGACTCGTGGGCGGAGATGAAGATCCCCGACTTCACGGCCGCCGTCACCAACCCGTTCTTCCAGGTCTACCCGGCCACCCCGTTCCCTCGCCTCCACGACACGCGCGGCGACATCCAGGTCTATGCCGGTGTGTGCGAGAAACTCGCGGCGATCACGGGGGACACGCGCTTCGTGGACTACTGGAAGTTCGTGCACGAGGGCAACGTCGAGGCCTACCTGCAGCGGATCATCGACCACTCCTCTACGCTGAAGGGGTACGACTTCACGCAGCTCCACGACGACGCCAGGCGGGGGGTTCCGGCGCTCCTGATGACGCGTGTGTCGCCCAAGACCCTCGGCTACGAGCAGACGCACGACAGCCTCCCGTGGTACACGAAGACCGGGCGGCTCGAGTTCTACCGGGAGGAGCCGGAGTTCCTCGCCTACGGAGAGAACCTGCCCGTCCACCGCGAGGCGGTAGACGGCACGCCCTTCGAGCCGAACGTGATCGTGACCCGCCCCCACCCGTTCATCCGGCCGGAGCAGCCGGAGGACTTCGGCGGGTCCACCTCGGACCTCTCGCCCGAGGCGCGGCAGGTGCGCAACGTGGTGGTGGCGCCCGACGCGCTCCAGGCGACCGCCCACCCGCTGCGCGCGCAGGGCTACACGCACATCTACATCACGCCGAAGTACCGCCACGGGGCGCACACGACCCCCGTCGACACCGACATGATGGCCGTCTGGTTCGGCCCCTTCGGGGACGTCTACCGCAGGGACAAGCGCAAGCCCTGGGTGGGCGAGGGGTACGTCGACCTGAACCCCTCCGACGCCCGGGCGATCGGCATCGAGGACGGCGACTACGTCTGGATCGACGCCGACCCGAGCGACCGGCCGTTCCGCAACTGGTCACCCGCGACGACGGACTACAAGGTCGCCCGCTGCCTCCTGCGCGCGCGGTACTACCCCGGGCTCCTGCCGGGGACCGCGCGGTCCTGGTTCCACATGTACTCGGCCTCCTACGGCAGCGTCGAGGGCCACGAGACGCGCGCCGACGGGCTGGCGCGCAACCCGCGGACCGGGTACCAGGCGATGTTCCGTTACGGGAGCCACCAAAGCGCGACGCGCGCCTGGCTCCGGCCGACGATGATGACCGACACGCTCGCACGCAAGAACTACTTCGGGCAGGACATCCGCGAGGGGTTCGAGCTCGACGTGAACACCGTGACCGGGGCGCCCAAGGAGTCCTTCGTGAAGTTCACGCGGGCGGAGGACGGCGGGGCCGGCGGCGGCCTCTGGCGGCCTGCGGCGCTCGGCCTGCGGCCGGGCTACGAGTCCGCGGCGTTCCTCAGGTTCCTGCGCGGGGAGTTCACGGAGGTGGCGTAGGATGCCGACGGTCTACAACTGGCAGATCGGGCGCGACATGGAGTACCACTACGAGGGGTCGCGCCCGGAGAAGCAGTTCGCGATGGTCTTCGACACGAACAAGTGCATCGCGTGCCAGACCTGCACGATCGCGTGCAAGAACGCCTGGACGAGCGGGCGCGGGCAGGAATACATGTTCTGGAACAACGTCGAGACGAAGCCCTACGGCGGCTACCCCCTCGGGTGGGACGCGAAGCTGCTGGAGATGCTGGGCCCCCAGACCTGGTCGGGGGGCGTCTACACGGGCAAGACCATCTTCGAGGCGGCGCCCCAAGGCGAGCGGTCGCTCGGCCTCCACCCGGACGACGAGGACTACGCGTCGCCCAACATCGGCGAGGACGAGGTGTTCGGGGTGGTGGAGCGCGGCCTGAAGGTGCTCACCCCCCACGTCCCCTGGATGTACTATGTGCCGCGCATCTGCAACCACTGCACGTACGCGTCGTGCCTTGCCTCGTGCCCCCGGGGGTCGGTCTACAAGCGGAAGGAGGACGGCATCGTGCTCATCGACCAGGGCCGGTGCCGCGGCTACCAGGAGTGCGTCCGCGGCTGCCCGTTCAAGAAGTCGTTCTTCCGCCCCACGAGCGGCATCTCCGAGAAGTGCATCGGCTGCTTCCCGAAGGTCGAGCAGGGGCTCCAGCCGTTCTGCGTGCAGAACTGCATCGGCAAGATCCGGCTGATGGGCTTCCTCCACCTGCCGGAGGCGTCGGACCCGACGAACCCTATCGACTTCCTCGTGCACGAGAAGGGCCTCGCGCTTCCCCTCTACCCGCAGTTCGGCCTCGAGGGGAACATCTACTACATCCCGCCGGTCCACGTGCCCCCCGCGTTCCTCACGCAGATGTTCGGGCCGAACGCGGAGGCAGCGATCAGCAGCTACAAGGCGGCCGCGAACGACCCGGAGGTCGTCGGCCTCATCCAGCTCTTCGGGTCGACCGACCGCATCATCCACGGCTTCGAGTTGCGGACGGACGAGGTCGTGGGGTTCGGGGCCAACGGGGCCGAGGTCGCGCGCGTGCCGATCGTCGAGCCGTTCTTCGTGCGGCCGGAGTTCGACACCGACTTGTCGGTCCCGCGAAAGACGATCACATGAGGGAGGCGGACGCATGGCGGACCTGGTGGCGAAGAAGGTCGACGAAGTCCCCCTTGACCCGCAGGCGGGGGAGTGGGCGGACGCCACCCCGGTGAACGTGCCCTTGAGCCCGCAGGCCGTGACGACGCCCTCGGGCGGCGGGGCGGTCACCCAGGTGGAGCTTCGCGCCCTGCACAGCGGCGGGGCGTTTGCGGTTCGGCTGACGTGGTCGAACCCCACGAGCGAGTCGTCCGTGGCCGTGCGGGGGTTCCGGGACGCCTGCGCGGTGATGTTCCCCGCAACGGAGGGGCCGCCGCCCTCGCCGATCATGGGGGCCGCCGGTTCCCCGGTGCTGATCTGGCAGTGGAAACCGGACTGGGAGGCGCCCGCGGCGGCGGCGGCCGAGCGCGCCGCGCGGTACCCCGAGTACATGGACTTCTACGACCCCGCGAACGACGCGGAGAACGCGCAGTTCGGCGACCGGCCCCGCCCGCAGGACAAGGCCGATGTCATCGTCGCGGAGGGGTTCGGCACGGTGACGCGTGTGGGCGACGAGGAGCTCGATGTGCGCTCGGAGCGCGACGGGCAGTTCACGCGCGTCGTGTTCCGGCGGGCGCTTCCCGTGACCGCGCCGCCGCTCGTGGTGGGGGCCCAGGGCACGGTCAACGTGGCCGTGTGGGACGGGGCATCGGGGGAGCGGGGGGCGCGCAAAAGCGTGTCGCTCGCGTGGACGCCCTTGACCCTGGAGGGCCAGCCGGATGTCCCCGAGCCCTCCGGTTTCACGGGGGCTCCGGCGATCCAGCCGCAGGTCGTGGCCCTCGGGCTGGCGCTCCTTGCCGCCGGCGTGATCTTTGCGGGGGGGATGGCGCAGACGTCCGACTTCCGCAAGCAGGTCGAGGAGCAGCGGCAAAGGGAGCGGGAGGCCCGGGGAAAGCCGCCGGCGGAGCCCCCGGCGGCGGGGGGGAAAGTGCCGTGAACGGCGAGGGGCTGGCGGCCCGGCAGGCCGCGGAGGCCTACGGGCTCCTCCGGTGGCCGTTCCTCCCCCTCGACCCGCGCGCATTTCCGGTACTTGCCTCCGAGGAGTTCGCGGCGGGCGCGCGCCGCCTCGAGCAGCGCTTTGCGGGCCGGTCGGGGGTAGAGGTCGGCGCGTGCGGGGAGGCCGTGCGGGGCCTGGAGAGCGCCGCCGCGCACGAGGCGCTCTACCACGGCTGCTTCCGCGGGAGCGCCGTGATCTCGCCCTTCCAGACGGACTACACCTCGACCCACGCATTCGAGCAGTCCCGCGAGCTCGCGGACATCGGCGGGTTCTACCGCGCGTTCGGGCTCGACGCGTCCGCCGGCGGGGTCGACCGCTCGGACCACCTGGCGGCAGAGCTCGAGTACCTCTGTGTCCTCGCGTGGCACGAGGCCGAGGGGCACGCGTCGGGCGACGCCGAGCGCGCGCGCGTGGCGCGCGATGCGCGCGACAAGTTCCTCCGCGAGCACGCCGGGCGCTGGTTCGCGGAGTTCGCCGCCCGGTGCCGGGAGCGGGGCGCGCCCGCCCTCTTTGCCGCTGCGGCCGCGCTTGCGGCCGCGCTGGTGGGCGAAGCGCTCGAGGCGGCGGGCGCAACGCCGCGGCCGCCGGCGCCCGCGAGCCTGCCCATGGCCGGGGCGCCGTGACGGGTCACGGCGCGCCGGGGGCCGCCCGGTAGTAGGGTTGCCCGCCGCAGTTGGCGCAGAGGGGCTCGGACGCGCGAGGGGCCCCCCGGGACGCCTCGAACTCCTCGCCGCACCGGGTGCACCGCACCCTGGCGCGGGCGCCCTTCCCGTGGCCGCGCGCGGGTTCGACCAGCTCGACCTGCGAAACGCGGAAGAGCTCAGAGTCCGCGAGCACCCGGTAGGCGCCCGTCTGGCGCTCGTGCCGCCCCTCGACCCCCGGCAGCAGGTGGTCGGCCGCATCGCGCGACGAGTCGAGCGCCAGGACCCGGACGGCCCGGGTGCCGCCGGCCAACGAGAAGGTCGCCGCCATCTTGCCCAGGTCGCGCACGGCGAGCGACCCGCGGCCAAGCGAGGTGCGCGTCGCGGCCTGCAGGGCGTCCGTCGCACACCGCCGGGTCTCCACCGTTACGCGCAGGTCGGCGCTGGGGGCGAAGGGGTCAACGCCGAGGGCGCGCATGCCGGTGACGGCCATCCGCACGCCGAGCACGACGCCCGGGCACATGTGGCCGTGCTCGCGCTCGGCCTCCACGTAGAGCGGCTCGAGCGCCGGTTCCGGGTCAACGGTGGCGATTCCCACGGCGCGGCCTCCGGGGTCACAGGGTGCCTTCGGCCCACATAGCGGCGCCGGGCGAAGTGTAATTACTCCTCGGGGCGGACGCGGAAGCGACGGGGCCCCCCGGCACGGCGCAGCGGCAGGCGTGCCCTGAGGGCAGCCACGGCCGGGCGGGCCTGCGCGCCGAGCCGCCCGCCCGTCCGGCGGTCGACCAGGATGATGGCGGCCCCCGCAGCCACCGCAATGAGCAGCACGCCGCCGCCCGCGGCGGCGATCGCCCCCAGCCCCCCGCCCCCGAAGTCCACGGACTGGACGAGGGTGGTGGTGTTCGTGTCCGAGGTGTTGACCTGCAGCTCCTTGTACGACAGGGAGATGGTCACAGCCTGCATTCCGGAGCCGTCGACCTCGAAGACGAGTCCAGTCATATTGTCGGCCCCCACCGTAAACACGGACGGCCCGCCGAGGACCGTGCCTTGCGACAGGCCCACGGACACGGAGGCATTCACCGCGGCGGTCCACCCCCCGTTCTTCACGTCGATGCTGAGGAACTTCTCGCCTCCGCTCTCCCTCAGGCCGACCCGCACCACCTTGAGGTCGGCCCGGTAGTGGGCCACGTTCTCGATGACGAGGACGCAGGTGTCGATCTCCTCGGTGAGGCGCTCGGCGATGGTCGTGGTGTAGGTGCCCTGGCGGTTCTGCGAGTCGTCCACCTCGTAGGTGAACCCGGGCGCGGCGAGCGCCCCGTACGCGAAGTCCTTGCTGGAGCCCGTCGCGATGTACAGCTCGGCCGAAGTCGGGCCGAAGAGCACGCCCGTCTCGTTGTGCGCCTCCGACCCGATCCGGTAGAGCAGGCCGTCGTCGGGCGCAAGGTCGTACGTCCACGCCCACGAGTAGATGAGGATGTTCGTCCCCGTGTGGCCCGACAGGTAGAGGTCCATGCCGTACAGCTCGTCCACCTCGCGCATGCTGTTCGCGTTCGCCCGGGCCTCCGGCTCGGACTCGGGGCCGCTCCCGTGGTTGGACTCGTCGGTCCACTCGAAGTCGTAGTTGCGGTTCAGGTCGACGCCGTTTACGTTCGTCCGCGAGTCGCGAGTGTTCCCGTCGGGGTTGATCATGGGCACGACGAAGAAGTGGTACTGGGCGAGGTGCTCGGGCGACGAAAGCCGCCCGTAGAGGGCCTCGTGCACCAGCTGGAGCGCCATCTCCATCCCGAGCTGCTCGTTGCCGTGGTGGCCGCCGTCGATGTAGACGGTGTGCTTGCCCTCGTGGGGGACGTCGAAGTCCGTGATCTCCATCTGCCACAGTTCGCGGCCTTGGACCGAGCGGCCGATCGACGTGAGCTTGGACGTGTCGGGGTAGCGCGCCGCAAGGTCCTGGAGCTCGGTCGTGAGGTCCGGGTAGTGGTGGTACACGTGCTCCTCGAAGACGGGGGGGCGGGGGAAGAGGGGGCCCGAAGGCGGGGGCACGGCGCTGCCCGCGCCCGTCGTGTCCGGCGAAGGCCCCGGCGCGACTCCGCCGCCTGGCGCGGACACGGCCGCCGTCGTGAGCACCACGAGGAGGGCGACCGCCAGAGCCGGTACCCGCACGGCGCGCGCTTACGCGCGGCCCGGCTATAACGGTTGCTTCCAGGGTTTGGAACGAAAGGTTCGTGGGGGAGGGCCCCCCCTGGGGGGGCCGGCGACAATCCATGGCGACGGAACGCTCCTTCACCCGCAGTGCCCGCATCAACGCGCCGCCGCAGGCGGTCTGGGACTTCATGATGGACCTTGAGAGCGCGCCGAAGTGGATTAAGGGCGTCGTCTCGTCAAAGCAGGTATCCCCCGGCCCAATGCAGGCCGGCGCCGTGATCCGCGAGACGCGGACGATCGGCAAGCGGACGGAGACGTACGACATCCACGTCAAGCGCTTCGACCCGCCGGCCCGCTATGTGGCGGCCGCGCACGCGGGCAAGGCGGAGTTCGAGTACGGCTTCGAGCTGAGGGACGCGGGCGGGGCGACCGAGGTCACGATGCGCGCCACGGCCCGGGGGAAGGGACTGTTCACAAGGATGTTCATCGGGGTGGGGATGCGCTTCATGGAAAAGGTCGACGGTGACCAGCTTGAGCGGTTGAAGAAAGCTGTCGAGGGACGCGCCTGAGCGCGTGGCTCCTCATGCGCCCCACTCCAGCAGCCGCACGACCTCGCCGTCCGGCTCGAGGTCGTACTCCGCGAACCCGAGCGACGCGAAGAGGCGCTCGGCGACGCGGTTCTGCGGGCGGTGGCTGAGGAACACTTTCGTGTGCCCGGTGGCCCGCACCTCCTCGACTAGGAGGCGCAACAGGCGCCTCCCGAGGCCCCGGCCCTGGTGGGCGTCGGCGACCATGACGCGCCAGATGTAGGCCGCCCCGTCGGGGCGGCGCTGGTACATGGCGAAGCCGACGACTTCGTCGCCTTCCAAGAGCGCGCGCGGGACGAGCGTCGGCTGCTCCGCCGCCTGGCGTAGCGACTTCGCGTTGGAGGCCACGAACTGCACCTGGTCGTCCCGGACGTGGATGGCCAGGCACGCCTCGCGGTTCGTCTCGTCCACGGGGACGAGCCGCAGGGGACCCCGGGGTTCGTGCCCCTCGGACAACCCGGCCTCCCCGGCGCCCCAGGGCGCGCTAATCCTTCGCGCGCGACTCGTGGGCCATGCGCTCCCACCCCCACACGCTGCGCCCCGCCTCCCCGCGCTCGGCAAGGGAGATGCGCGCCGCGCAGAACTTGAAGTCCGGGATCCCCGAGACGGGGTCGCTGTAGGTGACCGTGAGCGTATTCGCGGACGCCTCCGCGTAGTGCATGGGGACGAACACGACCCCCTCCGGGACTTTGCTCGTCAGCGCCGCCCGGCAACGGATCTTGCCGCGGCGCGTCTCGACAAAGATCCAGTCGCCGTCGCGGATTCCCTTGGGCTCGGCGTCGAGCGCGTTCACCTCCGCCACGGGCTCGGAGGCGGGCAGCTCGAGGTCCGTCTTCCGCGTGACCGACCCCGTGTGCCAGTGGAAGAGCGACCGGCCCGTCGTGTAGACGAGCGGGTACTCGGGGTCCGGCACCTCGACGCCAAGCCGGTGGGCCACGGGGACGAACTTCCCCCGCCCCACGGGGAACGACTCCACGTAGAGGTCGCGCGTCCCCGGGTGGTCGGGCGTGGGGCACGGCCAGAGGATTCCGTACGGCGCTAGGCGGGAGTAGCGGAGCCCTGCGAGCGCGGGCATGAGCGGCGTGGCCTCGTCAAAGATCTGGGCCGGTCCCTCGTAGTGCATCGGGTAGCCCATCCGCGTGGAGAGGTCGCAGAGGATCTCCCAGTCCGGGCGCGCCTGCCCGGGCGCGCGCAGGCCCCCCTTCGAGACCGCCACGCGCCGCTCGGTGTTCACGAACGTCCCCTCCTTCTCGCCCCACGCGGCGGCCGGCAGGACGACGTCCGCAAGCTCCGCCGTCTCCGTCATGAAGATGTCCTGGACCGCCAGGAACTCGAGCTTCTTGAACGCCGCCTCCGTGTGGCTCCGGTCGGGGTCGGAGATGATGGGGTTCTCCCCCATGATGTACATAGCCTTCAGGCGGCCCGCGTGCATCTCCTCCACCATCTGGGTCGACTTGAGGCCGAGCTGGTGGTCGAGGGGCACGCCCCACGCCTTCTCGAACTTCTGCCAGTGCTCCTTGACGTTCACGTCCTGGTACCCCGGGTACGCCATGGGAAGCGCCCCGAAGTCCGACGACCCCTGGACGTTGTTCTGCCCGCGCAAGGGGTGGAGCCCCGCCCCCGAGCGGCCGAACTGCCCGCAGGCCAGGGCGAGGTTGATGACGGCGTGGACGTTGTCCACGCCATGGGAGGACTGCGACAGCCCCATGGCCCAGAAGATCGTGGCGTTCTTCGCCTTCCCGTAGGCGATGGCCGCGCGCTCGAGGTCTTTCGCGGGGATCCCCGTGACCGACTCGACCTTCTCGGGCGTGTAGTCCTTCACCGCCTCCCGCACGGCCTCGAACCCCTCGGTGCGCGCCTTCACGAAGTCCTCGTCGACAAGCCCCTCGCGGATCACCACGTGGAGCATCCCGTTTAGCCACGCGATGTCCGTGGAGGGCCGGGGCTGGAGGTACGTGTGCGCCCAGTTCGCGATCTCGACGCGCCGGGGGTCGACGACGATGAGCTTCGTGCCGCTGCGGGCCGCCTGCTTGATGCGCGTGCCGATGACCGGGTGCGAGACCGTGGTGTCCGACCCGGTGATCAGGATCAGGTCGCTGTTGCCGATCCCCGCGATGTCGCCGGTGGCCGAGGCGTCGCCGAGCGCCGCGCGCAGCGCCGCCACCGACGAGGAGTGGCACAGGCGCGTGCAGGTGTCCACGCTGTTCGTCTTCAGGCACGCGCGCACCCACTTCTGGAACACGTAGTTCTCCTCGTTCGTGCACTTGGAGGAGGAGAGCGTCCCGATCGCCCGGCCGCCGTGCGTGTCGCGCACCGCCGAGAGCTTCCGGGCCACGAGCGACAGCGCCTCGTCCCAGCTGGCCTCGCGGAACGCGCCACCCTCCTTGATGAGCGGGACCGCGAGGCGACGCGTGTCGCCCACGAACTTGTAGCCGAACTTCCCCTTCACGCAGGTCGAGATCCCGTTGGGCTCGTACTCCGCGCGCGCCTGCACCTTGATGATCCGGTTGTCCTTGACCGCCAGGTCGAACTGGCAGCCGACCCCGCAGTAGATGCAGACCACCGGGATGTGGTCGAACTCGGCGTCCCGCCCCTTGCCGACCGCGTCCACCTCCTGCAGCGCCTCCACGGGGCACGCGGACACGCAGTGGCCGCAGTACACGCACCCCGAGTCGTCGAATGTGGTGTTCTTGGGCAGCAGCACCGCGCCTTGCCCCTCGCCCTTCACGGCGAGCACGCCCTGGACCTGGACGTCGTCGCAGGCCTCGACGCACCGCGCGCAGAGGATGCACTTGTTGTGGTCGATCTGGATGAACGGGTTGTCCTTCGTGACCTTGCGCATCCGCTCCTTGGGGATCGTGCCGAACCGCGGCTCCTTGACGCCGAGCTTGTAGATCACGTCCTGCAGCTCGCAGGCCCCGTCCTGCTCGCATGCCCAGCAGGTGAGGTCGTGGTTCTGCAGGTGCAGCTCGAGGTTGAGCCGCTGGGCGGAGCGCACGGCGTCCGAGGCGGTCGCGACCTCCATCCCCTCGTGGACCTTCGTGTAGCACGCGGGGGCCATCCGCGGCCACCCCTTGACGTCGACCATGCACATCCGGCAGTTGCCAAGCGGCTCCATCTGCGGGTGGTAGCAGAGCGTGGGGACGTACTTCCCCGCGCGCTTGGCTGCCTCGAGGACCGTCGTCCCCGAGGGGACGTCGACCGGCTCGCCGTCGATGGTGACCTTCAAGCGGCGCCCCCCTTGAGCATGGGGTCGAGCTCCCGCCTGAACGCCTCATAGGCCGCGGTGAACGAGTTGCCGGCAGTCTGGCCGAGGCCGCAGATCGAGGTGGCGGCCATCCCGCGCGCGAGCTCGTTGAGCTCGTCGAGGGACACCTCGCCCTTGGCGCCGGCCGCCATCCGCTCGAGCGTGACGCGAAGCGCGTGCGTCCCCTCCCGGCAGGGGGTGCACCGCCCGCAGGAGCCCGCCTCCATGAAGCGGATCCCCTCGAGCGCAAGGTCGATGGCGCGCGCGCCCCGGGGGACGGCGACGATCCCTGCGGCCCCCATGAGGGCGTGGCCGCGCCGCGCGTCGAACTCCAACGGGAAGTCGAGGGCGTCCGGAAGGAGGTACCCGCCGGTGGGGCCGCCGATCTGCACGGCCTTGAGGGCCGAGGGGTCCTGCCCGCCCATGGACACGACGACATCCTGCACGGTCGTCCCTGTGGCGACCTCCATGACGCCGGAGCGCGGGACGCCCTTCAGGGAGACGAGCTTCGTGCCCGGCGACTTGGGCGCGCCCACCCCCTTGAACCACTCGACCCCGCGCGCGAAGAGGAGGGGCACGAGCGCGAGCGTCTCCGTGTTGTTCACGAGGGTCGGCCGCCCCCACAGGCCCGCCTGCGCGGGGAAGGGCGGCCGCAGCCGCGGGCGGGCGGGGCGGCCCTCGATGACCTCGAGCAGCGCGGTCTCCTCGCCGGAGATGTAGCCCGCGGTCGAGACCGTGAGCTTGACCTTGAAGGAGAAGCCCGTGCCGAGGACGGACTTCCCGAGAAGGCCCGCGGCGCGCATCGCGTCGATGGCCTTCGGGTACCACTCGTGGGCCGCCGCATAGTCGTGGTTGACGAACACGTACCCCTCGCTGGCGCCCGCGGCGAACCCGGCGACCATCATCCCCTCGATGATGCCGAAGGGGCTCGCCTCCATGAGCACCTCGTCCTTGTACGTGTCCTCCTCCCCCTCCTCGCCGTTGGCGACCACGTACCGCGGGGCCGGCCCGCCCTTGCGCGTGAACTCGGCTTTCTGCCCCATGGGGAACCCGACGCCCCCGCGGCCCCGGAGGTTCGCCTGCTTGAGTGTGTCGAGCGCGGATTCCTCCCCAAGCTCGAGCGCGAGCGCGAGCCCCTCGAAGCCCCCGGCCGCGAGGTAGTCGGCAAGCGAGGTGGGGTCGCAGAAGCCGGCGTCGCGCAGCGTGGTCCGCACTTGGGGGCCGAAGAACGGCGCGCTCTCGTCGATGCGGCCGTGCGTGGTGAAGACCGCGATGCGGTGCGCGAGGGGCATCTTGCCCGCACGCAGCTCCTCCGCGAACCCCTTGAGCGGCGCGCCCTTCCCCTGGAACACGCCGCGCCGCCCGTCGGCCATCTGCACCTGGATCGTGGGGTGCGCGAAGTGGGCCCCCGTGCACCCGGAGGCGAAAAGCAGCACCTTCGGGTCCGACTTGAGGAGTCCCGCCAGTGATTCGAGGATCTCCCCGGACCCGTGGGGGCGGCAGCAGGTGCCGTGGGCCACGAAGACGCGGTGCGCCTTGGGCGGGGGGGCCGCGTCCCTGAGGGTTTGGAGCACGCTTGCGGGCGGCGCTTGCGCCATCGATTCCGATTGGATGGCTTGCCATTTAAAGCGTTAGGCCTCAGCGGTTTCCTCCGCGATGTGATTGGCGGGCCCGTCGCCCGGAGGCTTCGATTCCGCGCCTCGGGCGTGGGGCCGGGTTCGCTCCTCGTCGCACCGCCGGGCGGGCGAATCCTGCCCGGTAGACGGAGGCGAACAGGTCGAGGTCGGGCGCGATGTGCACGGACCGCCGCTCCCGCGCCGTGAGCCGCCGCGCGAACGTCTCGACCCCCGACCCGCGCACGAGCGCCGCGGGCGTGGACTCGTCCACCTCGCCCATCGCGAGGACGGCCGCCGAGGCCAGGGAGTCGGCGACGGCGCGCTGGGTGACCCGCATGGTCTGCCCGAAGAGGTCGCGGCGTCCCCGCACGTCCTCCACCGGCAGGAAACCCGCGCAGGCCAGCGCCACGCCGCTCGTCCCGAGGCGCAGCGGCTCGCAGTGCGAGTCGGCCACGACGACGCCCACGGCCGCCCGGGCCTCGCGCTCCAAGGTCCTGCGCAGGCGCTCCGCGGCGGTCCACGGTTTCGCGGGCCACAGGACCGCGTGGCCCGCCGGCGCGTTCGACCGGTCGGCGCCCGCGTTGGCCACGAGCATCCCGGCCTTGAGTGTCAGCACCGCCCCCGGGACGGCGCCGAGCACCCGGTCGGCCTCCTCGATGACCACGCGGACGAAGGCGGGGTCGAGCCCCGACGCGCGGGCGAGCACCTGCGCGCGCCGCGTGGGCCGGACCCGCTCGAGGTCGACCACCCGCCCCTCGTCGACCGCGACCACCTTGGAGGTGACCGCGAGGATGTCGCCGTCGCGCGCGCCGCCGGCCCCCCGCAACGCGCCCTTCAGTGCGGCCGCGAGCACCCCGCGCCGCTCGATGCGGGGCAGGCGGAGCGTGATGACCTCCATGGCGGCCTGGGCCAAACCGCCGCCGCTGAAAAACCTTCGGGGAGGGCCGGGGCCCCCCAAGCCCTACTCGACCGGGGGCGCCCGGCCGCGCCGGCGCCAGAGGGCGACCGCCGCCGCCCCGCCGCCGAAGGCCGCGAGGACGAGGGGCGCCTCCACGCCCGGCGTCGAGGCCGCCTTCGTGGCGTTGAAGGAAAGCGTGGCCGTGCACTGCGAGGTCTCCCGGAAGAGGTCGCCGCTGCTCGTGCCCGTCAGGCGGACGCCGACCGCGTAGGTCCCCGGAGACGGGGGCGTCGCGCCCGCCTGGTATGCCTTCGACTGGCCGGCGAGGAGCACGCCCGAGCTCACGTTGCGCCAGACGCCTTCCCAGGAGAACCGGAACTCCACGGTCTCGAACTCCGTGTTGTCCACGCCGCCGTTCGTCACGCTTGCCGTGAACATGGCCTCCCGCGCGGCCTCGGCCGACGCGGGGGTGATCTCGACTTCGGTCTCCGCGCACCAGTGGCTGGCAGCCGCGATCGCGCCGGCCGTGAGGACGGCCGCGAGCGCCGCCAACAGGATGCCCACGATTCTTAGCGCCGTCATGGGGACCACGGATAGCCCTGGAATCGGGCCTCGGATAAGGCTTCCCACGAACCCCGTCCGGGCGGCGGCCCTCGCCTTGGTTCAACCCTCGAAATCAGCCGCCCGTCTCCCGGACGACCGCCGCGGGCGCCTTCCCCTCCATCGCGGGGGCGCCCTCGATGCGCCGCGGCGCGGCGTAGATGTTGAACCGGTTGTTGCGAAGGAACCCGACGAGCGTGAGGTCAAACAGCTGCGCGAGCTCTGCCGCCTTGTCGAGCGGGGCCGAGCGCGAGATCACGATAGGGACGCGCGCTCGCGCCGCCTTGAGCACCATGTCGATCGTCAGGCGCCCCGTGGAGAAGAGCGCCGCGCGCGCGGGGTCAACCCCCCGCGTGAGCGCGAGCCCCACCACCTTGTCGATGGCGTTGTGCCTCCCGATGTCGAGGTCGTACGCCAGCACGTCGCTGGTAGCCGGGTCGAAGAGGAAGGCGTAGTGGTAGGCCCCCGTGCGCTTGTACTCGTCGTCGCGCTCAAGCACCTCGCGGTAGCAGCGGAACATCGCGTCGGGCGAGATCGAGACGTCCGAGATGATCTTCGGGACTTTCTCCCCCAGCATCCGGTAAAACGCCTCGGCCGTCCCGCACTCCGTCCAGATGATGTTGTAGTTCTTGCGGAACGCGAGCGTCCGCACCCGGGGGGAGTCGACCACGACGTCCGCGCGGGCGATCTTGTCCTTCTCGTGCAGCCGGAGGGATGTGACCTCGCCGACGTCGGAAATGTACCCCTCGCACAGGAGGTAGCCGTACACGAAGGCCTCCAGGTTCTGGGGGGTGACGATCACGTCGAACGAGGCCGTCCCGTTGATCTCGACGTGGAGCATGGCCTCCTCGGCCAGCTCCGCGGCGGGGTCGAACGCGAAGGCTCCCTGGTGGAACCGCAGGACGCCGCGCTTTGCCATCGGGATGCCCACCGAGGGGGCCCTCTATGAGCCCTTCCGTGAACCGGGGGCCTCGCCGGCCCGCGCGCGGGCCGGGCTACGGGTTTCCTCCGGGGCCCTTCGGCGCGGGGTCGTAGTCGTCGGGCGTCACCGAACGCACCTCTTCCTGCACGAGCGGGGGTTGCGACGCTGCGCTCCAACCCATCGAAGACGGGGGGCCCTTCTCGGTCGGGCCCCTGCCCTCCTTGGCGGGCTTCTCCGCACGCGCCTCGGGGGACATCCACCGGGCCGCGCGGCCGCTCGAGAACACCCAAAAGAGCAGCCCCGCGACCGCCACGAGGAAGAGCAGCAGCAGGAAGGGGCTCGCGTTGTAGAGCGCCTGCACCGTGTCCCCGTTGGCCACGCTGAACTCGACGGACTGCGTCGACACGGTCTTTCCGCTCGCGTCGAAGGCGGTTGCCTGGACCGACGCGGCGCCGTCGGGCATCGTGCTCGTGTCGAGCTCGTACTCGAAGTAGCCGGACGCGGGGTTGTACGCCATGTCCACCGTGCGGCCGCCCACCTCCAGGCTCACGCGGCTCACGCCCACGAGGTCGGAAGCGTACACGCGGAAGACCACCGTCCCCTCGACGGCCTGGCCGGGCGCCGGCGTCGAGACCGACGCCACCGGTGCCGTGTTGTCCACGGTGACCGGCACCGCGAGCGTCGTCGCCTCGTTGCGCCAGACGTCGCGGGCCCGGGCGGTGAGCGTGTGCTCCCCGTCGGATACCGCGGACGTGTCCCATTCGACCTCGTAGTTGCCGGTCGCGCTGTTCAGGGACATCGGGACCCACGGGCCCTCGTCCGTCCGCACCCAAACCCCCTCCAGCCCGGCGCCGTCCGTAGCCTCGACCTCGAACGTAACGGTGCCGCTCACATACGCGTTCGAGGCGGGGGCCAGGACCCCGACTTCGGGGGGCACGAGGTCGATCGTGCTGCTCGAGACCACCACATCGATCGCCGCCGAGCCGATGTTCCCGACGTTGTCGATGGCAAAGACGATGATGCGGTTCGGGCCGTCGCTGAACTGGGAGGTGACCACATCCGCGAAGTACTGGCCCGGCAGGGTGCTGTACATGGAGCGGTCATACCAGTCCGGCCGCTGCTCGTACCAGACGTAGTCGATTCCGCTCCCGGCGTCCGAGACCGTCGCCTCGAGGCGGACGGTCCCGAACAACGTGTCCAGCGTGGCCGGGGCAGTGATCGATACCGTCGGCGCCGTGCTGTCCTTGCGGTACGGGAAGTCGGCCCCCGCCATGTTGTTGTTGTAGTCCCTCGCGGTGACGGTCACCTCGCCGTCGCCCTGGGAGCTGTTCGCCCAGAACCCGTAGGAAGTGTAGAACCAGGCGGAGTACTGCCCCATGCCCCACGAATCGGACAGGGGGTTAGGGGCCTCCAGCTGCGGCTCGACGGAGGCGGTGAGGTCCATGATGCCGCGCCCGTAGAGCGAGTGGGCGTTCACCTCTAGGTAGGCCCGAGACGTCGAGCTGATCAGGTCGGAGAACCACACCGTGCCGTCCGGGTCGAGGTAGATCCCCTGACCCGACACGCTGTACCACCCCGAATCCTCGCTGAAGTGGATGTCGGAGGATTCGTGCATGAACGTCAGCTCGATGTCCTCGTCCAGCGAGGTGGAGGGGTTGCCGACGTTGTCCACCGCGCTCGCCGTGACCACGCCGCTGTCGGGGCTGCCCGGGCTGAACTCGTAGTACGAGATCACGGTCTGGTAGTTCCCTGTGAGGTCATGCGTCATGGGGTTGGGCCCGCCAAGGTCAGCCACGCTCGAGAACGTCAGCGAGTCCAGCCCGGAGTAGGTATCGTACACGTAGGCGTAGGCCGTGGCGCAGACGAAGGCCGACATGCCCCGGTTGTAGAAGAGCATCGTGTCGTCCACGACGCCGAGGTACGGGCCGGCGGAGGCGCCCCACCGCAGGAAGCCGAAGGTGGGGCCCGTGTCGTCGCCGTACATGACGTTCGATGACGTGTTGTAGCCGGTCATCGCCGGTCGCGCGCCGTCGGCGGGCAGGACGCCTCGGACGGTGACCGAGCCGAGGTTGATGTTGAGCCGGAAGGCGTCGCCAGTCTGGATATCGCGTGAGCGGACGACGAAGATGAGGTCGAATGCGCCCGTCGAGGTCGCCGGTACGTCCACCGGTGGGGAGAACTCCAGGCGGATCGTGGCCCCCCCCGCGCCGTCAACGCCGAACCGCTCCGGCGCGATCGAGGCCAGGGACACCGGCGAGTCGAACGGGTCCCACACGTCCTCGTCGGGCCCGTCATCCAAGTACACGGCGAGCCCGCTGATCGAGGGGTTCGTCGTGAACGGCATGAAGTCGAGCGCGCTGATCGACCCCCCGTACTCGGTGAACCGGACCTCTAGGCCGGTCACCTGGTCGTCGACCCCCGCGCTCGCGCTTGCGGCGCCATCGATGACCTTGAGGCCGAGCATCGCGCGCTCGTGGACGGCGACATTCGAGGGGCCAATGTACTGCGTGGTCGAGTTGAGCATGTTGTACGCCCGCGTGTGCGTCATGTAGAGGGGGTTCGCCGTGATCGTCGCCGAGGGGGCGTAGATGAGCCCCGTCCCGTTGGTCACGGCGATGTTCGACGCCCAGATCCGCGGCGTAAAGGAAAAGCCGTCCCGCACGTAGTTCGTGCTCATCCCCGTTCGGACGGCGATGATCCAGTAGTAGCTGCCTGCGTAGGCGGTCGGGATGCCCTCGTTGTGGTTGTAAAACTCCAGCCGCACGTAGTTTCCAGACCAGTAGATCCCATCGGGGACGACCGGCGCGTCGGCCGCGTCAAGGACATCGTCGATCGCTCCCGTGTCGCGGTAGATGGCGACGCCGCTCTCGCCGGGGTTCCGGTCGAGGCCCTTAAGCGTGCGGTTGTCGCCAGCGTAGAATGTGGAGTAGAAGTAGACGGTCACGTTGTCCAGCGCGTCACTGCTGTCCGACGTGAACCCGAAGCCGAAGATCGGCACGGCCGTGCTGCTCTCGCGGATCCGCTGCTCGGGCCCGACGAGCGCCTCGACCGACGCGGAGGTGATCGTCGCTTCGGCCGATGGAAAAATCCACGGCACCATCAGTGCCGCGAGCAGGATTGCGGCGGTTCGCTTCAGGTGGTTCCCATAGTAAGACCGGTTTGTCATGCGTGACGCCCCCGGGGGGTATGTGGGCGGCCCCTTCCATAAGGATTGTGGCCCACCCCCCCCGGGAACTGGAGGGCGGGGGCCTCCGTCACCGGCCCTGCCGCTCCCGGACGACCTCCACCTGGGTGTGGTCGAGGATCCCCCGCAGGGGGACGCCGGGCTTCCGGACGCGCACGGTCACGCGCGCGACGGCCGCGAAATCCGCGAGCAGCGTGTCGGCGATGCGCTGGGCGAGCGCCTCGAGGAGGTTGAAGCGCTTCCCCTCGACATGGTCGCGGATGATCCGGTAGACCTCCTCGTAGTTCACCGTGTCCGCCAGCCGGTCGCTGCGCCCGGGGCTCGAGAGGTCGGCGGAGAGCACCACGTCCACGTAGAACCGGCCGCCGAGCTTGCTCTCGCTCGGGTCGGACCCGTGGAAGCCGTAGAACGCCATATTCTCCAGGGTGATCGAGTCGCGCGCCGCCACCGCCGCCTCCCCCCTCACCGGAACCCGGAGATCGTCCCGTCGTCCGCGATGTCCATCCGCGCGGCCGCCGGCACCTTCGGAAGGCCCGGCATCAGCATGATGTTCCCGGCCACCGCGACGATGAAGCCCGCGCCTGCCGACAGGCGCAGCTCGCGCACGGGGAATTCGAACCCCTCGGGGGCCCCGATCAGGGAGGGGTCGTGGCTGATCGACGACTGCGTCTTGGCCATGCAGATCGGCAGGTCGCCGTAGCCGGTCGCCTCCAGCGTGCGCAGCATCTCCTCGGCCTCCGGAGCGTAGTTCACGGACCCCGCGCGGTAGACCTCGCGCGCGATGGCCTCGATCTTGCGCTTGATGGGCCAGTGGCGGTCGTAGATCGGCCGGGAGTCGCCGGCGCTTCCGTCGGCCGCCGCGACCACCTTCTTGGCGAGGTCGACCGCCCCCTCCCCGCCGCGCTCGAAGTTCGTTGCGACCGCGAAGGCGGCGCCCGCCTCGCGGCAGTACCGCTCGATGACGTCGAGCTCCTTCCGGGTGTCGTTCGGGAACCGGTTGATCGCCACGACGATGGGCACGCGGAACTTCTTGAGGTTGTCCACATGCCGCTCGAGGTTCGCGATCCCGCGCCGCACAGCTTGCGGGTCCTCGTGCTCGAGGTGCTCCTTGGCGACACCGCCGTGCATCTTGAGCGCGCGCGCGGTGGCCACCACCACGCAGGCGTGCACCCGAAGGCCCGAGGCCTCGCAGAAGATGTCGAAGAACTTCTCGGCCCCCAGGTCCGCGGCGAACCCGGCCTCCTGGATCACGTAGTCGGCGACCTTCAGCCCGATGCGGGTCGCGAGCACGCTCGACGTCCCGTGCGCGATGTTGCCGAAGGGCCCTGCGTGCACGATCGCCGGCGTGTGCTCGAGCGTCTGCACGAGGTTGGGCTTGAGGGCGTCCTTGAGCAGGATCGCCATGGCGCCTTGCGCCTTCAGCTGCCCGGCGGTCACGGGCTTGCCGTCCTCGCCGAACCCGACGACGATCCGGGCGAGCCGGGCCTTCAGGTCGCCCATGTCGCGCGCGAGCGCGAGGATGGCCATGATCTCGGACGCGGCGCTTATCGTGAAGCCGTCCGGCCGCGTGACGCCGGAGGCGGGGTTGCCGAGCCCGACGACGACCTCGCGCAGCGCACGGTCGTTCATGTCGAGGCACCGCCTCCAGTTGACGCGCTTCGGGTGGATCCGGGGCTCGTTGCCCTGATGGAGGTGGTTGTCCACAAGCGCCGCGAGCAGGTTGTTCGCGGCGGTGACCGCGTGGATGTCGCCCGTGAAGTGGAGGTTGATGTCGATCATGGGCACCACCTGCGAGAAGCCGCCGCCTGCCGCGCCCCCCTTGATTCCGAACGTGGGCCCGAGGGACGGCTCCCGGATGCAGATGACGCCCTTCGCCCCCACTTTGGCCAGGGCCTGGCCGAGGCCGACCGTCGTGGTCGTTTTGCCCTCGCCAGCGGGCGTTGGCGTGATGGCGGTCACGAGGACGAGCTTCCCGTCGGGCCGGTCCTTCAGCCGCTCGAGGACGGAGAGGGAGATCTTCGCCTTGTGGGGGCCGTAGGTCTCGAGCTCATCGGGGCGCAAGCCAAGCGCCTCCGCGATCTCCGTGATGGGCCGGAGATGGGCCTCCTGCGCGATGACGACGTCCTCTTTCATGGGCGCCTCCACGGGGGGCGCCGGCATCGGCGTGGGGCTATTAGGGTTGTGCGGGCGCGCCGCGGGCGCGGCGTCGTCGTGGGCCCACGCATGCGTTTTTGTCGCCGCGGGACAAAGGGCGCACGCGACCCCATGCCGACCACCGTCGTGCTCGTCGAACCCGACCCGCGGTGGCCGGAGGCCTTCCGGGCGGAGCGGCGCCGTCTCGGAGGCGCGCTTGCCCCCTACTCGCTTGCCGTCGAGCACATCGGCAGCACAGCGGTGCCGGGCCTGCCGGCGAGGCCGACGGTCGACATCCTGTTGGGGCTCTACCGGCTGTCCGACGCGCCGCGGGTCGTCCGCCGCATGGGCGACCTCGGTTACCTCTACCTCCCGAAGTACGAGGACGTCCTCCCGGAGCGCCGGTTCTTCCGGGCCCCTTCGGACACGGCGGCTCGGGCGGTTTTCCATGTCCACGCAGCCGAGGTCGCTTCCGCGTTCTTCGAGCGCCACGTGGTCTTCCGAGACTGGCTCCGCACGCACTCGCAAGACCGGGACGCGTACGCCCGGCTCAAGCGCGAGGCCGCCGCCCGCTTCCCCGACGACCGCGGCGCGTACACCGACGCGAAGGCGCCCTTCATCCGCGGCGTCGAGGGCAAGGCGCGCGCCGCCGCGGCGGCGGGCGGCAAGCCGAAGGCTCATGGGGCCGCGAATCCCCCGCCCCCGGGCGAGGTCTAACGCCGCAGCCGCGCGCCGGCTAGGCGCCGCTCCAGGAACGTGTGCAGGAGCGCCGCGGCCTTCCCGCGGTGCGAGTACCGCAGCTTTTCCTCGACGGGCATCTCCGCGAACGTCCGCTTCGCCCCGCGCGCGACGAAGATGGGGTCGAACCCGAAGCCGCCGTGCCCGCGCGCGGCCCGTGCGATCGTCCCGTGGCACTCGCCCCGGAAGAGGCGCGTCTCGCCGGCGAACGAGAGCCCGATGACGGAGGCGAAGGTCGCGCGCCGGTCGTCCGACCCGCGCAACAGCCGGAGGGTCCCCTCGACGCCGACGGTCTTCATCACGTATGCGGAGTAGACGCCCGGGAAGCCTCGGACCGAATCGATGAAGAGCCCTGAATCCTCGACGAAGAAGTCCCCCCTCAGGTCGCCCGCGAGCTCCTGCACGCCGAAGGACGCGACCTCCTCGAGCGTGTCCGCCTGGATCTCGTGGTACGGCCGCCGCACGGTGTGCAGGTCGACTGGGAGCCCACGCAGCGCCGCGCGGAACTCGCGGACTTTCCCCGGGTTGGTGGTCACGATGACCAGCCGCCGGTGGCGGGGGCGCCCGCTAGGCATAGCGGCGCCTCCTCTCGATCCGGCCGATCTGCGCGACAACTGCCGCCGCCCGCTTGCCGACGACGTCCTCGTAGCCCCGGACGACGTGCTGGAACTCGCGGCCGTGCTCGAGGTGCGTGGCCACGAAGGAGTCCTTGAACGCTTTCAGGTCGACCGCGAGTTCCTCTGTGTCGCCGGCCACGCGCCCGAGCGAGAAGTCGAAGAGGAAGACGCGGCCTCCCCGCGCAATCATGTTTGAGGTGGTGAGGTCCCCGTGCACCACGCCCGCGCGGTGGAGCCTGCCCGCGGCGCGTCCGGCCTGCCGGGCGAGCGCGCGGCGCCGCGCGGCCGGGAGGCCGTCGTAGGTCGAGCGTAGCGCGTGGCGGCCAAGGTACTCCAGGACGAGGGTCTGGGCAGCGGGGTCGACCGCCAGGACGGCCGGCACGGAGACCCCCGCCGCGCGCGCCCGGCGCATCAAGCGGGCCTCCGTCCGCATCCGGGTCTTGGCGATGGTCGCCTCCAGCTCGTCGATCCGGTAGCCCTTCCGGTGCCGCCGCTTGACCACGGCGAGCCTTCCGAGGAACAGGGCGGCCTCCAAGGTCGCCTCCGCGCCCTGGTAGATCCGCTCTCCCGGGCGGTGGGGGGTGTCGTCCTCCACGGTCAAGCCCTCCACGTGACCTTCACCTGGTCCGTCCGGTACCGCTGCCGCACGCCCGAGGCGTCCAGCGGAATCGCGCCGGAGGCCGCGAACTCGAGCGCGCCGGCAAGCGCGATCATGGCGCCGTTGTCCGGCAGGAGCGCGCGCGGCGGCACGAAGAGCCGGGCCCCGCGCTCTGCGCACATCGTGGCGACCATCTCCTGCAGGCGCCGGTTCTGGACGACGCCCCCGCCAATCACGACCTCCGTCTTGCGCGTGTGGGCAAGCGCCCGCTCCGTCGTCTCACAGAGCATCGCGAAACACGTCTCCTGGATCGAGTGGCAGAGGTCCTCGAGCCGCTCGCCCCGCCCGAGCATGGTAAGCGCGGCGGTGAGCACGCCGGAGAACGCCAGGTCCATGCCCTTCACGGAGTAGGGGAGCGGCAGGTACCGCCGGCCCTCCCGGGCGAGCTCCTCGATCCGGGGGCCGGCCGGGAACGCAAGCCCCGCCTGGATGCCGAACTTGTCGAGCATGTTGCCAAGCCCGATGTCGAGCGTCTCCCCGAACACCCGGTACCGCCCCTTCGCGTAGGCGATGATCTGCGTGTTGCCGCCGGACGCGTAGAGGAGCAGCGGGTCCACGGCATCAGTGAGGACGCGGCCGACCTCGAGGTGCGCGACGCAGTGGTTGACGCCGACGAGCGGCCGGCTGGCCGCAAACGCGAACGCGCGCGCGGCGGTCGCGGCCGTGCGCAGGCACGGCCCGAGGCCCGGACCCTGCGAGAAGCAGACGGCGTCGATGCCGCCGGCCGAGAGCCCGGCGTCCTCGAGCGCGCCTTCCACCAGCCGGGGGAAGGCCTGCACGTGGTGCTCCGCCGCCTCCCGCGGGTGGATCCCCCCCCGGGGGGGCCGCAGCATGTCGACCCGGTTGGCCAGCACGTCGAAGGGCCCCGCGCCGGGGCCCCGGACGACCCCCACGCCCGCCGTGTGGGCCGTCCCCTCGATCCCAAGAGCCGTCACGGGTCCCTGCATCCGCGCCCCCCCAAGGCCACCGGCACTAGCGGAGCGCGCGCGTATGAGGTTTGGCTCGGCGCAACGCTTTTGGCGCGGCGCCAGGATCGGCGCTGGGGAATCGTGGCCGGCCGCAGGGAGACGCACGCGAATCCCGCGGGCGGGATCATCGACACCCACGTGTTCGTGATTTCGCCGTACTTCCTCCGGCAGCACTTCCTACCCGAGGGCATCGACGCCACGCTCGACGCACTCGTCCGCGATATGGACGCCGTCGGCGTGGAGGCTGCCGTCGGCACGATGTTCGTGACGCACGAGGACGACCTCGTGGGCAGCGTCCCCGAGGGGCTCTCGCGCCACCGCACGCGGGTGGCGGCCCAGCTCCACCTGCAGCCGAACCGGCCGGAGTGGAGCACGGCCGCGGTGCGGGCTGCGGCCGCCCACCCCTCCGTCGTGGGCGCCCGTGCCATGCTGTCCGTGTTCCGGATGCGCCCGGACGACGAGCGCCTGACGCCCGTGTTCGAGGCGTGCGCGAAGGCCGAGCTGCCCGTCCAGCTTGTGTTCGACGCGTCGTCCTTCTCCCACCCCGACGCCTTCGCGGCGCTCGCGGACGCCTTCCCGGAGCTGCCGCTCGTGCTGGCGGTCACGCGCGGGCGGAACCGGGCGGCGCTGAAGGGGCTGCTGAGGCGACCGCGGGTGTACGCGCAACTCCCGGGGCTCCTCGACGCCGAGGCCGCGGGGGGCGAGCCCGCGGTGCTCCGGTGGGCCGCGCGCAACCTGCCCACCGAGAAGGTCATGTTCGGGTCCGACCGCCTCGGGCGCGAGCGGGAGTACGCGGCCAAGGTCCGAGCGCTTCGCGTCCTGCCGGCCCCCGCGCGCGGCTGGGTGGCGCGGGGGACCGCGCTCTCCGTGTACGGGGGGCGGCTGGCCAAGGCCCTCGCGTGACGCCCCAAGGTTCATCGGACGGCGGTGCCTCGGGTGGCCCGATGGAGATCGTCATCATCTGCGCGCAGTGCAGTAACGAGTACAAGGCCGAGGCCTCCGTCCGCTTCTGGAAGTGCGAGCACTGCGGCCACGAGAAGGAGAACGGGCTATACCCCTTCCTCACGCGCCGCGTCGCCCACGCAAAGTCGCACCGCAGCGAGACGAACTGGGAGGCGATGTTCGACGAGCTGCTCGCGGCGGCGCGGGAGCGCGTCCTGTCGCTAGAGACACGCCTACGGCGGCTCGAAGCCGACCGCAAGGACGCGGCCGCTGCGGACCCCGGGCGCCCCGCGCGGGGCGACGGGTGACCGCCACCATTCTACCCTAGATCGCAAGTGAGCACCAAATCGTCAAATAGGGCCATTCAAGTTCTTGCCGGGGGCACCCCTCCCATGGCCCGCACGCCCCGTCCAACCGGGACGTCCACGAGCGGGCCCGCTCCTGAGGTGCTTGCCCCCCCCACGCCGGCCTCGCTGCTCGAGGCCGCGGCCCGTGCGGGACTCATCTTCCTGCGTTGGGAGGCGGGCGCGGGGCGCCTGCACCTCTCCGGCGCGGTCGCCGAGGTGCTCGGCTACAGCCCAGCGGAGTTCGAGCAGGACCCCGGCCTCTTCTTCCGCGTCGTCACGCCCGAGGGAGGCGGCGACGCACGGGACCTCCTCCGGCGCCTCTTGCGCTCGTCCGCCGCCAAGGAGGAGTTGCGGGCGCGGGCCAAGGCCCGCGACGGGCGCACGGTGCTCCTGCAGGCCTCGCTCGTCCCCATCCGCGGGGAGGCCGGCGCCCCCCTCGGGTGGGAGGGCTTCGCGCGCGACGCGACCTCGACGGGGGGCATCGAGCGGCTCGCCGCCGAGGGGTTCGAGCGCTTCCAGGCGCTCTTCGACGGCGCCCCGCTGGCGATGGTCCTCTACGACCCCAAGACGCTCGCGATCGAGCAGGCCAACGAGCGCGCCGCGCACCTGTACGGCGTTCCCCGCGAGGAGATGGAGGGCTCCTTCATCTCGGAGTATGTGGCGCCCGACGAGTGGCCCCGTGTCCAGGAGATGTTGCGGCGTTCCACGGAGGCGAGCTCGCATGTGACCATCCTCCAGCGCGTGCTCCACCGCCGTGCGGACGGGACGGTGTTCCCCGTGCAGACGGCCGCCGTGACGGTGCCGATCGGCGGGCGGCCCAGCCGGCTCGTGATCGTCCGCGACCTGACGGACATCGAGGCGGCTGAGGAGCGCCTCCGGGTGGTGTACCGGACGCTCGAGGCGAGCCCGAACGCCACGCTGCTCCTCGACCGGAGCTTGGCGGTCGCGTACGCCAACGGCGCCGCAGAGGCGCTCTTCGGACGCACCCGGGAGGACCTCAAGGGGCGGACGTTCACCTCGCTGCTCGAGCCTCGGCACGCCGCGGACTTCCAGGCGGCGCAGGCGGCGATCGCCCCGGGCAAGGGCTGGGACCGGCGGTTGGCCGTGGTCCACTCCAACGGGAAGGGCGTGCGCGCGCATGCCAACGTCTCCGCCGTCCCCGACGCGCCGGAGGCCACGGTCCGGTGCATCGCGACGCTGCGCCCCCTCACGCGCGCGGGCCCGCAGCCCGACCTCACTTCCGAGGAGCTCGCGGCGTTCTTCGACCTGCTCGCCCACGATGTCGTGAACTACCTCACGGCGGTGCGCGGGTACATCGAGCTCATCGGGTCGGACACCTCGCTCGGCGACCGGAACCGGCGGATGGCCGAGATTGCGATGGCGCAGTCGGACAACGCGCTCGACCTCATCCACGACACGCGCCGGGTCGTGGGGATGGAGCGGGAGAACTCGCTGGAGCTCGTCAAGGGCGACCTGGCCCAAGTCCTCAACGACGCCGTCGTCCGCGTCGAGCCGATCCTGAAGTCACGCAAGTTCAAGGTCCGCCGCGACTTTGCCTCCCACTCGCCGATCATCTCCAGCCCCGACGTCGTCCGCGAGGTGTTCGTGAACCTGCTCCACAACGCCGTGAAATACGACGCGAACGACGAGGTCGTGATCGACCTCGTGATCGAGCGAGCGGGCGAGGAGGACGCCCCGACGTGGCGAGTCCGCGTGGGGGACCGGGGCTCCGGGATTCCGGACGAGGAGAAGCCCCACGTGTTCGAGCGCGGGTTCCGCAGGCAGGCGGCGCGCGCGGACCCGGGGGGCGCGATGGCCCCCAAGGGCTCGGGGATCGGGCTCTCCATCTGCAAGTTCCTGGTGGAGCGGCTCGGTGGGACGGTCCGGGTGGAGAGCCGAATTCCGGGCGACTGGCGACAGGGGACAAACTTCATCGTCGAGTTGCCCGCGGCGTGAGGCGCGCGCGCGGGCGTGAGCGCTCGCCGCCGCGCGCACGCGAAGGGTTATCTCGGGCACGTCCCCTCCCGCGCGACGGGGCTCCGCGTGCCGGCAAAGGCCCATGGTGCATCGGGGGAGGGCGCGGGCGCCCGCTCCCTTGAGGACGAGCTCCAGCTCGACTTCTTCGCGAGCGAGGGCTTCAAGCGCAAGATCTGCGCCGCCTGCCGGGCGCCCTTCTGGACGCTCGACCCCGACCGCGACCGCTGCGGCGACAACCCGTGCGTCGAGTACTCGTTCATCGGCAGCCCGCTCACCGCCCGCCGGTTCTCCCTCAAGGAGGCGCGCGAGGACTTCCTCACGTTCTTTGAGTCGCGCGGGCACACGCGCGTGGCGCCGTTCCCCGTGATCGCCCGCTGGCGAACGGACATCTACCTCACGACCGCGTCAATCGCTGACTTCCAGCCCCACGTGACCTCGGGGACGGTGGCCCCCCCCGCGAACCCGCTCACCATCTCCCAGCCGTGCGTCCGCCTCACGGACCTCGACAGCGTCGGCCGGTCGGGCCGGCACCTGACGGCGTTCGAGATGATGGCGCACCATGCGTTCAACCGTGATGGGGAGCCGGAGGTCTACTGGAAGGAGCGGACGGTCGAGCTGTGCGACGAGTACCTCGGCAGGTACGGCCTTGCGCGCGAGTCGGTGACGTACAAGGAGAACCCATGGTTCGGCGGTGGCAACGCCGGGCCCGCGCTCGAGGTCCTCGCGGGCGGGATCGAGCTTGCCACGCTCGTGTTCATGTTCCTGGAGGAGGACCCGGAGGGCCCCGTCCCGCTCGGCGGCTCGAAGTACCGGGCGATGCCGACCCGGATCGTCGACACGGGCTACGGGCTCGAGCGCTTCCTGTGGGCCTCCAACGGGGCGCCAAACATCTACCAGGCCCTGTACCCAGATGTCGTCGAGGGCCTGCTCGACCGCGCGCAGCTCGGGATCGACCTCGAGGACGGGCACACCGTGGAGGTCCTGGCGCGCCACGCGCGCTTCGCGGGCGCCATGAGCGTCGACACCCGGGCGAAGCTTCGCGACCTGCGCGCGAAGGTCGCCGGCGCGCTCGTAGCCGCCGGCGTGGAGACGAGCGTCGAGGAGCTCGAGGGGCTCATGGGGCCCCTCGAATCGGTCTTCGCGATCGCGGAGCACACGCGCACGATCCCCTTGCTGCTCGCCGACGGGATCGTCCCGTCCAACGTGAAGGCCGGGTACCTCGCGCGGCTGCTCATCCGCAAGACGGCGCGCCACCTCGAGGAGATCGGGCTGGAGGCCCAGGCGGAGCTGCCGGCCCTCTGCCTCGGGCAGTTCGAGCGGATGCGGCGCGAGCGTCCGGTCCCGGAGCGGGCGGCGTACATCGCGGAGGTCCTGGCCCTCGAGATGGAGCGCGCGGAGCAAAGCGCCGAGAAGGGGAAGCGGATGGTCCGCCAGCACCTTGCCCGGGGCGGGCAGCGGTCGGTACCGCTCGACACACTCATCGAGTTCTACAACTCCCACGGGATCCAGCCGTCGGTCGTGCGGGAGGCGGCGGCCGCCCAGGGGGTCGAGGTCGACGTCCCCGACGCGTTCCTGACGATCGTCGCGGAGCGCTTCGCCGGGGAGCGCGCGGAGAAGAAGCGCCCTCGCAAGTTCGGGGTCCCCCCCACGCGACAGCTCTACTACGGGCGGCAGGGGCCGCTCTCGCCGGAGGCGTTCGCGGCGAGCGTGCTCTGGTCACGGGACAACGAGGTGGTCCTCGACGAGACGGAGTTCTTCGCCGAGAGCGGCGGGCAGCCGGCCGACCACGGGACGCTGGAGGCCGGCGGCCGCAGCTGGCGCGTGGTGGACGTGAAGAAGGAGGGCGACGCGGTCGTGCACACGGTGGAGGGCGGCCCGCTGCCCGCGGGGGCGGACGCCGTCGGCCGCGTGGACCGCGTCCGCCGGCTGGGCCACGCCGTCCACCACACGGCCACGCACATCACGCTCGCGGCCGCCATCCAGGTCCTGGGGCCGCACGTCTGGCAGACGGGGACGCAGAAGGCGGAGCGCGAGGCGCGGATCGACGTCACGCACTTCCGGAGGCTCACGCGGGCGGACGTGGACGCCATCGAGCGGCGCGCCAACGAGATCGTGCTCGCCGACCTCCCCGTCGAGGCGCTGATGCTCCCACGCGACGAGGCCGAGCGCCTCTACGGGATACGCATCTTCCAGGGCGGAGTCCCGGATGGCCGGGTCATCCGGGTCGTGACGATCAAGGACACGGACGCCGAGTGCTGCGGCGGCACGCACCTGCTGCGCACGGGCCAGGTCGGCTCGATCCGGATCAAGCGCGCCGAGCGCGTGGCCGACGGCGTCGAGCGCCTCGTCTACTGCGGGGGGCTCGCGGCGGTGGAGGAAGGGCAGCGCGCGCGCCACCTGCTGGAGGACTCGGCGGCGCCGTACTCCGTGGGGCTCGACGACCTCCCAAGGACGGCGCAGCGGTTCTTCGCCGAGTGGAAGGAGCGCGGGAAAGAGGTGGAGCGCCTGCGGGCGGAAATGGCCGCATCACGGGTAATGGGGGCGGAGGCCGGTTCCTATGGATACCAGGGCCCCGACGCCCCGATGGTCTTTCGGGGGAAGCCTATTGACGAACGAATTGGAGATACGCGCCTCTTCTGCCAAAGGGTCGAAGGGCCTCGCGAGGAAGTCCTTGCGGATTCGAAACAATTGGCAAAACAAGCACGAACATTGGGAATATTCGTGTCGCCCATGGGTGACAAGGGGGCCTACATGGTCGTGACGAGGACTCGTGATCTGCACGTGGATTGTGTGGCAGTGCTCCGGGAATCGATGAAAGCTGCTGGAGGTGGCAAAGGTGGCGGCAGGCCCGACTTCGCCCAGGGCCAAAGCGAGCCGCACGTGGATCCGCAGCAGCTCCTGGAGAGGGCGGCCGCCCTTGGACGCGCGGCGCTGCGCGCGCCGACGTGACGCGCGCCGGCCCCGCCCCGCGAACCTTCTTTAGGGGCCACCGGCCTCGGACGGCCTGGAGGGCCGCGCCCCGTGGACGCCGTCGAAGTCCTCCGCGTGATCGCGGCGATCCTGCTCGTCTTCTTCGTCCCGGGGTACTTCCTGACGAAGGCGCTCTTCCCCCGCCCGCGCGAGTTCTCGGACGAGCTGCCCGAGGTGTACACGATCGCGTTCTCGATGTGCCTCTCCATCGCCGTGACCATCCTCTCGGGCATCGTCCTCGCTATGCTCCCGCCCGACCCGGTGAGCGGCCTCGGGTACTTCCAGCTGCCCTACATCGTCCTTAGCCTGCTCTCCGTGACGGGCGCCTTCGCGGCCGTCGCATGGTGGCGCGGCGCGTTCCCGGCCCTCGCGCGCGTCTCGGCCCGGCTCGAGCGCCGGCCGACGGCGCCCCCCGACGGGACGGGGGTCGCCGACGACCCCAAGCGCTACTGGAAGGAGCAGGACCTCCTCGCGCGGCGCGTGGAGTTGCGCGCGCAGGTGCGGCGGCTCGAGCGGACGGGACGCGGGTCGCAGAAGGAGAAGGGCTACTACCAGCGGCGCAAGGCGGAGGTGACCGAGGAGCTCGTGGAGGTCGACGACGACCTCTCGCGGCTGCGCTCGGACCGGGAGGCGATGATCCAGAAGGCCGAGGAGGAGGCGGTGAAGATGGAGGCGAAGCGGCGCGAGCGGCGCGACACCCTGCTGCGGTTCCTGCGCCTCAAGCGGGGCGAGTCGGGCTAGCCCGCGGGGGGCGCGCGGGCAGGTGGGGGCAAGCCGATGGGGTCGATGAAGGTCGTCGTCGTCGTCCGCCTCGACCTCGACCTCTCGCGCGGCAAGACAGCGGTGCAGGTCGCGCACGCGTCGGTGATGTGCGCGATGGAGAGCCGCGCCCGCGCGCGCCCGTGGTTCGACCGGTGGCTGGAGGAGGGCCAGAGGAAGGTCGTGCTGAAGGCACCCGACCTCAAGGCCCTCGGGCAACTGAAGGAGAAGGCCGCGCGGGAGGGGCTCGTCGCTGTCCTCGTGCAGGACGCGGGGCTCACCGAGGTCGAGCCGGGCACGGTGACGGTGCTCGGCATCGGCCCGGCACCCGACGAGGCCGTCGACACGGTCACGGGCCACCTGCCGCTGTACTAGGGCGGCCACGCGGGGGCCCCACAAATCAAATAGGCACCCGAAGATCGCTGGCCCATGGGCCGGATCACGCGCAGCGTGAAGCCGCAAATCCGGACGCTGGGCATCGACGATTCGCGCTTCCGGTTCATCGACGAGAAGGCCTACCTCGTCGCCGTGCAGATGCGCGGGCACGACGTCGTCGAGTCGACGATGACCGACATGGTCGATGTCGACGGGTGGGACGCCACGGACGCGATCATCCGGCTCGTCCTGAAGGCGCCCGCGTTCCGCAACTGGGACTACGTGACCGTCGAGGGGCGGCGGCCCGAGGGGCTCGAGGGCAAGGCGTTCGCCTCGCGGGGCTTGCACGCCGTCCTCATCGACGGCTCCACCGTGGCGGGGTTCAACGTGGTGGACGTGCAGCGGGTCTACGAGGCGACGCGGGTCCCGGTGCTGGCGGTGACGACGAAGAACCCGGACCTCGGGCGGATCCACCGCGCGCTCGAGCACAACTTCGAGGACTGGCCGGAGCGCTTCAAGGTCTTCGAGCGGAACCGGATCACGTCGTTGCGTGTCGGGCGGTTCACGCTCCACGGGTGCGTCGTGGGCGTCCACCCGAGGGAGGCGTCGGAGATCCTCGAGGCCGTGACGAAGCCGGGCCACCGCGTCCCGGAGCCGCTGCGGGTGGCCGACTCCTTCGCGTCCTCCATGCCCACGGACTCGCCGCCCGAGATCGCGGACGCGGAGATCGCCCCCCAGCCGGCGGCCATCGACGGGACGCCGATCACGCAATGGGACGCGCGCGTCGTCCTCGTCTCCGCGTACAAGGCGAAGCGCCGGGAGCGGCTCGCGGCGATGCAGGCGCCGCCGCCCGCCCCCGCGGCCACTGCACCTGCGGCGGCGCGTGCCGGCTCGCCTTCAGCCGCCGCGGCCCCTGCGGGCGGGGACGACCGCGCCGCAAAGGTCGCCGCCGCGAAGGCCGCGGCCGCCGCGAAACTGGCGGCTGCGGGGAAGGCGCCGCCGGCCGCCGCCGCCCCCGCGGAGGCGAGCTCGACCCCGGCCGCCGCGCCGGCGGCCGCCGCCAAGCCGGCGCCCGCGGCGGACGACGACAGGGCCGCCAAGGTCGCCGCGGCCAAGGCCGCTGCCGCCGCCAGGCTGGCGGCGGCCGGAAAGGCCGCGCCGCCTGCCGCCCCCGCCGCACCGGGCGCGCCCCCGGCGCGCCCCGCGGCGCCCCCGAAGCCGGCCACCCCCTCCCGGGCGCCCGAGCCGCGCGTCGACTGGGACAAGGCGATCGCCGCCGCCACATGGCGGCCCGCCGCCCGGATCGCCGCGCAGGCGCGGGAGGTGGGCCCCATCGGGCGCTTCGACGCGGACGTGCCGCTGAAGAAGAAGGTGAGCGGGACGACCAACGCCGAGTACACCCGCGGGGCCCGCGGGGGACGCACGGACAAGGAGTGAAGCGCGCGGCGCTACGTGCGCCGCGCGAGTTCGCGCTTGAGCCGCGCGATGACCTCGACCGGCGTCGGGTCGACCCCCCGCAGCAGGGCGAGGTAAACCGACGCGAAGTCGCCGATCAGCGTGGCGGAGAGCGCGCGGGCAAGCGCGCCCTCGCCCCGGGCACGCACCTCCACGACGGCCGCCGCACCCCCCTCCTCGGCGAACTTCCGCGTGAGGCCCGCCCGCTGGTCGACCCGCCGGCTGCCCTTCGGGTCGCGGAGCAGGACGACGCAGCACCCCTTCGCGCGCGGGTCGAACGGCCACGCGTTGATGTCGTTGTGGTTGGAGTCCGGGAGGAAGTCCTCGCGCGCGAGCACCTTGGCGTTCTCGTTCAGCTGCGTGCGCCATCGCGTCGCGGGCGCCCGCAGGACGCCCGACCCGTAGATGAACGGCGTCCCCTCCGCCATGGCCCGCGCCGCGCGCTTCGCGGGGTTCGACCGCTCGGGGCGGCCGCGCGCGCACTCGGCCGCCAGCGCCTCGCAGACGCGGACGGCCTCGGCCGCCGCCCTCCGCGTCACCGCGAGCTCCGTCCGCTCGAGCGCCTCAAGGACGGGCGCCACCAGGTGCGGCAGCGCAGCGCGGGGCTGCACGCCGGCCGGCAGGTCGAAGCACGGCAGGCCCTCCTCCGCCAGGCGCTCCTTGAGCGCGCCCCCCGAGGTCGTCCCCACCACGCGGCACCCGCGCTCGAGCGCGTCCTCGAGCATGGACAGGGTCTCCTCCGTGCCTCCGGAGTAGGACGACACGAAGACGAGCGTCTCCCGCCGCGCGTGGGCCGGCAGCGTGTAGTCCTGCACGACCTCCATCGGGACGGGCAGGGTCGAGCGCAGCGCCCCCCCCGCGATCATCCCCGCGATCGCCGATCCGCCCATCCCGGCGACGAGGACGCTCGACACGTACCGCCCCCCCTTCCGGAACCCGGGGGCCTGCCGCTGGCACGCGTCGAGCGCCCCCTGCAGGTCGGCGGGGAACCGCTCCACGCGGCCGAGCATGTCGTCCCGGTCCACCCGCGTGAAGTCCTGCGGGCGGTCGAGGTCCACGCCCCGCGCCGGCTTCGCCCGACCGCCTGCCGCCCGCATCCCCCCTAGACCCGCACCGTCGTGTAGTCCCCGAGCACGACCCGCACGCCCTCCGGCGCGAGCCCCTCGGAGGAGAGCACCTGCGAGTGCGGGCCGATGATCGAGTCGACGATCTTCCGGCGGCAGCGGACGGTCACGTGCTCCAAGATCATGGACGCCTCCACCTCGCAGTCGGCGATGACCGACCCATCCCCGATGGACGTGTAGGGGCCGACGTACGCGTTCGGGCCGATGTGGCAGTTGGCGCCCACGAGCACGGGCCCGCGCACGCGGCACCCCTTCTCGATGACGCTCCCGGGGCCGAGCGCGACTCGCCCCGTCACCTGCGCCCCCTCCTCGACGGTCCCTTCGATGTTGGCGGCGAGGTCGTCCAGCACGAGGTGGTTCGCCTCGAGCAGGTCCTGGGGCTTGCCGGTGTCCTTCCACCACCCCTCCACCTTCCACGACCGCACGCGGCCCCCGGAGGTGATGACCCCGGTGATCGTGTCCGTAATCTCGAGCTCGCCGCGGGCCGAGGGCTTGAGCTCTTCGATGACGCGGAAGACGCCCGGCCGGAACATGTAGATCCCGATCACCGCGAGGTCGGAGACAAAGCTCGCGGGCTTCTCGACGCACCGGACGACCTCCCCCCGCTCGTCGAGGACGGCCACGCCGAACGCGGAGGGGTTCCCCACCTTGCACAGCGCGATCGCCGCGTCCGCGCCCCCCCGCTCGAACTCGCCGACCATCCCACGGATGCCGCCCTTGAGCAGGTTGTCGCCGAGGTAGACGACGAAGGGGTCTGCGCCGACGAATTCCCGGGCGCAGAGGACGGCGTGGGCAATGCCCCTCGGCTCGCCCTGGTGCACGTACGTGAGGCGGAGCCCCCACTTGGCGCCGTCGCCGAGTGCCTCGCGCACCTTCTCGGGGTTGTTGTTCCCCAGGATAACGGCGATGTCCAAGATCCCGGCGGACTTCAGGTCCTCGAGGCAGTAGAGGATGTTCGGCTTGTTCGCGATGGGGATGAGCTGCTTGGGGCCGGTGTAGGACAGCGGGCGGAGCCGCGTCCCCGACCCGCCCGCAAGCACGACACCTTTCATGGCAGACACCCGCGCCGCGCGCGGCGGGCGACGCCAAGCGGAGCGCTCTCTATTTGATGGCTTTGCCGCGCCGCCGCCTCAGGCCGCTCTCTGCGGCCGGCCCCAGTTGAAGTGGTAGTTCTGGACCTCGCTGCGGAAGAAGACCATGGACTCCTCGAAGGTGAACAGCGGCCGGCCCAGGGCCTCCTCGACCTTCGCGATGTCGAGGCACGCGTTGCGCGGCTGCTTGGCCCGCCCCTGCGCGTCGGCCATCCTCGCCGGGACAGCGAGCGCCTGGTCGCAGTCGAAGAACTCCGCGATCTTCCGGCCCATCTGGAGCGGGGTGAGGCACCCCTGCGACGCGACGTTGTACGTCCCCTTCGCGTCCATCGAGAGGAGCTCGAGCAGGACCTCCGAGGCCTGGTTGACGTAGGTGGGGGAGACCTTCTGGTCCTCGAAGAGCGGCACGGGGCGCGCGGCGAGCAGCTCCCCGAGGACGCGGCTGACGGCGTTCGGGCGCGCGGCGACGAGGTCGAGGCCCCACAGCATGCACATCCGCGCCACCAGGAAGTCGGGGCAGTACTCGCGGACCGCTTGCTCGGCAGCCAGGACCGTCTCCCCGTAGGTCGAGATGGGCGCCGGCTCGTCCTCCTCGGTGTAGGGGGATTCCTTCGCTCCGTCGAAGACGAACGACGACGAGATGAACACCATCTTGCCCGATGCCCCGAGCGACTTTGCGACGTTGCGCGTCCCAACGGCGTTCACGGCGTACGCGGCCTCCCGGTCGGCCTCGCACGCCTCGAGGTCGGTCATCCCTCCGCAGTAGACAACGGCGCTCGGCCGCAGCGCCTTGACAATCCCGTGCACCTGCTGGTAGTCCGTCACGTCGAGCGACAGTTCCTCCACGCCCTGGAGGTCGAAGCGGTTCGTGCGGTAGGTGGCGAAGGTGCGCCACTGGTCGCGCGCGGCGGCAGACACCCGGGCGCCGAGCAGCCCTGAGCCGCCGATGACGAGGAGTTCCTCGGTCAGGATGCCAGCCCCCGTCGCAGCTTGGACGCGCTGGCCAAGCTTCCGCCGGAGAGTGCGGCAAAGGGGAAATGAAGGTATCCCCCCGCACACACGCGGGTCGGAGAGGCGGCCTGCGTCTTGCGCGCGCGAAGGGTTGAATAGCGGGGCGGGCCTGGGCCGTCCAGCGGGAGGAAACCCGGATGACCCCCAAGCTGATCCAGGGGTGCGTGACCAAGGCCTTGCGGCCGATCCACGACGACCGCGGCTGGCTCATGGAGATGCTGCGTTCCGACTGGCCGGAGTTCGAGAAGTTCGGCCAGTCCTATGTGACCACCTGCTACCCGCAGGTGGCCAAGGCCTGGCACTACCACAAGATCCAAACGGACCACTTCGTCACGCTCGTGGGGATGTCGAAGGTCGTGCTCTACGACGACCGGGAGGGTTCGCCCACGCGGGGGGCAGTCAACGAGTTCGTCTCGGGGGAGCGGGCCCCGATGCTGATCAAGATCCCGCCGCTCGTGTGGCACGGATTCACCGCCGTCGGCGGCGAGCGCACGATGATCGTCAACTACCCGACGGAAGCGTACGACTACGAGCACCCGGACGAGTACCGGAAGCCCGCGGACGATCCCTCCATCCCCTACAGCTGGACGGCGCGCAGCCGGTGAGCCGCTCGGCTGGTACGGTCAGGCGGCCGCGAGGGTGGCGGGCGGCGAATCCCAAAAGCTTCAAGTGGGGGGCCCTTTGTCCTGCGCGCGGAGGATCTCGTGACGGACGGCGCGCTGCTGGTCACCGGCGGGATGGGGTTCATCGGCTCCAATTTCGTCCGGTACGCGCTGCGCCACCCGCAGCGGCAGGTCACCGTCCTGGACAAGCTCACGTACGCCGGGAACCCGGCGAACCTGCGTGACCTGGTCGACGCGGGGCGGGTCTCGTTTGTCAAGGGGGACATCTGCGACCCCGACACCGTCGACCCGCTCGTCAAGGGGGCGGACGCCGTGGTCAACTTCGCGGCCGAGACGCACGTGGACCGGTCGATCCACTACGGCCTGGAGTTCGCCCGCACGGACACGTACGGGACGGGCGTGCTCCTCGAGGCGGTGCGCCGGCACGGCGCGCGCGCCCGCTTCGTCCAGGTCTCCACGGACGAGGTGTACGGGGAGGCCCCGGGCCGGCCCTCGCTCGAGACGGACCCGCTCTACCCCAAGTCGCCCTACGCCGCGTCGAAGGCGGGTGGGGACCGCCTCGCGTGGTCGTACTTCGCGACGCACGGGCTGGATGTCGTGATCACGCGGTGCTCAAACAACTACGGCCCGCGGCAGTACCCGGAGAAGCTCATCCCCCTCTTCGTCACGAACGCGCTCGAGGGCCTGCCGCTGCCGGTCTACGGGCACGGCAAGAACACGCGCGACTGGATCCACGTGGACGACCACGCGGCGGCGCTCGATGCGGTGCTCGCGCGCGGGGAGGCCGGGGAGGTCTACAACATCGGCTCGGGCGTCGAGCGGTCGGCGCTCGACATCGCGGGGGCCGTGCTCACACACCTCGGCAGGCCGGAGTCCCTCATCCATCATGTGGAGGACCGGAAGGGGCACGTGGCGCGCCACGCGGTGGACTCCACAAAGCTCCGGCGGGCCGTCGGGTGGGCGCCAGAGAGGGACTTCGACAAGGCGCTTGGCGAGACCGTCGACTGGTACGTGGGCCACCCCGAGTGGTGGCGCCCGCTCAAGTCGGGCGAATTCCGCGCGTACTACGAGCGGCAGTACGGCAAGGTGGCGTGAGGGGCGTACGATGGCAGGCGGGATACGCGCGTTCGTCCGCAAGCGGGCGATGATCTACCTGTGGAGGGCCCAGCAGTCCGGGGCAATCATATCGATAACGCTCCTTGGGACGCTCACCGCGGCGAGCCTGTTTGACCAGTACATCAGGGAAGCCACGAACAACTACTGGGTGCTCGGCGACTCGGTCCTGGCCGGCGTCATTGTGACGATGGCCCTCATCTTCACAGGCGTGTTCGGAGTCGGATTCGCGTTTGACCGGCTAAAGTTCTGGAAGGAGCAGAATATCGTGGCGATCGAGCGGAACCCGTACGGCTCCTACAAGCTGACGGCCAAGGAGATCTACTGGATCAGGATCTGGACCGCGGCGGTGGCGGCGGCCAAGCAGACGGATGAGCAGGAGAAGGTCATCACCCTCTTCAACCAGTGGATCGAGCGGTCGACCTTGGAGGACCCGATCCTCAAGGCTGAGGTGGCGGCGATCGAGCGGTGGATCGTTGCCGGCGACGAGCGGATCAAGCAGATGCTTGAGCAGGGGCCCACGGAGCCCCCGACCGCGTGAGGCGGACGGATGACGCTTGTCCTCGTAACAGGCGCCAGCGGCCTCGTGGGCTCACGCGTGATGCTCCGGCTCGGAGCGACGCACGAGGTGCACGGGACCTACCACCAGCACTCCCCGGGGTTCCTTGGCCAAAGCCGCGAGCGCCTGCATCGCCTGGACGTGATGGACCTGGAGGCCGTGCGTCGGACGCTGGACGCCCTTGCCCCGGAGGTGGTTGTGCACTGCGCCGCCGCGACCGATGTCGACGGTTGCGAGGACGACCCGGGGCGCGCGTTCGCCGTGAACGTCGCGCCGACGCGCGAGATCGCGGCGTGGGCACAACGGCGCGGCGCACGCGTCGTGCTGATGTCCACGGACTACGTCTTCGACGGGACGAGCCCGCCCTATGAGGTGGACGCGCGACCCACCCCCTTGTGCGTCTACTCGAGGTCGAAGGCCGATGCGGAGTCGGCGCTGCGGGGTGTGCCCGGCGCCCTCACCGTCCGGTCGACCGTCATCTACGGGATGGACGTGGGACACCATAGGCGCAACTTCGCGACCTGGCTGATGGACGAGCTGCAGGCCGGCCGTCCGGTCCGTGTGGTGAGCGACCAGTGGAACACGCCCACCATCTCGGAGAACATTGCGGAGTTCATTGGGCGTGCGCTCGACCGCCAGGTCGAAGGGGTCCTCCACGCGGCGTGCGACGAGTGCGTCGCCCGGGACGAGTTCGCCCGCCGCGTAGCTCGGCGGTTTGGGCTGCCGGAGGACCTCATCGCGCCCGTCGTAACCCGGGAACTCAACCAGCGCGCGCGGCGGCCGTTGCGACCATGCCTTTCGATGGGGCGCTCCCGACAGTTGCTCGGCGAGCGGGCGTGGACGATCGCGCAGTCGCTCGACCTCCTGCACCGGCAACTGGCCGGGCCGGACCGGTCGCTGCTGAAGCCCTGGTGGTAGGTGAACTCAGGGGTGCCCTCGGAGGGCGTCGCCAAACCGCGCCGCGCGCAGGTTGTTGGGGACTTCGTGGACGCGCAGGACGCTTGCCCCCAGGTACGCGAGCAGGCAGCTGAGCGCGGCCGTCGCGTCGTCGCGGGCCTTTGGCTCCTCGAGCCCGAGGAGCGCCTTGAACATGGACTTGCGCGAGGCGCCGAGGACCACCGGGTACCCGAGCGCCCGCAAGCGCGGGACCGCGCGAAGGAGCGCGAGGTTGTGGTCGAGCGTCTTGCCAAACCCGATCCCGGGGTCGACAAGGATCCGGTCGCGCGCCACGCCCGCCTCGAGCGCCGCCTCGGCGCGGCCACGCAGGAACGCCGCGACCTCCTCCACGACGTCCGTGTACGCCGGCGCCCTCTGCATGGTCGCGGGGTCGCCCTGCATGTGCATGAGGACGACGTAGGCGCCGAACTCGGCCGCGACCCCGAGGATCTCGCGGTCGTTGCGGCCGGCGGTCACGTCGTTCACCACCGCGAACCCCCGCTCCAGGCAGGCGCGCGCCACCGGCGCCTTCGAGGTGTCGACGGAGAGCGGGCAGGGCGGCGCCCCGGCGAGCGCCTCGGCCACGGGCACCACGCGCCGGAGCTCCTCCTCGACCGGAACCGGCGCCGACCCCGGCCGCGTGCTCTCCCCGCCGATGTCGACGAGGTCGGCCCCCTGGCCGGCAAGCGAGCGCACGTACCCAGCCGCAGCGCCTGCGCCCTGGAGGTCGCCGCCGTCCGAGAAGGAGTCGGGCGTGACGTTCACGACGCCCATGAGCAGCGTGCGCGAGCCCAGCGGCAGGCGCGCCGGGGGGGCCTTCACGCGCGCGCGGACGGCGCCCGGGCGCCATATCCCTTTGGGAGCCGCGCCGCCACCGACCTTTTTCACCCGACCCGCGATCCGGGACGGGATGGCGGCACCGTTCATCGCGGGCACGCGCAACGCCGAGCGGGGGCTCGCGGAAGGGCGGCGGATCCTCGAGGCGGGCGGCAGCGCGCCCGACGCGGTCGAGGCCGCCATCCGGGTCAGCGAGGACGACGCGATGGACTGGACGGTCGGGTACGATGGCCTCCCGAACCTCCTCGGAGACGTCGAGCTCGACGCCTCCATCATGCTCGGCTCCTCCCGGAAGGCGGGCGCGGTGGCTGGCGTGCGCACCGTGCGCAACCCGATCACGTTGGCTCGGCGGGTGATGGAGGAGTCGCCCCATGTGCTCCTCGTGGGGGAGGGGGCGGACCGGTTCGCGCGCGCCGTGGGGATGGGCAGCGAGAGCCTCCAGTCGGAGGCCGGCCGCCGGCGGTACGAGAATATCATGGCCGGGCGCGAGTTGCTCGAGGGGCTCGGCCGCGTGCCCGAGGAGATGAGCGTGCTCGCCTGGCGCTACGGGCCCTACCTCAAGCGCCAGATGAGACAGTTCGACGCCAAGGGGTGGTACGCCCGAATCGGGAAAACATGGCACGGGACGGTCGACGTGATCGCCGGCGACCGCCGCCGCGAGCTCTGCTGCGGGGTCTCGACGTCCGGGCTGGCGCTGAAGCTCCCGGGGCGGGCCGGCGACACGCCCGTGATCGGCGCGGGCAACTACGCGGACGCGCGGTACGGGGCCGCCGCCTGCGTGGGGCAAGGCGAGCTCGCGATCCGCATCTGCGCCGCGCGCCAAGCCGTCGACCTCCTCGCGGACGGAAGGTCGCCGCGCCAGGCGGCCGCGGCCGTCATCCGCGACGCGCTGCGGGTCGACCGCAGGGCGATCCTGCAGGTGCTCGTCGCGGATCCCGCGGGCCGCGTTGCGGCCGCCGCGTCGCAGCGCGACCTGCACACCGTCTTCTGGCGCCAGGGGATGGCGGACGTCGAGCGCCGTCCGAGCCAGCGGATCCGGGCGCGATGAGGGGGGAAGCGCGCCGGGCCGGCCTCCGCCGTCCCGCCAACCTTCGCTGACCCCGGGATCAGGCTCTTATGGGTGAGTTTTTCATGGGTGGTGTGGCGTGGGGTGGAGATAGAATCATCACGCCCAGGCTCCACCCATCGAGTCCGCCGTAGCGCGGAGCCCGGCCTTGAGCGCTGTCGGGGCGCGCCACGCGAGGAGCCGCTCCGCCTTCGTCGGGTCGGCCACGAGGAGGTCGGTCTCGAGTGCCCGCCGCCGGCCCGCCTCCACGCGGACCTTGGCCTTGGAGCCGGTTACCGCAAGGCACGCGTCCGCCAGCGCCCGGATGGAGGTCCCCTTCCCTGTACCCCCATTGAAGACCTCCCCTCGCCCCCTCGGGGAGCGTGCCGCCCGCCAGAAGAGGTCGGCCACGTCGGCCCCGTACACGAAGTCGCGGACCGGCCAGAGGTTCCCGAGCCGGACGTCCCCGCCGGCGAGGCACTGGCGGAGGATCGAGGGGATGACGAAGTCCGGCGACTGGTGGGGGCCGTAGGCGTTGAAGACGCGCACGACCGTCACGGGGATTCCGTAGAGCCCATCGCACGCGAGCGCGTGCGCCTCCGCCGCGGCCTTCGACGCCGCGTACGGGGTGGCCGGCTGGACGGGCGCCTGCTCGGTCAGCCGGCCGCCGGCCACCTTCGCGTAGACGAGCGACGTGCTCGCAAGCACGAATCTCGTCAGCCCGATGTCCCGGCGCCGGACCTCCTCCAGCAGGCGAGCTGTGGAGAGCGCGTTGACTTCGAAGGCTCCCACGGGGTCGCGGGCGCTTTCCTGGGGGGATGTGCGGGCGGCAAGGTGGAACACGAAGTCCGTGCCGTCCGGCACGGAGCGGCCGTGCGGCGCCCCGACGTCCCCGACGCGCACCTCGACGCCCTCGGGCAGCCGCCGCTGCGCGCCCGCGGGCGCCTTCCGCACGAGGGCTGTCACGTGCGCGCCCCATGCGATGAGCTCGCTGCAGAGGAGCCGGCCAAGGAACCCCGTCGCCCCGGTCACGAGAGCTTCGGCCATCTGCCCGCACGGGCAGGCGTGCCTTCGCATAAATGGCCTCGCGCCGCGCGGGCGGGCGGAACCCAGGCGCAACGGTCAAGAAGCGGCCACCGGCTGGGGGAGGATCGTCACCCATGCGCGCGCGGGGCGGGGCCTGCCTAGGAATCGTGCTCCTCGTGGCGGCGCCCTTCGCCGTGGGGCTGCTGCCGGCCTCAGCGGCCGCGCCGGGCGGGGTCCACCCCGGCGGCCCGTGGCCCCTCACGGTCACGTTGCCAAGCGCCACGTTCCCACTCGGCGACCCGTTCGACTACTCGGACACGGTCCTGCTCGGAAACAACAACTCGCAGGTCTCGCGCAACCTGACCCTGTACTTCCAGGCCGAGCGCGGCGTCCCCGACGAGAACGTGCTCCTGGCCGACCTGCCCGTCGGCGAGACGATCAGCGAGGCCGCATGGAACACGTTTGCGGCGTGGTGGAGGAACGAGACGGCCAACCGCTCGCTTGGCAGCCAGATCAATTACATCGTCACGTTCAAGGGTGTGCCCATCCGGGTCTCGTGGACCCACCCGAACGGTCCCGGCTCCTTCCAGGACGCACTCATGCTCCTCGGCGGGGCCTTCGAGGGGGCGATCGGGAACGTGGGCAGCGCGGGGTACAACAACCCCTACTTCAACCAGACGGAGCCCTTCAGCTTCGCGCGGTACGGAATCCGGCTGGTCACGGGGGTTTATGCGTACAACGAATCCACGGCGATGTCCCTGATCGACCGGTCCGCGGCCTCCCTCGGCTCGCGCGGCGAGTACGTCCTGGACACCGACGCCTCCAAGGGGTACGCCGGGGGGTGGGGCGGGTACGGCTACGCCAATCAGGCCCTCATATGGGCGAACGCCACACTCGCCGCGCGCGGCGAGGACACGCTCCTTGACCTGACGAACACGTATGTGACCAACCGGTCGGGCGTGATGGGGTACTCGTCGTGGGGCTCCAACGACTGCTGCTGGGGGGCCGTCACGCAGAACGCCAAGCCGCACAACGGGTGGGTGAACGGCTCCATCGCCGAGACGTTCGTCTCGACGGGCGGGCGGACCTTCACCTGGCCCCCCTCCTACGGCCAGTCCCTCATCGCCGACTGGATCGACGAAGGCGTCACGGGCATCAAGGGCTACACGAACGAGCCCTACATCCACTCCATCGCCGACGGGCACATCCTCTACGGCCACTACTCGCAGGGCTACAACCTCGCGGAGTCGTTCTGGGCGGCCTCGCATGTGATGGGCTGGCGCCAGATCGTCGTCGGCGACCCCAAGATGGCGCCCTACGCGGACGTGGGGGACCTCGCGGTCAACGTGTCCCTCACGGAGGCGCCCCCGCACGTCGAGCAGTTCGGCGCGTTCGGGCTGACGCTCGCGGTCGAAAACACGGCGGCCGTCGCGCGCGACGTGGAACTGCGCATCGAACTGCCGGGCGGCTCGCAGCCGGCGTTCACGCTCGCGCTGTCCCCGAGCGCCGTCTCGCAGTTCACACTCTCCATCGATGTCTCGGGGGTCCCGCCTTCCCTGTGGGGCCCGCAGCCGTTTGTCCTGACGGTCGACCCGGTCAACGGGTGGCGCGAGTGGGACGAGGAGAACAACGCTGCGACCTTCACGGTCGATATCCGGCGGCCGCCGGTGGCCGTGGCCGAGTTGATCCCCGCCGAGGTGGAGACGTTCGACACGGCGCAGCTGCGCCTCAACGCGACACGCGCGGACCGGCCGATCTCGCAATTCGTATGGAGGGAGGACGGCGGCCCGTGGCAGGTCGTGAACGCCACCGGCAACGGCGCCTCGGTCGCCGTCTTGCACAACCGGTCCGGCCTCCACACCTACGAGGTGTACGCGGTCGACGCCGCGGGCCTCCTGTCGACGACCGTGGGGGGCCTCACGCTCACCGTGCGCAACCGCGCGCCGCAGGCCGTCGCGTCCGTGAGCGCCCCGACGCCGCTTTCGCTGGAGCCGGTCACCCTGAGCGCGGCCTCCTCAAGCGACCCCGACGGCGTGGTGGCCTCGTACCTCTGGGACGCGGGGCCAGCGGGCTCGTGGGCGACGCCGACGGCCGAGGTCGCCTTCGGCCGGCCGGGCCGCTACACCGTGAACCTCACGGTGACCGACGACGAGGGGGCGCAGGCGCACGCGTCGGTCGTGGTCGACGTCCAGAACCGGCCGCCCGAGGTGGTCGCGGTCGCCAACGCCAGCCAGGCGCATTCGGGCGTCCCTTTCGAGGTGGACGCGCGCTCCTCCACCGACCCCGACGGGGGTGTCGTCCGGTATACGTTCGCGTTCGACGGGGCCCCCGAGGTCGATGGCACCGAGCCGCTAGCCTCGCACGCCTTCGTCTCCCCCGGCGTCGCGGGGGTCTGGGTGACCGTGACCGACGACTGGGGCGCCACCGCCCGCGCGCGCCTCACGCTGCTCGTCCTCGACCGGCCGCCGGTGGTCGTCTGGTCGATCGGCGCGGACACTACGCTCGTCGAGGGGGAAGCCCTCTCCGTCAACGTCGAGGTGGCCGACCCCGACAGCCCGCTCCTCTCCTATGCCGTCGTGTACGGCGACGGCGCCCGCGCGGACCGACCGCTCGCGGGGTCGTCGGCCACCTTCACCCTAAGCCACCTCTACTTCCTCGAGGGAGAGTACGTCCTGCGCATCACGGTCGCGGACGTGGAGGGGAACCTCACGGCGGCCCAGGCGACCGTGCGGGTCGTGCACCCCGCGCCCCAGGCCTCGGCGTGGAGCTTTGCGGTGGTGGGGGAGAACATGACCGTCTCCTACGTCATCGACTCGCCCTTCCCCGACCTCGTCTCCGTCGTCGTCTACGTGGACGACGTGGCCTGGCGCACGTTCCCCGCCCCCGAGGGCGGGGAGCGCGTCCTCTCGCTGGAGGGGCTGGCGGCCGGAAACCACTCGCTCCGGTTCGAGGTCACCGACGGGGTCAAGACGACCGTCGCGGCGTCGGGGGCGTTCGAGGTGATGGCGGCCGAGCCCGAGCCACCGCCGTACACACCCGCAGGCCCGCCGAAGGCCGGGTCGCCCGCGCTCCTGATCCCCTTAATCCTGGGGGGAGCCGTCGCCGTCGCCGCAACCGCCGCGCTCCTCGTGTGGCGCCGGCGGCACCCGCCCGAGGACGCTACATGACAAGGAGCGTCTTGAGCGCCAAGTAGTGGTCGCGCACGCCGCTGGCCAGCGCGGCGCTCTCGCGCGCTGCGCGTGCGATGATGGCCCGGTCGGCGGCGAGGTGGATGCGGTCGACCTTCTGGCCCACGTCCACGAGCGGGCCCCCCTCCCCGGCCTCGTCCCACCCCAAGTCGCGGAGCAGGGTGGCCACCCGCGGCGCGCCGCGGACGAGGATGCGGTAGTACGTGCGCCCGGCGTACCGCACCGGCCGGATGAGGCCGCGGCTCTCGAGGACCTGCAGGTGGTACTGGAAGGTGCCGTTGGGCATGCGCAGCCCGTGGCGGATCTCCTTGCGGTAGTCGAGGGGGTGGTCGACCAGGTACCGGAAGATCACCTGCGCTCCCGGCGTGATCGCCTCTCCACGTGGACGGTACGATGGCACCATGGGCAGGGGTGTCTCTCGGCGGAGCCCTGTTGAAGGTTGTGGTACCGTTCGCCCAGGGGTGCGCCCGCTAGCCCTCCCCACCCCTTGAGGCCAGGTGTTGGCGCACCTCGGCCAGCGAAGGGGGCGGGCCGGCGGCCGCCGACACAAAGACGCGAGCGACCGCGTGCGCCAATTGCAGCCGGCCCAAGGGGGGCAGCGCCAGGAGCACCCCCGCGATGAACCCGGCGTTCCAGGCGTCGCCCGCGCCCGTCATCCGCTGGGGCTCGATGGGCGCGGACTCCAGGCTCGCCTCCTTGGCGCCCCCGCGGTGGCTCTGGGCCCCCTGCCTGCGGTGGGACGCCACCGCCGCCCGCACGCGCCGGCTGAGCTCCCGCGCCTGCCCCTCGAAGTCGTCGTGCGCGCACGGGGACTCGTTCGACTCGTGGAGCAGCAAGACCCGCGAGACCTCCCGGAGCTCGGGCTCGTTCAGGAGCAGCCAGTCGAGGTGCTCCCCCTGGGCCACCGTGCGGAGCAAGTTGAGCACGTCTGGTTCACGGCCCCAGACGTCCGAGGGGTCGAGGAACGTGGCCGCACCGCCTTCCTTGGCCCACCGGAGGACCTCGGCCGCGAACGCCGTCCCGCCCGCCCGGTTGCCCGCCCAATTGGCGACGACCACGGCGTCGGCCGTGGCGATGGCCTCCTTGGCCCCCTCCTCAAGGTCGGCCACCGTGAGCCCATCGAGCGACCCGGGGTCGTTGAACATCACGTTGGTCCGCTCGGCCCCAAGCTCGAGCGAGGCCGTCATCGAGGTCTTGCCGTCCAGGCGCACGAGGGCGGAGTCCACGCGCTCCCCGTGGGCCGAGCTCACAGCGAAGTCCATCGCGGAGCGCGAGGTGTGGCCGACGAACTTCGTGGGGACACCGAGCCGCGACAGCCCCCGCGCCGCGTTGAACGCGTTCCCGCCGGCCGCCAGGTGCTGGCTGCCCCCCCGGATGTTGCCGCCCCCCCGGATGACGGTGGCCACGATCTGCTTCTGCGTGTCGCCCCACCTGGGTAGGCTGACGATGTGGTCGATGAAGAGGTCTGGCAGGGCGACAGCGCGCTTCTGGTTGAGCGTCTCCTCCGCGCCTTCCAGGGCCGCAAGGAGCGCCGCGCGGCCAGCCATGTCCTCCACCATCGGGCGCACCTCGCGCGGCACACCGGTGCGTCCGGACATACGCTTTTTGGGGCCCCGAAGCACCTTTGTCCTGCCCGGGCGCTGCCCGCCCGTGGAGGCCGAGGCCCTCCGGCGGCGGGTAGCCCGGGTACAGGCGGCGGCGCTGCTCGCGCTTCCCCCCTTGTACCTACTGCTCATGGTGGCCGGGGTCTTCCTCTTCGTGGTGGACTTCCTCCTGCTCCTCCTCGTCCTTGAGGCGCTGATGGCGCTCCAGATGCGCGCTTTTGCGCGCGCGGGGGAGGTGGGGCGGCGCGGGGCGCCACCCCGCGCGCGCGGCTGGGACGAATCCGCCCTGGAGGCCGCGGACGCGGCGTTCCTGGCTTTCGCGGCCCGCGACGCGGCCGCGAGCACCGGCGGGTACGTCGTGTTCCTCGGCGCGCTGGACCTCTGGGCGCGCGCCCGCATCGCGGGCGGCGACGCCGGCCCGCTGCTTGCGGCGGGCGCGGTGGCAGCCATCGCCGTGATCGTCGCGGGGCGAGCGGCGGCGCGCGCCTCCGCGTGGCGCCGCTTCGCGGACGAGCACGCCGCGCTCTGGCAGAGCGCGGAAGGGCTGCACCGCGGCGCGAACGCCCGGACGGTGGCCACCTACATGGACTGGCGGGCGAGCGCGGCTGCGGGCCGCCGAGGTCCCTAGGGGACAGGCAGCTCGACGCAGAACACCGAGCCCAACGCGGGGTCGCCGGGCACCCGGTCCTCGATCCAGAGCTTCGCGCCGTATCGGTCGGCCACCGTCTTGACGATGAACAGGCCCACGCCCGACCGGTACGCCGAATAGTCGCGGCGCCTCGAGCTGATCCGGTCGAGGATGGCCGCCCGCTCCGGCGGCGGGATCCCGCGGCCGCGGTCCGAGATGCGGAAGACGAGCGTCCGCCCGCCGGAGCCCTCCCCCACCGAGGTGGCCACCTCGACGCGGGGGCCGGGCGTGAACTTGGCGGCGTTGTCGAGGATGTGGTAGAAGAGGTACTCGAGCCAAGCGTCTGCGACCACCCGCGTCTGCGGCGTGGTTGGGACGAGCCGCATCTCGACGTGCTTCTTGGTCCAGGCCACCACGACCCGCTGCATGGCATCGTGGAGCGCGCGTACTCCGTCCACCGGCCCGAGGGGCTCGCGGGAGTCCCGGATGATGGACAGCAGCTTCACGTTCTCGATGAGGCGCGAGCAGTTCTGGATCTGCTCGAGTGCGCTGTGGTGGAACCGGTCCAACCGCTCGGGAGGCGCGTCGGTGGAGAGCTCGAATAGCTCGAGATAGCCAAGCGCGCCCTGGTTGAAGTTCGACAGGTCGTGCGTCACGAGGTCCAGGTAGAACTCGGCGTCGGAGCGCGCCTCCTCGGCGGCGGCCTCGGCCGAGTACCGCGCGCGCGCGTCGACCAGGAACACCGCTGTGGTCTCCGTCCCCGGGCCCGCCCGAGTCAGGCCCACGTCGACCGGGACCCGGTCGCCCCCTGCCGCCGTGAGGTGGAGCGACCCGGCCATGCCCGCCTCGTCCGGGCCACGGGGGGTCCCCAGCAGTCTCGCGAAGCTCTCCTGGTCTTCCGGCACCACGAAGGAGGAGAACGCGCGTCCCACCACGTCCTCCGGCCGGCTCCCGAGCAGGCGCGCGCCGCCCCCGCTGCAGCGGATGACGCTGTCGGGACCCGCGCCACCAGCGCCCAGCAGGACCACCGCCACGCCCGCGCCCTCGGAAGCGTGGAAGATCGCGTCGAGGTGCGCCCGCTGGGCGTCCGCCTTGTCGCGGTGCTCCCGGTACTCGGCCTCCTTCCTTCCGACCCGGGTGATCAGAACCGGACCGGCGCCGATGACAATCCCGTAGCCGACGCCGGAAGCCGCGAGCGCCGCGGGGATGAGCCCAGGCTCGTCCGCGAGGGTGCCCCACAGGCCGACGGCCGACGAGACGAGGATCAGCGCGACCGCGGCAAGCAAGACGAAGACGAAGGCATCCTGGTAGAAGGCGATGGACCCCCGGTTGGCCATGAAGTGGACGATGCCGGCGGCGCAGGCGACCCCTGGGACCAGGAAGGTGAAGAGGAGGACGGGGTCAACCATCGCCTGGCGACCAGCCCGGCCCGGGGTACAAAAGGGTTGCCCGCCAAGCGTTGTACGCGAGAGCCGCCCACCTGGGCGGGCGGTGCCGCATAACCCCCCCGGCGCCCGCCGGTGCCGAGGTCAATTGCTCGTCATCACGAACTTGTCGTACTCCTCGCGCAGGTCCGCGGTCCGGCGGTTCATCCGCTGGACGCAGCCCTGGAAGAATTGCCGCGAGACCACGTCCGGGACGAGCGCCCGGCGGCTCTCATAGAAGGCCTCGCTGGCCCGCGTCGCCTCGATCGCCACGAGGATGGCCTGCTCCGGCAGGGTGAACTCATCGGGGATGACGAAGCGCTCGGTCCACCTCGTCGGGGGCACGTAGAACTCGTCGGAGTCCTCGCCCTCCGGGACGTCGTCGGACTCGAGCACGTGCTCGAACTCCACGATGAGCGAATTCACGTAGAGGAGCGCCTCCGTCGCGAGCTCCGTGAACATCAGCTTCGCGCCGAGGCGCGATCGGTCGGCGAGCTGCATGAGCTCGGCGGCCTTCGACTTCTCGTGCGCGATGGCCACCTTGAGCGAATCGACGTACCCCCCGGTGATGGACTCTCCCGCGGGCGCCTGCAACCGTAGGCCTCCTCGCGTCCGCTCCGGCGGCGCGCCAGGAGGTTGCCCCCGCGCTTCTAATAAGGATTTCGTGCTGGCGGAGAGGGGTTGGAAAGCACGAGCCCTCGCGCGGGCCTTGGGCGCCCGCGCGAACCGTGCGGGGAATCTTCGGGCCGGCCTCCCAAGAACGTATTTATAGAAACCTCCCCTTCAAGAACGCACCAAAAAGGGCGGTTCGCGCGGGCACTCTCTAGGGTCGCCAGGAGCGGCCAAATTGGCCGTCGCGGGGCCGCTCCCCGCCGGGCGGAACCGGCCGGTGGGGCCTGGAAGAAGAGGTGACAAGATGGCACGGAACAACACAAAGCGCACCGCGTCCCCGCTGCGGTATCAGGCGGGGGCCCTGGAGGGGCTGAGCGAGCGGCAGGTCACAGAGCACCACGGGACGCTCTATGCAGGGTATGTGAACAAGACCAATGAGATCCGCGAGCGCCTGGATAAGGTGGACCTCGGGTCGGCAAACGCCACCTACGGGGAATTCCGGGAGCTCAAGGTTGAGGAGACGTTCGCCGTCAACGGCGTCCGCCTCCACGAAGGGTACTTCGACGTCATGGGCGGCAAGGGCGGCAGCCCGTCCGGCGACATCGAGCGCCTCCTCAAGGAGGACTTCGGCTCGTGGGAGACGTGGCGCAAGGAGGTCCTTGCGGCCGGCGTCTCCGCGCGCGGGTGGGTCGTGACCGCGTTCGACTGGGAGGACTACCGGATCCACGTGTACCTCTGCGACCTCCACAACCAGGGCGGGATCTGGAACGCGACGCCGCTCATCGTGCTCGACGTCTACGAGCACGCGTATTTCCTGGACTACGGCGTGAAGCGCAAGGACTACATCGAGGTCTGGTTCAAGAACATCGACTGGGCATGGGTCAACGAGCGCGTGAAGCGCTTCGCGGTGGTGGAGCACCGGAACAGGCACCAGATCGGGCCCGCCGGGGGCTGAGCGCGGCCTCCGCGCCCGGCCCTGGTCGCGGAACGCGGCCGCCACGGGCAGAGCCCTTATGAGCCGAGGGCCCCACGTGGAGACCGGGCGAGGCCTTGGTCTCCGTCCGCAAGATGCACGCCGGCGAGGAGCCGGCGGTCGCCGCCGTGGCGAGGGCCGGGGGCGACGCGGCCCGCGAGCTCGCCGCCGCCGTCGCCTCCGACCCGCACGCCGTGCGCGTCGTCCACATGGGCGCGGAGGTGCTCGGCGCCTTCCTCGTGGCCGACCTCAAGGACCAGGTGGAGCAGGTCTCCTGCATCACGCTGAGCGATGAGGGCCGCCGGACGGGCGCCGAGCCGCTGGTCGTTGACTACGTCGTGAAGGCCGCGCGCTTCTCGCGAAAGCGGGCGGTCGAGGTGGTCGCCCCCCCTGGCTCGTCCGAGGCCAGGCACCTGGAGGCCCTCGGCTTCGTCCGGTCCGTCGAGACGGACGGGGAGGGCGCGCGCTACCGCTTGAACCTCAGGGGGAAGTAGCGGGGCCGAGCGGCCCCATGCGAACGCGAGGCGCCGGCTAGCAGTTGCGGCTCGGGACGTCCCACTCTTCCTCGAGCACCTGCTGGTAGCTCGCGCCGACCGGCGTGCTCGCGAAGTCCTCCACGTCGGGCTGCGCGATGATCGCGATCCCGCCGTAGAAGGGGTCGAAGTACGGCCGGCAGTTCTCGGGGTTCGGCTCCTGGCGGTCCACCTGGACGAACACCTGATCGCCGTTGAACTTGGCGTCGGTGACGTCGATCGCGTACCCTTCCTCGTGCCACGCGTAGGACGCGATCACCGCGAAGTTGTGCTCGAAGTCCACGTAGGGGAGTTCGCCGGTGGCTGTCCCCTCGACGGTGACGTCCGGGACGCTCTGCCAGAAGGCCTGCCACTGCTCCGCGTTCTTGATCACGTAGACGGCTTCCACGTCGATGTCGAGGTTGTCAGGGAAGACGACCCGCACGATCGGCAGGTCCTGCCATGTCGTGGCCTCTGTCACGGGGCCGGGCGCCACGGGAAGGAACGGCAGCAAGGCCGCGGACACGGTCGTCGTCGCGATCAAGACAGCCGACACAGAAATCAGGAGGACCTTCGATTTCATTGCGAAACCTCCACCGTCTACGTCTTTCCCCTCTGGCGCGGGCGGATAATGAATGTTTTGGACAGGTTAACCCTGCTGGCCAGCCCCGCACGGTCGTTTCAGGAGGCGGTCACTTCAGCCCGAGCGCGTCCGCGAGGTGGGCAAGCAGCTCCGCCTCGGCGGCCCAGGCCTCCATCGGCCCGTCCGCGATGGAGGCGACCTCGCCGGCTACGGCAGCCGTCGGCTCGCGGAGGTCCCCCCGCGGGTAGGCCCCGAGCAGCAACGCGAGGCGGCCGTCGTGGCTCCCGGGCTGCAGGAGCTGGTCCCACGTGGTGCGCGGCCCCCGCGAGGTGAGGCCGACCACCCGGGTCGCGCCGAGGTCGGCGAGGGCCCGCTCGAGGCTGTTGCCCTCGACGACGAGGAGCGGCTCGTCTTTGGGCACGGCACCTTCCACGAGGAGCTGCTCCATGAGGCCCTTGAAGCGGTCGTAGACGCGGGGAAGGCGCGTACCCGGCGCGACCGAGATGACCTCGCCCCCGTACGTGTGGATGATGAGGCGCAGCCGCCCGGCGGCGGCGGCCCGCGAGCCGAGCGCGAGCAGGGCGCAGAAGTGGACGATGTCTGGCCGCCCGCGGCGGTCGGCGTCGGGCAGGCGGCGCATCGCTCGGTGGTGGAATGAGGAGTCCAGCAGCGTCCGCTCCGGCGCGTGCCCCGTCCGCTGCGCCGTCGCCAACACGCTGGGGTGCTCGCGCAGGGAGCGGGGCACGAGCTCGAGGGCGCTGTCGACCAGGACCAGCGCGACCGGCAGCGTCGCCCCCGACTTCGCCACGGCGCGCGCGTACGGGCGCGTGGGATAAAAGGCCGGGGGCGCGGGCCGCAGCCTTTTTCGCGCGGCAGGGGTGCTGCCCCCGCGGGTGTCCGCGTGCCCTCCGTGAACCTGCGCGGCGTGGACATTCGGTACGAGGTCCAGGGGGAGGGCACGGCGGTCGTGTTCGTGCCCGGCTTCGCCACGAACCTCCACCTCTTCGACCACCAGGCGGGGCCCGTGTCGACCCGCTACCGCGCGGTGCGGTTCGACCTCCGGGGGCACGGGCAGAGTTCGGCGCCGCCCGAGGGGTACTCGACGGCCGAGTACGCGGAGGACCTGGTCGCGCTCATGGAGCACCTGAACCTGGGGCGCGCGCACATCGTCGCAGCGTCCATGGGCGGGGCGATCGCCGTCCGCCTGGCGCTCCGCCGGCCGGAGCTCGTGCGCTCGCTCGTCCTTGCGGGGGCCGTCATCGACGGGTTCGAGGGGTGGTCGGAGGAGTACCGGTCGCGCCTGCGCCGCGCGCGGAAGCTAGCGCAGACGGAGGGCGTGGCTGCGGCCGTGGCGGATTGGAAGACCCACCCCTTTTTCGCGGCCACCCGCGACCTGGCGGCGTTCTTCCGCGTGGTGCTCGAGACCTCCGGCGCCTCCTGGCTCCAGAGGGGGCGGCCCGAGGCCCCCGGGGTGGCCGACATCGACCGCCTCAGGGAGATCGAGAAGCCCACGCTCGTCGTGGTCGGTGAGAAGGACGTCGACCCCTGCAAGGAGATCGCGGACGCGCTCGTGCGGCTCGTCCCGGGCGCGCGGCGCGTCGTCATCGCGGGCGCGGGGCACCTGCCCTGCTGGGACCAGCCGGAGGCGTTCAACCGCGCGCTGCTCGAGTTCCTCGCGGCCCAAGCCCCCCCCGCCCGCTGAGTCGATCCGGCGGTTCCACTGTCGCAAAACCTGTACAAAACTTCAAAGCCAGAGGCCGCCCCTCGTCGGGCGGGGATGTACTCAGATGCACGTGCTCACGCGGGTAGTGCTCGGCGTGTGGCTTGCGCTCGTCGCCATCGTGGCGGCGGCGCGGCTCGGGAATCTGGGACCATTGCAACCCGTGTCTTCGGCGTTCCTCGCCGACGGCACGATCACGGCGCCGGTCTCGATCGTGGCGATCCTCACGGTCGCGTTCTTCGCGGTCGCCTGGCGCGTCGAGGTGGGCGAACGGGAGCGGGAGGAGGCGGCCATCCTGCGGGACAAGCCCGCGCTCGCGGGCGACAAGGCGGCGCTCGCGCGGGAGCGGCGGGTCCGCCGCAAGGAGCTCGAGCTCATGCGGCAGGAGGAAAAGGCGATCCGCCACGAGTCGGACGCCGAGCGCGTGGAGCTGCGGGCCGAGGCCGCGGAGAAGAAGGCCGTGCGCGAGGAGCAGCTCGTGGAGCGGCGGCGGGAGATGCTGCGCGCCAAGCGGGAGGAGCTGCGGGACCGCGAGGCCTTGGGGCGGTAGGCGCCCCCCGCGCCCCTATTCGATGAACTCGGGCGGCACGACCGGGAGCATCTTCGAGATCTGGTCGGCGCGCTCGCTCGTGTGCACGACGCGCACGGCGAGGTTGGCGTAGGAGGCGTACAGGTCGGGCTGCCCGGAGACCGTGAGCGCGTGCTCGAGCCGCCGCAGCGCGTCGGCTACGTCCTTCACCAACCGCCCGACGTCGTCCTTCAGCGACTCCTCGAGGTACCGGATGTCCGGCGGCAGCTTCCGGAGGTTGGCATCGAGGTTGTTGAGGAGCATGGCGGCGATCAGGTAGGAGCCTTGCTCCTTGAGCGTCCCGACCTCCTCGAAGATCGTGGCGATCTGGGGCAGGTGGTGCGGGTTCACGATCCCCTTCTTGTAGCCGTCGAGGAGCGCCTCGCGCGTCCGCCGGATGTCCGTGGCGATGTCCTCGATCTCGAGCAAGCGGGTCCCTCTCCACCGTTCAGTTGTCTTTGTACCTCCGGATGAGGAGTTGGGCGGCGTACAGCTGCGCGATGAACTGGCGGACGAGCGAGCGCTGGATCGGGGAGATGTTGGACTGGTCCAGCATGAAGCGGTAGTAGAACGCCATCGCGCGCACCTCGGGCAGGTACGGCCGCAGCTCGTCGGCCGCGGCGGCGCCGGGCCGGGACAGGAACGAGGAGAGCAGCTGGAACGCCTCCGAGGGGTAGAGCGGGTAGTCGTCGTCGCCGCCCGGGTGCCGGTGCACCGCTCCGCCCGGGCCATGTCCGTGCGTGGTGGTCGCCGCCCGCCCCCGAGGGGCCAGCCCGCTCTCCCGTAGGACGGCTTAATCCTTGCGTGCGGGGAGCGCCTTGAGGCCGTAGCGCACGCGGCCCTCCTGCTCGAAGAGGCGGCGGACGTGGAGCGTGACGTGGTCGCCGATCCGGACGGTCCGCGGGTCTGCGCCGGTCACCTGCGCGACGGTGCGCCCGCCGTCGTCGAGGTCGACGACGGCGACCGCGTACTCGCCGGTGAGGGCCTGCTGCGCGGCGAACTCGGAGGGCGCCCCGCCTCGCCCGATGCGCGTGACCGCGTGGACGGTGCCCGCGGGACGACCGCGGAAGAGCTCGCCGTCCGGGGCGCCGCACTCAGGGCACGCCTCGGCCGGCGGGTGGCGCACGCCACCGCACCCGCGGCAGCGTGACATGAGGAGCCCGAGCCGGACCTCGAGGGTCTCCTCCCACTGCGCGGCCGAGAGGTAAGCCCCCTCGCTCACGGTGCGCGTGGGCCCGGGGTCGGGGAGGTACCGGCGGTGGCCGAGGTACGCGTGCCACGCTAGGTGGGTCCGCGGCTCGCTGACGGCGCCGAGGAACCCGTCCGACCCGGCAGGGCGGGCCGCGCACTTCAGCGCGAGGGCCGCGGCGGAGGCGCCCTCCGCGTCGGCGAGCAGCACCTGCGCGCCGCCGCCGGCCTTCTCCAGCGCGGAGAGGAGGGAGAGCGCGGCCGACGCGGCGCCTGTGTCCCCAGTCCGGACGGCGACGGCGGCCGGCAGCGCCGCGGGGTCGACCGGCTCCGGCGCATGCATCGCCACGAGCGGCCCCGGCCGCTCCGGCCCGCAGAGGGAGTCGAACGAGCCCGCTTCGAAACCCTCGGCCGCCAGGCGCGTGAGCGCGAGGCGAAGGGCGGGGGCCGACGGGTCGTCGCCCACCCAAGACCTGACGAGCCCGTCGGACGAGACGCGCCCGGTCTCGAGGGCCGCGCCCGACGCGAAGGCGCTGCCCACGAGCTGGACGGGCGCGGACTTTGTCACGAGCAGCGCCGCCCCCGCCGCCCCAAGCCCGTGCTCGGCGGGGTCGTCGACGGGGCCGCGCAGCGCGTCGGACGCCACCACGAGTACGGGGTGGCCCGTCGCCTCCGCGGTCTCGCACGCGGCGGCCACGGCAGCCCCGAGCGGCGGCCCGCCACCGCGGTAGTCGACAGCGTGGGCCGCTCCGGCCCCGAGGGCGAGGGCCACCGTCGTGGCCGCGCCCGCCTGCGCCCCGACGCTGGCCATGTTCAGCCCGCGCAGCGCCCCCGGGTCGAGGCGCGCCGCCGCAAGCGCGCGGGCCCCCGCGTCGGCCGCGAGCGTCACCTCGTCCTCGTCGAACGCCGCGACCGTCTTCTCCTGCACGCCGCGGGCGGCGAACTGCCCGGTGGCCCTCACGTACTCCTCCGCCTTGACGGCGAGACGCGGCAGCGCCCACCCCACGGCAGCGATCCCCGCCAGTCGCTCACCTCGCGAAGATGTGGACCACGCAGGTCGCGCCCGAGCCGCCGACGTTATGGGCGAGCGCGAGCTCCGCCCCCGCCGCCTGCCGCCCGGCCTCCGCTTCCTGCCGCAGCTGCCGGAAGAGTTCGTACGCCTGCCCCACGCCCGTCGCCCCCAGCGGGTGGCCCTTCGCCTTCAGCCCGCCGCTCGTGTTGACCGCCACCTGCCCGCCGAGGGCGGATTGCCCTTCGCGGGTGAACGACCCGCCGGCGCCCTTGTCGGCGAACCCGAGGTCCTCCAGCGCGAGGATCTCGGCGATGGTGAAGCAGTCGTGGAGCTCCGCCACGTCGATGTCCGCGGGCGCCGCACCCGCCTGCGCGAAGGCGTCGCGGCCCGCGCGAACGGTCGCGTCCAGCCGCGTGAGCGAGGCGCGCTCGTGGGCGGCGAGGTGGTCGGAGCTGCCCGCGGAGGCGCGCACCTCCACGGGCGAGTCCGTAACCGCCCGGGCGGCTTCCTCCGACGCGACGACCACGGCCGCCGCGCCGTCCGTGGTGCTGCAGCAGTCGTACACGGTGAACGGCGAGGCCACCATGGGCGAAGCGAGCGCGGCCTCGGCCGTCACGGGCCGGCGGAATTGCGCCTTCGGGTTGAGCGCCCCGAACGCGTGGTTCTTGACGGCGACCGCCGCCAGGTCCTCGGGCGTAGTCCCGAAGTCGTGCATGTGGCGCGCGGCCATGAGCGCGTACACGCCCGGGAACGTCAGGCCCGCCATCCGCTCCCACTCCGTGTCCCCCGAGACGCCGAGCCAGTACCTCCTGCGTGTCGCCGGCTGGTCGTTCATCCGCTCGACGCCGACGGCCAGGGCCATGTCGGACGCCCCAGCCTTCACGGCCATCACAGCGTCGCGCAGCGCGAAGCCGCCGGATGCACACGCGTTCTCGACGCGCCGCGCGGAGACGAGGCGCAGCGCCGCCAGGTCGTTGAGCGCCGCCGCCAGGTTCCCGATCTGACCGCCCCCGAACCCGAGCGAACCGACGAACGCCTCGCGGACGAGCCTCCCGTCGAGCCCCTTGTCCGCCGAGCCGAAGCACGCGCCGACGGCCTCCCGCACCATCTCGCGGACGCCGACGGGCGACTCCCCGTAACGCGTCGACCCGGCGGCGACGAGGAAGACGCGGCGCGCCATGGGATGCGCAACGCGCAGCCGGCCGCGCGCTCATAAAGGGTTCCACCCGGCCCCTCGCGGGCTCTGCCCCAGGGGTAATTGCGGTTCGGGCGAGGCATTATCTGGCCCGGGCCCAACGGACGAGCAGGTGTCGGAATGAAGGCGAAGGTGAGCTGGGTGGACGGCATGAGGTTCATGGGGACGTCCGGCACGGGTCACTCCGTGGTCATGGACGCAAAGTTCGAGGACCGGGCGCCTTCGGCCGCCTCTCCGATGGAGCACGTCCTCCTCGCGCTCGGCGGTTGCAGCTCGATCGACGTGGTCGAGATCCTCCGGAAGAAGCGGCAGCCCTTCACGGGCGTGGAGGTGGAGCTTGACGCCGACCGGCGGGCGGAGCCGCCGCGCGTGTTCACGAAGGTGAAGCTCATGTTCGTGGTGCGCGGGACGGGCGTGTCGGAGGCCGCGGTGAAGCAGGCGGTGGACCTCTCGATGGAGAAGTACTGCTCCGTCGCGGCCACCCTGAAGGCGGGCGGCGTGGAGGTCGCCTACGGCTCGCGCGTCGAGGGTGACGGCGAGGGGTTCGACGCGCCGGGCGCGCAGAAGCCCGTCATGCCCGGCTCCCTGGAGGTGCCGCGGCCGGCGCCGCACCCGGAGGCCGACCTGCCCTTCCCTTCGAGGCCCGGGCACGAGGGAAGGCGCGAGGGCGCGGACGGCGGTAGCTGAGGCGCACCGCGCATCACGCCGGCGGCGCCAGGCGCACGGCGCGCAGCGCCTCGGGGACTTTCAGACGGTCCTGGAAGCGCTCGAGGAGCGTCCGGCTCGACGGGACGATCGTCGTGGCCTGCATGAGCGCCGCGTCGAGGTATCCGGCCATCCAGCCCGGGCCCCCCGCGCGCTCCGAGAGCGCCGCCTCCGTCGTCTTGACGAGGTGGCCCTGGGACGTGTGGAAGTCCTCGACGAGCGCGAACGTCGCGGCCGTCCGCGGGACGATCGGCGCGCGCTGCGGCGGCGGCGTGACCTCGCGGGTCGAGGCGCACTCGTGCACCCACGCCGCGGCCTGGAAGATAGGCAGCAGGCAGGCAGGCCCCGTCGCGCGCGCGGCGATGCGCGAGGAGTGCGCGTAGGCGAGCGCCTCCACCGCCATCTGCGGCTTCATGGAGTGCCGGATCGCCTCGCAGGCCGCGAGCACGGACGCGTCGACGACATCCTCCAGCCCGAAACCCCCCTGGAGCGCCTCGACGACCGCCTTCGTGGAGCCCCCCGCGAGCATCCGGTTGGCGAGCGCCTCGACCTCCCCTTGGGCGCCCGCAAGCTGCCGCCCGTGCTTCACGCTCCCGACGTCGAGTTCCGCTGAGTGCCGCTCGATCTGCCGCTTCTCGTCGCGCGACCCGAACGCCGCGAAGTAGTGGAGCCCCGGTCGCAGCGCGTTGAAGATGTCCTGGAACCCGTCGCGCTCGCAGAACTGCCACAGGTGCGCGGCGAACGTCCCCTTGTGCCCCCAGTTCTGGAGGTCCTGCGCCCCCGCCGTGAAGAAAGACCGCGCGATCAGCGTCCGGTCGCCCTCCGACCGCTCGATGAGCGACGCGAACGCCCCGTCAGCCTCCGCAATGTCCCCCTTCTCGACCTTCTCGACCACCAGGTTCGCAAGGTCGTTGATCGCGAGCCCCCGCACCGGCCGGCGCGCGATGGTGCGCGCGCGCTCGAACGCCCGGTGCTCCATCGCGAGGTTGGCAAACCCCTGCGCCAGGGCGAAGGTCATGAGCTCGTCCTCCCCGCGGACGAACTCGCGCAGCCCCCAGGCGGCGTTGACGGTGATCATCCCGTGCGGCAGGGTGGGGGCCGGCGTCTCGTAGTCGTACCGGCGCGCGCCGAGGTGCTCGGCGGTTAGGTACAGGCTCTCGAGCGGGAGCCCCGCATCGACAGCCGCCAGGAACGCGTCCACGGCACCCCACTCGTCGCCCTTTTCGATCGGGCGCTCGATGGCGGAGGGGTCAATCATCTTCGGCATTGATGGCGTCGGGGATGGCGCTCTGGGGAATTGTATATATCGTCGGCCCCCGCGGCCTTCAACGGGCGCCGAAGACCCGCTTCGCCGTGCCGGAGAAGATGTCCGCGAGCGCGCGGGCCGGGAGGGGGAGGCGCGCGACCCCGTCGATGTTGTCGGCTATCGAGCGGACGCCCGGCCCCGGCCAATCCGAGCCGAACATGCACTTGTCGGCAATCTCCCGGAGCCGGGGGAAGGCGGTGAGCAGGGAGCGCGGGGGAATCCCCGAGAGGTCGATGAAGACGTTCTTGTGGCGGCGGACGAGGAAGAAGGCGGTCTGCGTCCAGAGCGGGCGCCCGCCGTGGGCCAGCACGATCTTCAGGTCGGGGAAGTCGATCGCGACGTCGTCCACGAAGATCGGGTCGCCGAGCCGGTTGCGCGCGCCGGGGAAGACGCTCGTCCCCGTGTGGATGGTGACGGGGACGCCCGCGTCCTCGGCCATGGCGTAGATCGTGCGGAGTGCGGGCGCGGAGCCGTCGATGTACCCATGGGGGTAGACGACCTGGTGCTGCGGGTGGATCTTGATGGCGTCCACCTTGAGCTTCCGCAGGAGGCGCTCCATCTGGCGCCTCGGGTCCTTGGCCAGGCGCGGGTGGACGCTCCCGTAGCAGAAGAGGCGGTCGGGGTGCGCGTCGCGGTAGCGGGCCGCGAACTCGTTCGCGTGCTCGGTGAACCCCATGAGGTCGGGCGAGACGTAGTTCACGATCCCGGCGCGCGCGACCCCCTGCTCGTCCATGAACGCGACGAAGGCTGAGGGGTCCTTCTGGAACCGCTCGAGCACGGCGAGGTCGCCGCGCCCACGTATCATGACAGCGCGGACGGCGGGAAGGAGCTCGGACCAGTCCTGGATGTGGATGTGGACGTCGTGGACCTCCGGGCGGCCGCGCCGCGGCGGGCGTGCGGCGGCGCGCTTGGTCGCCCGGGGCAGCCTCACGCCCCCTTGAAACGCGCGTCCCGCTTCTCGACGAACGCGCGCGCAGCTTCCCTGTGGTCCTCCGTCGTGAAGCAGAAGCCCTGCGCGTAGGCCTCGTGCTCGAGCGCCTCCTCGAAGGAGGCGGCGGCCCCCTTGTGCAGCGCGCGCTTGGCGAGCCCGATCGTCTTGGTGGGGCCGCTGGCCAGGCGCGCCACGACGGCCCCCACGTGCGCGTCGAGGTCTGCCGCGGGCACGGCCCGGTTGATGATCCCTAGGGCTTCGGCCTGCGTGGCCGGGATGAGGTCGCCGAGGAACACGAGCTCCTTCGCGCGGTGCATCCCGACTCGGCGGGGGAGGGTGTGCGTGCCCCCCGTGTCCGGGATGAGCCCGACGCGGACGAACGACGCGCCGAACCGCGCGTGGTCGGCGGCGTACGCCAGGTCGCACACGAGCACGAGGTCCATCCCGGCGCCCGTCGCGTCCCCGTTGACCTTCGCCACCACGGGCTTCTCCATGTGCCACACGAGCTGCGCGATCCGGTTCAGGCCCCCCTGGAGCCGCTCCTTCGTGGCCACCGCCTTGCCGGCGCGCTCGAGCATGTCGTTGATGTCGCCCCCGGCGCAGAAGGCCTTCCCCTCCCCGGTGAGGACCACGCACCGCGCGGCCGCGTTCTCGGCTGCCTCCGCAAGCGCGGCCACGAGCGCCTGGATGAGCTCCAGGTTGAGGGCGTTGCGCGCGGCCGGCCGGGCGAGCGTGATCGTTTGGACGCCACCCTCAAGGTCCGACTTGAGGACTCCCGCCATCGGGCCACCAACGCGCGCCCCCGAGAAAAGGGCGACGGCCGGGGCCCCGCTCGCCCCGGAGGCCGGGGTCGCCTACTTGTTCTTCCAGACCGGCTTGCGTTTCTCCACGTACGCGGTGAAGCCCTCTTTGGCGTCTTCCATCGCGAACAGCTGGTTCTGGAGCTCGCGCTCGAGGGCGAGCCCGTTGTTCAGCGACATCTGGACGCCCTCCATCACCGCGCGCTTGATGAACCCGGTCGCCCGGCGCGGCCCGTTCGCGATGTTGCGCGCGTACTCCATCGTCTTGTCCCAGAACACGTTCTGGTCCCAAACGTAGTTCACGATGCCGAACTTCTCGGCTTCATCGGCCTCGAGGAGCCGGCCAGTGATCATGAGGTCAAGCGCCTTCGAGGTGCCCACGAGGCGCGCGAGCCGCTGCGTCCCGCCCGTGCCGGGGAGTACACCGAGGCTCACCTCGGGCAGCCCGATCTTGGGGGTCTTCGGGCCCGCGACGCGGTGCATGAAGCGCAGGTCCGTGGCGAGGGCGATCTCTAGGCCGCCGCCTACGCAGTGGCCCCGGATCGCGGCGATGAAGACCTTGGGTGTGCGGGCCATCTTGTCGAGCGTCTCCTGCGCGTTGAGGCAGAACATGGCCTTCCACTTCGGGTCGGCCTTCTGGAGCATCGGGATGTGGGCGCCCGCGGAGAACATGGAGGACTCCGCCTTGTTCGTGAGGATGCACACGCCGACGTCCTCGTCGAACCGGACCTCCTCGATGACCGAGTCGAGGTCCTGCATGAACTCGTACGTGTACGTGTTGGCTGGCGGGTGGTTGAACTCGGCGATCCCGATCCCGTCATGCTTCTTGTAGTCAATGAGGTTCCTCTTGTGCTGGAGTTCCACGGCTGCCATGGGATACGACCGGGGCGTGCATGGGGGGCGGTTATAAAGGATTTCGGGGGCCCGCAGGTCGCGCGCGCCCGTCAGTAGAACTTCGGCTTGAAGGGGTCCTCTCCCGAGAGGGCGTCGTCCAGCTCCGCCACGAACTTGCGCACGCGCGCCTTGTGGTTGCCGCCGCGGCCCGTGGGGGCGTCCGCGCTCTCGACGTCGACCTCGCAGCCGCCCCCCTCTAGTTTGCGGACCCATGCGGTGACGCTCGCGTGGTTGAGGAGGCGCTGGTACTTCGCGCGGACGATCCCCTGCGCGGTCTCGCGCTCCTCGAGGCCCCACCCCTTCATGGGGCGGCGCACCATGAGCAGCAGCTGCTGGTAGACGACGTCGAAGTTCCGGGAGTAGCGGCGCGTGCGCAGGGCCGGGTCCGGGTCGGTTGGCGAGGTCTTGTACGACTTGGGCATGTTGGCGGGCCCTAAGCGGGGGGCCGGGTACTCAAGGTTTGCAGCCCCGCCTGCCGGCCACACGGCTCCCCCCCCGCGCCCCGCGGGCCCGAAACGCTCATTTGAGCGCGCCGCAAGGGGGCGCGGCGGTGCGCAGCGTGGAGGACGCCGACGGGCTCGAGACCCTCCCGCTCTTCGCGCTGAACACCGTCCTCTTCCCGGGCACGTGGCTCCCGCTGCGCGTGTTTGAGCCGCGCTACCGGCAGATGGTCGCCGACTGCCTCGACGGTGACCGGTCGTTCGGCGTGGCGCTCATCAAGTACGGGGACGAGGTCGGCGGCCCCGCGACGCCGTTCGGGACGGGGACGGTCGCGCGGATCCAGGAGGTGGCGCAAGACCGTGGCAACTTCCACCTGCTGGTGCGCGGCGAGCGGCGTTTCGAGGTGGCGGCGCTCGTGGACGGCGGCCTCTACCCCAAGGCGCGCGTGCGGGTGCTCCCGCCCCCCCGCGCGTCGGCGGCCGACGAGCGGGACGCGCGCGAGATGCGCCTGCTCCACGAGCTCTACGTGAAGGCGCTGCACCGGGCCGCGCGGACGCTCAACCAGCGCTGGCCCCCGGAGCTGCTCGCCCCCATCCCCGAGGGCGATGCGCTGGTCGTGGCCAACTGGGTCGCGTGGATGCTCCCCACCGACAACACGGAGAAGCAGCGGCTACTCGAGTGCGCCACGGTGGGGGAGATGCTCGCCGGCGCGCGCGGCGTCCTCCAGGCCGACCTGGAGCGTTGGGAGGCCGTGCTGCGGCGCCCCGCCCCCGGGTAGCGCGGCCCGCATGCCCGCATGTCGCGGGCCCCTACTTTCAAGCGGCGGCCCGTGCTCTCGCCTCCGTGGAGCTCGTGCGGGTCGACCCCCCGGGTTGCGACCTCTCGCTGGTCCGGCGGCCCCCCCCGGGCGGCCGCCCTGCGGCCGGGTGCGTCCTCTTCCTCCACGGGCTTGGCGACGCGTCCTCCATGTTCGCGCCCGCCCTCGAGGAGCCGGCGCTTGCGCCCTACGAGGTGGCACTCGTCGACCTGCTCGGCCATGGGACGTCCGACAAGCCGCTCAACTTCGACTACTCCCCCGCGAGCCACGCCGCCGTGCTCTTCGCCCTCGCGCAGAAGGCGGGCCTCGCGCAGCCCATGCACCTGGTCAGCTTCTCCTTTGGCGGGGCGGTGGCCGTCGAGCTCGCGCGGTTCGAGCCGCTCCGGGTGCAGGCCCTCGTGCTCTGCGAGCCCGCCCTGGAAGAGGAGCGGATGTCGTTTGCGCGCCTGGTCGTCGCGCGGCCCGAGCAGGACTTCGTGGAGGACTACGCCGAGTTCCTGGCGTCGTTCGCCACGCCCGACGCGCCGGAGGCCGACCGCCGGTGGGCGGAGACGGCCGCTTTCGCGTCCGCGCGCTCGATCTGGCGCTCGTCGAGCGCGGCGCTGGCCGCCGCCCGGCGCGGAGAGCTCGTCGCGCACCTCGAGGAGCACCGCGGGCCCAAGGTGCTCATCCTGACCCCGGACACCGTCGACAAGTGGGGGCGCGCGCAGCGGCTCAAGGCGGGCGGCGCGCGGGTCTTCCAGGTGCCGTCGGCCTCGAAGATGCCGATGTACGACGCGCAGGCCGCGTTCTACGGGGCGGTGGCGCGGGCGCTGCCGGCGGCGGGGCCTCAGTCGTCGTGATCCACGTAGTACGCGCCGCGCACGTCCTGGATGATCGTGAGCGCCACGAGCGCTCCATTCCCGACGCTGATCGCCGCCTGGCTCGGGTGCTCCGTGATCCGCCCGCACACGTACACCTTGGGAATCGTGGTGCGCCCCGCGCCGTCGTGCTCGATGAAGCGGTTGTTCCGGCCACCGAGCTTGAGGCCGAGGTCGGCGCCGACCTTCGTGTTCTTGTTGGACGCGACGAGTACGATCGGCGCCCCGTAGGACCCCGACGCGGCAACCGCTTCGTACGTCCCGTCGCCAAGGCGGCGGACCTGCTGCACGAGCTCCGCGCGGAGCTCGACCCCAAACCGCCGGGCCTGCGTGCGCCCGCGCTCCAGCAGCTCTGCGCCGGGGATCCCCTCGGGGAACCCCAGGTAGTTGTTCACCATCGAGATCGGCTGGATCGTCGAGGCGCCCGTGTCGAAGACGACGGTCTTGAGGTCGGCGCGCGCGAGGAAGATGGCGGCGGAGAGGCCAGAGAGGCCTCCGCCGACAACGAGGACGTCGTAGGAGGCCAGTTCCATGGCGCGCCCCAGGCGGGCAGGCGGGCGCGCCCTCTTAACGCTTCGCGCCCGGCCATTGGGGGGCGCTCGCTACAGCCGCTTCCCCTTCGGGGGCCCCCGGCCCCACACCGGCACCTGCGCGCCGCTCACCCACCGGGCCTCCTCGCGGCATAGCCACGCGATCGCCTCCGCCGCGTGCTGCGGCGTCGGCCGCTCCTGCCCGTGCGGCGGGGGCGGCCCCCGCTTGGCCATAGCGACGGCTTCCCGGAACGTGAGCCAATCAATGTACCCCGGCGCGATGTTGTTCACCGTGATCCCCCGCTCGTTCAGCGCGAGCGCGAGCTTCTCCGTGAGCAGCGCGCGCGCGGCCTTCCCGAACGTCCCGTCGAAGGGCGGCCCGCGCCAGGCCTGCGCGCGGTACATCCCGAGCAGGAAGACGCGCCCGTACCCGCGCTTCTCCATGTGGCGGACGGCGTACTTCGTGAGGTACCACGCGTTGTTGATCTCCGCCGCCATCGACTTCGACCACTCGTCGTCCTTGAGCTTTTGGAGCGGCGCGAACTCCCACGGGGACCCCGTGTTGACGACGAGGATGTCGATGGAGCCAAGCGCCCGCACCGTCCGCTCGACCAGCCGCTTGCACACATGCGCCTTCGTCGTGTCCCCCGGCAGGAGCACCGCGCGCGCCCCGAACTCCCCGCGGACGGCGCGCGCCGTCTGCTCCACGAGCTTGCGGGACTTGCGGTAGGTGCCGTAGTTCAGGGCGACGTCCGCGCCCTCGCGGGCGAGTGTGAGGGCCGCCTGCCGCCCCATCCCGCGCCCGCCGGCTCCCGTGACGAGGGCGGCGCGCCCTTCGAGCGACCGGCGCCCCAACGCAGCCCCCCCGCGGACGTCAGTCCTTCAGCTTCTCAAGCAGGGCCTTGGCGTCTTCGTCGGAGAGCTTGCCCGCGGGCCACTCCCACACCTTCTCGCCGCCGTAGCGGGGGATGATGTGCATGTGGTGGTGGAAAACGGTCTGCCACGCCTTCGCGCCTTGGGCGCCGAAGATGTTGTAGTGCCGCGAGATCCCGTGCTCGACCTTCAGGCACACCGCGCCGACGGCGCGCGCGTAGGACTCGAGCTCCTGCACCTGCGTGAGGCGCTCGGCGTGCTGCTTGGGGATCACGAGCACGTGACCGCGGGAGATCGGCTGGATGTCCAGGAACGCGAGGTTGTGCTCGTCCTCGTAGACCTTGTGGCAGGGGACCTCCCCCGCCACGATCCGGCAGAAGATGCACCTCTCCTCCACGCCGTCCCCCCTCCTCACGCCTTCCCCGGGAGGCGCATCTCCTCCTCCATCTGACCCGCGTCGCGGTTGGCGAGTCGCGCCAGGAGGAACAGGTAGTCCGACAGCCGGTTCAGGTAGACGAGCGCCTGGGGGTTGACCTGCGTCCCGCCTTCGGTCGCGGCCCAAGCGGCCCGCTCCGCGCGCCGCGCGACCGCCCGAGCGAGCTGCAGGTGGGAGGCGCAGGGAGTGCCCCCGTAGAGGATGAACCGCTTCAGCACGGGCAGCTGCCCCTCGAGCTCGTCGATGCGCCGGTCGAGCAGGGCGACGCTCTCCTGCGTGACGCGGTCGGGGCCGCCGGGGGCCGAGAGCGGCGTGGCCAGGTCCGTCTTGAGCGCGAACAGGTCCTGCTGGAGCCGCTGGAGCGTGTGCCGCATCGCGTCGCGCTCCGCCACGGTGGCGGCAACGCCGATGGCCGCGTCGAGCTCGTCGACGTCGCCGAACGCGGCGATCAGCGGGTGCGTCTTCGCCACTCGCGTGCCGTCGAAGAGGCCGGTGGTCCCCTTGTCCCCCGTCCCGGTGGCTATCCTAGACATGGGCCCGCCCCGCGCTCGCGGTCAAGCGGCCCGCGGGTGGAAAACCTTTGCCAAGAGCTCGGCCCCCTCCACGAGGCGGGGGCCTGGCCGGCCGAAGAGCGCCTCGTCCACCGCGAAGACCCGCCGTTCGGCGACGGCGCGCACGCCCGCCCACCCGGGGCGCGCCATGAGCTTGGCCGGGTCCTGCTTCCGCTGGAGGGTTCCGCACCAGCACAGGACGGCGACCTCGGGGTCCTGCAGCAGGACGCGCTCCTCCTCCACGGTGAACGATTCGCGGTCGACGTCGCCAAAGATGAGCTCGCCGCCCGCGATGTGCACGATGTCCACCATCCAGCTGCGCGAGCCCGGGCTGATCAGGGGCCGCGGCCACCACTCCCACCACACGCGCGGGCGCGGCGGGCCCATGACGGCGGACTCCACGGCCGCAAGCCGGCGCTGGAGGGATGCGTTCAGCGCCTCGGCACGGCCGGGGACACCCGCGGCGCGGCCCACGAGGCGGATGTCGCGGAACACGTCCTCGAGCCGCTTGGGGTCAAGCGTGAGGGTGGGGAGGCCCCTGGACTTCACGGCCTCCACGCACCGCTCCATCCCGGGGACGGAGAGGCTCGCGAGGACGAGGTCGGGTGAGAGCGCGGCGACCGCGTCCGCATCGATGTTCAGGTCCATCCCCACGCGCGCGGCACCTTGTAGCTCCGCCGGGAAGTCCGAGTCGTTGCACACGCCGACGACCCGGTCGGTGAGCCCGAGGAAGTGCGCGATCTCCGTGTTGGAGGGGGCCAGCGACACGATCCGCCGGACCGAGGGCTCCCCGTCGGCCGCGTGGGTGGTGCCCCCGGCTCCGGCTGCGTCCACAGGCACCGGTCGCGCCCGCGCTCCATCAACGTTGCCCTTACCCCGTCCCGAACTTCTGCTCGACCTCGAAGTCGACCCCCCACTGGTGGAGCATCCCCGTGTCGGCGAGCGCGTCGCGGACCAGCTGGGCGTAGGCGCCTTCCTTGGGCGGCTCCTGGAACGCCCGGACCTCGGCCACCTCTGCCTCGTCCGCCGGCTTGGGCTCGCCGAACACGGAGAGCAGCATGACGAAGTGCGCCATCTCCACGGGCCCGTCCGCGTAGTCCACCCGCCACCACCAGAGCGCCTTGACCGTGGTCCCCTCCGCGTCGAGCCCGGTCTCCTCCGCGAGCTCCCGTTCGGCGGCCTCTTCGACGGTCTCTCCCGCCTCCACCCCTCCCCCGGGGAAGAACCAGTCACTTCCATGCGCTTTTCGCACGAGGAGCACCTGCCGGTAGATGTCGACCGGCACGAGGACGACCCACGCGCGGACGCCCGCGCGGCGCGTGGGGTCGAACGGCCGCTCCCCCTCGCCCGGGGGCGTGAACGTGAACCGCCGCTCGTGGAAGCGCCCGTGCCTCCGGCGCAGGTCGTCGAGCTCCTCGGCGGTCGGCCCGATGACGCGCACGCGCGCGGCACCCGGGGCACGCGTAATCAAGGTGCCGGGGTGGGGCGGGGCCGGTCGCCACGCTTATGACCCCACGGCCCCGTCGCAACCGCCGTGCCCGCGCCGGTCGATGTGGAGGGGGCCCTGGGCTACGTGCGCGCACACGGGTCGCCGCGCGACCGCGCCTTCCTGAAGGTGCTCCTGCGCGCGGAGCTCTCCGACGAGGACCTGTCGGCCGCGACGGCCCTCCAGAACCCGGACGGGGGGTTCCGCGCCCCGGAGGTCGCGGGCGCCGGGAGCGTTGTCGGCCAGACGGCGGCGGCCGTCATCCGCCTCTGCGCGCTCGGCGCCGAGGAGTACGGCACGACGCAGGCGGCCGCCGACTTCCTCCTCCACCGGCAGCGGCCCGACGGCCGGTGGGGCGAGGACGAGGCGCTCGCCGGGTCGGGTCCCCCCGCCTACTTCCGGCCCGGGTCGGAGGATGTGGAGGCGTGGGAGACGGCCGCCGCCTGCGTGGCGCTGCTGGCGCTCGGCCTGCCCCTCGACCACCGCCCGGCGACCGGGTGGCTCGCTCACCGCCCGTGCATGCGGGGGGAAGCCCCCGCGTTCACGTTCGAGCCGCCGCTGCTCTTTGCGCTGTTCCACCGCGCGCCGGGGGCGCCGGCCCACGCGAAGGACGCCGCGCGGCGGGCGTCCCACGCCCTCGACCTGCGCGCCGTGGGCACCTGGGAGCTCCACCTCGCCGTGCAGGCGATCCGGCTCCTCGGGGTCCCCGCGGCCGACGGCATCGTGGCGCGGTTCGCCGACGCGCTCGAAGGGCGGCAGGCGCCCGACCGCGGCTTCGGCGACGGCGGAGCCTCCGACGCCCTGGACACCGTCCACGCGCTCGCGGCGCTCGACCTGGCCGGCCGCGTGGCGCTCCCGAAACGCCCCGCGCCCGAGCCGGACGAGCCCGACCTCGCCGACGCCGCGCGCGCGCTCTGAGGGGCCCTACCCGGCGACCTCGCGCGCGAGCCTAGCGCCCTCGACCATGCTCGTCAGCTTCGCAAACGCGACGTCGAGCGAGCGCGTCCGCAGCCCGCAGTCCGGGTTGGCGAAGACCCGCTCGGGGTCGTCGAGCACCTCCGCCGCGCGCAGGAGGCGGTCGCGGACGAGCTCGGGCGCCTCGACGCGGTCCACGTGGCTGTCCACCACGCCGACCCCGACCTTCCTGCGGTCGTCGAACTCGTTCAGCATGTGGAGGAACCGGTACGCGTCCTCCGACGACGCTTTGTTGGAAAGCTCCCACATCCACATCGAGCACCGCTTCATCTCGAGCGCGGCGGGGAAGAGCAGCCGGTAGTCCGTGAGGCAGATGTGGCACGGGAACTCCCGCCCCAGCCCGCGCGTCGCCTCGTTGAAGGCCTCCACGAAGATGTCCACCTCGTCCGGCTTCGCGCCGGCGGCCGGCTCGTCGATCTGGACCACGTCCGCCCCCGCCTCGATGAGCGCTCGCAGGTTCGGGCGGATGACCTTCCGGGCGATGTCCATCGCCAGGTCGCTCTTCGCGTCGCGGTGGCGGTCCCGCACCGTGCGGGTCTTCCGCCCCCGGGCGGGGTGGCCCGTGTAGAACTCGTTGAACGACCAGTCGGCGAGCGTGTAGGGCCCCGCGACGGGCACCTTCACGTCGCGCTTCGCTTTGGAAGCGACGAACTCGAACTCCTCCAGGTGGTACGGGACCTTGAACGCGACCTCGCCGGTCGCCGCGGCCTTCTGGTAGTACATGTTGTCGAACGAGCGGACGTGGCCGCGGAACGTGAACCCCTCGCAGTGGCTGACCGCGTGCTCATACATCTCAGCGCGGTGCACCTCGCCGTCGAAGACGTAGTCGAGCCCCGCGGTCTCGAGGAGCTTCACGTGGTGGTGCGAGCCGAGGTCGCGCAACTCCAGGTCCCTCCGGGGGCCCGGCGGAGAGGCCACCAGCTGCTCCGCGCGGCGCGCCTCGCGGGCGAAGCGCAGGGTCCTCGCCCACCGGTGGAGCTCCGCGAGCTCCGACGGCCCCGCAGGCTCCCCCCGCAGCCCCCGCACGAGCCACGCGGGCTTGGGGAGCGACCCGACCTCCTGCGTCGGGAACAGCTTGCGCTTCACGCGAGGTCCCTCCCTAGCGCGGGGGCCCGCAGGTCCGCGCTGGGCCGGTCCCCCCACACCATCCATGGCTCGCTGGACGGCACCTGGCGGGAGCCGCGGTCAGTGCACCACCTCGCGGCGCGCTGGCCTTCGACGGCGGGCTCCGCGTCCGCCAGGCGCGTGGCCTCGCACCGCTCGGGCGAGGGGCGACGGCGCTCAAGCGCGAGCGTACCCTCGACGAGAGCCTCTGACCGCGGGTGGGCCCCGGAAAGCCTAGCCTCCAGGATTCTGGGCATCCGACCTCCCCCGGGGTGCGCGCGAGACCCCGGCCAAGGTATTTCACGATTTCGAGCCAGCCCATCGGCGACACGATGGCGCGCGATGTCGCGCTCCGGCCGCCGCGGGCTCCCCCGGGTTCTGCGGCCGCCCCCGCCGGCCGCCGCCGAGCCCGGCCCTTGCGCGCCGGGCAAACGTTGAATTGACTTCCTGGCGGTTCCCGCGCCCTCGGCGGGGCCCCCGTGTCCGGACGCGTGCGCAACATCATCGCCACGGGCAAGAACTACCGCAAGCACATCCTGGAGATGGGCCACCCGATCCCCGACGCCCCCTCGTTCTTCCTCAAGCCCACATCCTCCGTCATCGGTGACGGCGGGACGATCCTCCTGCCCCACGAGTCCCAGCGGGTCGACTGGGAGGTGGAGCTCGCGGTCTTCATCGGCAGCCGCGGGCGGCGCGCCTCGCCCAAGGAGGCCAAGGCGCTCATCGCGGGGTACGGGGTCCTCATCGACGTGTCCGCGCGCGACATCCAGATCGCGGACATGCGCCAGGGAAACCCCTGGACGGTGTCGAAGGGGTTCGACACGTTCTGCCCGCTCTCCGAGATGCGGCCGGCCGCGGAGGTCGAGGTCAACCCGAACGACACGCGCCTGTGGCTCAAGGTCAACGGCGAGATGAAGCAGGACAGCCGTACGTCCGACATGATCTGGAACTGCGAGGAGCTCGTGTCGCGGATCTCGCAGTTCATGACCCTAGACGCGGGCGATGTGGTCGCGACCGGCACACCCCAGGGGGTCGGGCCGTTCAAGGACGGCGACCAGGTGGAGTGCGGGGTCGACGGGGTCGCGCAGATGAGGCTCTCGGTGAAGGCCGAGAAGCGGTAGCCCCCGCCGCGGGGCGCCCCCTCACGGCCCTTCCATCTGGTCGCGCGCGCGCCAAAGCAGCGGGAAGAAGCAGTAGTCGAGGGTCGTGCGTAGGTACCGCGCGCCCGTCGACCCCCCGGTCCCCTCCTTCCCGCCGATGACGCGCAGCACCATGTGGATGTGGACCGACCGGAGGTTGCGCATCGCCTCGTCGAACTCGACGAGCGCCTCGACGAGGTCGAAGAGCGCCCGCTCCTCCAGCCCGCGCTTGGCCCCTTCGGTGTGCCGCCGGTAGAGCGCGACCACGCGCCGCTCGATGTCCGCGGCGGTCGGCGGGTCCACGGAGATGTCGTGCGGGCGGCCCTCCGCGCGGGCGATGTCCGTCTCTGCGGCGAACTCGGCCGCCCGCGCCTTCATCCACGCGCGCTCCTCCAGCCGGGAGCGCGTGGGCCCGCGGATGTCCGCGCGCTGGACGGCCTGGTACGCGAGTTCCCGCAGCGACGGCTTCTCCACGGCGCGCTCGACGAGCGCGAGCCCGTTCACGTCGCGCGCGGCCGCCATCTTCCTGACGAGGGAGTAGCCGCGCAGCGGCGCGGGCCTCCCCCGCTCCGCCGCCCGCCGGGCGGCGGCGACCCGGGGGGCCAGGCTCGCGGGCCCCGCGCCCCTCGCCGGGACCTCGCCCACGAGGTGCAGCAGGTAGCTCCCGTCCTCCCGCAGCCCCCCCATCAGCTCGAGCGCCCGCCACTGCGCGGAGTCGTACCCGCTCGAGGGGCGCAGGACGTCCCGGAACACGAGGAAGTCGGAAGGGGCCAGCGTCTCGATCACGCGGTACTGGTCCGTCAGGATCTGGGTGATCTTCGTGAGCCGCCGCAGGAGGCGCACGGCCTCGTGGAGGTCGCCGTGCCGGAGGCACCCGGCGAGCCCCGTCTCCGGGCGCGTGATGTCCTCGATCATCTGCTTGAACCAGAGCTCGTACGTCTGGTGCGTGACGATGAAGAGGTGCTCGTCGTGGTGCGCCTGGCGGCCCGTCCCGTAGGGCGACTGCATGCCGCGCAGCCCGAGCGGCGGGAGCTCGTCCTCCCGCAGGATGTAGTTGTGATAGTAGGTGGCGTCCGGCCGCCTTCGGCCGGCGGTTGCAGGTCCCCGTTTCTTCGGCAACCGGGAGCCCCCAACCCACCGAGCCCAGACGGGGCGAGCGCGGAAAAAGCCTTCCGGTTTTACGGAGCGGCCGCGGGGTCGTTGCGCGGCGGACGGCGCGGGCTGCGGCTGGTGGGGGGTTGGGAAGTCCTCCCCCGCCGCTTCGGCGGGGAAGGCGGAGGGACCGGCTCAAGTGCTCACGGTCTTCACGGAGGTGGTGCTGCGCCGCGTCTCGTCGGCGCGTTCCGCGGGTGTGGCCTCCGGCTCTTCGTCGAGCGGCCGCATGGGCAGCGCCGCGCGGGCCGGAGGGTCGTGAGGGCGCCCGTGGCGCGGCGTGTCTTCCTGCTGGTGCTCTATCCAGCCGGCGCGACCGCGGCGCTTGGCGCCCTGATCCAGGTATTTTCCACGGGTCATGCGTACTCTGGCTTTCCCAGGGGCCCGAGCCCCATATGTAGCCTCGCTTGACCCCCTCTAAATAGTACATAGACCCGCCGGGGGGGACACCCCCGGGGGGCCCGGCCGGCGGCCCCCCCGACCGTCACCGAACCGCCGCCGGCCGGCGCGCCTCCACCACGAGGAACGCCTCGGAGAGGGCCCCTCCCCGGTCCCCGAGGTGCCGCTCCATGCGGGCCAGCCGGCCGTCCTGCTGCCACGCGGCCCGCCGCTCGGGGTTCGCGAGGAACGACCGCTCGAAGTGCGCGTAGGACCGGAACGACTGGGAGCGGCGCTCGGTGGTGAGGCTCCCGACGCGGAAGCCGATCTCGCGCAGGGACGAGCGCATCTGCCGGCCACTCAGGGCGAAGTGCGCCACGGCGCCCGCCTCCCTCCACATGTCCGCGTGGAAGCTCCGCACGATGAACACGCCCCCCGGGCGGAGCCCGCGGAAGGCCGCGCGCGCGATGCGCTCGGAGAAGCACAGGTGGGCCACGACCCCGTCGAGCGGGGGGCCGCCGTTCAGGCGGCGGTAGCCGGCGCGCTCCGCGTCGGCCGCCACGAACCGCGCGCGGCGGAGCCCGTCCTCGCGGGCGCGCGCGCGGGCCATGCGCAGCACCGTGGGGTCGATATCTACGCCGGTCGCGCGCGCGCCCAGGCGCGCCAGGAGGAGGGTGGCCGCCCCCGTGCCGCAACCCACGTCCAGGGCGGCCCGCCCCTCCCAGTCGTGGCTTCGAACCAGCCGCTCGAACGCCGGGGAGAGGCCCCGCCGGCCGTGCCGCGGCTCGGGCGGCCGCTCGACCGGGGGCCGCGTCGGGGCGTGGACTGCGTGCGCCATGCGTCCGGCCCCGCCAAGGCCCGCGAACCGCAAGAGCCTTGCGGGCTGGCGCAGCCGGAGCGGTGGCCCGCCCTATCCGTCGGGCCGATTCCGGCGCGGCGCGCCCGCGGCGCGCGCAGCGGAATCGACCTTCGACAGGACCACATCCAGCGCATCCGCGACCTCCTTGAGCGATGCCTCGAGCGCCACGATCCGCCCCTCGAGGTCGGGGTGGCCGTGGTCGGCCGCGCCGCGACCACCTCGGCCGGGACCGCGGCGGGACGGGTTCACGGAAACGTCGAAGGGGTGCCCCCGACCCGGCCGGACGGCAATCTCGAACCCCGGCCCCACAAGGAACCGGGCGCCGTCCGTCGGGCCCGCCTCCTCCGGCTTCCCATCCTCGCGGGTGCCCTCCTCCCCCTTAGGCGCCTGTGCCACTGAGAGACCCCCATTTCCTGTCCCCATCCCCTATCGACCTGCACTTATGGCCATATTTATTCGTGCCTGCTGGCTCTCAGGGACAAGAAGGTCGCATAACGTCGCCGGGAGCACGGAAACGTCTCCGTTATGCGACGATTTCCTGTGCATCCGCTGGAGGAGCGGCCACTACCCTCGCCGGCGGACCGGCTCGATGCCGAGCTCCTTGAACACCGCGCGGGCGCCGGCCTCCGTGAGACGCTCCCGCTCCCACTCACGGGGGTCGCCGGCCCGCCGGGGGATGACATGCCAGTGGTGGTGGAAGACGACCTGCCCGGCGCGGGCGCCCTGGTTGGCACCGATGTTGTAGTCCGACGAGACGCGCTCCTCGACGAGCCGCGCGACCTTCGCGAGCGCCTCATTGAGCGGGCCGATCCCGTCCTCCATTTCGCTGAGCCGCGCGGCGTGCTGCTTGGGGCAGACGAGGATGTGGCCCGGCGCGATCGGCATCGAGTCGAGGAAGGCGATCGTGTCGTCGTCCTCGTAGACGACCCACGCCGGCTCCCTGCCGTCGATGATCCGGCAGAACACGCACTCCGGGTCGCCGCCTGACGCCGCGCTCCCCCCCTCCCTTACTCCCCGCGCTTCCCATCGACGACGCCGGCGTTCACGCCCGCGAGCGCCTCCGTGCGGCGCACGTTCTCGGCCGCCGCCGCGAACGCCGGTTCGAGCTCCACCGCCTTGCGGAAGCAGCGCAGCGCCATCGGCCACTCCCGCATTTCGAAGAAGACCGTCCCCTTGCGGTTCCACGCCCACGCCGAGAGGGGGTCGAGCCAGAGCGCGTGGTCCGCGTTGCGGTGGGCGTCGTCGAAGCGGCCGAGCCTGGCAAGGGCGGTGGCCAACCAGCCGTAGGCCTCCAAGCAGTTCAGGTCCAGGTTGGTCGCCGCCTCGAATTGCTCGACGGCTCCCTCGAGCGACCCGCGGTCGAGGAGCGCGAGCCCCCGCTCCACCGCGTCCGAGGCTCCCGCTGCCCCGCCTGCCATGGCGGGACGTTACCCGCCCGCCGGATTTCAAACCCGCGTCCCTACGGGGTGCCCGGCCCATCACACGACGTTCCGGATGGCAGCGCGCGCCTTGTTGACCGTCTCGGCGGGGATGTCCAGCATCTTGTGCTTCTTGCGCAGGTGCTTGGCAGCCTTCTTCATCAGCTTGTCCTGGTCGTTCGACACCGCCACGAACTTGCAGTCCATGCCGATGTCCCTGCACGCGAGGCTCATCTTGTTCTTCGCCATGGGATGCCCGGCGCGCCACCCCCTCGTGGGGTATGTGAGCCTGCCGCCCCGCCGCTCAGGCGGCGAGACCCCGCCGGGGGGGCCCGCGGGCTATCGCCGGCTCGCGGGCGCCCGGACGGCCGCCCGCAGGGCCGCCGGAGGCCACCAATAGCTATTGGTATTCTACCAACTTATATCGCCCTGGGGCGCATGGGCTTGCCCATGCGTGTCGAGATGGACGATGTGGAGTTCGTGGCGGAGACGAGCCTTACCATCCGGGGGCCGCGGCGCCGGACGACGGTCCCCAAGGAGATCGTCGACCGGCTCGGGCTGCGCGACGGAGACCACGTGCGGTGGGTCATGTTCCGCGACGGCCGCGTCGTCCTGCTGAAGGTGCGGCTCGCCAAGCGGGGCTCGTAGGCCGTGTGGACGCTCGTCGCGCTCGCGGGCGCCGGCGTCGTCGCCGAGCTCGTGGATGGCGCCCTCGGGATGGGGTTCGGCGTCACGACCACGAGCCTGCTGCTCGCGCTCGGCCTCGCGCCGGCGGCGGCCTCGGCCTCCGTCCACGCCGCCAAGGTGGCGGCCGCCCTTGCCAACGGGGCGGCGCACTGGAGGTTCGGGAACGTCGACCGCGCCTCGCTCCCGTGGCTCGCGGTCCCCGGGTGCGCGGGCGGTGTGGTGGGCGCCGTGGCCATCGCAGGGGCGAGCGCCGCCTCCGCCCGCCCGGCTGTGGCGATCTTCCTCATCGCCATGGGCGCCCTGCTCCTCTGGCGCCACCTACGACCGTTTTCGCAAACGACGCGCGCGCCCTCGCGGGGGCGCACCGCGGCCCTCGGGCTCGTGGCCGGGTCGCTTGACGCGTTCGGCGGCGGGGGGTGGGGGCCCATCGCCACCCCGGCGATGATCCTCATGGAAGGGCACGAGCCGCGCAAGGCCGTGGGGACCGTCAACCTCGCGGAGTTCTTCGTCTCGCTCGTGGTGGCGGCGACCTTGATCGCGCTCCTCGGCGCCTCCGGCCTGCGCTGGGACTTTGTCCTGGCCGTCGCCGCCGGCGGCGTGGCGGCCGCCCCCTTCGCGGCCCACCTCACGCGGCGCCTGAAGCCCCAGTTCCTCGCCGGGCTCGTCGCGCTCCTCCTCATCTCACTGAACGCGCGGACGCTTGCCACCGACCTCTTCGGCGCCGACCCGCTCGCGTCGGCCGCGTTCATCGCGTCGGTCATCGCCGCCACCTTGGCCGCCCTGGCGGTCGGCCGCGCGCGGCGGGCGCCGCCGGTCGCCGCGGGCCCGCCTTCCGGGCCAACGCCCTGACCGCCGCCCCCCCATGGTTAATACGGCCCGCGCGGGCTCACCGGCCGGGGCGGTCGCGTGGCCGAGAGCCTCTGGACCATCCGGTGCTTCCGGTGCGGCCGCGAGCTCTTCGTCGAGGCCGACTACGCGACATTCACCTACCACTGCGCGGACTGCAAGGCGTCGCTCTACCCCAACGACCCCCTCATGCACGTCCCCGCCGAGGTCGTCTGGAGCGAGGGGGCGCTCGCCTCGCGCATCGAGCGGCGCCCATTCTCATCAGGCGCCGTCCAAGCCACGAAGTACCTCCCGCTCATGCCACTCCACGACCCCAAGAAGGCGGCGGCCGTGAGCCTTGGGGAGGGGGGGACCCCCCTCATCCGCCTGCGCGGCATCGAGCACCAGGTCGAGCTGCGCTTCGGGCTCTCGCTGCGCATCTTCGGGAAGGTCGAGGGCGCCAACCCCACGGGGTCGTTCAAGGACCGGGGGTCGCTCGTCGAGGCCGCAAAAGCCCTCGAGCTCGGGCTCCCCGAGGTGATCCTCGCCTCCACGGGCAACATGGCCGCCTCGATCGCCGCGTACTCCAACCGCGAGCGGCGCGTGGGGCTCGGGTGCCACATTGTCGTCCCGCGCACCGCGGACGCGACCAAGCTCATCCAGGCGGTCGTCCACAACGCGTCCCTCTACCGCGTCGACGGCCAGTTCTCGCTCGCGGTTGAGCTCGCCGAGGCGTTCTTCGAGCGGGAGGTCGCGCGCGCCGCCAAGGGCCACCGGGGGCGGTTCTACCTCGGCGGCGACTACTGCTACCGGATGGAGGGGGCCAAGTCGTTCTCCTACGAGGTCGTCGAGCAGCTGCGCCGCCGCGAGAACGACGCCCCGGACGCCGTCATCGTCCCCGTCGGCGCGGGCACGAACCTCTCGGGGATCACCAAGGGGTTCCGCGAGCTGCGCGACCTCGACCTCGGCGTGCGCGCGCTCCCGCGCGTGTACGGCGTCCAACCGTTTGCGAACCGCACGGACCCCGAGCACCCCGTGGAGGAGGAGGCCAGGTCACGGCAGACGACCGTGCAGCCCGACGACGGCGGCTACCGGCCCCAGATGCTCACAAACTTCAAGCCCGAGTTCGGCGCCGTCCTCGTGAAGAACCCGCTCGACGCCATCAAGGTGATTGCGGCGCTTGCCGAGACGCGCGGCGATATCGTGGGAGTCATCCTGGGGGACGCGGTCGACCTGCGGTACAATCATGAAGAGCATGGGTTCGACACGCTCTCGGCCAAGTGGGACCTCGGGCGCTTCGAGTCGCTCTTCGTCGAGACGAGCGCCGCCACGTCGCTCGCGGCCCTCTACAAGCTCGCCGACCACTCGAAGCTCAAGGACGGCGAGACCGTGGTCATCGACCTGACGGGGGACGGCCTGAAGGACACGTGGGTCGTGGCCAAGCACCGCCTCATGCTCACCGTGGAGGCGGCGGTGCGCGAGGAGCAGGAGTCCTCGAGCGAGCTCGGGCCGCTCATCCCAACGGCGCGGGGGCCGGACGGCTCGAGCCGCGTCGACGAGCGGTCCGTCGTCGCGCTCGCGCGCCAGGTCGACCGGGAGATCCGGTCGCGGGGCGCGGGGTGAGGCCACCCGCAGTTTCATCCGTCCGGCCGATAGAACTCGCAAGACACTTGCGCTTGCCCGTCGCGCAATCCCTTCCCCCGCATGCTATCTGCCGGTGGCCAGACATGGGGCCAGGGAGTTTCGCTTGAAGGGTTATATACCCCACCCGCTTACGCCAGGGATTGCGGCGGAGTCGGGGCGATTCCGCTATGAATGGGGTCAGGGATGCGCTGCCCCTACTGTCGGGCCACCGCCAGTAGGGTCGTGGAGTCCCGCGTCGCCGGCGGCGGAGGTGCCGTCCGGCGTCGCCGGGAGTGCGGCTCGTGCCGCAAGCGCTTCACGACGTACGAGCGCGTCACCTCGGCGCCCGTCTACGTGCGGAAGCGCGACGGCGCCGTCGAGCCCTTCGACCGCGAGAAGGTGCGGCGGGGGGTCGCGACGGCCTGCCGGCAGCGCCCCGTGTCCGCCGCGGCCATCGAGCGGCTCGTGGACGAAGTGGAGCGGGAGGTACGCATGAAGCAGGGGAACGAGGTGGACTCGAGCGAGGTCGGCGACGCGGTGCTAAGGAGGCTGAAGAACTTGGACAAGGTCGCCTTTATCCGGTTTGCCTCCGTTTACCGCCGCTTCGACGACCTCGACCAATTCGTGAGCGAAGTCCGCGAGCTCGAAGGCGAAGGGCGGTAGGGTTGAAGCGAAGGGTCACAAGGCGCGAGATGGAACGGGTGGGTGGGGACATATGGTAACGGGAGCCAGACTGGGTGATTTGGGGGAGAGCCTGAAGTCGAAGCAGCCGGGGCGCGAGGGAGCGACCGTCCCGCGGAGGTACACGCGGCCGGGGTCCGACCCCCTCGACGAGGTCACGTACGAGAAACGTGCGTCGAAGATCGTCGAGCCCGACGGGCGCGTCGTCTTCGAGGCGAAGGACGTCGAGATCCCGGCGTCTTGGTCCCAGCTTGCCACCGACATCCTCGTCTCGAAGTACTTCCGGCGCGCCGGGGTGCCCGGCACCGGCGGCGAGCGCTCCGCCCGCCAGGTCGTCCACCGCATCGCCCACACGATCCGGGTCTTCGGGGAGGCGCACGGCTACTTCCCCACGAAGGAGGACGCCGACACCTTCGAGGCCGAGCTCAAGCACCTGCTCATCACGCAGAAGGGGGCGTTCAACTCGCCCGTGTGGTTCAACTGCGGGCTCTACCACGAGTACGGGATCACCGGCCAGGCCGGCAACTGGGCCTGGGACTTCACTGCGGGGAAGGTGGACGTCGTCGACAACGCCTACTCGCGCCCCCAGTGCTCGGCGTGCTTCATCCAGGCCGTGGCCGACGACCTCATGTCCATCTTCGACCTCGTCAAGAGCGAGGCGCGCATCTTCAAGTACGGCTCGGGGACGGGGACGAACTTCACCGCCATCCGCGCGCGCGACGAGATGCTCTCGGGCGGCGGGACGTCGTCCGGGCTCATGTCGTTCCTCAAGGTGCTCGACGCCGGCGCGGGGGCCACGAAGTCGGGCGGGACCACGCGCCGGGCGGCGAAGATGGTCATCCTCGACATGGAGCACCCCGACATCGAGGAGTTCATCAACTGGAAGGTCCGGGAGGAGGAGAAGGTCTGGGCGCTCATCCAGGCCGGCTACAACTCGAACTTCAACGGCGAGGCCTACCAGACGGTCTCCGGGCAAAACTCGAACAACTCGGTCCGGATGGGCGACGCCTTCATGGAGGCCTACCTCGAGGACGGGCCGTGGCAGACCCGCTTCCGGACGACCGGCGAGGTCGCCAAGACCTACAAGGCGCGCGACCTGATGCGGCAGGTGGCCAAGGCCGCGTGGGCGTGCGCCGACCCCGGGGTCCAGTTCGACGACAACGTGAACCGGTGGAACCCCGTCTCGAACACCGACCGGATCAACGCGTCCAATCCGTGCAGCGAGTACATGTTCCTCGACGACTCGGCGTGCAACCTCGCGTCGATCAACCTGATGAAATTCCTCGGCCCGGACGGGTCGTTCGACATCGAGGGCTACCGCCACGCGATCCGCGTTTTCATCACCGCCCAGGAGATCCTCGTCGACCTCTCGTCGTACCCGACGGAGGGCATCGCGAGGAACTCCCACGACTACCGGCCGCTCGGCCTCGGGTACGCGAACCTGGGCACGCTGCTCATGGTCTCGGGCGTGCCCTATGACTCGGACCGCGGACGCGCGATCGCGGGGGCGCTCACGGCGGTACTCACGGCGCACGCGTACCGCGTGTCGGCGGAGCTCGCGGGGCTCGTCGGCCCCTTCGAGGGGTACGCCGCCAACCGCGAGCCGTTCCTGCGCGTGATGCGGCAGCACCGCGCGGCGTCGCGGCAGATCTCCGAGCGCGAGTGCCCGCCGGACCTCCTCGCGGCGGCCCACGAGGACTGGGACGAGGTCGTGCGCCTCGGGGAGCTGAACGGCTTCCGCAACGGCCAGGCGACGGTCATCGCGCCCACCGGCACCATCGGGCTGCTCATGGACTGCGACACGACGGGGGTCGAGCCCGACTTCTCGCTCGTCAAGTGGAAGAAGCTCGCGGGCGGCGGCCACTTCAAGATCGTGAACCAGTCCATCCCGAGGGCGCTCTCTGCCCTTGGGTACACGAAGGCGCAGGTGGACGACATCATCCGGTACATCCTCGGCCACGCCACGCTGGCCGGCGCGCCCCACGTGTCCCCGAAGGAGCTCTTGCTGCGCGGATTCAACGAGCGCGACATCCAGGAGGCGGAGAGGTACGTGAGCCAGAAGGGGTCGCTCGACGACTACACGCCCCACGTGTCGCCGAAGGAGCTGCGCGCGCGCGGGCTGACGGACACTCAGGTGCGCGAGGCGCAGTTGTACATCGGGGGAGCCCAGACGGTGGAGGGCGCCCCCCACCTGCGGTCCGAGCACATCCCCGTGTTCGACTGCGCCAACAAGTGCGGCACCGGGTCGCGGTTCATCGACCCCATGGGGCACGTGCGGATGATGGCGGCCGCCCAGCCGTTCATCTCGGGCGCGATCTCGAAGACCGTGAACCTCCCGAGCGAGATCACGGTGGAGGAGGTCGAGGAGCTCTACGTGGAGTCGTGGAAGCTCGGCCTCAAGGCCGTGGCGCTCTACCGCGACGGGTCGAAGCACTCGCAGCCCCTCTCGACGAAGAACGTGAAGGACAAGTCCGCGGGGGACGGCGCGAGGGCCGAGCCGACGGCTGCCGACCAGGGGCTCATCGTCGTGGCCACGCGCCAGGGCGGGGGCCTGCTCCGGGGGGACCGGGAGGTCCTCCCCTCGAAGCGCGGCGGCTTCACGCTCGAGTCGAGCGTCGGCGGCCACAAGGTGTTCCTGCGGACCGGCGAGTACGAGGGCGGGCGCCTCGGCGAGATCTTCATCGACATGTACAAGGAAGGCGCGGCGTACCGGTCGCTGATGAACTGCTTCGCGATCTCCGTCTCGATCGGGCTGCAGTATGGCGTGCCGCTCGAGAAGTACGTGAACTCGTTCACCTTCACGCGGTTCGAGCCACAGGGGATGACGGACCATGAGAACGTGAAGATTGCGACGAGCATCCCGGACTTCATCTTCCGGATCCTCGGGATGGAGTACCTCGGCCGCACGGACTTCGTCCACCTGAAGCCGAAGACGGTGGACGAGGACAAGCGGGACGGGGGGAGCGCGCCGCCGCTGCCGGAGCCGGGCCTCGCCACCGGGCCGCCGAAGGAGATGCCGCTCGAGAACTACACGAAGCCGGCCGCCAGGCGGGAGGTGCCCCCCAAGGAGTTCGGGACGATGGACGAGCAGCTCGCGGAGATGATGGGCGACGCCCCGCCCTGCGACCAGTGCGGGCACACGACCGTGCGCAACGGCACCTGCTACAAGTGCCTGAACTGCGGAAACTCGATGGGGTGCTCGTGAATTGCGATCGTTGGAGGAGTTGAACCAGGTACGCGTGTAATACGCTGTGACACGGAGCCAGTTCTGCGGAACGTCGCGGCGTTATGCCGTCGCCCGAGCAGAGCGGCCGCCTTCGAAGCCACCGCTGCAATTGGGCAGGAGGTTTTCCATTGGGGTGAGACGGAGTCGCTCCACCGCCGCGGGCAAGTGCTTGCTGGAGCCGTCGCATACAGGCACGGGCTGCCCCAGGCGGTGGGCATCAAGAGGGCATTCCCGGAATTCGATCCATACTATGTGGATGCCCACCCGCGCACGGTTCGCACCCACCCGCCGCACTTTGCTGTCTTTGGCGATCCAGGGGCGCTGAGTGGCCAGGCCCAATTGGCCATCGTTGACCCCGCCATCGGCGACGCGCGCGAGATGGAAGAACTGCTGAACTCGCTTGCTGCCAGCCCGGCGCTGGGTGATCCGCTCGTGATGAACGTCTTCACGGGAGGAGCCGCTGCCGTTCCATCACAACATTCGTTGCGGTGGTATCTAAATGACCCCGTAGTCGAAACAGCCGCGGTTGGTGAAGCGTGGAGCCCTGGCCGTCTGTTCATCGAAGGAACCGAAGTTGAGACCGATTTCCGGACGCTTGCATTCGGTCCGTACGGGCCGGGGTATCCGATGCAAGAAGAACGAGCGGCGCTGGAAGCGATGGCCGAGACCGGGCTCTTACAGGCTGAAGCCCTGCGAGGGCTTGTGATGGTGGCTTGCGCATCGTGGAGTCATCTCTCGTCCGTTCGCAGCAATCCATGTAGCATGCCTTGGATCTCATCGGTGTTGTCCCTTCTCTATGCGAAAACGCATGTCGAGTTTCCCGGACATATTGGAAACACGGGGCGTGGCTATCACTGGCTGAGTCCGATCGACCCAATTCACGAGGAACTTGTGGGCGCTGGGCTTCTAGAGATTAGTGGCAACTCGCTCATCCTCACGGAGCCTGGCGAGGACTACCTCAGGACCTTGATTATCCCGGTACTACGGCCCCAGTTCGGGCTCCTCTACGAGGAATTGCCCCGGTTGGTGGATCGCCACAGCCTCGTTGATAGAAAGCCGTGGCACATAACCGACCTAATCGGACGGCAGGGTGATGGCCGGTTCCCGCGGGACTTGTCTTGAACGCCGTTTTCAGGTGGCCCTCCGTGGTGAGGTCGGAGCGCGCTCCGTGAAGCATCGGCAGAGGTCGAGCAGAAACGTCCCATAGTTTGTTCGGGCACCGCGCTGGGGAGCTGGTGGTTGGGTCACAAGGCGGGTGGGTATGCCAACTTCGTTCGAGTGTTCTACAACGACGATGCCGAGTGCGTCGAGCGCACTTCGATCGTCAAGACCCCTAGAAAAGCCCACGCCCTCGAATAGCTCTACGGTGTCGCGAACAAGCGCCTCGATATTTCTATGGACGGTAACGTCGTTCGCATTGCGAAGTTGACTCCGAAAGGTCTGGCTCATGTTCACCGTGATACAGGCTCCTACCACCGCAGAGGCGTTCATTCCGTGAACTCGGCGCTCAAGGGCGGTGATGTCCCGGAAGCGATTCCGTCTCGCCTTTCCGTGTTCCGTCATTATGCTTTTCGCGTCGACCGCCATCCATATCTCGCCCGGGGTTCCTTCCTGAATCCCGGCAACCTGGTGCCTGGGCTTTCGACTCACCCCGCGCGGCGGACCAACGACCAAATCCATGGTCCATGCGTCAGTGGTCCCCTCCGCGAGCGTGTAATCTATGGCGAACACGATTTCTCGTGCCGCGGCCATGTCGCGAAAGCGAGGGCAGGTGTTGACCAGATCGTCCAGGAGAAGAAGGCACACCTGTTTGCCATGCTTGCTCGACCGGGGATGATACCCTTCGCGCGTTAGGTATTCCACGAGTTTTTCGTCACCAAGGGGCAATGTTGGTCACTGCTCGCATGGATTCCCACAGAAAAAGCATTCTACGTCACAGGCGAGAGCGGACGACCTTCAAGGAATGCTTGGCTTCGAGCGACGAAAGCTCGTCCTTCAGACGGCGTTCCGCATGAGCCAGGTATTCGGGTTCAACCTCCACCGAGATGCTATCTCGGCCCCAGCGTGAGGCGGCAACGGCCGTGGTTCCGGTGCCTCCGAACGGATCAAGAACGGTGTCCGCGTAGAAACTGAACATCCGGATCAGCCGTTCAGCGAGCTCGGTCGGAAAGGGCGCAGGGTGGTCCCGCGTTGACTCACCCCGAACGTCGTCCCAAACCTGCTTGAACCATCGGCGGTGGGCATCTGAGGGAATCACGCTGAGGACGCGCTTTTGAGGACTAGGGCTCCGGTATCCGCCCGGCTTCCGCAGCATCAGAATGTACTCGATATCGTTTTTTACAACCGCATTGGGTTCGAATGGCTTCCCAAGGAATCCCCCACCGTTTCCCTCGGCTTCAAAGGACGCATTCCCAATCTTGTACCAGATTATGGGGGCTAGAACATCAAACCCGAGGCGGCGGCATCGGACGGCAATGTCTGCGTGGAGCGGAACAACCTGGTGTCGTCCGTGTTGCCGACGGCTTAGGAGCACGTCGCCAACGACGACGACCAAACGGCCGCCCGGCACAAGGGCATCAAAACAGGCGCGCCACACTTTGTCAATCGCGTCCAGGAATTGTTCGTAGTCGGAAACGTCGCCCAGTTGGTCCGCCCCGTGGCGGTATTCTTTGAGCGTCCAGTACGGAGGCGAGGTAACCACGAGATGGACGCTTTCCGGCTCAATGCCATACTCGGGAAGCCGTCGAGCGTCTCCCCTAACGAGACGGTGGCTCGTTGGCTTACTACGTACCTCGCTTTCGATCTGTGCCATCCGAACTGGGTCCTTGGTGATCCTGGGAATGAGGTGGTCGGCTTCGGCGGTTGTAAGGCTGCCGAAGAGGCCTCGGACATCCACCAGGGACGGTGCTGGCACTTTCATCCGCCTACCGACCTAGCCAGGGGTCTCAAAAGCCTTTGGGTGGGTGGCGCGAAGACGCGCCTGCGGGGGCCTCGCACGGTCTTCCTGTAATCCTTCGCCCCGCCCTGCGACCAGTGCGGGCACACGACCGTGCGCAACGGCACCTGCTACAAGTGCCTGAACTGCGGAAACTCGATGGGGTGCTCGTAGGAGCGGCGCGGAATCGAAACGCCCATATCCGGCCACAGGCTCCTGCACCTCCCCAACCGGGGGGGCGTGCCATGACCAAACCAGAGGGTCCGTACTTCGGCCGAGATTACCTTGGCTTCCTGAAAGAGCTTGAGCGCAACAACAACCGTGAGTGGTTCAACGGGAACAAGCGACGGTTCGAGGACGACGTGCAAGCCTCGAGCGTGCGTTTTGTGTCCGACGCAGCGGTGCAGTTGCGCAAGATCTCACCTACAGTCGTCGCCGTCCCCAAGCCCTTTGGCGGGTCCGTGATGCGGATCTACCGGGACACCCGCTTTTCGAAGGACAAGCGGCCGTACAACACGCACGTCGGTATCCACTTCTGGCACGCGGACTCGGGGAACGGGAAGCAGTCGTACCCCGGCTACTTCCTCCATGTCGAGCCCGGCGAAACGCGCGTCTACGCTGGCGTGTGGCGCCCCGAGGGCGCGGCGCTGAAGGGGGTCCGCGACCGCATTGCCACGCGGCCGGCTGAGTGGAAGAAGGCGGTCAACCCCGTTGAGTTCATGATCGGCGAGGCGCTCAAGCGGCCGCCGCCGGGCTACGACGCTAGCCACCCGCTCATCGAGGACATCAAGCGCAAGGACTTCGTGGGCGGCATCAGGTTCTCGGACAGGCAGGTGTCGAGCGCCGCATTCATAAGCGACTTCGTCGGGGCGTGCAGGTCGCTCGCGCCGTTCAACGCCTTCCTAGGGAAGGCCATCGGCGCCCGCTGGTAGCGCGGCGGGCGCCCCGTGGGGCGCCCCTGCTTGGCCTACCCTTCGGTGCGGACCGTGTCCGCCGCTGCCCCCACGGAGTCATCGTCCAGGTGCCGCTCCCATGTCCTGTCCATCCACGAGCACGACAGCGTGCCTCCGCTCCATGACTTCGAGAAGTTGCCCGGGGACCAGGTCACCGTGAAATTGCCCCCGGCAAGCGAGCAGTTGAGCCCCCGCCTCGACCAATTCATGTCGGGCCATGCGCACGTGATGGTCCCGGAGGTCATGTTCCCCGAGCCGCTGCAACTTACGTTACCGTGCGTCCAATTCCGGCTCCAGTTCACGTCGGTGCCGTTCCCGTGCCACATGTCGGTCTCGACCGAAAGCGCCTGGATGTAGCTGAAGGCCGCGAGCGCATCCTCGCCCTCGTCCTCCTCCGTGGCCTCGTCGTCCGACTCCTGGTCCTGCTCGTCCTCTTCCTCCTCGGACTCGTCCTCGGATTCTCCTTCCTCGCCGTCATCATCGGTTCCGTTCCCGCCAGGGTTCCCCTCATGGTCCCGGTTGTCTTCGTGCGCCGCGCCAGCCCGGTTGTGTTGCTCCGCGGCCGCGGGCACCTCGGCGTGAAGGGCGCCCTGGCCCGGGTTCTCATCGCCCCAGATTGAACGGGGGAACAGGGCTCCCGTTGCCGCCGTTAGGCCCGCCACGGAGACGAGGCCGATTGCCAGCAAGATTGCGAACGCACGTTTGCTCGCCATCCCAGAACACCTGGGCACCCACCGGCCGACTCTCTATATGAGGGGTATCGTTCGAACCTTGAACCGAGGGCCAGCCAGAGGGTGGTCGGCCCCGCGGGGGGCCCCTGCCGAGCCGCGGGCGGCCCGCCCCACGGCGGGCCCATCGCGGGGGGCCCTGGCCCCACCGCGCTGTTCACCGCGGGCTTCCCCACAGCCCCAAGGCTTTTGACGCCCCCCCGCCTTCCGCGCCCCTCCGCGTGGGTGGAAGGGGTCGCGAGGTAGGGCCATGAGCGCGTCCTTGGGTTCAAAGACCGTCACGTTTCCGCCCGGAGGCAAGGCACCGTCGGGGCTGCTGCCCCACTACGGCTTGGGAACGGCGCGGGTCACCGTGGAGAGGCGCCCGAGCCTAGAGGCGCTGCTTTCCGCGCACCAGGAACGGATGGTCTGTTTCGAGGGCCAGTACATTACCGACGCCGCAGTCGTCGAGGCCCAGCGCCTGCGGATGGAGTCCGTCTGGCGCGCGCTGCCGGAGCCCGGCAGGGTGCTCGAGTTCCCGGAAGTGCGGCTCGGCGCGTCCGACCGCGCGTTCTCGCCCTACACGCAGGTGGAGGAGCACCACCCCCCGCTCGACCCCGTCAACCTCGTCTTCTGGGGGAACGCGAGCGTGGACCGCGTCGCGTCGGCGTTCCGCAGCTTCACCCCGGGGTGGATCGACTCGGACCTCGTGAAGGGCACGACGATGCGCTGCGCGCTCGGCGCGATGCCGCAGACGGTGTGGTTCCGCCCGCACGGCAACGGTGCCCGGCCACGGTTCGTCTGGTGCTCGCACTCCTTGTCGCCCCAAGGTTTCGAGCTGGAGCGGATCCACGTGCGCCTCTTCGACGGTGGGTTCGACCCTTCGCCGGGCGGCTGGGGTCGGTGGAGCCTCGGCTCCGTGCACCTCGAGGAGGTCGAACTCGGGGAGATCGACCACACCGTGCGCGAGTGGGACGCGGCGCAGGACGAGGCGCGGCGCTGCTTCGCGGAGGCGCTCGGCGAGCGGTGCGATGTCGCCCCGCTCCGACTGCAGCCGGAGGCGGAGGAGCTGCGCGGCGTGAGGCACGACGGCGTGGCCTCGGCGATCCGCCTGCCCTGAGGCGCAGGTGCGTGGCGGCACGGGGAGTGGCAGCCCTCATTACCGCCCACGGTCGTCGCGGCGCGATGGCGGCCGCCACGGTCCCCGGAATGCCCCTGCCGCCCGGCGTCCGCGAGCGGCACCTCGCCGCCGGTGGCGTGGAATTCCGCTACCTCCACGGCGGGCCGGAGCTGGACGCCGCGGGGCGCACGCCCCTCCTGCTGCTCCACGGCTGGCCCACGTGGGCCGAGGTCTGGCTGCCGATGGCCGAGCACCTTGCGCCGGACCGCCCGTGGATCGCGATCGACCTCCCCTGCCACGGCCGGACGGGCCTCCTTCCCCCCCGCGAGCGGTCGCTCACGGGCTACCGCCGCGCGCTTGCGGCGTTCGTCGACGCGCTCGGCGCGCCACGGGTCTCGATCGCCGGTTGCTCCATCGGGGGAACCCTGTCGGTGATGGTGGCCCTCGACCGGCCCGCGCGCGTAGCCTCCATCGTCGCCATCGACGCCGCGGGCTTCGCGCCGAAGCTGCCCGGAAGGACCGTGCGCATGTACCTCCCGTTCTTCCTGGGCGCGTCGCTCCGCGCGCCCGGGGCAGGGAGCATGGCCAAGTTGCTCCGCCGCGCAGTCTTCCACGACGCGGCGTTCGCGACACCCGAGTGGGCCGGCGCCATGGCCGCGCAGTGGGCCGCCAAGGACAGGCGGAAGGCGCTGCTCGCCACGGGAGGCGCGCTGCGGAAACCCGACGCCTCCGTTGCCGGGGTGCTCGGGGAAGTAGGCTGCCCGGCCCTCGTCCTGTGGGGCGAGGGCGACCCCCAGTTCGACTGGAGGATCGGCGAGGCGGGCTCGAGGCGCATGAGGGACAGCCGCTTCGTCCCCGTCCCGGCGGCCGGCCACTTCCCGATGGTCGAGCGCCCGTCCGAGGTCGGCCGCGCCATCGAGGAGTTCCTCGCCGCCCGCTCGGCGTGAGAAGGGCGGCGGGGGCCGCCGTGCTCGCCCGCGCCACGGGCCGATGACGCCATGGAAATCGAGCGAACGTACGTATAGTCCCGCGGTTTCAGCCGCCCCCACACCTTGGGGGCGCTGCGTCCGTGGGCGGGCCGAGCATCGAGACCGTTTCCCTCACGAAGAAGTACGGCGACTTCACGGCGCTCTCCGACCTCAACCTCCGGCTCGAGGGGTCGAAGTGCGTCGGCTTCCTGGGCCCCAACGGCGCCGGGAAGACCACGACGCTCAAGATGCTCGCGGACCTCATCTTCCCGACGAGCGGGGAGGCGTTCCTCAATGGCGTCTCCGTGCGCGAGGACCGCAAGCGCGCGCTCGAGAACTGCGGGGCCCTCATCGAGACCCCGGAGGTCTACCCCTCGCTCACCCCCCGCGAGGCGCTGCGCCTAGTCGCCGACATCCGCGGCGTCCCCCCGGCCGAGCAGCCCGCGCGCATCGACGAGGTCCTGGCGGAGGTGAAGATGAGCGAGTGGGCTGACAAGAAGGTCGGCAAGTTCTCGAAGGGGATGAAGCAGCGCGTGAACGTCGCCGCCACGCTCGTTTCCGACCCGCCGATCGTCATGCTCGACGAGCCCTCGACCGGCCTCGACCCCCGGGGGATGGCGGAGGTCCGCGAGATCATCCGCGGCCTCAAGCGCCACAACCGGCTCGTCTTCTTCTCGAGCCACATCCTCAGCGAGGTCACCGAGGTCTGCGACGAGGTCGCGCTCATCAACCGGGGGAAGCTGCTGTTCTACGACACGATCGAGGGGGTCATGTCCAAGTACGCGGACGGGACGCCGACGATCGAGGTCACGTTCTCCGCCCCCGTGCCCTATGAGGCCGCCGCCCGGGTCGCGGCCTTGGAGCACGTCGAGGCCTGCAAGTGGCTGGACCCGGCGCGCCTCCACATGGCGGTCGGCGGCGGCCGGGCGGGCCAGGCCTCCGTCTTCGAGGCGATCGCCGGCATGCGCCTCGGCGCCATCGGTTTCCGCGAGGCGGGCAGCACGCTCGAGCAGATCTACATGCAGCAGATCGAGCGGGGGGACCAGACGTGAGCGCGGACACCGCGGAGGGAGTCCCCACGGCGGCCCCGCCGCCCGCCTCCCGCCTGCCCGGGACCTTCGACCAGGTCCTCATCCTCGCACGCTGGCAGTGGCGTGACTACCTGCGCTCGCGCCGGTTCCTGATCCTCTTTGCCATCATCACCATCGTCGGCGTGATCCTCACGGGGGTCACGGCGTACTTCCGGCCGGCGTTCATCAACTCCCCCGCGGCGCTCTACGCAACGCTGTGGGGCGGGGCGGTCACCATCCCGATCGTGTTCGCGGGGATCTTCTTCGGGAGCGATGCGATCGCCGGGGAGTTCCAGAACAAGACGGGCTACTTCCTGATGGGCCTGCCGATCCGCCGCGTCACCGTGTACGCCGCCAAGTACCTGGCCGCGCTCTTCGCGTCCTTCGTGGTCCTCGTGTACTTCGCGGCCATCGTGCTGGCCAACGGGGCCTTCTACCTCGGCGCGGACGCCTTCCCGTGGCAGTTCGGGGCGTCCTTCCTGCTGGCGACCGTTTACCTCCTCGCGCTCCTCGGCTTTACCTTCCTCTTCAGCTCGCTCTTCAAGACGAGCAGCTACGCGACGCTGCTGACCGCGGTTCTCTTCCTCTTTGGATTCAACATCCTGGCGGCCGTCATTTCGGGCCTCGCCCGGTCCGAGCCCTGGATGATCATCTCGTACTCCAGCGGCATCATCGGTAACGTCTTCCTCGACCCGTACCCGCCGCACGTCGTCCCGGCGTCGCCGGGCGGCCCTCCGTTTGCCACCTACAACCCCACGATCGAGACCGGGGTCGCGATCATGCTCGCCTACCTCGTCCTCTCCGCGGTCGCGGGGCTCTGGTTCTTCGAGCGCAAGGAGTTCTCGTGAGACTCACGCCTGGAGCGCCTCGTGCCGCGGGATGTACGTCTGCCGCACGAGGTGGATCCCCTTGAGCGCCTGCAGGGCCTTCGTCATCGCCTGGATGCGCCCCGTCGGTCCCTCCACCACGAACACCTCCACGCAGTCGTGGCCCTCCAGGTGCGTGTGGAGCATGGACTTCATCACGTCCGTGTAGGCGTGCTTCACCTCCCCGACGCTGCGCTCATCGTCCTTGTTGAAGCACACCGCGATGATCGCGTTCTCCCGGGCGCGCGTCCCCTCCCACGCGCGGCGCTCCGCGATGAAGTCTACGAGCGCGGACTGGACGGCGTCGCTGCGCCCGGCGAAGTCCCCTTCGACCACGAACCGATCCAGCTCCGCCAGCAGCCTCTCGGGGAGCGACACGCTCACGACCTTGGCCTGCCTGCCCCTCGCCCTCTCCCCACGCGCCACGGTTCACAACCTCCGTGCGCGGCCCCCATGACTCGTTATTAACTTGAATGTAGTCCTTAATATCAGGCCCCCGGCTCCGGCCCCCGTGGCAGAGTTCGCGGAGGCCGTCCTCCCCATCCTCGCGCTCGCGGCGGTGGCCGGCGCCTCCGACGTCCTCGGAGGGTGGCTGGCCCTGCGGCGCGAGCACTTCGACGACCCGCGCTACATCATCGCGTTCTCGAGCGGCATCGTCGTGGCCGCGGTATTCTTCGAGCTCCTGCCGGAGGCCGTCGCGGGGGTCGCGGAGGAGTCGCTCCAAGGGCAGATGCTCCTCGTGGCGGCCGGCTTCTTCTCGTTCTACGTCGTCGAGAAGGGCCTCATGCTGCACGCCTGCGGCGAGCCGGAGTGCACGACCCACGCCTACTCGCCCACGATGGTGGCGGGGATGGCCGCCGACAACGTGGTCGACGGGGTGGGCATCGCCGCCGGGTACCTGCTCGACCCCGCGGTGGGGATCATCGTCACGCTCGTCGTCGTCGCGCACGAGATCCCGCAGGGGATCACGAGCGCCGAGTTGCTCAAGCACGCATCGTGGAAACGCCGCAATATCCTCATCGTCCTCTTCATCGCCGGCTCGGCGTACGTCGTGGGGGCGTCGCTCGCCAGCGTGATCTCCCCCGAGTTCTACCAGGGGGCGCTCGCGTTCGTGACGGGGACCTTCATCTACATCGGGGCGGCGGACCTGATGGGCGAGGCGCACCGGCGGTTCAACGCGTTAGTGATGGTGAGCGTGATGGCCGGCGCCGCCCTCATGCTGGCCCTCACTTCGGTGGAGGGCCTCATCGGCTGAGCCCGCGGGGGCGCCCGGGGGTGCGGCCGTCGGCCGCGTGCGCGCCTCCGCGACTTTCCCCTTTTTCAACTCCGAGGGGGTTGGCCCCCCGATGGCCCGGCCGAAGCTGCGCGTGGGCGTGGTCGACGACAACCGGTCGGTCGGCGAGATCATCACCGAGATCCTCGGCAACCGCGACTTCGAGTGCTTCGACGCCTACGACGGGCGCGGCGCGATCGAGGTCGCGCGCACGCGGCGGCTCGACCTCCTCATCCTCGACCTGAAGCTTCCCGACATCGACGGGCTCGAGGTCATCCGAACCCTCGAGGGGGAGGGGCTCCACGTCCCGACGCTCGTGATCACCGCGCGGGCCGAGGACCCGGCGGGGGGGTGGAAGGCACACCCCACGGTCCGCGGCGTGCTCCGCAAGCCCTTCTCCGGCGGGGAGCTGCGCCGCGCGGTGGCCGAGATAACAGGCCGGGAACTCCCGTAGCCCGTCGGCTGGCCGGCGGGCGACACTCTCGAAGCATTTGCGCATGGCTTGATTACCGGCGCCACCCTCCGGGTGTCGTCGGGGGGTCGTTCCGGTGCCTCGCAGGAAGAAGGCGGCGCCCTCCGGCTCGATCCACGTGGCTGACGTCGACAAGTCGAACCCTGGCGGCCCCGCGACGCTCTTCGCGCGGCTGGCCGACGCCGACGTCAAGAAGATCTCCATCCAGGTCGCCGTGTTCAAGTGCGGGCGCTGCGGGCGCATGGCCGAGGAGGTGCAGACCACCGACCAGCTGCGCTTCCCCCTCACGTGCTCCCAGAGCTGGGGCGGGTGCGGGGCGAAGCGCCGGGAGGCGCGATTCCGCCTGCTCGAGCGGGAGAGCCTGTACGCGGAGCGCCAGTACGTCGACCTCGCGGACGACGATCACGAAGACGTCATCCTCCAGGCCATCCTCCGCGGACCGCTCGCGGGATCCGTGCCCGTGGGGGCGCAGGCGATCTTCCGCGGCCGGCTGAAGCCCCGCTCCGGGCGCGTGCCCCGCGGCACGCTGCCCTTCGTGCTCGAGGTCGCCGAGGTCCGGGACGTCACGATGCCCGACCGCGTGGTCGTCTACCCGCGCAAGGTCGACCCGCAGGTGATCTTCAACATCGTCGTGGAGCTCCAGCGCCAGGGGCAGCCCACCGACTACCGTGTGGTCGTCGACGAGGCCAAGAAAATCGGGCTGGCCGAGGACGATGTGCGCGCGATGCTCAACAAGCTCCTCTCGGAGGGCAAGCTGGACGCGCAGGAATCCGAGGATGCGAGGCGGAAGCGGCGCCTGCGCGAGGAGGACGGCGGAAGCGGCAGCCCCTAGCGCCCCCGGCCGCCCGCCCGCTTCTCGAGTTGCCGGAGCTTCTTCTTGAGCGCCGCGTTCTCGCGTTTCAGCTCCTCTTCGCCCTTCTTCTCCGGGTCGAGCCCCTCGCGGATGCTGCGCATCGCCTCCTCGGCCGCCCGGAAGAGGCGGCGGTCGGCGTCGGCCCCCTCGACGAGCGCCTTGAGCGGCTCCAGCGCGCGCGGGTCGCCGAGCTGCGCGAGCTGCTGGATCGCGGCCATCTGCACGCGGATGTGCCGGTCGCGGATGAGCGCGACGAGCCGGTCCGTGACCTCGGGCCGCCCCTTCCCGACCGCGCCGAGGCCGCGCACGGCCGCCGCCCGCGAGAGGTGGTTGTGCCCGAGCTCCGTGTACTTCATGAAGGTACGCAGGTTGCCGTCGTCGTTCAGGCGCGCGAGCCCGTCGATCGCCCCCCAGCGGATCACGTCGTTCCACGAGTCGACCTCCAAGTGCTCCTTGAGGACCTTCTCGGCTGCCTTCGTCTGGCTCTTCCCGATGGACCGGAGCGCCTCGGCTGGCACGTGGTACGAATCCTTCGCCGCGAGCGCGTGCCGCACGTGCTCGAGCGTCTCGGCCCGCTTGAACGTCCCGAGCGCCTCGACCACCGCGCGCCGCGCCTTCACGTGGCGGACGCGGAGGCACCCGACGAGCGCGTCGTACGCCTCTGGCGACCCCGCCTTCCCGAGCGCGCCCGCAATCTCCGCCTGCACGCCCCAGAAGCGCTCCCTTGCAAACGCCTTGGCAAGCGCCGCGACCGCCCAGGGCGCCCCGATCCGGCCGAGCTCCTTGGCGGCCATGATGCGCCCCATCGCGTGCCGGTCGGTCTCGAGCTGGCGGAGCCACATCGCGCGCGGCTTCGTGAGCTTCACCCGTTTGAGCACGTGGTTGCCGGGGTCGAAGCAGAACAGCTCGGGCTCCGCCGGCAGCTTGAAGCGGAACGTGTGCTCCCGCTCCTCCACCCACTCGCGGAACTGCTTGCGGCGGCCTCCCTTGGTCCGGAACTCGAAGACGATCGGCATCCGGAAGAGCCCCGTCTCTTCGTCGGTGCGCTGCTCCTGCACGACCCATATGACCGCCTCCTTCGCCTTCCTGTCCCAGTCGTAGCGGACGCGGTACTCGGGGTGCCCGGCCCTGAAGACCCACTGGTCGAAGAACCACCGAAGGTTCTGCCCCGTCGCCTTCTCGACCGCGTTGACGAGGTCGACCGTCTCGACCGACCCGCCCCGGTTGTCCGTCACATAGGTGTTGATGGACTTCCACCAGAGGTCGTCCCCGAGGACGTGGCGGAGCATGTGGAGGACGCACGAGCCCTTCTCGTACAGGTGGCGGTCGAAGATGTCCGTCGGCTCCTTGTAGACGTTCGTCACGATCGGCCGGCGGTAGTGCTCCTTGTCCTCGCCGAAGTAGCTCCGCGCGTTGCCGAGCATGTTGTACCGGAACGAGTCGTAGCCGTGCTCGTGCTCGTGGAAGAGCGAGTCGAAGTACGTCGCGAAGCTCTCGTTCAGCCACGCGTGGCTCCAGTCCTTGCAGGTGAGCAGGTCCCCGAACCACTGGTGGGCGAGCTCGTGGGCGACGAGTAGCTCGTGCCAGTTCTCCGCCTTTGCCCGGTCGTCGCAGAGCGCGATGTCCGTCTGGGTCGTCGCGGAGGTGTTCTCCATCCCGCCGTAGATGAAGTCGGCCGCCGCCACCTGCGCGTACTTCTCGTACGGGTACTTGACGCCGATCGACTCGGAGAAGAACTTCATCATCTTCGGGGTCTTGCCGAAGGCGTTCTTCGCCATCTTCACGCGGTCCTTCTCCGTGTAGTACGTGACGGGGATCCCCGCCCACGAGTCCCGGACCTCGACCCACCGGCCGGCGGCCAGGGTGACCAGGTACATCGAGTGCGGCGTCGCGATCCTCCAGTGGAAGGTCTTGCGCTTGGCCCGCTTTGCGTGCTTGACGCTCACGAGGCGGCCATTCGAGACCGCGGTGAAGTCGTCCGGGACGGTCACGACCATCTCGGTCGTGGCCTTCTCCTGGGGAGCGTCGTGGCAGGGGAACCAGTACCGCGCGTACTCGTCCTGCCCTTGCGTCCAGACCTGGGTGGGAGTGTTCGGGTAGTGCTTGTCGGGGTGTACGAAGTAGATGCCGAGCTTCGGATTCTCGAGGCGGTAGCGTACCTCGACCTTCACGGATTCGCCGGACTTGCACTTGCGGGGCAACTGGACCTTCAGCTTCCCCTCCTTGTGCGTGTAGCGGCACTTCCTCCCGCCGGACGAGGCGGACGAGACCTTCATGTCCACCGCGTCGAAGGTGACCTCACCTGCGCCGTCGTGGAAGGCCCGCAGCGTGGTCGTGCAGACGCCGTCGGCCGCCTTGTCCTCGACTTGGAGATCGATCTCGAGCCGCACGTCGGTCGCGTCGAAGTCGCGGTCGGGAGCGTACTGCGGTTTCGACCCGGGCAGCCGGAACCGTCCGTCGGCCCCTGCGGCGGTCGAAGCAATTGCGAACTCTGAGAGCCATTGGCAGTACTCGCCCAGTGTCATACCCCCCACGGAGCATGCCGGAAGGGGGGCTAGCCGTTATGAACGTTCGCGGCTGCCGCGCCGAAAGGGAGCGCGCCCCGCTGGGCGGCCTCGATCCTACGGTATGAACGGAACTGGCATTCTCCCGGCCCCGGAGGGCATCAGCGGTGCGTCCGGTGTCCGTCGTGCGCCTGCGGCCGCCGTGTGCAAGGTGCGCGCGGCGGATGGACTACTGCGACAACTCGTCTGACCGCGCGGAATTCCCCTCTTCGTGCCCCTTCTCCCTCGGGGAGAAGGACCTCCCACCCGTCGAAGCGATCCCCGCGTCCCCCGTCACGGTCTGCTCGTGCTCTGCCGGCCGCTACGTCTACGGCCCCGAGCCGGAGGGCCCTTGCGGGGCCCTCGTGGAGGCCTCGGCGGGCCCCCAAACGGTGATTTGGCCGTGGCACGTGCTCCGCGCCCTTGCCGATCACGCCTGGTGAGCTGCAGGCGGCGGGGCCGCGATGTTCGCCGCCTACGTCGCGGCGGGTGCTCTCGGGGCCGGCCCCTCGGTGGCCAAGCGCCGCCGCTCGTTGGGGCCCGAGGTCGCGCGCGCGCACCTGGCGCCCGCCGTGGAAGCCGCCTGGGCCGCCATCCAGGTCTTTGTGGCCGTCGTCACGCTCGCGTGCGCCGTCGCTCCCGCGACCGTGCTCGCCTTGCCGCTCTTGGGGCTCCCGGCCGCATCTGCAGCGACGCTCTACGCGGGGACGGCCCTTTTCGCCGCGGGGGCTGCCACCACCGGGTGGGCCGCCCGTTCCCTCGGGCGCCACCTCACGACCGCCATCGAAGTGCGCGCCGGCGACGAACTCGTGACCCGGGGACCCTACTCGAGGGTCCGCCACCCCGTGTACACCGGGATTTTCGCCATGACGGGGGGCCTGGCCCTCGCGCTCTTCGACCCGTTCGCCTTCGGCGTTTTCCTCATGGCCATCGCGATCGGCAACCACCGGGCCACCAAGGAGGAGGAACTCCTCGCGCGGGACACGACGCACGGGCAGGCGTACGAGGCGTACCGGCGTCGGACGGGCCGGTTCCTGGTGCGCCTCAGGTAGCAGGGCAGCCCGGAAGCCCGCGGGCGGCGCTTGGGGGCGCAGCGAGCCCCGCCTCGTGGGCCCACGCGGGGGGTGGCGCGCGCGAGGTGCCGATGGGAGTGCGCGCCCCGGTCGGCTTGGCTCCCCCGGACGGCCCTGTCCCGCGCGCGCAGGGGTCAAATACGCCCTCCGCGTGGCGCCCCGAGAGGGGAGGCCCTGGGCCACTTCGAGCACCGGCTGGCGGAGTTGCGCAAGCAGAAGGACGAGGCGTTCACGTACGAGGCGTGGTCCCCGCTGCCGCCGGAGGACCGCGTCCACTTCTCGGGGCTGTCCTACTTCCCTCCCTCGGAACGGTGGCGGGTCGTGGCCAAGGTCACGCGCCTCGACGACGGCCAGGTCTTCGACATGGCCACCTCGACGGGCGAGCCCCGACGTCAGCGGCGGGCCGCGCGGCTCGACTTCAGCACCCCCGAGGGGCCGGCCAGCCTCTTCGCCTACGAGGACGCCAGCCACGGCCACGGGCACGGGCCACAATCGCTCTTCGTCCCGTTCCGCGACAAGACCAGCGGGCGGGAGAGCTACGGGGCCGGGCGCTACCTCGACCTCGATGTCCCGCACGGCGACGAGCTCGTCGTCGACTTCAATCTAGCATACAACCCCTACTGCGCCTACTCCGAATCGTACTCGTGCCCGCTGCCGCCGTCGGAGAACTGGCTGGAGATTCCCGTCCCGGCCGGTGAGCGGCAGTTCAAGCCGGAATCTGCATAGAGAATCCCGCGGCCCGATGGCGCCGTCAGGATTCTTTATGTAGCAGCCTTGCGCTCCCCTTTCAGACGGATGGAACGGGGCCCGCTCGAGGTGAGATGGCTTGCAGGAACTCAGCCCGGAGGCGGCGCTCTACGAAGGCCAGCGGCGGATGGAAGACGACGACGGCGCCGTGGTCATCGGCCCGATCGAGGTGGACTCCGTCGAGGACACCGACGATTCGCTCGAGCGGGTGGTTTGCGACTGCGGGCGCGGGAACATGGAAAGCTTCCAGGTCCGCAAGACGCGGACAAAGCGGGTCCCGCGGAGGCACTTCGAGCGCCACTTCTTCCGATGCGGCGAATGCGGCTCCGAGAAGGTCATCTGGCTCGATGTGACCGAGCGCAGGAAGGTCCTCGGGGTCTGAAAGCCCGCGGGCCGGTCGGCCCGGGCGGCGGACCGAAGGCTCTCCGGCAGGCAGGCGGGCGACCGGTGTGAGGAGCGTCGGCGCGAGCGCCGTTCCTCATGGTGCCTCCTTCGCGAGCACCGGCGGTGAGGCGGCCTCGCGAGGGCTCACGCGGGCTCCGGGGCGGGCCGCGGCCGGCGCGAGCGGGCGTTGACGATTGCCTGCACACGGGTGCGCTCGATGGGCGGGAGGAACCCCCCGAAGTCGCGGTCAAAAGTCAGGACTTGGCGCGCGAGGTGCCGCGCATCCTCGAGTTCCTTGAGCGCGCGTGACCGCGTCAAGAGGACAGAGACGAGGCTGAGGGCGAGGAACGAGGCGAGCACCCCCATCTGCCCGGACGAGTAGGCGGCGCCCACCTGCGCCAGGGTGTTCCCCTGCCCCGCCGCGGCACCGTAGGCGGCCACGAGGAGCCACACGGAGAGCGTGCCGGCCGCGGCCACGGAAAGCACGCCGAGCGCGACGCGCCCCTGCAGCCCCCGCTCGGCCAGGCAGAACCGCGTGAAGGCGGTGTCGAAGAGGACCCACTGTGCGATGCGGATGCGGTCCCGCAACGGCGAGTCCTCGTGGCGCAGCGCCACGCGGTCTGCCGAGTCCTGGACGAGCCGGATTGGGCGCACAAGGAGCCGCCCGAGGAGCGCTGCCGCAAGCGCCCCCGTCGCCGCCGCAGACCCCGTGAGCGCGGCAAATGGCAGCGGGCTCAAGGTGCCCTCCGGCTGCAGGTGTTGCGGGACCGTCTGCAGGAGAAGGAAGTCCCCGACGGACTGGAGTCCGAGGAGGAAGAGGGCGGCCAGCATGAGCACGCCCCACGACCGCTTCGCGCCGCCCTCGATGAGCTCACGCTCGCGCAGGTGCGCGGAGAGCGCCGTCAGCGCGTCGATGAAGCCGCTCACGTCGCCCGCGCCCGAGGCGGCAGGCGCGCTCGCCGTGTTGTCGCCGGGCCCAAACCCCGGAGCCCCTTCGGGCTCGGCGGACGGCGAGGTGCCGCCCGCATCGGGGTCGAGCCTGGTTTTGGTCGGCATCCCACCCGGGCCGCGGCAGCGTAACACGCGCTCGGCATATGACTTGAACGGTGCGCCTTTCACGTGGAGCGCAAACGTACGTCGGCCCCGGGGCGGGCCACGGATCCACGTGGAATCGCAACATAGGGGGCCGCGGGCCGACCCGCGCACGCGGGGGCCGCGTCCGGCTCCACGTCGAAAGCCGTTGCCCCGGGGCTGCCCGCCCGGCCGCGCGGCGCCCAACGAAGGCCAGCGAACACCGGCCCTCGGGGTTTCTGGCAAAAGTGATAAAAACCCCCCCGTTGGATGAAACCCGGGGCCGCCGTGGCGAAGTCCGGGAAGAAGGCAGGTAAGAGCAACGCCGGGGCCGCGGGCAGCGGCGCCCCGGCGGCCACGCCCAAGAAAGAAAAGGAAAAGCGGCCGCCGGTCAAGGTCAAAGGGCCCATCGTCGTCGGAGAGCGTGACGAGGAGTACGAGCATGTCCAGCGCGAGACATGCCACTGCGGCGGGGGGTACGAGATCGAGATGGAGGAGATCCGCCCCGCGAGCGAGAGCTCGGGGCCGCTCGACATCCTGAAGACACTATGCGTCGACTGCGGGTCGCGCGTCGACTTCCAGTTCGACATCTCGTCGTTCTACGACGGGTCGGAGAGCGAGTTCGAGTTCGACGAGGGCGCGGGGGGCTCGGGCGACGACGAGGGCGGCTGGCTCTCCTAGACGAAGGCCTCCGCAAGCAGCAGGGCCTGGAAAGCGAGCACGAGCAGCCGCGACCCCGTCCGGATGTACTTCTCGAAGGTCTCGAACGCCGGCCTGCGCCAGCACGGGACCCATAGGGCGACGAGCCCTGCGATGAAACCGACCGACCCCGCGAGGTACAGCAACGAAGGGCGCCACTCAGCGAGGCCGGGCACGAGCCACGGGGCGAGGAACGCAGGGAGCGACGCGAGGTAGAGGAGGAGCGCGGCGACGAGCGCGCGGCGCATCCCGGACCGGACGGCGAAGGTCACCCAGCCCGCCTTCCGGTCGCCCTCGATGTCGCCGGCCCCCACCATGATCTCGCGGCCGACCTCCATGACGAAGAGCCCGAGGCCGAGGGGCCACAGCAGCAGCGGCAGGCGGTCGCCCGCGGCCCCGAAGATCGGGATGAGCGCGACGCCGTACGCGACCTCGACGTGCCCGAAGATCCCGTGCCTTTTCCCGACCGTGTTGTAGAGGAGGCCGTCGGCCAGGACGGTGACGGCGATCGCGCCGGCCACGAGGTTTAGGGAGTCGGGGAGCGAGCCACGGGGGTGGCCGGCGAAGGCGGCCGCCACGCCGAGGACCATGAGAGCGATCCCGACGTCGCGCGCGGCCTTCGGCCGTATGCGCCCCCGCGCGAGCACCTTGTGGGGGCGGTTCACCTTGTCCGAGGCCAGGTCATAGTAGTCGTTGTGCACCATGAGCCCCGCCGCGAGCAAGCCGGCGGCCAGCGCGTTAACGGCCCACCCGATGGCCGGGAAGGGGCGGCCCTCGCCGATCGTGACGTTGAGGAAACCGACGGATGCACCCAACACGGAGATGAGAACGATCGGAGGGCGCACGATGAGCGCCCAGTCCTTGGCCCGCCCCACGGGCGGGGAGCGGGGTTCGGGCTAGAAAAACGCGTCGAGGCTCCGCTGGTCGCGCGCCTTCACGACCGCCCCGACCTTGTCGAGCGCCGACTCCACCCGCTGCCTGCTGAACTGGTGCTGCTCCACGTAGATTTCCAACACGCGCCCGCGGTCGGGAAGCCCCCACCGAAGGTCCCCAACACGCGTCGAGGGGGGGTCCTTGAAGAACGCGCGGATTTCCTCGTGGCTCGGGGGGAGCTCGAGGCCCTTGGCGGCGCACGCCTCCTCGAGCCGGTGGTGCTGCTTGATGAGCTTCAGCGCCTTCTTCGGCCCGTAGCCGCGCACCCCCTCGTTGAAGTCCGTCCCCACGAGCATGGCGACGTCGATCAGCTGGTCGCGCGTGAGCCCCAGCGCCTCCAGGTTCTCGGCTAGCGGCACGACTTCCGGCACCACGGTCACAAACGCATTCCGGCCCGGGAGCTTGCGCCGCCCCGACACCGCGAGGTTCCGCACGAGCGTGCCCGCCCCGAAGAGCAGCGAGTCGAAGTCCTGCGAGCCCACCTGCGTCGCCTCGCCGCGGGCGGCCATCGCCGCCGCCTGGGCCTCCCCCTCGGAGGGCGCCTGCACCCAGGGAATCCCGAGCGCTTCCAGCACCTCCTTGGTCTCATCGACCATGTGGGGCTCGAGGCGCGCCGTCTGCGCCGCCTTCGTGCGCGCGGTCTCGAGGTCCCCCCGCGCGAGCGCGTCGCGGTACTCCTGCTCGGCCACCCGCTTGCGGGCCGCCCGCTCCTCGATTGTCCTGCGCTTGAGGGGCGGGGGCTCGCCGTCGAACACATACACGGGCCGGATTCCGGCCTCCAGGAAGTTCGTGTTGCGGTAGAGCAGCCCCGACAGGTGCGACGTCACCCGCCCCTCCGCGTCTTTGAGCGGCGTCCCGTCCGGCCCGCGGATGATTGACAGGAACTGGTAGAGCGTGTTGAATGCGTCGATGGCGATCCGCTCGCCTGCGAAGTCCCCCATCTCCTTGGGGTGCTTCACGACGATGTCGGAGAGGTCCACGCCCATGGCCCGGCCCCCGGCGGTCGGCGCGCCCGCCCACCTGCCTGCCTATGCGCTACCGCGTCCACTTGTAGTCCTGCACGGGGAACACGACGGCGGTGGCCGTGTGCGAGTGCTCGCGGAACTGGACGACGAACTCCACGGCGGTCCCCTCGTCGGGCGCCTCGAAGATGCACATGGCGTCCTCCTCGCCGAAGAGCCCGAGGAAGTGGATGATCTTCACGCCCTCCGGAACCTTGGGGTTCTTGTAGTTGCGGACGGCCTGCTCGTAGTGGCCCGGGAGGAAGCGGAGGGTGCACAGGAACATCATGGGCGCGCTCCCCATGGGCGCTCCACGGGCATCGCCCGTATTTGGCGGTTTGGAGGGGCGCGAGCCGCTGGGGGGCTCGGCGGAATCCCCCTCGCGTGCTCCCGCGACGGGCGACGAGCCGCCCGCAGGCGCCGAGGGCGGCCCGCCGTGGTACCGGCTGCTCTTCTCCATCCCCCCGACCCCGGGCATGTGGCTCGGCCTCGCGGGCCTCGTGCTCATCGTCCTCGCCTCCGCGCTCCCGTGGTACACCGTCTCGGCGAGGTTCGAGACGGCGGGGTACCCCGACATGACGCCAATCCTCCAATTCGACGGCATCAACGGGCTCTTCGTGCACCCCGACCTCAAGGCGAACCTCGGGCTCACGCCGCCAGCCGTGGGCTTCCCCGTCGCGCTGCTCTTTGTGGTCTCGTCCTTCCTCAAGGTGCGGAAGCTCGTCCGTTCGGCCAGCCACAAGATGCGCGCCGGCACGCTCGTCCGCGGGTCCCTGGTGGTGCTCCTCCCGCTCGCCGCGACCGTCCTTGCGGTCGGCCTGGGGGCGCTCCTCGTCCCCGCCGACGCGCCGACGGAGGTCCATGACCTCGTGGGGACGGTCTCGGGCCAACCGCTGGGCGGTGCCGCGCAGTTCACCCTCGACACGCCCTCGGCACCCGCCCAGCCTGGCTCGCTGGAGTGGGGATTCGGGCCGGCCCTGTGGGTGATGGCAGCAGCGGCGCTCATCATGAATGTCGGCTCGCGGATGGAGGTCCACTCGGCGCGCAGGGCGCAGCGGGCGCTTCGCGAGGCGCAGGGCGGCGGGACGGAATAGGGGGCACCGGGTCGCGGCCGAATCCGCGGGGGACCGGCGGCCGCCGCCCCATCACCGGACGATGAGCACGCGCCGGTTGCTGAGGTGCGCGACCCGGTCAGCCACGGAGCCGAGCGCCAGCGGCCCGATGCGCGAGACCCCCTTGTGGCCGAGGATGATCAGGTCGGCCTCCAACTGGTCCGCGGTGTCGCAAATGATCTTGGCCACGTCGCCCTCGAGGAGCAGCGCCGCCGCCTGGCGCCCCTCCCGCTTCACCGCCCCCACGGCGTCGTTGAGGCGCTCCACGGACGCGGCCCGCTCCGCGGGGCCCTCGGGTGCGAGGCCCGGCAGCGTCCCGGGGTTGCCGCGCTGCGACGGGATCACCCACAGGAGCACCACGAGGTCGCGCGGGTTGACGAGCTCGATCGTCCGGCGCAGCGCCTTCTGCGCCGAATCGGAGTCGTCGTAGGCGAGTAGGTAGGTTCCCAAGCCCTCACGCATCGGGGCCCGCGATTGATAAAACACGTGACGTCCCCGGCGCGGGGCGCGCTAACCTTCGGCCGGCCCGTCGCCCGCCTCTCGCCGGTGCTCGCGCCACTTCTGGACTTCGTGCAGCAGACGGGCCCGGCCCCGCGACCGGACGTTGACGAACGCGAACACGGCGATGAGGGGGATGAGGCCCACGAGGGCCACGAGCATTGCGACCGCCTCACCCACGGCCCCAAGCCACTGGCCAGCCGCCCACAGGAGCAATGGGATGACCAACGCGGGGGCGAGGACACCAGCCACCGTCACCGGGAACGGCAGCAGGGGGCGTGCGGCCCTCGTGAGCATCGCCTCCGCCTCCCCGTCCGTCAGGCGCGGTGGCGTCCCGACCATGGGCAGGCCAGCACCCCGTCGGGCCGCGCGCACGGCGTCCACCGCTTCGTGGTAGGCCGGTGTCCCCTTCTTGCGGAGGTTGAGGACCGCCGGCGTGAACTCCAGCATGTAGCTCCTGCCCTCCTTGGTCTCGATGCGCACACCGGCGTGCTTCGCCGTGCCCTCCGCGGAGGCGAACGGCGAGAATCGCATCCCTGCGTCCTCGTAGAAGCTAGGGAAGATGTTCTCGATGGCGCTGATCTCCAGGCGCCCCTGCGCGCCCACCCAACGCGCAAGCCTCGAGCGCGGCACCTCGATCGCGCCCTCGAACACGCGCGCCGGGGACGGGGCGGAGAGGTAGCCGAAGAGGAGGATGGCCAGCAGGGGGAGGAATGCCCACAGGGCCTCTTCGGGGCGGTGCGCCAGCAGCCGCTCGGCGACCACGAACGGCGTGAGGACGGCGAGGATGAAAACGAGCGCCACCGACATCGGGCCGAAGCGTGCCGGCCGGTACTCGAAGAGCGCATCGGCGGGCACGGCCGTGCCAACCGCTCTCGCCGTTGAATACCCATCGAAGGCGCGGGGTGGCGGGCCACTCTCCACCCTTTATCACGCTCGGCGCGGATTGCCGGGCGGGGGCGCGGATTGGCAGGCCTCGCGGACGTGGGCGGCCTCGCGCTCCTCGAGGTCCGCAAGTCCTACGGCGGCACCGAGGTGCTGCGCGGCGTCTCGCTGCGCGTGCGGCCCGGGGAGGTCGTCGCGCTCCTCGGGCCCAACGGCGCCGGCAAGACGACGCTGCTGCGCGTTGCCGCGGGCATCGCGCGGCCCTCGTCGGGCCGCGTCGTCGTGGACGGCAAGGACATGGCAGGCGAGCCCCAGGCGGCTCGCCTGCGGGTGGGGTTTGCGCCCGAGCGGCCCGCCGCGTACGCTACGCTCACTGCACACGAGAACCTGACGTTCTTCGGAGAGCTCTATGGGCTCGCCCGCGGCGAGGCCGCCTCGCGCGCCGCGGCGGCGCTTGCGGCCGCGGGCCTCTCGCACCGGTCGTCGGATGCCGCGGGCGCGCTCTCCCACGGGATGCGCCAACGGCTCTCGTTTGCGCGCGCGACGGTCCACGAGCCCAGCGCCCTCCTGCTCGACGAGCCCTTCGAGGGGCTGGACGCCGCGCACCGCGACCGCCTGGTGGGAATCCTGCGCGAGAAGGGCGGGCGGGCGACGCTCCTCACCACCCACATGGCGGAGGCGGCGCTCGAGGTCGCCGACAAGGTCGCGCTCATCGACCGCGGCGAGCTCGTGGCCATCGAGCCCGCCGCTGGGCTCACTCCCGACGGCCTGGGCGTGCGCCTGCGGGCGCTTGGGGGGAAATGACCCTTGTCCTTGCGCATCGTCCTCACCCTCGCCCGCAAGGACCTCGCGCTCGAAGCGAGGACCTTCGACATCCTGGCGCTGATGGCGATCCTCGCGGTCACCCTCCTCGTCGCCTTCCGCGTCGCCTTCGACGCCGGGTCGGCGCCCGTCTCGGCCGCTGCCGCGTTGTGGGTCACGACCGCTTTCCTCGCCGCGCTCGGCCTCGCGCGGCCGTTCCACGCCGAAGCGGAGGCCGGGACGCTCGACCTGCTCTTCGCCTCACCCGCCACGGCCATCGACCTCTACCTTGCGAAGGTGATCGCCGCCGCAGCCGTCGCCGCCTTCGGCGCGCTCACCACGCTCGCCCTCGTCCTCTTCCTGTTCGGTCCCGACCTCGTGCGCGAGCCGCTCGCGGTGGCACTCCTGCTCGCCCTCGGCGTCGTCGGGCTGGCTGCGCAGGCCTCGCTGCTGTCGGCTGCCAGCGCCGGCGCCCGCGCGCGCGGCGCGCTGTTTGCCGTGGTGTTCCTCCCGCTCGTGCTGCCCGTCCTGCTGTGGGGCGTGCAGGGGACGCAGGCTGCCGTCGACGGCTCTGGAACAGGCACTGTCTTCACGGCCTGCGCGCTGCTCGCTGCGTACGACGCGCTCTTCCTCTCCGTAAACTCCGTCCTCGCGCGTTTTGTCCTCCAAGGCTGACGCCGAGCCACGGGTTCGAGCCATACGTTCTTGAACGCCTTTCCCCGTTCCGCGCCGGTGACCGCGCCCGAACCCGGCGAGACCGCTCCCCTCGCCCCCCGGCTGGCCCGCTTCTCGCTCCCCCTGATCCTGGCGGCAGGGCTCCTCCTCGTCCTCGGGACTGTCCTCGCCCTCACTTGGGTGCCGCCGCTCGACGAGGGCTTCGTCGCGCCCGTGGCGCAGCGCATCTTCTACTTCCACCTCGGGGCGGCGCTCGCGTCGTATGTGGCCGTGGCCGTGACGGCGGCCGCCTCCCTGCTGTACCTGCGCAAGGGGGACATGCTCTACGATGCGCTCGCCCGCGACAGCGCGGGACTCGCACTCATGTTCGCTGCCATGGTGCTCATCGAGGGGTCGCTCTGGGCCACCGCCGAGTGGGGCACGGCCTGGCGGTGGGAGGACGCGCGCCTCGACAGCTACCTGATCCTGACCCTCGTGTTCGTCGGCTACCTGGCGCTGCGGCGCGCGGTCGACGACCCGGGCCGCCGCGCCCGCGTGGCCGCCTCGTACGCGCTCCTCGGCTCGCTGCTCGTGCCCCTGTCGTTCGCCTCGGTCTACCTCTGGCAGTCGCTCCACCCGCGCGTCATCGTCCCGGGGGGGCAGGGCATCTCGGCCGCGGGGGGGATGACGGTCGGGATCTTCGTCGTCGCGTTCACGCTACTCTACGTTGGGCTCCTGCTTCGGCGCCTCGACCTGTCGGTGCTGGAGGAGCGCGTGGGGCGGCTCCAGAGGAGCGTGGAGGCGTGAAGGGACGCACGCGCGTCGCGCCTGCGTTCCTGGTGGCCATCATCCTGTCGGCGGCGGTCGTGGCCGCCGCCACTCCAGCCCATGCAGGCTTCGTGACGGGCGCAGGAGCTTCCCGGACGGGCCATCTGGAGGACGCTTCGAACGGCGTCACGGTCACGGTTCAACTCAACGAGACCTTCAACGGGGAGCACGAGAACACGTTCACATTCGAGATCACGGGTAGCGCCGGCACGGCCGCTCGCGCCTACAGCGTCCGGCTTACTGTGAACCCCCACGACCCCGAGGTCGCCACGGCATGGCACACGAATGCGACAGGCCCCACCGGGGCAGCGACAACCGAGGCCGCCGTCACCGTGCCGGCCGATGCCCTCCCCTACCGCGTCCCCAATGTGCCGTTCTCGATCTCCCTAGCCGACGCGTCCGGCGAGCTGCTGGATTCCGTTGACTTCGCCATGGACCTCACCTACCGCCCGCCGCCCGCCGACGGGGGGCTTTTTCAACTGGCGGCCGGCACCGTGGCGGCTTGGGGCCTAGTCCTTTTATACGCCCTGTATCTCCATCGGGCTCACCAGAGGCTTCGCGCACGAGCCGAGTCGCTGGAGCGCGCCCTAGGCAGCTCCGGCAGGGAGGGTGACAAGTGACAGCCCCTAGCGTGGAGGCCGCCCGCGAGGACGCGGGCAAGTCGGTCGCGGCCGCCGACGCGGCCCGGGGCGGCCCCCCACCCTCCGCGCCCTTCTCCAAGCCCGCCCCCAAGGTGGCGCTCGTCGTCGCGCTCGTCGCGGCCATCATCCTCGTGACCCTACTCCTGCCGTCCACGGGGGCGTCCGCCAAGTACACGGACGTCCGCGAGATCACGGCGCAGCCGGCGGCCTTCCTCGGGAAGACCGTCGCGGTCGTCGGCGGCGTCCAGCCGGGTTCCGTGAGTGTGGGGGCCGCGATGGCCTTCAACCTCACGGACTACTCGGACGAGACGACGTGGATCCGCGTCGTGTACGACGGTAGGCAGCCGACCGCCTTCGCCGAGGGCAAGCAGGTCCTCGTCGAGGGGACGGTCGTGGACGACGGCAGCGGCGTGCGCCTCCGGGCCACGCAGATCTCCGTCGGGTGCCCCACCGACTACCGCGGCGCGGTCCAGCCGTAGTGGTGGAGGTGCGTAGCCGTGGTGAACCCGTGGACCCTGTACTGCGAGTGCGACGTGTGCGCGAGGACGACGCTTCACGAGGTCCTCAAGGGAGAGGCGACCGAGCACAGCGACGCCTTCGTGACTGACGGCGTCATGCGCTGCAAGGAGTGCGGGACGACCGGCGAGCGCCGCGTCCGGCAGGAGAAGCCCGTCGTGCTGCAGGTCGTGCTGAGCGAGGGGCCGGACTCCCGCCGATCGACCGTGGCGGTGGACCCGGACGAGCACCTGTCGGTCGGCGACGAGCTGTACATCGGGAAGGACCGGATCGTTGTGACCGCGCTCGAGTCGACCGAGGGGAAGCGGATGGAGGAGGCCGTTGCGCGCGACAAGCCGCTCGTATGGTCGAAGGTCTTCAACCGCATCCGGGTGAAGGTGTCCATCAACCGGGGCCACTCCACGGCCGCCGAGATGATCGACGCGGCGCCCGACGAAGAGTTCCAGATCGGGGAGATCCTCACCATCAAGCGCTCGAAGGCCGTCATCCACTCGATCAAGACCGCCGCCGGGCCGCTGCGCGCGGGGGCGGCGCCCGCGCGCCACATCACCCGCATCTACGCCCGCGAGATGCGCGAGACGTTCCGGTAGCACCAGGGGGGGTCCCCAACGGTCCACGAGCCGGGGCCCCACCTCACCTTCGTGGGGCTCGGCCCCCGCGGGCTCGCGGGGCTTGCGCCAGCCGCCCTGGAGGCGGTGGCGGCAGCTGGGGCCGTGTTCGCCGACGACTACACGACGCGCCTGCCAGAGGGGACGGTGCCGTTCCTGGAGGATCTGCGCCACGGCCCGATCGAGCGGCTCGGGCGCGAGCGGCTCGAGTCGGGCGAGGAGATCCTCCGCGCGGCGTCGGCGGAGGCCGGCGCGGTGCTTCTCGTCGGCGGCGACCCGATGGCCGCGACCACCCACATCTCCCTCCGGGTGGAGGCGGTGCGGCGCTCCCTGCCGGTCCGCCTCGTGTTCGCCCCCTCCATCGTGCACATGGCGTTCTCGGAGGCGGGGCTGCAGCACTACAAGGCTGGCCGCACGGTCTCGCTGCCGTACCCGGAGCCGCGCTTCACGCCGACCTCGCCCTACGAGCACGCTGCCGCCAACCGCGCGGCCGGCCTGCACACCCTCGTGCTGCTCGACCTCCGGGCCGACGCCGGGCGGTTCATGACCGCCGCCGAGGGCGCCGGGCTCCTAGACGACTACGCGCGCTCCGCCGGGGGCGCGCCATTTGGCGACCCCGCGCTGGCCGTGGCCGTCGCCCGCGCGGGCGAGGACTCGTGCGCCCGGGCCGCGGGCACGCTCGCGCGCCTGAAGGGGATGGACCTCGGGCTGCCCATGCACTGCCTGATCCTGCCCGGGCGCCTGCACGAGGAGGAGCGCGCGGCGCTCCAGGTGCTCTGCGGCGCGCGCGACGACGAGCTGCCCCCGTAGGTCACGGCGGGCCGCCCTCGAGGGGGTCGTCTGCCGGGGCCGCCGGCTCGCCCGCCCGCGCGCGGCTCAAGATCGACGCGAGCTCCTCCTCGAAGAAGAAGCGTTCCCCGCCGAACGCCGGCTTGAGGTCGTCGAGCCACCGCGCCGCCGGGTCGTACCGCGCCAGGAACGGCCGCGCGACCCAGTCGGGGTTGCGCCCCTGGAGGAAACGCAGGACGAAGGCCTTCTGCCCGCCCGCCTCGGCAACCCCTAGGACCTGCACCTTGCCCGGTGTCGCCGACATGGAGGGGCCGCGCACGGTCCGGCACACGCCGCTGACGCGCTGGTACGCCCCCTGGAACACCTGCCACGCGCGCTCGAGCGGCATCTCGAAGAAGTGCCTGGCGCCCGTGTCCCGGACGACGAACATGTAATACGGTATCATCCCGAGGTCCACCTGCTGGCGCCACATCGCCGCCCACGTCTGCGGCGAGTCGTTGATGTGCCCTAGGACGGGCGACTGCGTCCTGATCTGCACGTGGGCCGCGCGCAGGCGGCGCGCCGCCTCCCTGAGGATCGGGGTCGATAGCTCCCGGGGGTGGTTGAAGTGCGCCATGATCGCCGCGTGCTTGCCGGCGTCGTGGACGCTGCCGAAGAGGTCCATGAGCCCGTCGGCGTCCGGGTCCGTGACGAACCGGTAGGGCCAGTAGCTCAGCGCCTTCGTCCCGATCCGAATCGTGTGGAGGGACTTCAGGTCGGCCTCGAGGAGCGGCTGGATGTACGCCTCGAGGAGCTGCGTCTTCATGATCATCGGGTCGCCCCCGGTGAACAGCACGTCTTGCACCTCCGGGTGGGCCTGGAGGTACGCGAGGAGGTGCTCCGCCTCCCGGTCGGCGAATTTCATCCCCTCCATCCCGACGAACTGCGGCCACCGGAAGCAGAACGCGCAGTACGCGTGGCAGGTCTGGCCTTGCGACGGGAAGAAGAGCACCGTCTCGCGGTACTTGTGCTGCATCCCTTCCATGCGCTGCCCATCGAGCACCGGCACGTTGTATTCCTTCTGCCCCGCGGGGTGAGGGTTAAGCTCGAGCCGCACACCGTGGACTGCCGCGTCGAGCGCCTTCTTGTCGGCGCCGCCGGCCTGCAGGGCAGCGACCTTCTCGAAGTGCTGCGGCTCCAGCATCCCCCGCTGGGGGAAGGTGAGCACGAACATCGGGTCGTCCGGGATGTTGCCCCAGTCGATGAGTTCCTCGATCACGTAGTTGTTGGCCTTGAAGGGCAGCACGCTGCCCACGACCTTCATTTCGGCGATCGCCTGGTCGCCGAGGGCCGCCACCTCGGGGATCGCCTCGAGGTTGTGGAGTTGGTAGCTCTTGTACGCGCGCGGGGCCCAGTCCCCTGCGTCGCCCGCACGCTCCGTCTCGATCGACAACTGCCCTCCCTCTGGCGCCCCCGCGCCGCCATAGACCGAAGTCCGTTGCCAACCGGCAGGCGGCGCCCAAAGGGCGCCAACCTGTTGGCGCTTATCCTATTTAGGCGTTGCCCGAGACCGCCGTGGTCTCCCTCGTTTGCGGGTGCGCCCCGCACGCGCGCGTCACGCCGGGGGGTCGAGGAGGATCTCGACCTCGTCTTCCTCGTCGACGACCTCGACACGCTCGACGGTCGGCTCCACCGAGAGGGGGCGGTCCACCGTCCCCTCCGGGGCCCCGTCGTCGGAGAACCGCGGGAGGATGCGCAGGTGCATCGCCACCTCGTAGGCGATGCGCACCTCGGCGGGCGCGGGACCGCGGACCGCTCGCGATGATGGCATCCTAGAAGGCGCCCCCGTCGATCATGAACGACGATCGTCGTGGCTCCTATTAAGAGTCCCTTGCGATTTTCGGCGGTGAAATCAAGGATTGGCCACCAGAGCAACCGCCATGCGGCAGGTCTTGCCGGGAGCATGACCTTAAATTCGCCGTCCGCGCTTGTTCCAGACACATCCAAGGCCAGACGGAAGGTGCAAGGAATGCCGATATTCTCGAATGTGGGAGAATCCGCCGTGACGAAGGCGATCGTAAGCGGTTTCGCGCGCGACTTCGAGCAGTACATCGAGAGCGACGTGATCATCATCGGCGGCGGGCCCTCGGGCCTCATGGCCGCCCGGGACCTCGGCCACAAGGGCGTGAAGGTCCTGGTGATCGAACAGAACAACTACCTCGGCGGGGGCTTCTGGCTTGGCGGGTACCTGATGAACAAGAACACCTTCCGGGCCCCGTCCCAGAAGGTCCTGGACGAGCTCGGTTGCAAGTACGAGGAGGCGTCCCCCGGGCTCTACATGGCCGACGGCCCGCACGCCTGCTCGGCGCTGATCAAGGGCGCGTGCGACGCCGGGGTCAAGATCATCAACATGACGCAGTTCGACGACGTCGTCTTCCGGGAGGGGAAGGTCGCGGGGGCCGTCATCAACTGGACCCCCGTAAACGCGCTGCCCCACAACATCACTTGCGTGGACCCGATCGCGATCGAGAGCAAGATCGTGCTCGACGCCACGGGGCACGATGCGTGCGTCGTGCAGGCGCTCGCAAAGCGCCGCCTTGTGGAGATCCCCGGGATGAGCCCCATGTGGGTCGAGCGGTCGGAGGAAGCGGTCGTCGAGAAGACGGGCTACTACTTCCCGGGCCTCTACCTCTGCGGGATGAGCGTTTCCACGGCGTACGGCCTTCCGCGCATGGGCCCCACGTTCGGCGGGATGCTGCTCTCCGGGCGCAAGGTCGCCGAGGAGATTGTCAAGGGCCTCAAGAACGGCGGCGTCGAGCCGGTCGCGGAGAAGGCGCGGGTCGAGGCCAAGGCGTAGTCGACGTGGGGCCGCCGACGGGCGCGCGTCCGGGGACCGGCGCGCGCGCCCAGAAGGAGTTGGCGATGGGCGAGCGCCGGGTCATGGGGGAGGGGGAGGCGGAGTCCTTCATCCTCGCGCTGCTTGCAGACGGCAGGCGGCGGACCACCCAGGAGGTGGAGGCCGCGACGAGCGGCGAGGGGGTGCAGTGCCCGGACTCGCCCGTGAAGTTCCTGATGAAGATGCAGTTGCGCGGGCGGATTGAGGGGGAGATGGACCCGAAGGCGCGCGGCTGGGTGTGGTGGCGGCGGGACGCAGTCGGCTGAGCGCACACGAGGCCGGAGGGGAGGGACCGAGCAGGATGGACGTGGATCGGATCCGGAGCGACTTCCCCCCGCTCGCGGCGCCCCGCGGGGGGAAGCCCCTCGTCTACCTCGACTCGGCCTGCATGGCCCTCAAGCCGCGGCCCGTGATCGACGCGGTCGTCGACTACTACGAAAACTACCCGGTGTGCGGCGAGCGGTCCGTCCACCACCTCGCCTCCAAGGTCAGCGTGCGCGTCGACGAGGCGCGCGAGGTCGCGGCCCGCCACTTCAACGCGCCCTCCAAGGACGAGGTCGTGTTCCTGCGGAACACGACGGAGGCGATCAACCTCGTCGCCCACTCGTTTGGCCTCGAGCGGGGGGACGAGGTGATCACCGGCGACAAGGAGCACAACTCGAACCTGGCGCCTTGGCACCTGCTGCGCAAGCGGCGCGGAATCCGGTACACGGTCGTGCGCTCCGGGGACGACGGGCTCTTCGACCTGGAGGCGCTGAAGGCTGCCGTGTCGTCGAAGACAAAGCTCGTGTCCCTCACGCACATGTCGAACCTCGACGGGACCGCCGTCCCGGCCCGCGAGGCCGCCGAGATCGCGCACGACGCGGGGGCGGCGCTCCTGCTCGACGGCGCGCAGAGCGCCCCCCACGAGCCGGTCGACGTGCAGGCGCTCGGCTGCGACTTCTTCGCCTGCTCCGTCCACAAGATGTGCGGCCCCACGGGCGTGGGCCTGCTATGGGGCCGGGCCGAGCAACTGGAGCGGATGGACCCGCAGAACCCGGGCGGCTCCACCGTCGCCGACACCACGTACGAGGACGCGGTCTTCCTGGGGGCCCCGCGCAAGTTCGAGGGCGGCCTGCAGGACTACGCAGGGATCGTCGGAGCGGCGGCCGCGATTCGTTACCTGGACGCCCTCGGGATGGACGCGATCTCGGCGCATGTGCGCGCGCTCAACCGGCGGGTCACGGCCGGCCTCGAGGGGCTCCCCGGCCTTCGGCTGCTCGGCCCCCCGAAGGCCGAGGCGCGCGGCGCCGTGTACTCGTTCACCGTCGACGGGCTAGACGCCCACGACATCGCGCTCATCCTGGACGAGACCGCCAACATCGCAATCCGCTCGGGCAACCACTGCGTGCACTCGTGGCTGCGCGCCCACGGGCTCAAGGGCACCGCGCGCGCCTCGTTCTACCTCTACAACACTCCAGCGGAGTGCGACCTCTTCGTGGGGACGCTACGCTCGGTCGTTGGCCAACTGCGGTGACGGGCCCTCAGGCGCCGCCGCCGCCGCCGCGCTCGCTCGCCGCCAGCCGGAGGGCCTTCGCGCAGTCCCGCTCCATCCGCTTCACGATGGTCCGGAGGGCCTCCTTCTCCCTGGCCTCCGCGAAGAGGCGCACCATCGGCTGCGTGTTCGACGCGCGCAGCAGGCCCCACCCGTCCCCGAACTCGACCTTCGCGCCGTCGGTCGTCTCGACCTCGAGCCCCTGGCTCCGGTAGTGCCTGACGAGCCACTTGACCGCGCCAAACTTGACCTCGTCGGCCGCCGCGATCCCCTTCTCGACGAACGGGTACGAGGGGATAGCGTCCGCCATCTCGGAGAGCTTCTGCCCGCTCTCCCCGACCTCCTGCGCCACCTTGAGCGCCATGAGGACGGGGTCGTCGAAGATGTAGAATTCGGGCAGGAAATAGTGCGACGAGATCTCCATGGCAAAGATCGCGTTGTGCCGCCGGATCGCCTCGCAGACGAACACGTCCCCCACCCGGACACGCTGGACGCGCGTGCCGGGGACCTTCTCCAGCTCCTCCTCGACGATCATCGAGCACGGGACGTTCGCAAGGACCGTCCCGCCGCGCTTGCGCCGCGCGACCTCGCGCCCGACAATGATCCCGACCTTGTCGGTCTGCACGGCCCGCCCCTTGTCGTCGGCGAACACGCAGCGGTCTCCGTCGCCGTCGAACGCGACGCCGAAGGCCGCCCCCTGCTTCTTCACGGCTTTGCGCAACGCCCCGATCGTCTTCTCCGTGGGGTGGGGGTCGCGGTCCGGGAACCTCCCGTCGACCTCGCCGTGGATCACCCGGACCTGGAACCCCGCCTCCGTGAACAGCCTGGGCGCCGTCACCGCCGCCGCGCCGTTGCCCGGGTCGAGCACCACCTTCAGCGACCGCATCCCCGGCAGCCGCTTGAGCAGGTAGTGCGTGTAGCGGTCGACGATGTGGGGCGCGTCGCCCTCCTTGACCCGGCCGAGCTGGTCCCAGCCGGCCCGGCGGCGCCGGCCCGCGAAGAACATCTCCTTGAGCTTCTCGTTCTCCGTGGTGAAGCCGGAGCCGTCCGGGTTGCGGAACCGCACGCCATTGTACTTCGGCGGGTTGTGCGACGCCGTCACGTAGACCCCGGCGCTGTAGGCCCCCTGCCAGGTGGCGAAGTTGGCCGTGGGGATCGGCAGGAGCCCGAAGGCCTCCACGTCCACCCCCCCCGCCGACAGCCCGGCCACGACTGCGTTTTCGATCGCCGGCGACGAGGTGCGCCCATCGCGCGCGACAGAGACAGGCCCTTTCCCGTCGAGGTACTCCGCGAACGTCTCGGCAATCCCGACGGCGTCCCCTGTCGTCAGGTCCTCGTTGAACACCCCGCGGACGTCGTACGCCCGGAAGATGTTCTCGCTGGTCAAGGGGGGGCACCGGGGGTGGCGCAAGCCCGCAAAGGGCATTAAAGGGTTCCCGGGGCGCGGCGCGCCGCCCGCCGCGAGCCACGCATTCTGCGGAGCGGCTGCCTCGAATGGACGACCCGTCCGGTCGCCTTCCTACCGTTTTCGGAACTGTGCCATCAATGCGATATGTTTTTGTCTGCGGGCAGGATTCCGCCGCCCTCTCCTCGTGACGGCCCAAGACCTCTCCCCCAACGAGCGCATGGTGTTCCACGCGCTCGTGCGCCACCCGACGCTGAACGACCGCGAGCTCTCGGAGCGGGTCCAGGTCAAGCTCTCGACGGTTACCGCCATCAAGAACCGCCTGAAGTCGCGCGGGTTCTTCATCACGCTCCAATGGCCGCAGCTACAGCACCTCGGGTGCGAGCTGCTCACCATGAACAGCGCGATGCTGAATACGAGCGTGCCGCAGTCGACCCGGGTCGACGTGGGGCAGTCGCTCGTCGGGGACTTCCCGGAGATCTTCTACCTCGCGGCCGACGATCGCGCCGGCTTCTCGCTCTCCATCAACCGCAGCTACTCGGCGGCCCGCTCCAACACGGAGCGCTTCTTCCGCGTGTTCTCGGAGCGGGAAGTGCTCCTCCCAGAGGGGTACCAGGCGGTCTACTTCCCGTTCAGCCAGAGCCGGCTCTACAACACGTTCGAGTGCGCGGCGCTGCTGGCGGCCGACTTCGGGGTCTCCGAGCGCGAGGAGCGGCCCCATGGGCGTGACCGCCCGGTGTTCGAGACCGTTCGGTCGGTCGAGCTGTCGCGGATCGAAAAGCGGGTGTTCCGCGGGATCGTGGCGAACCCCGACTTCCACGACTCCAGCGTCGCCAAGCAGATCGACGTGACGAGGCAGACCGTCACCAAGATCCGGCGGCGCTTCGAGTCGCTCGGCCTCGTGCGCACGCTCCGCGTGCCGAACCTCGCGGCGCTCGGCTACGAGGTTCTCGTCCTCTTCCACCAGCACTACCGGCCAGGCGCACTGCTCGCGCAGCGGCGCGAGCGGGAGGAGCCGTTCTTCCAGAAGCTGCCGGTCGTCTTCCGCGTCGCGTCGGACCTCGAGTCCCTCGAGATGATGGCGTTCCACGACTTCTCGGAGTACATGCGGACGGCGGTGGCCGTCTCGAAGTTCAACCGCGAGCACCGGTTCATCGCGGTCGAGCCGGACCAGCTGGTCTTCTCCATGCGCCAGCTCTACACCATCAAGAACCACGTGTACGCGGGGACGGTCGAGCGCGCCCTCGGGCCGGACGAAGCCTAGGCCGAAACGCGCACCGTGATTTCCCGGCCGTCCTGGAGGGCGCGCACGAGCTTCCGCCCGTGCGCGCTGCGGCGCGAGACCCGGACGGACGCCTTGGGTCCGACCTCGGCCTCCATGAGCGGCTCCCCGTCCACGAGGAGCGTCACGTCGCGGCCCGCGAGCGCCGGCTCGAGGTAGACGAAGACGGTCTTGCCCGTCGCGCGGACCTTCGGGTGCCACTCGCCTTCGGCCGGCCCTTGGCCGCCCTGGGCGCCCGCCGCCGGCCGTGCGCGGCCCACGACCTGCAGGCGGACACCGAGCTGGCGCTCGAGCGCGCGCACCTGCTCGCCTCCGGGCCCGATCACCCGCCGCGCGTCGTCCGGCTCGACATACACGGTGGCCCCCCGGCCGGGCCCGACCTCAATGTCGGCGCCGCCGCGGATACCCACCGCCTCGACGGCCGCCAGGATGTCTCGCGGCGCGGGGCGGCCGCCCCGGCCCCCCGGGGGCCACCCCCCTCCCCCCGCCTGGTCCACGGGCATGACCACGACCTGCTCGCCGTACGTGTAGATCTCGAAGAGCTCGCGCCGCTTCCGGAAGTCCGACACGGAGATGACCGGGCGCGCGAGGTCCTCCTGCATCATCCCCGCCGGCACCTTCACCGTGAACCGCAGCTCCAGCACCTGCTTGACCTGCCCGTCCACGAGGTGGATCACCGTGTCCACCACCTGGGGGATGATGCCGAGCTCCACGCGGCCGATGAGCCGCTGGATCGCGTCCACCGCGCGGTTGGCGTGGGTGACGCCCACGAGCCCCACCCCCGCGAGCCGCATGTCGCCGAAAATCTGGAAGTCCGAGGTCTTGCGCACCTCGTCGTAGACCACGTAGTCGGGCCGCACGAGCAGGAGGATCTCCGAGGTGAGCGCCATGTCGCCGTCGAGCGCGGAGTACTGCGTGATCCCGCCCCCTACGGCCATGTCGCGCGGCTGCTCCATCGTCTTGACGACCGCGCCGCGCTCGGCGAGGTGCTCGGCCACCGCCTGCGCGAACGTGGACTTCCCGTCCCCCGGCCGCCCGGAGATAAGCACCCCCCGGTGGTAGTCCTCCAGGCGCGACACGAGCTCGGGCTCGAGGTGGTAGTCGGCCAGGCGCAGCCGCGCCGTCGGCCGCACCGCCGTAATCTCGACGCCGTCCGAGAACGGCGGGTAAGCGATCGCGATGCGCATGTTGCGCAGCTGCACGACACGGGAGTCGCGCCGGTCCATCTCGAGGTACGACTCCTCGTCGCGCGCGGCGAAGTCGAGGACCTCCCCGGCGAGGTCGAGCAGCTCCTGCCTTGACATCGGCGCGTCACCGACGGGGCCGTATGTCACCGCGCCGAGCTTCCCCCGCTTCGCGTGCGGGGCCACGCCCTCCTTCAGGTGGGCGGAGAAGGTACGGTCGTCGAAGTACTGGTGGATCCTCAGCTGCTGGAAGAGCACCTGCTCGGCGACCTCGGGCTCGATGAAGCGCACCGGCACCCCCTTTGCGCGCGCGACCTCCGACTGGACGCGGTCGCTCGTGATGAGCTCGGCGCCGGCTTCGAGGGCCGCCGACCGCACGAGGTTGTCGATGGCCCCCCCCGGGGCCGACTCCACCTCGATGTCCGTCGGCCGCTGCCCCCAGAACATGAGCTCGATCCGCCCGGCGTCGTGGTGCTCGCGCAGGCGCGCCAGCTCCTTGAGCCCCGACCACCCGATCCCCCGGCCCGAGTTGGCTAGGTGCTCGAGCTCGCCCACCGAGGCCTCCGCGACGGTGACGCGGGCGCCCTGGAGGTCGCCCTCCGCGACGAGCGCGCTCACGCGGCCGTCGATCAGCACGGATGTGTCAGGCACGACGTGCCGGTGGGCGGGCAACGCCGCGGCCAGGGCGCGTGAAGAATTTATGCGTTGGGGGCGCTCCCCGCGCGACCGGCGGACACCGTTGAAGAGCGAGCAGCTATCCCCGCCCCCCAGGCGGCGCGCGCGAAAGCCCCCGCCGCTGCGGATGGTCATCGAGAACCTCGAGCCGAAGGCGTCGGCGTGGCTCATGCTGGAGTACGCGCACGCGGCGGAGATCTGGGGCGAGGGGCTCACCTTCACGAACGTCCGGGGCGAGGGGATGCGGCGGAAGCTGCAGGCGCTGCCGGGGGCGCACGTGAGCAAGCGCAGCGTCCGCGAGCTCGACACCGGCCGGGCGCTCGTGATGGACCCGCGCGCCAAACGGCCGCTCACGCCCGCGGACTGCCGTGCCTGCGACACGCTGATCGTCGGGGGGATCCTCGGCGGGGAGGTGATGCGCGGCCGGACGCAGCAGCTGATCACCCGCCGCGCGAAGGTCCCCGGGCGCAGCCTAGGGCCCGTCCAGCTGCCCATCGACGTGGCCGTGTTCGCCTGCCGCGCGGTCGCGCTCGGCGCGTCGCTGGACGAGATCGAATTCACGAGGGGGCTCACGGTCCGCTACGGGGACGGGATGGAGGTGGAGCTGCCCTACGGCTACCCGGTCGTCGACGACCATGTCATCATGACGCCGGGGCTGATGGAGTACATCGCCGAGCATTGGGGCGAGGACCCCTCGGGCGTCTTGGCCGACCGCGCGGCGGAGGAGTAGCCGACTCCACGGCTGCCCCCGCGACCTCCGAAAGGATCATTTGAGGACGGGCCAATGGCATTTAGCCGATTGACGGGTGCCGCACTGGCGCACCCCATGGCAGGCGCGTGGCCGGGGTCGGCGCGCGCCGCGATCTGCGGCCCGTCGCGTGTGAGGGCTGGGCAAACCGGAGTGAGGAGGAAGTGGCCGAACTCATCGTCTCCATCCTCGTCCTCCTCGTCGTCGCCCGTGCGCTGGGCGAGGTCTTCGAGCGCTTCCACCAGTCTGCCATGATTGGCGAGATCATGGCCGGGATGCTGCTCGGCCCGGCCATCCTCCGTTTCATCCACACGCCCGACCAGCTCGACGAGATGAGGATCGTCGCAGACATCGGCGTGTTCCTCCTCGTCCTGCTTGCTGGCCTCGAGATGTCCATGGATGAGGTCTCTAAGTCGCTTCGGGGCGGCGGAGTGCTCGTGGGCGGGGCGGGGTTCCTCGTCCCCTTCGTGGCCGGGTACTTCCTGGCGGTGGCCGTGGGGATGGGGACGACTGTCGCACTCTTCCTCGGGCTGGCGCTTGCTGTCACCGCCCTACCGGTCAGCGTTAGGATCCTGCTTGACCTCGGGCTGACGGACCACCGGGTGGGCCGCCTCGTCGTCTCCGCCGCCATCCTAAACGACCTCCTCGCGCTTACGATACTGGGGATCATCCTCAACCTGCAGGGGACAGGTGACCAGCCCCTCGAGAGCGTCCTCTACATCGGCGTCTTCACCCTGCTGAAGACTGCGCTACTCGTGTCGATCGTCGTCACCTTCGTGCAGGCGCTCAAGATCTCGCGCGGTGTGACATCGGGCGCGCAACGCCGAGTGCGCCTCCTGCTATCGATGTTCCGGGGCCGCGAATCCCTCTTCGCCTTCGCGATCCTCTTCGTCCTCGTCTTCGCAAGCATCTCCGAAATCCTCGGACTCCATTTCGTCGTTGGCGCATTCTTCGGCGGCCTCGTCCTTTCTTCACAATTGCTCGGGGAATACAACTTCAAGCAGGTCGAGCGCACCACCTCCGCCTTGAGCTACGGCTTCCTCGCACCGATATTCTTCGGGTACATCGGTCTGTTGTTCGTGCCGGACGCGATCGTGGAGAATCCGGGGCTCACCATGGCCGTCCTCGCGGTGGCTGTTGCGGGGAAGCTGGCCGGCGGGTACATCGGCGGGCGGTTGGCAGGGCTCGGGACATGGTTCGCGGTAGCGTTGGGGATGGGGCTCAATGGCCGGGGCCTCATCGAAATCGTGGTGGCCACCCTCGCTTTCAACCTTGGCCTGATCGACTCGGACCTGTTTTCCGTGCTCGTCTTCATGACCGTTGTGACAACCGTCATGACACCGCCGACCCTGAAGTGGGCCTTCGCCAGGGCATCGGCCGGCGCCAAGGCCACGAAACCCGACGAGAGGAAGGCGCCGCGGGGCCCTTCCGCAGCTCTCCATGCGACCGTGCCCGCCGATCGCGCCAGCGCGCTCACGAACTCCGCTTCCATCGTGATCATCGGCGGCGGCCGTGTGGCGACGGAGATCGCAAGGTCGGTGGGAGAATGCTCCATCCTGGAGCGCGACCCGAACCAGGCAAAGGTGATCGCCACGCTGCTCTCGGAGGCGCGGGTCATCGTCGGCAGCGCGACCGACGAGGCCGACCTGCGCCGTGCGGGCATAGGCCCAGGCGCCGTCGTTCTCGCTGTCACGGACCAAGATGCCGCCAACGAGTTTGTCGTCCGCTTCGCGCGGAGGGAAAAGGCACGCCGCGTGATCGCAAGGACGGAGCAGACGGCGGAGGCCGAGCGCTTGCGCGAGCTTGGCGCGGACGCCGTCCTCAATTCGGCGGAGGAGACGGCCTCGGCAATCCTCCTCGAGATGTACCCTCCGGACGCCACGATGGTGGAGATGCTCATCCCCAAGGGGAGCACCGCCATCGGGAAGCCGTTGCGGGATGTTGCGCTGCCCCGCGGGACAGTCGTTCGATCGATCGAGAGGCGTGGGCGCGTCCTCGTCCCGACGCCGGACTCGGCGCTCGAACCCCGCGACAGCGTGATCCTCTCGGGGACGCCGGCCGGGTTGCGCAACGCGCGCGAGGCGCTGTTGGGACCGCTCGGGGCGGGTGACGCCCTCAGCATCCTCTCGTGCCATTCGACGGACGAGCGCGTGGCAGTCGAGCTCGCCCACGAGGTGTCCCCCATCGCGCTGCTTTCACGGGGTGCGCTTCTTGCCACCGTCCCCTGGGAACCGCCCGGCTCCTCCTACGGCGACCGCGTCGCGAAGGTCTACCGGGAGTGCGGCGCAGGGGCCGAGATCGTGCGCGGGTACGCGACCACAGCCGGGGACCTGCAGGATGCTCTCGCCGCTGCGCGAATCCCCCCTCCCGCGGCGGATGCGGCGCCGGAAGGCGCCAGCGAGGTCAATGTCCCGGTGGAGCAGCGTTGGGTGGTCGCCGTTCACCATACGTCGGTGGGGAAGGGCGACGGCTCGCTCACCTTGCGGCAGGTCCCCTCCCTGCCGTCCTTGCTTGGAGTACCCCTTTATGTCGCGCGCCTCGGGCGTCCGCCGCGGAGTGTGACCGCGCTGCTCGACGGGGCCGAGGCAGCCGACCGAGCCGGCACCTTGGCCTGTGACATCGCCAGGTTGGTAAACGCCCGCCTCACGCTGCTCGTGGTGCGATTCGAGGACGAGCCCGAGCCTCTAGAACAGGCGACGTATGTGGAGAGCTATGCACGCAACATCGGACTTGGTTTTGTCGAACGCGTGCAGGTGGATCATGCCGCATCTCCGATGGTCGAGAGGCAGTTGCGCAAGTCGGGGGAACTTGTCGTGGCCGCATCCATCCCACGCGCAATCCGGAGCCGGTTCCTCGGGCAGCTTGCCGCCCAAGGCGAGAGCTCGATCCTATTGACGTGAGCGGGAACCGCTACGCGGCGGCCCTGCATGGGGCTCATTGGGCCGACGCCTGGGGGTGCATCGCCTCGTAGACCTTCCGCGCCATGACCTCGGTGATGCCGTCGGCGTCCATCAGGCGGGCGATGTCCGCCTCCTGAAGGTCCTTGAGCGTGTGGATCCCGGAGTCGAACAGCGAGAGCGCCTTCGACGGTCCGATCCCGGGGATGGAGAGGAGGCGCTGGAGCACGGCCTCCTTCTCGGGGAACTCGGCGGCGACTGCCGTGGCGGCCCCCGCGGGTACGGCGGCCATGGCCGCCGGGGCGGGCGCCACCTGCGCCTCGACCTCGTCGGCAGGCTTGTCGGCAAGCTCCTCGGGGAGCTCGAACCGCCGGCCCGCGACCTCCGTGCGCCGCACCTCGATCCGCTTCACGGGGTAGATGCCCTTGATCCGCCGGGAGAGCTCCTTCGAGAGGTCCCCCGACACGACGGTCTTGGTGAGCTCGATGAGCGTCTGGCCGCCCGCCACGTCCCGCGCCGCGGCCGCGAGGTGCGTGCGGATGGCCGTCTGCTGGCTCGACTTGATCCGCAGGTCCGAGATCGCTAGGAGCTTGACGATGACCTCCCATCCATCGCGCGTGACCACCCCGGAAACGATGTCCATCTTCGAGTGCTTCCTCCGTGTCTGGCGGCGGACGTAGTCGCTCGTCAAGTCGTGGCCGACGAACACCGTGTGGGCGTCGTTGCCCTGGATCTCGTTGATCTTGAACCGGAGCTTGACATGCATCTGGGAGAAGTCGCCGGTGAGCTCCTGCATGGTGACCTCCGGGACGCGGCCGATGAGCAGGTCCGGCTCCTCGGCGAGCGCCTCGCCGATCAGCGCGCCCGAGAACATGGGGGGCGCATAGATGTTGAACCACTTCTTGGCCTTCCACCTGTCCTTCGATCTGCGCGCTTCCGCTCGGCTCGCCGTCCTCGTCTGCTGGGCCTTTTCCTGAGCCAAGCGATGCCTCCAGACACGTGGTCCCGGCGGGCGGGGAAGGCTCGCAAGCCGGCCCTCGTTTATAAGCGTTTGCGGCACGTGGCGGTTCAGATTTCGCGCTGGCCGGCCGCCCCAACGACGCCACAAGCCGAAGTGTACTTGAGGGGAAATGGACAACACGCCGGCCGTGCCGGACGTCCGCTTCTTCACGCGCGACGCGTGCTCGCTGTGCGTCACCGCCCTCGGGGCCGTGGAGCGCGAACTCGCGCGCAGGCTCGGCCCGCCGCGGCTCGCGATCGCCCCGTTCTCCTGCGGCCCGACATCCGTAGTGCGCCGCGTCGAGTACCGCGACGGGTCCGTGCTCCAGGTGATCGACGTGGACCGGGAGCCCGACCTCAAGGAATCCCATGGCTTCCGCGTGCCCGTCGTCGAGGTCCTCGGCGGGCGCACGCTCGAGCTCGACTTCGACCCCCGGGCCTTCGCCGAGGCCCTTTCCCAAGCCGGGGAGGTGCCCCTGCCGTGACGGCCGCGCCACCGCAGACCACCGCCGAGGTGGTCTCCTCCACGTTCGGCAACCGCCTCGATCGCCTGGAGGCCCGGCCGTCGCCGGGCAGCCACAATAGCCTCTGGTACTGGACGAAGACGGTCCCGCGCCGCAAGGTCTACCGCAACTACCTCCTCATGCGGCTGGCCCGCGCGACGCCCTCCCTCGCGCTGAAGAACTGGCTGTACCGCCGGATGGGGATGCAGGTGGGGAAGAATGTCTCCGTGGGGCTGGAGGTCACGGTCGACATCTTCTTCCCGGAGCTGATCGCGATCGATGACGACGTCATCATCGGGTACGGCGCGACGCTGCTGGCGCACGAGTACCTCCAGCGCGAGTACCGGGTGGGGCCCTTGTTCATCGGTCGCGGGGCCACCGTGGGGACGAAGTCCGTCGTCCTGGCCGGCGTGCGGATCGCGCCGGGGTCGGTCGTGGCCGCGTTCTCGCTCGTAAATCGCGACGTCGAGGGTTTCGTCGGCGGCGTCCCCGTCCGGCCGCTCCAGGCGCGAGAGCGGAGCGAACTCCCGCCGCGCGCGCGCGGATAGCGCTTCCCCACGAAGGTCCGCCGCCCGCAACTAGCCGCTGCCCGGCGGCCCGCGCGGACGAAACTACTCGCCCCCGCCCTCGCCCGCGCGCGACTCGAAAAGCGCGAGGGCCGCCTGCAGGAGGCGTAGCGAGTTGACCTCCCCCTCCAGGCGCCCCTCCCCGTCTACGACGGGGAAGTCGTTCAAGTGGTGGTCGACGACCAGCCGCGCGATGTCGACGATCTTCGTGTCGCGCGTGACCTTCACGGGCTCACGCATGAATGCGCCCACGGAATCCGTCTGCATGTCCCGGACGAACCTCATGAAGGACGTCACCCCCCCCTCTCGCGCCCCGAGGCGGTGCGCGAGGTGCTTCATCAGCGATTCGATGGTGATCACGCCCAACAGCCTGCTCATCTCGTCGACGACGTAGACTTTGCGTGTCGAGGGCGTCGTGAGAATCGCCTGGACGGCCGCGTGCAGGTCTGCGTCCTTCGTGACGGTCGCGGCCGGGCCGACGATCCGGTCGAATGCCTGTCCGACCGTCTCCTCACCCGTCACCGGCTCCTCGCCCAACGGCCCCGTGGTTTCGCCCATGCTCGTCGCACCTCCCACAATCGCCGGCGCGGCGCCGGCCCTTCCGGCCCCCTCGGCCGCCCCCCGTGGCGGCGCGGGCGGGGGCATGACCTTCCGCAGGCGCTCGGCGAGCTCCGCCACGTCCGGCGGCAGCGTCCCATCGGCCGCCTGCTGCTGCAGGCCCTCGAGCAGGAGGTGCACCGTCCGCTGCGGGAACGGGATCTCGACGCCGGCCTCGTTCAGCGCCTTGTAGATCTCGGTGTTGAGGAAATCCTCGACCGCGAACCGGTTTGGCCGCTCGTCGATCCACACGAGGATGAAGAAGTTGATCGAGGAGTCGGCCATCGCCTTGAAGCGCACGACGGGCCGCTTGTCGGGGTTGTCTTTCAGGACGTGGGGCGCGCGCATGATGACGCTCCTCAGGATCTCCTTCACCTGGTCCGCGTCGCTGCCGTACCCGACACCCACCGTCATCATGTAGAGGCCGGGGTCCTTCCGATTCGAGAAGTTCACGATCTGCTCGTTGACGAGCTTGTTGTTGGGAAGCGTTACGATGCTCGCGTCCTTGTACCGATAAAAGCGGGTCGTACGCATGCCGATGTGGCGTACGACCATCATGTCGTCCGCGAGGTAGACCTCATCGCCCTCCTTGAATGGGCGGTCCGTAAGGAGGAACATCCCCGCGAAGAAATTGGAGAGCGTGTCCTGGGCGGCAAACGCGATCACCATGCTCGTCACGATGCCGCCGGCCACGAATAAGGTCAGGTCGACGTTGAGGTACCCCAGCAGCAGGCCGAGGGCGGCGAGCCCGAGGACGAGGAGTCCGAGCTTCTCGACGATCGGTATGATCACGTCGTCCATGTTCGAATGGGTGCGGCTCGCAACGTTTCGCGCCATGTGGATCCCGACGTCCTTGAAGAGCCGGTAGCCGACGTAGAAGAAGATCAGGGTCGAGCCGAGGCCGTAGACGACGACGAGCGTGTCGATCACGAACGCCGGGACGTGCCGGTCGAGGGCGTACAGCGACTGCAGCGTCCCGTAGAGGAAGAGGAGGATGACGAGCGGCGTCTTCACGATCCGCAGGACGATGTCGTCGAGTTGCGTCTTCGTCTTGAGGGTCAGCCGCTTGACGAACGGGTCGAGGAAGATGTGGAGCGCGAAGGCGATCGCTAGCCAGATGACCACGTCGAGCAGGAAGACGCCCCACTCGTTGTCGAGCGGCGTAGGCAGCGGGTTGTCGAGGACGTCCAGGACGCGCTTCTCGGCGTAGATGGAAGGGATGGTGATCGTGGCCGTCGAGGACGCGATGAAGACGACGGCGCCGCCGTCGTGGACCGTCAGGATTAGGACCACCTGTGCGGTCGTGGCCGCGGCCACGGCGTCGGGCGCGCGCACCTCGACGGTGATGGGCGCCGCGCGGTTCGGCAGGAGGTCGGGGATCAGGACCGTCGAGGCGGTAGCGGTGAAACCCGCAGGGAGCTGCACGGAAACGCTCACGTTGTAGGCGATGACGTCCGTGTTGCGGACGCTCCAGACGAAGGTGGCGGACTCGCCAGGGGCCAGCGTCCGGTCGTAGTCGCCGAACGCGAGGATCTGCACCGGGTCGGCGGCTGCGGCCGGTGCCGCGGCGAGCAACAGGGCGGCGAGTAGCGGTAGGAGGGCTGCGACCGCTCGGCGCATGCTGCGCAGAGCATCGCCATCGTATTTAGCCGTCGCGCGCACCGCGCCCGCGCGCGCGGGGAGGCTGCTGCGCGTGCGCTACCGCCGCAGCGCGAAGACCGCCTCGCGCGCGTCGCGCAGCGAGGGCGCCCGCCGGACGGCGTCGGCCTTGGCGAGGTAGGCGAGCGCGCTTCGGACCGTGCGCTCCGGGAGCTGCGATTCGGCCACGAGCTGGCGCTCCGTCAGCGTCCCCTGGTCAGCGAGCAGCCGGTAGACGAACTTGGCCGAGGGCGGGGCGTCCCGTGGGAGCACCACGGGCGTCGACTTCGACTTGAGCTTCCCGAAGACCTGGAGGTAGCGCGCCTTCCCGAGGCGGACGAACCGCACGGGGTCAGGGGAGGCGCGCACGGTGAAGCCCGTCTCGCGCACGCGCACGCGCCGCCTGCCGTCGAGGACGACGGTGCGCCCCACGCGCGACTCGATGTCGGAGATGGCGACTTCGCAGGTCCGCGGCAGGACCACTGGCCGCTTGCCCGACGCGGAGCAGATCGGCACGACGACGATCGTCTCGGCGTTCTCCATGACGACCGGCCCCCCCGCGGAGAGGCCGTACCCGGTCGAGCCGGTCGGCGTGGAGATGACCACACCGTCGCCCGCGTCGCGCCAGACGCGCTCCCCGTCGATCTCGAGCGAGTAGCGCAGGAACCCCCCGCCGCGGCTCGTCGTGAGCGCGACCTCGTTCAGGGCTGGCGGGAGCTGGCGCGACCCGACGGTCACCTCGAGGCGCAGGCGCTCCTCCGCGCCCCGCTTGCCCGACACGACGCGCGGCAGCGCGCGCGCCACGGCGTCGGGCGGGATCTCGGCGAGGAACCCGTGGCCGACGGCCAGGACATCGGTGCCGCTCGACACATCGGGCAGGATGTCGAGGAGGAAGCGGTTGTCGCCGATTGCCACGAGCAGCTCGGGCGCCGGCGACCCCAACTCGCCGGTCACCGTGTGGGCCTCGGGCACCCCCCGGAGGGACGCGACCGCCTGCTGGGCGGCGCGGGTGGAGGCCTTGTCGGCGGCATGGAGAACCGCGATGCGCACGCGCCGTGGTGTGCGCCGGCCGGCTTGAACGTTTGGAAGGCGCGGTCAAAACGCTTACCTTCACCGGCCGTTCGCCGCCCCGCCGATGGAAGGGGAGCCGAAGAGCCCGCCGACTGCCGTCGCGGCCCCGCCCGCCGCCGGGGTGGCGCCGCCGCCGCCGCCGCCGTGGGCGTACACCGCCGACGAGACCGAGCGTGGGCTGCGCCTGGGCGTGGCCGAGGGCGCGTTCGCCTTCTCCACCTCCACGCTGGCAAGCGGCGCGATCCTCGCGGCGCTCGTGGTCACCGCGGGGATGGGCGACTTCGAATACGGGCTGCTCGCCGCCATGCCCTTCCTCGCCCAGTTCCTGCAGTTCCCCAACGTCCTCCTCATGCGCCGTTTCCAAAACCGCCGCGCGCTGACGATCGGCTTCGCCACGGCGGGCCGACTGAGCCTCCTCGGGGTCGCGGCGGCCATCCTGTGGCTCCCCCCGGAGGCGCTGCCGGCCGCCGTCATCGCCTCGTTTGTCGGGTGGTCGGTGTTCGGGGCCCTTTCGGCCGGGGCCTGGCTTTGGTGGATGCGCGACCTCGTCCCCCCCTCGCGCTTCGGCTCCTATTTCGGCAACCGGGCCGCCGTGCTCCTCGCATGCTCGGCGCCCGTGCTCCTCGCGTCCGGACTCTTCTTGGACGCCATGGGTGCGGCGGGGGGCGGCGCGGGCCTGCGCGTCGCGTTCGCCGTCCTCTTCACGGTGGCGGCGCTCTCGGGCCTAGCGTCCTGCGCGCTGCTCCTCCTCATCCCCCACCGGCCCCCGGCCGATGACCCCAAGTCGATGCCGCTCCGGCGGTCGCTCAGCCTCCCGTTCACGGACACGAACTACCGCCAGGCGCTCGCATGGCTCGCCCTGTGGGGCTTCGGGGCGACGGTGAGCGTCCCCTTCTTCGCGGTCTACCTACTCATCGACGTGGGCCTGCCCGTGTCGGCGGTCACGGCGCTCCTCGTCGCGGGGATTGCCACGAACGTCGTCTTTTTCCGGCTGTGGGGCAGGCTATCGGACACCTACGGCAACAAGCCTGTGCTCGCGGTGTGCGTCCCCGTGCTCGCGTCCGCGCTGTTGCTGGCGGCCTTCCTCCCGGCGGGCCACTCGCTCCCCGTGTTCGGGCTCATCGTGGCGATCCAGGTGCTCATCGCCATCGCGACCGCGGGCGCCGACCTGACCGCGTGGAACCTCGCGTTCAAGCTGTCGGAGGGGCCCGCCACGGCCTCGTACCTCGCCGGGCAGAGCGTCGTGCGCGCGGCGGCCACCGGGTCGGGCCCCCTCGTGGGCGGCGCGCTCGGGGCGCTGCTCGTCGCCACGCGGACGGACCTCGGGGCTTCCGGGCCGCTCGGGGGCGGTGTGCCTCTCGTGAGCGTGTTCCACATCGAGTACCTGTTCCTGCTCGGGGCGGCCGCCGTGCTCCTCTCGGCCGTCCCGCTTGCGCGCGTCCGGGAGGAGGGAGATGCGACGCGCAGCGAGCTCGTTCTCGCGCTCCGCAAGGCCGCCGCGAGCGACACGCTGCTCCCGGGCGTCCGCCACTTCGCCATGGCCTCGAGCGAGGCCGTCCGGTACATCGTGCTAGCCGACGAGCGCGCGCGGGCGCGCCTCGCGGCGGGGCGGCGAGCCGTCCGGTCCGCCACAGGCGCGGGGAGGCGGCCTCCCGGTGGGGGCGGGGCAGGCGGCGGCACCCGCCGACCGGCGCCGCATGGACTAAACGCCGCCTGCCGTTTCCAGTCGAGGGACGAGCGTGGCGGCGGGCCTTGGAGCGCTGGTCGCGGGAGGCACTCCGGGCGAGCGCTTGCTCAACTTCCTTGCGGCCTTCCGCGAGCGGAAGGCGCTCGCCCTCGCGGTGACCGCCACCAACATCGGCGGGGTCGCGTACGGGGTGTTCTATTATTGGGACCATTTCCTCGACACCGCGTGGTACCTGCTCCCGTTCGTCCCCGATTCGCCCGTGGGCCCGTTCCTCATGGTCCTCGTGTACGGGCTCTGGTGGATGCGCGGCCGCCGCCGGTCGCCCCTGCTCGAGCTGCTCGCGTTCTGCTTCCTCGTGAAGTTCGGCGTGTGGACAGTCATCATGTTCCCGCTCTACAGCCAGTACTTCTTCACGCCCGAGGCGGCGGCGCTGTCGACGACGCTCTTCTGCCTCCACATCGGGGAGGCCCTGGAAGCCGGAATCCTGCTCAAGGGCATGCGCATGCCGGCGCTCCCCCTCTCGGCGTTCGCGCTGGGGTGGATCCTGCTCGGTGACTTCTCGGACTACGTGCTGGCGACACACCCGCGCGTGCCGGGGGGGGCCCCGGTATTCGCGATCGTGCCCTTCATCACCGTCGCCCTAACGTTAATCTCCTTCCTCGTCGCGGTCGGGTGGTGCCGCCACCTCGCCCCGCCGGCTCCGGCCGGCGCGGCGCGGATGGCACACGAGGAGGACCCCGGCGGATGACGTGCACGAGTCGCCCGGCGCGGGCCCCGGCCCTGCGTGGCACCCCGTTATTACGCTAGCGCCCGCCGTGCCCCGGGAGGCACGTGGCGCCAGCAGCCGACATGCAGGGGTGCCAGAGCCAGGAAAATGGGCCGGACTTAAGATCTGGTGTCCTAGGGACTGCGAAGGTTCGAATCCTTCCCCCTGCACTCCTCCTTCCGCCCTAGTCGGTGGCCGCGCGACCGACGCGCGCGAAAGCCTATAATGCCCGGCCCGGCTTGCGCGCGAAGGGGGCCTGCTCTGACCGCGCCGTTCCCGCTTGCGGTCCTCGTCGTGGTGGACGGGTGGGGGATTGCGCCGCCCGGCCCCACGAACGCCGTGGCCCTCGCGCGGCCGCCGTTCATCGAGGCCGCGTTCGCGGAGCACCCCCACGCGCAGCTTGCCGCCTCCGGCGAGGAGGTCGGCCTCCCCCCCGGGCAGATGGGCAACTCGGAGATCGGACACCTGAACATCGGCGCGGGGAAGATCGTTTGGCAGATCTTCACGCTCATCAACCGCGACATCCGGTCTGGCGCCTTCCGGGGAAACGCGAAGCTGCGCGCGTTCCTCGAACGCGCCCAGGGGAGCGGGCGGGCCACGCACTTCATGGGACTCGTCTCCGACGGCGGCGTCCACGCCCACATCAACCACCTGAAGGCGCTGCTCGAGGCCGCCAAGGCCGCAGGCGTCACGGACGTCCACACCCACGCATTCCTGGACGGCCGCGACGTCCCGCCGCGCAGCGCCGAAGGGTACGTCGCGGAAGCCGAGGCCACCGCAGAGCGGCTCGGCCTTGGCCGGATCGCTACGGTCCAGGGCCGGTACTTCGCCATGGACCGGGACAACCGCTGGGACCGGACGGAGCGGGGCTACCGCCTCCTCACGCGGGGCGAGGGGCACCGCGCGCCCGACGCGGCGGCCGCCGTGGCGATGGCGAGGGAGCGCAACGAGGGCGACGAGTTCGTGCAGCCCACCGTCGTCGAAGACGCCCTTCCAGATCGCCGCGGCCTGATCAAGGAGGGCGACAACGTCCTCTTCTTCAACTTCCGCCCCGACCGCGCGCGGCAGGTCTCGCACGCTTTCCTCGACGACAGGTTCGACCGCTTCGCCCGCGGAGAGGGCCCGCCAGGCCAGTTTGCCACCATGGCGCTCTACGATGCGTTCGACCGGCCGGTCGCGCACCTCTACGAGCCCGTCGGAGTCCGGGAGTGCCTGGGCTCGGTCGTGGCCGGCGCCGGGCGCTCGCAGCTGCGGGTCGCCGAGACGGAGAAGTACGCCCACGTGACCTACTTCATCAACGGCGGGCGCGAGGCGCCCTACGAGCGCGAGCAGCGCGTGCTCGTCCCCTCGCCGAAGGTCGCCACGTACGACCTCAAGCCGGAGATGAGCGCGAGCGGCATCGCGGACGTTGCGGTGGCCGGGATCGAGTCCGGGACGCACGCGCTCGTCGTCGTGAACTTCGCGAACTTCGACATGGTGGGTCACACCGGGGTCCTTGAGGCGACAAAGCGCGGCATCCTCGCGGTCGACCGGGCGCTCGATCGCATCGCCACCGCGACGCTCGCCCGCCGCGGGGTCCTGCTCGTCACGGCCGACCACGGGAACGCCGAGCAGATGGAGCAGACGGTGGGGGGGCGCCCCACGCCGCACACAGCGCACACCTCCAACCCAGTACCCCTGCTCGTGGTCTCGGGGGAGCCGCTCTCCGTGCGGGACGGGCTCCTCGCCGACGTGGCGCCATCCTTGCTACACCTCTTGGGGCTAGCGGCGCCCGCCGAGATGACGGGCAACGTCATCGTTGACTGGGCGTGACGCACCTCGTCCGGGGCGGTCACCAGGCACGAACAGCGACCGACAATCTTTATCATACGCGCCCGGCCTGGCCCGCGTTGGGCCACGGGCTGCGACCTCCCCCCGGGCATGGCTGCTTGGATTGCGTGATCACGGATGACGGAACTGCGCGCGGCCAGCGGACAACACCCCCGCCGCAGGCGCGCCGCGGCCGCGGCGCTCCTGCTCCTCCTGCCCATGGTCCCGCCCGCCGCCGCCGCTGCCGAGGGCGCACCCGACCCCCAATCGGCCGCTGACTACCCGCTCGGCTCGTGGATGATGTATCAGGGCGGTCCGGCTCACCTCGGGCAGGCGCAGACGGCGGTGCCTCCGAATGGACGCGTGGTCTGGAGCTACATCAACCAGTCCTCCGACCGGCCCGAGGGCGGCGCCGTCGTCGAGAATGGCACCGTGTACGCACCGCTCGGCAAAGACCTGACGGCCCTCAACCTTACGAATGGCACAAGACTCTGGTCGTTCGGGGCCACCGGCCCGATCCGCACCACCCCCGCGCTCTGGAATGGCACCGTGTTCTTCGGGACGGACGTGGGCAACGAGGTCCACAACTTCTTCGCCGTCAACGCCACCACGGGGCAACTCCTGTGGAAGGTCAACGAGTCCTCCGCCTTGGGGGCCGCGCAGTTCGTGAAGTCCTCCCCCGTCGTCTCCGACGGCCTCGTCTACTACGGCTCGTACACGGACCAGTTCTACGCCCGCCATGCTTCCAACGGAACGGTCGCTTGGTCCGCGGGGCTCTCCTCCGAGGTCCACGCCGCACCCGCCCTGGACGGCGGGCTCGTCTTCGTGGCGACGCAGGGCATCCACGACCTCCAGTTCAACGTCTGGGTCGTCCCCCCGCAGATTTACGCCTTCGACGCCCTCTCCGGATCGCCGGTGTGGAACCGGACGGTCCCGGACGGGCACCTCTCGGCCTCCCCCGTCGTGGATGGCGGCGTCGTCTACCTCGTCACGGCAGGGTTCCGCTACTCGATCGCCTTTGACGCAGGCTACCTGCTCGCCATCAACGCATCCGACGGGGCGCTGCTCTGGACGTCGTCCGACATCGGTCGCTCGGTGGCCACGCCGGCCCTCGCGGGCCGCACCCTGTACGTCGCGACCGCGGGGGACATCGGCGGCCCCATCACCGGGAGCTCGGCGCGCCTCCGGGCACTCGACCTCGACGGCCAGGGCAGCGTGCTCTGGAGCGTGGCCGTGGGGACGCAGGGGGTCATCGAAGGCCCGCCCACGGTCGTACTCGACGCGAACGGGTCCGCCGCCTATGTGGCCGCGGCATCCTTGGACGGAACCGTGGGGGTGTGGCTTGCGTCCGGCGTTTCCACGCCCCTGTGGTCGCACACCCTGCCGCAAGGCGTGGTGGCGCCCCCTGCCGTGGTCTCCGAGATGGTCCTCGTGCCCTCGCTGAACGGGTCCCTCAACGCGTATGGCGCGCGCCCAGACCTTGCCGTCGAGCCTTCGGACATCCGGCTCAGCGACTCCACACCCCACGTGGGGCAGCCCGTCGACGTCGAGGTCACGGTGCACAACCTAGGCGACAAGGTCGGATCCGCGAACCTCACCGTGTTCCTCAATGCCAGCGGTTCGCGGTCCCTCCTCTTCGAGCAGAGGATCGAGAACCTGGCCTACCAGGGGACCGGCGCCATGGTGCTCCGTCACCCCGTTGTCTTCGAAAGCTCCGGGCCCTTCTGGATCGAGGCGAGCCTGACCAATACGACGCCCACGGGGGGGAACCTGTCGAACAACCAGGCCGTGGCGGCGTTCAGCGTCTTGCCGGCGCTAGCGGGATGGGCGGCCCGCTACGCGGACGCCTCGAACAGCAACTACTTCGACTCCCCCACGCCCGAGAACGGCCTCCCGCGCTTAGAGGACTCCTACGGCCTTGCGGGCACGGGGATGCTCGCGCTCGACGGAGCCGTCGTATTCTCCGTCGGCGAGGTCATCTGGTCGGTGAGCGCGACGAACGCGTCGGCCGTCCTGTGGTCGCAGGCGCCATCGCCCGCGGCCGTCGTGGGGACGCCGGCCCTTTCATCGAGCATGCTCCTCGTCGCCACGAATGACTCGATGGCCTGGTTCATCGACCCCGACGATGGTGCTGTCCTTGGCTCCGTGGGCCTGCCTGCGCCCGCGACCGCCTCACCGGTCCCGCTGCCCGGCGGGTTCCTGGTCCCTTGCAGCGACCGGCTCGTGCTGATCTCGGCCGCGAACCGGACCGTCGAGCGGGAGTCCCAGGCGGTGACCGTGCCGCCGGCCGCGCGCCCGGCCATGCGCAGCCCACCCGCGATATCAGGGAGCAGCGCCTTCGTCATCTCGTCCGTCGGCGAACTCCATGCCTTCGACCTTGCGACCGGCCTCGAGCTGCCTGGGTTCCCGGTCACACTGCGCGAGCCGACGGCGGTGCCGCCTGTCGTGGGCGCGAGCCATGTGTTTTCCGTGAACGGGTCCCTGAATGTCTCGGCGTTCCCCCTCTCGCCGCTATCGCCCCTGCCTGCGCAGGAGTTCACGTTCGCCGGAGCGGTCTCCGGCCCGATGGCCTACGCGTACGGGCGGCTCTTCGTGGCCACCGCACCCGGGAACCTCTCTGTCATCTCGACCGGGTCGGGCGTTAGCCTCTTCAACGTCACCCTACCCGCGGGCGCGACCGCCGCCGGCGTCCTCGCGGTGGCAAACGACACGGTCTTCCTTGGAAACGAAACGCTCCTTGCGTTGTCCGCATCCGACGGCTCGACCCTGTGGTCGCATGGGTTCCTCGGGCGCATCGGCGTCTACGGTCCGGCCGCCATCGCTGGCGGGCTGCTGCACGTCCAGACCCAGACGGGGGCGCTCGCCACCTTCGGCGCCATCCCCGGGGTTTCCCCCGTGGCGAACATCAGCTCCCCCGGCGACGGTCAGACGGTCCGCGTCGGTGACCAGATCACGTTTTCCGCGAACGGCTCCTACGACCCGGAGGGGACGAACCTTACGTACGTGTGGAGCTTCGGCGACGGCGAGTTCGAGGCGGGCGCTGTGGCGTCCCACGCGTATTCGTTCACCGCGGCCCAACTGCGGGTGACGTTGACGGTCATGGACGAGCAGGGGCTCTCAGCCACGGCTTCCATCACGATCCAATCCATCGAGAATGCGCCGCCCGTGCTCGCGTTCGGCGTCGACGAGGTGAGCCCCGACCAGCTCCAAGGCCCCTACCTCGACGACACCGTGTGGACGTTCACGGTGTACTACGCCGACCCGAACGGCGACGCGCCCGCGTTCGTCCGCCTCCACCTCACCAACGAGACGGACCCCGTGCACGAGATGGCGCCGCGTGATGCCGGCCCGCACAACTACTCGAGTTCAGTGGCCTACATTTGGTCGGGCACCCTCTCGTCGGCAATCCACTTCTGGAACTTCACGACGTCCGACGGGCTGGCCGGGTTCACCACGCTCATCCACGGCCCCGCGATCAAGGTACACCGTCTCGAGGTCGGCGAGGCCATCCCCGTTCGTTTCTCCGCGCAGTACATCGGGCAGGGCGACTCCCGGCCCTACGATCCACGCCCCGACCCGCGGGCACCACCGGGCGTCGGCGTGTTGACGCAGTTCACATTCAGCCTCCCGACGGGAGCGACTGACCTTGTGTACCTCAACCTGACTGTGGCGTACAACCTCACTGCGGCGAACCTCGATGACCTCCACGAGGACACGATCGGCCTCTTCTGGTACAATCAGCTGCTGGGCGAATGGGAGAACGAGACCGACGCCATAGACACATCCGGCCATACCGTCACCGCGAACCTCACGAACGACGGAATCTTCGGCGTGTTCGGCGAGCTACGGGTGCGGCCGCTCCCCCCCGTGGCCGCCATCGCCATCTTGCCGGACAAGACGGTCTTCCTCGTGGGCGAGGAGATCGAGTTCTCGGCCAACGGCTCGCTTGACCAGAATTCGAACACCACACAGAACCTCACGTTCAGCTGGACGTTTGATGACGGCACGAACGGCTCGGGCCGCACCATCGTCCACCGTTTCGACGCGCCGGGCACCTACAACGTCACGCTCACCGTCACCAACACATTCGGCTTGACCGCCGAGAAGACCGTGCCGATCTCGGTCCGCACGGAGGAGTCGACGAGCACGTTCCTCGCCATCGCCGCGTTCCTCGTGGGCGGGCTGCTGCTCATCTTCCTCCTGTCGCCGGTGTGGCGGCGGCGCAGCCGGTCGCCTTCCGAGGTTCGCCGCCACGAGGAGGAGGTCCGGCGCGCCCGCGAGCAGACGCGCCCGCGCGCGCCGCCTCCCGGGCGCGGCCCCGGGGGCAAGAAGGGGACGGGCGGCCTCTCGGACGACGAGCGGAAGGTCGTCGACGAGCTGGAGGAGGACTTCCAGCAGCGGGCAAGGAAAAACCAGAAATGAGTTCCCTGGACGCGCGCGTGCGCGCGTCCCCCAGGAGCCACAGAATCCCCCAATTTCCATGTGAAATCACGGGGGTTGTCCAGCATTCCCAACAGTTATATATCGCCGCGGATGATGGATGCGACGGGATGCACTCTAGGCAAGGCCATCTTGTCAGGAGGGATGTTTCTGTCGAACCGGACCAAGTCCAAGACCACCCATAGGCGCAAGGGCACTCGAAAAACCACGTCGCGAAGGAGGGCGGCCGCCCCCAAATCGAGGTCGGCCGCGCCCCGCAGCCGTTCGGCCCGCCGCGAGTGGAACCATAAGGGACGCCCCCGCGGCCGCCTCTCCGCCCTCTCCTCGTTCCTGCCCATCCTGGAACGCCGTGAGGACAAGCAGCACGTGGTCTCCTACGACCCGGAGGAGCAGGAGGCCGACGGCGCCCCCACGCGGCGCGCGTCACGCCGCTCGTCGCGGGGCCGGCCCACGCCCCAGGCCCGCGGCCGGCGCACCGTGCGGGAGGGCGAAGAGGACCTCGAGGAGGTGCGGTCCACTTCGCGCAGGCGCTCGATGCGCGGAGCCCCCATGCAGGAGGAGGGTGACAAGATCTCCATCGAGGTCGGCTCGGTCAAGGCACTCTCCACGAAGTACGGGATCGTTCGCGGGATGACGTGGATGGTCATCCTGTCCATGCTCCTCTGGTGGGTGCCCGTCCTCGGCCCCGCCACGGTGGGCTACGTGGGCGGCAGGAAGTCCGGGGGCCCGCTCCGCGCGGCCGTGGCGGCCATCGTCCCGCTGCTCTTCGTGTTCGGTGCGGTCGCGGTCACCACGAGCTCGGCGGAAAACGTCCCGCTGGCCATCAGGCACTATGTCTCGGAAGGCTACCAGGCGGTGCTCGGTGCGCTGCCTTTCGAGTTCCCGCTGCTCTCCTACATCTTCTCGAACCTCGCCGCGGTCATGGCGAGCGGGCCCGACGCGCTCTTCACGGTCCTCGCGTTCGCGCTCGTCGGCGGCGCCGTCACCCAGATGCGCATCCACGAGCGGTCGGTGCCCCCCATCACCGCGCGCCTGCCCAAGCACCGGGTCGTCCAGGGCCCGGCACGGACGTACGAGGGGGCCAACGAGGCCCTTGAGATGCTCGTCGCCCGCCTGGCGGCCGTGGTGGACCGCGCGGAGCGCAGGCATGGCGCCCCCGGTGCGGCTGCCGCCGCCGCCGACGGGAGGTCGCGTCAGCGCCGCGGATGGTCGACCCCGCTCTTCTCGTTTGGGCGCCGTGGGGTCCCGGCCGCGTACCCCGAGCTCAAGTCCACGGGCGGCAAGCCCCTGGCGCTCCCGGCGGCCGCCCCGGCCGAAGCGGAATCGCCGGCGCGCCAGATCGTCTCGTCGGTGCTCGCGTCCACGGCGCCGCAGGCAAGGGGCCGCGCCGCCAAGCAGGCGATGCGCGCTGCGCGGCCTGTGGAGATCGACATCCCGCACACCATCGCTTTTGCCGACGCGGCGGGCGCGGACCTCTCGGTGGCGCCGCTGGGAGGCGCGCACGTCTACCGCCCGAGCAAGCTCTACCACATCTACGGCGGCACGGTGAACCCGGTCGCCCGCAAGAAGCTCGAGAAGCGCCTGCGGCGGACGCACACGATGCACGCGATGCGGCGGGGCGCGCGCGCACTGGTGAGGCCGGCGGACGGTCTCCAAGCGTCGCAACGCGGCGATCTCCAGGAGATCGACGACCTCGTCGACGCGGATCCGGGCAAACCCCGGTCGCTCGAGAGCGCCGCCCTCTCGTCCTCCATGCGCTATGACGCGCTCGAGCACTTGGAGAACGCGTCGGTGGCGCCGTTGGCTCCGGCCCCGGCCACAAAGCCGAAGCCGAAGCACGCGAAGGCCGCAGGCCCGCTCGAGACGGACGAGTTGGGGGGGCTGATCGCGCACCTCGGGGAAGGGGGCGAGGCCGTGGTCGACACGACGGCCGTGCAGGACCTCGACCTGGGTGACGGCCCGGTCTTCGACCGGAAGGGACGGCAGAGGGCGCGGATCGCGCCCGACACCCAGGAGTTGCCCGCGGCTCCTGCGAAGAAGCTGGCCGGCGCCGCCGCCAAGCAGGTGATGCAGGGGGCCGCAGCGGCCCCCGCCCCCAAACGCCCTGCCGATTCCAGGAGCGACAAGGCGCGGTTCGACCGGTGGCTCGAGCACACCCTCCAGGACATGCCGGACACCCCCGGCAAGTCCGTGAGGGCGCGTCTCCCGGCCGGCGCCGCCGATGCCCCCGCCGCGCGTGAGGCACGCGCGGCCTCCAAGCCGGCGGGCGCCCCCGCACGGGAGGCGGCCCCCGCGCCGACCGCCGCGACCGAGCCGCCGAAGAAGCGAGCGCCCCCAGCGCACGCCTCGCCTTCCCGATTCGAGGTCACCCATGGGTCGGTGGAGGCCGACGCGGAGGCCGACAGCGACGATGAGGAGGCCACATCGACGCCCCCCGGCGGCAAGGCCCACCGGACGGCGGCGCAGATCCTGAAGGAGATCCGGCAGCAGAAGAAGGACGACGCGGCGCGCAAGGAGCAGGCGGAGGCCGCGCGCCAGGCGCGCGAGGCGAAGGCGGCCGCCGACGAGATCGAGCGGCGGATCCGCGCGAAGGGCGGCTCGCCCGCCGGCGAGACGGCGCTCGACCTAGACGATGCAGCCGCGCGCACCCCCACGGAAACGGGCGCGTCGGTCGCCGCTGAAGGCGTCCAGGCGGTCGCGCTCCAGGCATCGCCCAAGGCGCGGCGCCACCGCAGCGACGACCTGGAGGCCGTCCTCACGACGGCCGAGGAACTCTCGGGCGAGCTCGAGCTCACGCTCGACCCCGTCCGGGAGGAGGCCCCTACCGCGCGCGAGGCGCACGCCGCGGTCGCCGAACTTACCATGCTCGACCCGGAAGGCGGCGCTCCGCCGGCCGTGGACGGCCCCGGCGCCCCGGGTGGGCGGGACGAAGCCACCGAGGAAGCCGGTCCGGCGGGCAGCCCCGGGGCCTCGGCGGGCGACGGCGGTCGCCAGGGCCGCCAGGCCGCGGACGGCGGCGCGCCCGCGGTTGCCGAGCCCGAGCGTGACGTGAGTCCCGACGATGTGGTCCTGGCCGGGCCTTCCACCGACTTGCTGGGGGCCGACCCCGAGGAGTCGGAACTGTCGGAAAACGACCGCGAGAGAATCCGCCGACGCCTGCAGGAAGGCTGGAACCGGATGTGAGCCGAACGATCGCAATGTTTTAGGCGGCAACAGCGGCTCCCCAATCCAATCATGAGAGGGCGAGGACGCACGCCCCGCGCATCCGCCCTGGCAGCGGCCGCCCTGCTCTGCGCCGCCCCCCTCCTTGCAACGCACGAGGCGGGCGCCTCCGGCGGGGCCCCCGCCCGGTTCGCCGTGCTCCAGGCCGCGTACTACGCGTTCGGCCAAGCGGGGCCGACGCACCAGCGTGCCGACGAGCGTGCCGTACTCCTGGAGCACGCCTCGGAGGCGTCAGGGCCCCTCTCCGATGTCCAGCACAACGCATCCGACGCACTGGTCAACTCCACCACGCGAACGCAGCTCGTCCTCCTGGAGTACCAGGCGCCCGCGCCCGCCAACCCGCTCGCCTCGGCATACGCCCTAGGCCGGTTCCAGGAATTCTATCAGGCCGACCGCGTCCCCACATCGATCTTCGACGGGACGAAGCGCATGGTCGCCTTCGGACAGGACGCGCCGGCCACCTACCTCCAACTGTACGAGGCGTCCCGCTCCACACCGGCGGGCGCGTCGATCATGGCGCGGGGAGGCATCGTCCTCACGAATGGATACCTCGAGGCCGAGGCGGCGGCCGTGGCCGACCTAGCGGGCGCGCGCGTCTACCTGTACGCGGCGCTCGTCGAGGACCCGGTGCCTTCGCCCGAGGGCGGCCGTGGCCTCCGGTTCGTGGTCCGGACGTTCCTCGGCGGCATCGAGCTCACGGGTGGCCACGCGGAGGGCCGCTTCAACTTCACACGCGACCCCGGATGGATCGAGAGCCGGCTCGGCGCCGCGCTCTGGGTGCAGTCCGACGGCCCGTCGGAAGGGACGCCGCCGCCGGCCGACGGCGCCGGGGACGGCTCGTGGAGCGCCGCGCTGCTCGTCGCCGCCCCCGCCATCATGATCGGGGTGCTTGCCGTCCTCATCCTCGGGCTCGCCCGTCGGGAGCAGTCGCTGCGCCGGTGAGAGCCCTTTTCAGGGGGCAGCGGGTAGCTGGCGCCCCATGCCCCGGCTGCGCCGCGCGTCGCTCGACGACCTCGACCTCCTCGTCGCCCACCGCCGGCGCATGTGGGAGGCCATGGCAAGATTCACCCGGGAAGAGCACGAGGCCGCGAGCCGCACCTACCGGCGCTGGCTGCGACCGCGCCTCAGGAGCGGCACCGCGGCCGGGTTCATCGTCGTGGAGGCGCCGTCGGTGCCCGTTGCCAGCGGCGTGGTCTGGCTCATGGACGCCCAGCCGCGGCCCGGCTGGGCGGTGACGCGCCAGGCGTACCTGATGTCCATCTTCACCGAGCCCGGCGCACGCCGTCACGGGCACGCCTCGCGCATCACCAGGGCGGCGATGCGGTGGGCCAGGGAGCGCGGGGCCGAGCGCATCTCGCTGCACGCGAGCCAAGAAGGCGCGCGCGTGTACGGGCGCCTCGGGTTCAAGCGGACGCACGAGATGCGCCGGGACCTCTGAGGGGAAGACCCCGGGAAGGCAGCCAAGCCGGCACCCGCGGCCTTCGGTCGGCCGGTCGGCGCCGCGCGCCCCCGCCCACCTACGGCTTCTTGCTCCCCTTTGCCTCCGACCCGACGAGCACGAACTGCGCCAGCATCGACTCGAGCTGGATCCGCTCCGTCGAGCCCTCCACCATCCGGAAGTCGATCTCCGCGAGCTTGTCGACGAGCCGTACCTTGTCCCGGTCCTCGATCCCAAGGTCGAAGATCGCGCGGTGGACGGCGCGCAGGATGTCCTCGCCGGCGAGCCCCCCTTCGATCAACATGGCGTCGAGCTTCTTCCGGGCCTTGATGAAGTCCCCCGAGAGCGCCGTCATCAGCAGCTCCCTCGTCTCGTCCGGGTGCACGGCCGAGGTCGCCTCGTAGACGAGGTCCTCGTCGATCACCTGCCCGGTGGCCGCTGCCACCTGGAGCGCGTTCGTCGCCCGCCGAAGGTCGCCCTGCGCCAGGTAGACGATCGCCGCGATGCCGTCGTCCTTCACCTTCAGGCCCTCCTCCTTGGCGATGCGCCGGAGGTAGCCTTCCATCGGCTCCTTGGGGATCGGGCGGAACCGGAACACCGCGCAACGCGACTGGATCGGCTCGATGATCTTCGAGGAGTAGTTGCACGACAGGATGAACCGGCACGTCTTCGTGAACCGCTCCATCGTCCGGCGAAGCGCCGCTTGCGCGTCGTTTGTGAGGGCGTCGGCCTCGTCCAGGAAGATGATCTTGAACTGCGAGTCGCCCATCGGCGCCGTGCGCGCGAAGTCCTTGATCTTCTGGCGGACGACCTCGATCCCGCGCTCGTCGGACGCGTTGAACTCCTGGAAGTTCATCTGCCAGTGCTTGTCGCCGAAGAGCTCGCGCGCTGTCGCGATGGCGGAGGTCGTCTTGCCCACCCCCGCGCGCCCCGCGAAGAGGAGGTGCGGGAGGTTGCCCTGCTTCACGTACGCCGAGAGGCGCTCCGTGATGTCGCCTTGCCCTACGACGTCGGCAAGTTTGAGCGGGCGGTACTTCTCGATCCAGACCTCTTTCACGAGGGCCACTCCGCCCCCCGCGCATTGGCCTCCGGCTATAAAGGGACGTGCGCGCGCCGCGCGCGATGTGCGCGCCAGGCGGCCGCATCACGAGAGTTGGTACTTGAGCAGCGCGGCGATGCCCGTGAGCCCGCGCAGCCTCCGGCCCGCGTCGCTCTCCGTGGACACGACCACCGCGCGCGCCTTCTGGTCCGCCGCCCGCTCCATAAGCGCGTCGACGTCGGGGTCGCGGACGACCTCGTCCGCCACGAGCAGCGTCTCGACGGCGCCTACCTGCAGCGCGTGGGCCACGTGCTTGGGACCGTAGGTCGCCTTCCCGTCCCTTGCGACCTCCTCGAGCAGGCGCTCGACGAGCTGCGCCTCCATCCCGAGCCGGTGCTCCGCGACGAGCCGCGTGACCGTCCCCCTGCGCACGGCCTCCTGCACGCCCCCCATCCCTCCCTGCGAGGTCGCATCGACAAGGACGCTGTCGAAGAGGCCGCGCGCCCGCTCCTTGGCGAACCGCAGGAAGTCCTCCTTGGTGAAGCCCGGGCCCACCACCGCGACGGGCACGTCGAGCCCCGCGACCGCGAGCTTGTACTGCGCGAGGACGTCCCCGAAGAACTCCTGGCGGCCCGTGGACTTGTCGTACGACTTGCCGGATCCGCGCGCCTCGATCGACGCGAGCTCCCGGACCCCGTAGGTGTGCACGAAGGCGATCACGGCCTCCCCCTCCTCGATGGCGAGCACGGCCACCTGCGGCTGGCCGGTCGCCTTCACCGCGTCGCGGATCCGCTCGAGCTCGTACATCCTCCACCGCCCTTTCGTGATCTTCACGTCATCGCGCACCCCGACCGTGAGCGTGTGGTGCTGCCCGAAGTCGGTCTCCCCCGTCTCGATCTTCCCGGACACCCGCAGGCGGTCGGAGAAGGCCTGGAACTCGACCACCTCCACGCGCACGCCGAGCGTCAGCCGCCGCTTCTCGCCGCGCGTGGGCTTGCTCGTGTCCTGCGTGGCCGAGTCGTCGCGCCGGTACGTGCTCGCGGTCGCGAGGTCACCCGGCGCGATGAGGTGCCTCAGGTGCCATAGGTCGTCGAGCGTGTCTGCCCGCAGGCGGATCTCGCCCGCCTTCGCGTCCTGGAAGAGCACTTTCAGGCGCCCGACCCCGGGGCCCCATCGCCCCGTTGGAAAAGAAAGTGCACCTACCCGCGGGCGCCCCCCCGGCGGGACAAGGGTTTTCTGCCGGCAGGGGGCTGGCTCGGTGCGCGCGCGCGGAGGCTCCCGTTTGGCCACCCTTCAGATTGCGACGGTCGGCGGCGACGACACGCCCGTCCTGCTCGGGTTGCGCGACTACCCCGTGGCGAAGGCCTACCTGCTCCACCACCCCGATTCGGCGCGGCAGGCGCAGGCCCTGCGCGAGAAGCTGCGGGGCCTCATGATCGAGGCGGTCGTGCGGGAAGTCGGCCCCGACACGATCACGGGTACGCTGAAGGCGGTCGCCGAGATCCTCGCCTCCGAGTCGAAGCGTTTCGACCACATCGTGGCGAACATCGCCGGGGGCTCGCCCCTGTGTGGCTGCTCGCTGCTCATGGCGGCCTTCGTCCACGGGATCGAGGCCATCCACATCGTCGAGGGGAAGACCTTCAAGATGCCGGTGTTGCGGTTCTCCTACACCCAGCTCATCGGCGACGAGAAGTTCCGGATCCTCGACGCGATCCAGGCCGCCGGCGGCGTGGCCGCGTCGCTCGACGACCTCGCGAAACGCACGGGGATGGCGAAGGCCGATGTTGTCCGCCACCTGAAGAACCCGCGCGACCCGCCGGGGCTCGAGGACCTTGGCGTGGTCGAGATCCGCCGGGGCGCCAAGGGCGTCGCCGGGATCGCCATCACGGAGTCCGGCCTCCTCCTCCTCGTGGGGAGCCACCCGGGCCACACACACCCGTAGCGCGGCCTCTCGCGTCTGCCAGGTGCCCTCCGCCGGCCGGCAAAGTCTATATCGCCTGCTTCGGGTGGGCGGCCACGCACCCGCCGCCGCCGCCGGCCCGGGAGCATGTGAAAGGGGGGAATGCCGCCTGTCAGGTGCCCGGGACGCCGAGGTGCGGCAGGTGCTCGAGGGCCTCGAGGGTTCGTTTGCCGGGAGCACCGCCGCGCTCCTCACGCGCGCCGGCTCCGTCTTCGCCGGCAGGGCGCCTGGCGGGGCGGGCCGCGAGTCCTTCGCCGCGATGATGGCCGTCCTCCACGGGGCCTCGGAGACGGGGACGCAGGAGCTCGGCGACCCCCTCGAGTCGGTGGAGGCCCACCTCTCGAAGGGCGCCGTCATCGTCGCGCCAGCCGGCAACAAGATGATCCTCGTGCTCCACGTGGCCGACGGCGCGGACGCAACTGCGGCGCGCTCGAAGGTGAAGGACGCTGGCAAGCGTCTCGCGGGGCTCTTCTGAGCCGCCGTGAGCCACGCCGCCGCCGGTTTCGGGGCTGCGGCGCCGACGGCCCCGCAATCCTCATATGAGGACGCGGAAGATCGCTGGCTAGGTCGCGGGGGTCGCTCGGCTGGCTATAGAATGCCCCAAGTGCAAGACGGCAAACCCCGACACGGTCAAGGCGTGCACCACCTGCGGGACGCCGATCGGGGTCGGCGCGTCCCCCGGCAGCCGGCTCATCGGCGGGGCGGGCGGCGTCCTTCCCGGCGGGCAGCTGCAGCGGGGAGGGCGCAAGTCGACCGGCGCGATCGCCGTGGGGCCGTCGACCTTCGCGGACAAGGTCTCCTTCGTCTCGTCGGCCGACGCGCTCAAGCAAATCGAGTCGATGGTCATCAAGGGGATGGACGCTCAGCAGCTGGCCAACGTCGCCGAGCGGCTGAACGTCATGCTCAACGCCATGGGCGTATCCGCGGACTTCGCGCGCGGCGGCTCGATCGCCGTCTCCTCCAAGGACAAGGGGGTCCTCGAGGCGATCGAGCAGAAGGTCCGGGAGGTCGAGGCGGCCGCGGAGAAGGAGGGCGGCGAGGCGCTCCTCGCGAGCCCCGAGGCCTACCTGCGGCTCGCGAACTACTACTACTCGCTGGGGGAGCTACAGAAGGCCATCGAGACCTACACGAAGGCGCTCAAGATCGACGACAAGCTGTTCAACGCCTGGTTCAACCAGGGGACGGCCTACGACGACTTGGAGGACTGGGCCAATGCGGAGTCATGCTTCGCGATGGCGGCGGCCGTCGACCCGTCGAACGCGGAGGCGCACTACAACCTCGGAGTCGCGCGCATGGAGCAGGAGAAGTGGCGCCAGGCTGCGCAGGCGTTCGGAGAGGCCACGGCGGCGCGAGACACCTACGAGAAGGCGTGGAACAACCTGGGCGTGTGCCAGTTCCGGATGGGCGACTTCGAGGCGGCGATCCGCGCGTACGACCGGCTAATCAACCTGCGGCCGAACGACGACGACGCCTACGTGAACAAGGGGGTCGCCCTCAAGAAGCTCGGGAGGGTCAACGAGGCGATCAAGGCCTACGACCGCGCGCTCGCGCTCAACCCCTCGCGGGAGGAGGTTTGGAACAACCGGGCGAATGCGCTCTTCGAGGCCGGCCGCTGGATGGAGGCGGAGGACAACTTCCGCCGGCTGCTCGACTTCAACCCGTCGGCCGAGGATGCGTTGCGCAAGCGTGGCGAGTGCCAGGTCAAGCTCGGGAAGCACAAGGAGGCGGCCGAGTCGTTCCGCCGCGCCTCCGAGATCAACCCGACCATGTTCGATTACCACTACAAGCGCGCCAAGTCGCTCATGAAGGTCGAGGACGAGCGTACGGCGCTCGACTGCTTCCGCCGCGCGGCCGCGATCAACCCGGCCGACGCAGACACGCAGTTCGAGATGGGCAAGCTCCTGTTCACGGCGGGCGACTGGAGGGGGGCGGTGGCGGCGCTCGAGAAGGCGGCCATCGTGCCGGGCTTCGAAGACGCGCAAGGGCCTCTCGGGATCGCGTATTCGAGGACCGGGGACGCGGAGAAGGCGGTGGCCGCTCTGGAGAGAGCGCTGCCGGGGCGCCCCGAGGACAGGGAGCTCCTCGACGCCTACGCCAACGCGCTGTACGGGCTCGAGCGGTTCCCCCAGGCGGCCGAGGCGTACGCCCGGCTCATCCGTGTGGACCCGACCAACGGCGCCGCGATGAACAACGCCGGGAACGCCTACTATCGGCTCGAGAACTTCGCTCAGGCCGTCGAGTACTACGACAAGGCACTCGCGCTCGACCCGCGCATCGAGAGCGCCTGGCGGAACAAGGGCGTGGCGCTGCGGCGGCTCGGCCGGAACCAGGAGGCGGAGTCGGCTTTCGGGACCGTGCTCAAACTCAACGCGAAGGACGCGAAGGTCCGCGAGCTGCGGGCGCAGACGCTCGAAGACCTCGGGCGGCTCGAGGAGGCCCTCAAGGAGTACCAGGAGTCCCTGCGGCAGGCGCCCGACAACGAGGACGGGTGGTTGCGGGCCGCCTCTCTGCTCGAGCGCTTCGCCAAGTGGAACGAGGTCGTCCGCGCGCTCGACGAGGCGCTCCGGCTCAACCCCAAGAACCTGGAAACACTCAAGCGCAAGGAGGCGGCGCTCTCCAAGACGGGCAACTTGAAGGCACTGCTCGACGTCTACGAGCGCAAGCTCTCGCAGTCCCCCGCCGACGGCGCCACGTGGCTTGCGAAGGCGCGCGTGCTGCGCGACCTGCACCGTCCGGAAGAGGCCGTGGAGGCCTTCGCGCGCGCAACGGCCCTGCTTCCGTCGGACGGGGACGCCTGGTATGAGCGCGCGCAGCTCGAGGACCAGCTCGGTCGCCACCGGGACGCGCTTGATTCGTACTCGAAGGGGCTCCGGCTCAAGCCAGGTAACCTGAAGGCGATGCGCCGCAAGGGCGCGATGCTCACGGCGCTCGGGATGCACCCGGAGGCGCTCGCCGTCTACGAGGAGCTTCTCCAGAAGGACCCGGAGAACATCGACCTCTGGGAGCTCGTCGGCGACTCCTACTACAAGACGGAGGACTTCGCCCGCGCGCTCACCAACTACGACGAGGTCCTCAAGCGCGACCCCCGCAAGGTGGACGTCTGGGCCCACGCGGGCAACTGCCACTTCCGCCTCGGCGCATACGATCGAGCCGGCGACGCGTACGCCAAGGCGCTCGCCATCAACCCGAACATCGCCGCCGCGTGGCGCAACAAGGGCATCTCCGCGCTGAAGACTGGCGCCGAGGCGGAGGCCCTGCGGTGCTTTGACAACTACCTGCTCCAGGAGCCCGCCGACGCGGAGATCTTCCTGGAGAAGGGGAAACTGCTCATGAAGTCGGGGCGGTTCAAGGAGGCCCTGGTCGCGTTCCAGAAGGTCGTCGAGATCGACCCGCAGTCGGAGGCCGCCCACTTCAACCGGGCGCTCATCCTCGAGCGGCGGGGGGTCGACGAGGACGCGCTCGCCGCATTCAACCGTGCTCTCGACCTGAACGACGACAACCTGGAGGCGTGGGCCCACAAGGAGGCCATCCTGACCCGCCTAGGGCGCACCGAGGAGCTCATCGCGTGCTACGACAAGACGCTCGACCGGGAGCCGGACGACCACAAGACCCACCTCAAGCGAGGCCAGGCGCTGCGGAAGCTGCAGCGGTTCGGCGAGGCGGCGCACAACCTTGAGCGCGCGACGGAGATCCTGCCGACCTTCGAGGACGCGTGGGTGGAGCGCGGCCTCAACGACCTGTCCCTCGACAAGCCGCACCTGGCTGTCGAAGCCTTCGAGCGGGTGCTCAGGATCAACCCGAAGAACGTGCAGGCGCTGCGGTTCCTGGGCGACGCGTACTACGGCAAGCAGGACTTCGAGCGCGCGGTGGAGTGCTTCCAGGGTGTGGCGGACCAGGGGCAGGCCGACGGCTCGGTGTACCTGCGGCTCGGCGAGTCGCTCTTCGCGCTCGACCGGTTCGCGGACGCGGCCAAGCAGCTCGAGGTGGCGCTGTCGCTCGACCCGAAGCTCGAGAAGGCGTGGCGGATGAAGCTCGAGTGCCACAAGGCGCTCCAGCAGGACGAGGAGGTCGTGGCCTGCTGCGACCGGTTGCTGCGCTTCAACGCCCGCGACGAGCCGCTCCTGCGGCTGCGCGCGAACACGCTCAAGAAGCTCGGCAGGTTCCTGGACGCGCTGCGCGCCTTCGAGCAGATCCTGCGGCTGCGGCCGAAGGACGTCGGCGCGCTGCAGGCCAAGGGGCAGCTGCTCCACGCGCTCAAACGGTACGAGGAGGCGGAGCAGGCGTTCGACCACGCGCTCACGCTCGACGAGCGCAACGCGTCCGTCTGGGCCGACGTCGGCCTCACCCTCGAGGCGCTCGGCGAGGACGACGACGCGGTGAAGCGGTACGACAAGGCCCTCGAGTTCGACCCGCGGTTCGAGGTGGCGTGGAAGCGCAAGCTGGAGCTGCTCACGAAGCTCGGGCGCGTCGAGGAAGCGCTCGACGTCCTCGAGATGGCGGTCGAGCAGAACCCGGACGACGAATCGATGTGGTTCCAGCGGGGGCGGGCGCTCTTCATCCTCAAGCGGCACGCGCCTGCGCTCTCGTCCCTCGACCGGGCGATGGCGCTCAAGCCGGACTACCACCAGGCCTACCGGTCGCGGGCCGAGGTCCTGGCGGACCTCGACCGGGTCGACGATGCGCTAAAGGCGATCGGTCAGGCGGTGGAGGTGGCGCCGGAGGACGCGGAGTCGTGGCTGCTCAAGGGGCAGATCCTCAAAACCGCGGGTCGGGACGAGGAGGCCGTGGGGGCGCTCGGACGGCTGCTCGAGATCGACCCGTCCTCGGAGGCCGGGTTCGTGTCCCTCGGCTTCGTGCTCCAGCGGATGGAGCGGTATGAGGACGCGCTGTCGGCGTTCGACCGCGCGATCGCCCTGAACCCGGACTCGGCCTCCTCCTGGCGCAACAAGGGCCGCGCGCTCTATGGGATGGGCGTGCAGCGGGAGGCCATCCAGGCCTTCAACAAGTCGCTGATGCTCGACCCCGACCACCCGGAGACGTGGCGGTTCAAGGCGCAGTCGCTCCTCCGGACGCGCGCGCACGATGACGCCCTGGCGGCCGTCGACCGCGCGCTGCGCCTCGAGGAGGGCCACGCGGGGGCGTGGGCGCTGCGGGGGCAGGTCCTGCGGGCCAAGGGCACCCCCGAGGCCGCGCTCAAGTGCTACGACCGCGCGGTGGAGCTCGAGGCAGAGGCGCCGGAGTACCACCTCGAGCGGGCGCGCGTGCTGCGTTCGCTCGACCGGGCGCAGGACGCGCGCGCCGCCTTCTCGCGGGTCCTCGAGGTGGTCCCGGAGCACGTCCCGGCCCTCGAGGAGCTCGCGGAGCTGGAGCTCGACGAGGGCGAGATCGACGAGGCCCTCGACCTCGTGGAGACGGCCCTGGAGATCGACGCCAAGGACGAGGTCGCATGGCGTGTGAAGGGTGACACGCTGCTCGCCATGGACCGGGCGGAGGACGCGTCCGTGGCGTTCGACACGTCGCTGCAGCTCAAGCCGGGGTACGCCGAGGCGTGGGTGGGCAAGGGGCGCGCGCTCGCCGCCACGGGCGAGCACCACGAGGGCGCGCGGTGCATCTACAAGGCGATCCTGCGCGACCGGGAGGACGGGCCCGCGTGGGAGGAGCTGTCGACGATCCTCCACGAGCTCGGGAGCCGCGGGAAGGCCCTCGAGGGCTACACGCGGGCGGCGGAGCTCGAGGACCGCGAGGCGGGGCCCTTCCTGCGCGCGGGGGTGGCGCTGCTCGAAGAGGGAAAGGCGGACGAGGCGCTGGCGAACCTCGTCCGGGCCACGGACATCGCGCCGCGCGACTTCGACGCGGCCTACAACCGGGGGATCGCGCTCCTGCGCATCGGTGACGCTGACCAGGCGGAGCGCTATTTCACGCGGGCCACGGTCGTCCGCCCGGAGTCGGCGGAGGCCTGGTACCAGAAGGGGCTCGCGCTGCTCAAAGCCGGGGACGCGCGCCACTCCCTGCGCTGCTCCGTGGTCGCGATCAACATCCGCAAGCGGTACGCGCCGGCCTGGAACAACCGCGGGGCGGCGCACCTGCAGCTCGGCGAGCTCGAGAACGCCCTCTACTGCTTCAGCCAGGCGATCAAGCTGCGGCCGGACGACTGGACGGCGCACTACAACCGGGGGAAGGCCCTCGAGCTCATGGCGCGCTACGCGGACGCGCTGCGCGCGTACGATTCGGCGCTCGAGATCAGCCCGGAGCAGGGCGAGATCAAGGAGGACCGGGGGATCTGCCAGGTCAAGCTCGAGCAGCGGATCGGGTTGGCGTGACCGTACTACAGGCGAGAGGTCCTCCCACCCACCTTCAAGTGCACGCACCCCTAATCAGGGGGGCGGGGGCGTGCGCGGAAGTTCGCGGGGCCCAGGGAATCGAGGCGATGTAAGCGTCCCCCTCCACAATGCTTATTTGACGGGCGCCTCCAGCCGTGCGCGCATGTCGCCGGAGCGCCTCTCCTCGGCGGCCAATCGCGTCAAGCAGGGGGCAGCGGCGCGGTTGCGGTCGCTCCCATGGCTGCGGGATGCGAAGCCGATGGCTCTTTTTGCGGTGGTCGTTGTGGTTGTGTGCGTGGTGGCGGCAACGGCCGTGGTGGTCCCCACCGTTCTTTCCTCGCCCCCGCCGTCGCCGGCTCTTCGCCTATACAACGTGACGTTTGCGGTTAGCTCGGCCGGGGGGCCAACGCTTGACGGGACCGTGCCGTACCTCGAAACGGAGACCCTGTTTTTCATGTCGCAGGCGCAGAACATGACTGGCTTTGATGTGGTCGCGTCGTACCAGGATCAGTCGAACTCACCGCTCACCGACCCGTCGGTGTCTTTCTCCTTTTACCCCCCGGAGGGGACGGACGGGCCCTTCCCCCTCGTCCTCATTGTCCCGGCGTCGGGATGGGAGGGATTCGTGCCGGCGGGCAACCCGGTGCCTGAGAACGTAACGGTGAACGCTACCTCGCCGGAGGGTGCGGTCGGCCAGGCTACGGAAGGTATCGTCAACGAGACAAATGGGATGGGCCAATGGACGGTGGAAGTCCAAGTGGGGGCGGCGGCAGGCGGCCGGGTGCGGTCGGGGTCGATCTCCTTCTCCATCGCGATCGAAATCCTCTTCCTCGAGATCGAGGCGACCGCCATCCCGTAGGGCCCGCCCGCGGGCCGACGGGTGCCCACGGGCCGCAAGCCTCATCCGGCGCGGGCGGCGTGGAACGGCCGCGCCCCATGGTAGCCAGAGTCTCCCAGATCGCCCGCGAATCCATGGGGTGCCTGTCCTACCTCGTGGCCGACTCCGAAGCGGCCGTTTGCGTCATCGTCGACCCGACCCAGGAGCCCGCGGTCTACGAAGGCAAGGCCCGGGCGATCGGCTGCCGCATCGAAGGGGTGTGGGAGACGCACACGCATGCGGACCACATCTCGAGCGCACGCGCGCTTGCTCGAAAGGTCGGTGTTGCGCTCCATCTGCCCGCCAGGGCTGGCGCCCAGTTTGGGCACCGCCCGATCCTGGATGGAACGATCCTCCGCGCGGGCGATGTCATGGTGCGCGCAATCTCGACCCCCGGCCACACGCCCGACGCGATGACGTTCCTCTCGGGCGACGACGCGCTCGTCGGCGACACGCTCCTCGTCGGAACCGTCGGCCGCGCCGACTTCTACCCGGAAGGCCCCGAGGAGCTCTACCACTCCATCTTCGACAAGATCCTGCGGCTCGCGGACGCGGTCCGCGTACACCCGTGCCACTTCGGGCCGATGCATGGCCTCCCCGAGACCCGGGAGACGACCATGGCAAACGAGCGCGTCCGGAACCAGGCGCTCACCCTGAAGACGAAGGACGGGTTCATCAAGTACATGACCGAGGGGTGGCCGCCCCAGCCCCACGGGTGGAAGGAGATCATGTGGGCCAACACTCACGACACAAAAGCGTGAGTTCATACTGGCGGCTTGGCTAGCGGCATCCCCATGCGCTCGCTCCGGGTGCGCCTGGCCGGTACGCGCCTATCCATCCAGTGCGACGGCCAGTCGTTCGTGGCCGTTCCATCGATGCAGCACGCCGCCTTCCAGGACGTGCTCCAGCGCGGGTGGGTTTCCCCGCCCTCCTTCGGACCCACCGGCCAGCTGCGGATCTACTCGGCCGCGCGCGGCGGCGCGACGAGCCGGCGTTACGAATGGTTCGCCTCCGCCGATTGGCGGCGCGGCCGGCTCCAGGTCGACCGCCAGGGGGCGATCACGGACATCCAGATGGAGCCGTACGGGCCGGGGGCCGGCCGCCTGCGCGGGGAGCAAGCCGAGTTCGTGGTCGCTTACGGGGGCGGGCCCATCTCGGTCACGGTGGGCGGCCGGCACTCGGCGCTCGGGCGGTGGAGCGCCGACCGGCTCGAGTTGGAGGCCGACGAGGGCGCCGGTCGCGTCGTCGATGAGGCGGTCGGGGTCGCGCTCTTCCTGTGGTGCGCGCGGCCGGACGCGTTCCTCGTGCGGGCCGAGCCCCCCTTCGCGTAGCGGAGTGCGGTCGGCGGCGCCCCTTGGGTTCCTGGGGGCTCCGCTTTCGGGAAAGTGCGACGCCGCGGCGCGCCCAGCTCCCCGGCGGTTCTTCTTGACGATGGCGGTCAGTTCGGGCGCGCCACCGCAGGCTCCGCTGCCTTCCTCTAGGTGGACCAGGAGGGGAATCCGGTGAGGTCACGTCCCGGTGTTCAGGGGAATGTCGCAAAGCCGGCTTCCCGATAGTTGTCATCAAAGGTGAGCGCGGCTCGGATCGACATCGACTCCATGAGCGTGAAGGAAACGCAGTCCGTGAACGACCAGCGCTTGTCGCCGCGCTCCTTGAACAGTTGCCACGCACTTTCAATAACCGGAGCTTCCACTGCGAGAACCCGCATCGATCGGGATCCCCTAATGATATCACCCGCCATCACGGCGACCTCGTGGCGCCGCGTCGCGCCGTAGAGCGTCGTCACGGTCTAGTCAGAGGAGTACTCGCTCGTCACTAGGTGCCGCGGGGGCTGCTCGCGGAGCGCGAGCGACTCCATGAAGCGCCGCGCCTTCGAGTGGCCGCGATCCTTTGGGTTGAACCGGGCCACCAGGAAACTCATTTCCGCGTACAGGAATTCGGGCACCTACCTCCAGCCGTAAAGGACCTTGTCGTGCGACCGGGCATCCGTCCTGCCGGCATCGAACACGATGCTCATGTCGACGAGCGGGTCGCTTGCGTAGTCGGGTTCCCGCTCCCCGAAAATCTCGTCAAGCCACGCGCGCTTGCGTAGCGCGAGTTCTGCAAGGTGCGCGATGGCTTCTCCTCGCGTGAGCCGCCTCCCGACGGAGGCCGAGAGGATCCTGGCGGCCTCCTCGAGTCTCTGGTTCTGGCGCGCCGTGAGGCGAACGGTTGTCATCGCCTATTCCTATGGGTCATAAATGCATATCCATCTTCCGAGCTGGCGGCACTCCCGAGGCCAGCGCGCCTCGCTCGGATCGCTTGCGCCGGGCCGGCATTCTGGGGTGGGTTAGCCCTCTCCGTGCGCCCATGCGCCTCGGCCGCCCAACGGGTCCGGCTAGGTCAACCGACGGGGTCGGGCGGGCGTTCACGGAGTTTCATCGTCCACGCCGGGCGGGGCCGTCCGGCCCGCCCAGGTTGGCCGGCCTGAGGCGTCGTAGAACCGGCGCCTGACCCAAAGCGCAACGGACACGAGCGCCAGCAACACCGGCACCTCCACGAGGGGGCCGACAACCGCCGCCAGCGCCTGACCTGACGCAATCCCGAATACGCTGATCGTGACGGCCACCGCCAGTTCGAAGTTGTTCGAGGCGGCCGTGAACGCCTGCGCCGTCGACGCCCCATAGTGGAAACCCAATAACATCGAGAGGGCATAGGACGTGGCGAACATGATCAGGAAGTAAAGGACCAGCGGAATGGCGATTCGGACAACATCCATCGGGAGGGCCAGAACGACGTCGCCCTTCAGCGAGAACATCACCACGATCGTGAAGAGCAGACCGGCCAGGGCGAGCCATTCTGTGCGGGCGACGAATACCTGCTCGAACCACTCGGCGCCACGCCTGCGGATGAGCGCCGCCCGCGTGATGTACCCGGCAGCGAAGGGGATCCCGAGGAATATGCCGACGCTGAGCGCAACCAGGGGGGTCGAGACGTCGACTGGGGGCGCCGAGCTCCCGAGGGAGAGCGCCGGCGGCAGTACGACGACGAAGAAGTGCGCCAGCATGGCGTACAGCAGCACCTGGAACATCGAATTCACAGCCACGAGGACGGCCGCGTATTCGCCGTCGCCGCGGGCAAGCCAGTTCCAGACGAGGACCATGGCGATGCACCGTGCGATGCCGATGAAGATGAGGCCCGTCCGGTAGTCCGCCCGGTCGGGGAGGAACAGCCACGCGAGCGTGAACATCAGAAAGGGCCCGACGACCCAGTTCAGGAGCAGCGAGACCCCGAGCATTGACCGGTAGTTGCCGCGGCGGGCAACCTCACGTAATTCCTCGTAGCGCACGCGCGTCAGCGGCGGGTACATCATGACGAGCAGGCCGATGGCGATGGGCAGCGAGACCGACGCCACTTGGAACGAGTCGAGGGCCGCGCCTAGGGCGGGGACGAACGCGCCGAGGGCGATTCCGACCCCCATGGCGGCCAGAATCCACACCGGCACGAGCCGGTCGCGCCAGCCCAATGTGGGCACGGACTCGTCATTTGGCAAGTTGCTTCCCCCTCGGGCTCCGTGTGGGTGGGTCCTGCTCACGAGGGTACGGGCGCACGAGGGTGCCGCCACATTCAACGCAGCGGCAGACGCCTTCGACTGCTCGCGCCACATCGCCAATCTCGTCGACAAGCCCTAGCAACCGGGGGTGCGCGGCGCGGTACACTACGCCACCCCCCCGGTAGTGGCTCTCCACGAGGCCCGCTTCACGCAGCACCCTTAGGTGGTGGCTGACTGCGCTCTGTTCACGGCGAAGGGAGGCGACGAACGCGTGCACGGGGACGTCCCCCCTCGAGAGCAGGCGCATCACCTTGAGGCGGTCGGGGTGCGCAAGCGCACGGAGCATCTTCGATTCGTTCACGCGGCGGGGAGCCGGCCGAAAGATATGAATGCTTGTTCATATCGTGGAGGAGGGCACCGTTGCGGGCGCGCTTTCGTTCCGCACCCCCGCGCGGCGCTTGCACGCAGGAGAGAACATCGCGTGGCCGGGTCGCAGCGACCGTTCCGCGTCCTCTTCGCCTGCGTCGGCAACAGCGCGCGGAGCCAGATGGCCGAGGGGTTGTGCCGGGCCCTATCAGCAGATGGCGTAATTTGCAAGAGCGGCGGGAGCAAACCAGCTGGCCGGCTGCAGCCGCAGGCCGTGTCTGCGATGGCCGAGCGAGGCATCGACATCTCACACCACCAGAGCAAGCCGATCGACGAGCAATTCGCGGCGGACGCCGACCTCATCGTGGTGATGGGGTGCGGCGACGACGCATGCCCCGCGTTTCTCGGGAAGCCCCTCGAGGACTGGGACCTAGCCGACCCCAAGGGTGGCTCACTGGAGGCGGTGCGCCAGGTGCGCGACGACATCGAGCGGCGCGTGCGCCGCCTGCTCAATGCGCGGGGCCTGCTCCGAGCAGGCGCCTAGGTAGGGCCTGCCCTCAGCGGGGGACATCGAGCGGGCGCGTCGGGGCGGGCGGCGCCGTCCCATGGGCGAGCCATGGGTAGAACTCGCCGACATTGATGAACCGGTCGCAGCCGCAGATTTCGCACCTGCCCCCGCGCCAGTCGCTCCCGCAGTTTCGGCAGCGCAGCGCCCGAATGGTGGTCGTCCTCATCGGGCCTACATGGAGACCGCCCTCCTGCAGCGCATCCGCAAGGTATCCTTGAATGGTCGGCACGGCCCTTCCAGCCAGTCGGTTCGTCGACTACAAAGGCGGCAGCGCGACGCTCGCCGCCCCTTCTTGGCAGGCTCTCACGTGAATCACGTCGAGCGGGCTTTTCCCCTACAACGTGGTTCGGGGTTCCAGCGGTTCCCCGCGACGCCTGCCTGCCGCCCAAGGGCGTCCGGGCCTGAAACCCCGGCGTTGCGGGGGGCCCATTCCTCTTACCGGTGAGCGCAAGGGCCGGGTTGCCAGCCCGGTCAGGGGATCTGGCGGCGACTTGAGGATCGCGGTCCAAGCGGGATGGGGTGGGGCCGGGCCCTCAAGCGGGCCCGGCCCGGGGGTGGGTGCCCCATTCGAGATCAAGGCGAGACCAGGGGGACCGCGGGCGCTCGGTTGGCGCGGGCTGTTGCGAGCGTGCCGTTGCGGGGGGAAACGTCGGCGAAGAAGAACCGGTCGCTTCCGCAGTCCGGACAGCGTCCGCCCTCCCACGGTTGTCCGCAGAAACCACAACGGACGGCGGACGGCCGCATAGTACCCACTCCCCATGTGTGTCGCATACCCCCAAAGGCCTTGCCCAAGGGAAACCGGCTCGTGTCTTCGCCGTGTTTTCGGCCGTTCCGGTAAGGTCGGCATGGGATTCCACATCCCGGCGCGACGGAGGGTTCCCGCGTAAACGTTCATCCCGTAGGGCGCCCCGTGCAGCGCCGGTCGAGCCATGGGTCGGAGGGGGAACGGCCGGAGGAAGCGGCCGAAGGACCTGGGCTCGCTCGCGTCGGACATCCTCCACGTGCAGGTCGCCGAGGCCCGAGCCCACGTGTTGGGCGCAATCGACGGGGCCGACCCCGAGGACCTCCATGACCTGCGCGTCGCCGTCCGCCGCATGCGCGCGGCGCTGCGCCTCTTCGAGCGGGCGCTTCCCACCGCCGGCGCGGCGCTCGAGCTAGCCCACGCCGGACTCAAGGCGACGGGGGCCACCCTGGGGCGCGCGCGCGACCTCGATGTGCAGGTCGGCCGCATCGAGGAGTGGGTCCGCTCCACATCGCACGGGGCAGACCCCGCGGCGAAGCGCGCGGTGGACCTCCTCGCTCACGACCGGGCGGTCGCCCGCCAAGCAATGCGACGCCACCTGAAGGGTGGCGTGTTCGAACGGCGCTTGGCAGCCGTCGAGGCCGCGGCCGAGGCGGCGCGGGCCGCGCCGGCCCGCCGGACCCCGAGGCGCCTTCTGCGTCGACCCAGCAAGCAGGTCCTGCTGGCCGTGGCCCGCGCGCGCGCCAACGTGGCCGACCCCACGGTGTTCCATGCCCTCCGCATCGATGTGAAGCGGCTCCGCTACGCGCTCGAGTTCCTCGAACCGTCCCTCCCCTCCTCGCCGCGCAGGTTGCTGGGGCAGCTCCGGTCCGCACAGGACGCGCTCGGAGCGCTCCAAGACGCGACCGTCGAGCAGGCGCTTGCCGACCGGCTGATCGGGCAAGCGACGGGCGACGGGGCCGTGCGTAACGTGCTCGAAGAGTACAAGCGCGCCCAGGCCCTGCGCCAGCGCGCGCAACTGGCCGCCTGCGCGGGGATCCTCGGTGACCTCGAGCAGGCAGTGCGCGCGCTACGCAGCAGCCTGTGATCGTGCCGCCGTCAACTCGTGGTCACCACGGAGCTGTTGATCGCAAGCTCCGCAATGTCCGCGGCATAGGCGCCCGTCCGGTCGATCGACTCGAGCACGTACGCCAGCGCCACCGCCTGCCGCCCCTTCAGCCCGCCGATCGACTCGCGCAGGCCCGCGACCCGCTTCTCGAATGGCCGCACCTGCTCGATCACCTCATGCGCCTGGTCGCCGGCGGCGCCCACGAAACACTGGAACGCGCGGTCGAGGAGCTCGAGGGCGTCCTTCCCCGCCTCCCGCAAGCCCTCCGCGATGTTCTTCGGCAATGCGCCCTTCAGGTCCGTGCTGCTCCGGGCGATCGTGCACGCGTGGTCTGCCACGCGCTCGAAGATGCGCGCCACGAGCATGTAACCGAGGGACCGCTGGGGGGTCATCTCGATCTTCCCCGCGAACCGCGGGTCGCGCAGCACCAGGTGGTGCTGCTTGAAGATGAGCCAGAAGATCCGGTCGACCTCGTCGTCGCGCGCCAGCACGGTGGGTAGCCGGTCGCCCTCCCCGTCCACGACCGTGGCCATCGCGTCCTCGACCATGGCGCGCGTGAGCATGCTCATCCGCCTGAGGCCGCGGCCCATGGGGAACTCCGAGGGGCTTGCAAGGTCGAGCAGCGTGATCCGGTCGCGGCCCTCGTCCACCACTTCGAGCCCCACGATCTTGCGGATCCCCTCATGCAGCTTCTGGCGCAGCGCGGGAGTCATCTCCCCCTTGGCGCGCAGCTCGATCTGCCCGCAGCCCTCGAGGTACGCCGCGATCACTTGGCGGGCGGTGCGCTCGGGCCTCCCCGAATCCACGTCGATTACGCACCGCAGGCGCGACGAGGACTCGACCAGCCGCGGGGAGATCAGGAGCGAGCCGTCCCGCTGGAAGTGGAGTGCCACTGGGTCGCCGGGCTTGAGGCCCGTCCGCTGAACCCACTCCTTGGGGAGCGAGATCACGGTAGAGCCGCGGCCGGACTTCTGCACCTTGCGCGTCTCGATCGACGGGGTCGCGGGCGCGGCCCCGGACCGGGCCTTGACGTCCGGGGCGGACTCCTTCGGTGCCTTACCGGGAGGCATATTCCCGCTAGCACAGGTCAGGCATATGAGGGTTGGCAACGGACACTTTCTGAATCCTATTGGCATCGTTGTGTAAGTGATTCGCTGGTCTAAAGGGCAAGGCGGGGGTGGTCGGAGGCCTCCGGTCTCCGACCCCTCACCCCTTGAGCCGGGCGCCCTACTTCTCGTCAAACTCGAGCGCGCGGATCTCGGCGGGCTCGTCGAAGAGGCGGTCCGATTCGAGGTCGGCGCCGCCCCGGCGCCCCGTGGGCGTCGCCTTCGTGTGTGGTTTGTTTTCCATGTCCTGTCCTCGGTCGTGCATCAGGCGCGCCGCGGGAATGTAGCCTTCGGCCGCAAAGGACGGGCCGCCCGTGAATCCCTTGCGAGGCGACCCGGTGGGTCCCGCTGGTGATCCATGATGGGGGGGGCGCTGCCCCCTACGCCGCATCGCGGCACCTGGGGATACCCCTCCACCCCGACCGACCCATGAAAGACTTTCCTCCATTGCCTCCCGGGGGGCGCCGGTACGGCAGGGGAGGACGTTCTTTCATGTCGCCAACGGTTAACCTCCAACCTTCCGCTTCCCTGCATAGATGCCCCAACGGGCGTAGGAGAACGGAGGAATTGGCAACGATTCTTGGAGACTCAGGCGGGTCGAAGGTCAAACACCTGGCGCTGCTCAGCGTCATCCTCATGGCGGCCACCGCGGTCGCCGGCTGCTTCGGCTCGCCCCCGCCCGGCGAGAAGCCGGAGGTCACCCTGAACGGCGCTGGAGCGACGTTTCCTGCGCCCCTGTATGATGTCTGGCAGGGCCGGTACACCGCCGAGGTCGACGAGAACGTGCACATCAACTATGGCGGCGGTGGGTCAGGTGCCGGAATCACGCAGATCACGGCCAGGCAAGTGGACTGGGCGGGCTCGGACGCTCCGATGAACGCCAACGAGTTCTCGAAGGCGCCCGGAATCCTGCACATTCCGAGCGCGCTGGGGGCCGTCATCCCCATCTACAAGGTCCCCGGGGTCGGCGACGGCCTGAACTTCACGGCCCAGACGCTTGCAAACATCTTCAACGGCAACATCGCGAAGTGGGACGACTCCGCGCTCGTCGCGGACAACCCGGCCCTGGCCGGCATGAACAACGACATTACGGTCGTGCACCGGTCCGACGGGTCGGGAACCACGTTCGTTTTCACCTCGTACCTGTACAAGGTTGACCCGACCAATTGGACGACGCCCGGCCACAAGAACTGGCCGAACAACCTCGGTATCGGCGGCAACGGAAACGCGGGGGTCTCGTCCGGCGTGCAGCAGAACGACTATTCCATCGGGTACGTCGAGTTGTCCTACGCCGCAAGCGCGGGCAGCTCGCTGAACTACGGGCGGGTGAAGAGCCACGACGGCGCCTTCCTGGAGGCCACGGCCGACTCCACGGCCGCGGCCGCCGCGGGCCTCTCCACGTTGCCGGCGGGCGACGCGTCGTGGGAGGGCGTGGAGATCCTCGACCAGCCGGGCGCCAACGCGTATCCGATCGCGGCGATGACCTACGTGCTCGTCTACAAGACCCAGCTCGACCACGCGAAGGGTACGGCGCTCGTCAACTTCCTGTGGTGGGCCATCCACGACGGCCAGTCGGACTGCGCGCCCAACGGGTACGCGCCCCTGCCCTCGTCCGCGGTCACCCATAACGAGGCAACGTTGAATTCGATTGTTGACGCTTCCGGGAACCGCCTGCACATGTGAGTGCGGGCGGGTCTCCCGCTTTCCGGACCGGAGGACGCAGAGTGCGGCTGCTCCCCATGACCCACCGTGAAGGCGCCAGCGGGACCGCACCCCGCTGGCGCCTTCTCCCCCGGTGGCTCGGTGGGGCCCGGGGCGCGCGGCCGCCCGACGACGGCGCCGACCCGCTGCTCGTGGGGCTCACGGGATCGGGGGCCCGCCGGGCCGACGCCCTCTTCAAGGGGATCACGTTGCTCTTCGCAGGCCTCGTCATCTTCCTTGTTTTTGGCATCGTGGGGAGCCTTCTCTACCAGTCCCAAGAAGCCTGGGCCACCCTCGGGATCGGCGCCCTTTTCGGGGACGAGTGGCTGCCGGGTGGCCAGCCCGCCAAGTTCGGGTCCCTACCCCTCGTCTGGGGGACCCTCGTGACCTCGTTCATCGCCATCCTCATCGGCGTTCCGGTCTCCATCGGGATCGCCATCTTCCTGTCGGAGATGGCGCCGCCCTGGATCCGCGGGCCGGTTTCTGTGATCGTGGAGCTGCTCGCGGCGATCCCCTCGGTGGTCTACGGCCTCTGGGGCATCTTCTTCCTGGCTCCCTTCCTCTACGACAGCGTCTATCCGCGCCTCCAGGCCAACTGGGGTTGGACCGGGCTCTTCACGGGGCAGAGCACCGGCTACAGCGTGCTCACGGCGGGGATCCTGCTTGCCATCATGATCATCCCCACGGTGTCGGCCATCTCCCGCGAGGTCTTCCGCGCCGTGCCCGCCTCGCAGCGCGAGGCGGCCTTCGCGATTGGCGCCACCAAGTGGGAGGTTGTCCGCAAGGCCGTCATTCCCTATGGGCGGACCGGCCTCTTCGGGGCCGCCATCCTCGGGCTTGCGCGGGCCGTTGGCGAAACCATGGCCGTCACCATGGTGATCGGCAACCGCAACGCCTTCTTCGGCGGGCTGCTCGAGCCGGGGAACACCATTCCGTCGGTCCTCGCCAACGAGACCTACGAAGCCTCGGGCGTCCACCTCTCCGCGCTGTTCGCGCTCGGCGTCATCCTGTTCATCGTGGCCCTGCTGATCAACATCGCGGCGCGGATCCTCGTCAAGCGTGTCCTGAAACAGGCGGAGGTTGCCAAGTGATCGCCGCCGACAGGAATTACCTCCTGCGCCTCTGGAAGAGCCGTGTTCTCCTCGGCCTGTGCGTTGGCGCTCTCTTGGTCGCGCTCGTCCCCCTACTTTCCATCCTCTGGGAGGTCTTTTCGAGGGGCATTCCTGTCATCAACTCGGATTTCCTCTTCGAGCGCCAGATCTACCAGTTCAAGGAGGGCGGAGGGGTGGCCAACGCCATCCTCGGCTCCGTCTACATCACAGGGCTCGCGTCGCTCATCGGAATCCCTATCGGGATCATGGCGGGCGTCTACCTCTCCGAGTACGGGCACGGTCGGTTCGCCGAATCGGTCCGGTTCTTTTCCGACGTGTTTGCGGAATTCCCGTCGATCGTGATCGGCCTGTTTGCTTACGTTGTTGTCGTCGGGGTCATGGGCCACTTCTCCATCCTCGCCGGGTCGGTGGCGCTGGCGGTGATGATGGTTCCGATCGTCACGAGGACGACCGAGGAGTCCCTTCAGCTTGTCCCCAACTCCATCCGGGAGGCGTCGCTCGCCCTGGGAATCCCCAAATGGCGCACGACCCTGCGAGTGACGCTATCCACCGCCCGCGCGGGGCTTGTCACCGGCGCGATGCTGTCCTTCGCCCGGATTTTTGGCGAGACCGCTCCGCTCATCGTTACCATCGGCGGGTCGCTCTATTTCGCGGGCAGTATCGAGGACACGAGCAGCGCGCTGACCTATGTTGTGTGGCGCGGGGCCACATCGGGGATTGAGGCGGCCGAGATTCGTGCGTGGGGCGCCGCGGCCCTGCTGCTCATTATCGTGCTGGTCATCAACATCGTGATCCGGTTCGTCACGCTCAGGCGACAGGCTAAAGGGGGGGCACTTTGATGAGTGGCGTGCAAAGGGGGCTGGAGCCGATGGCCGAGCGAAGCCTCGAGGGTTCAGGGGAGGCGGCCGAGCCGCGCGAGGGCGCGCTCGATGCCCCCCAGGGGGCGACCGCGCGGCTGCGTGTCTCGCTGGAGGCCGGCGCCCCCGCAGCGGCCGGTCCCACGAAGATCGAGCTCCGGGGCGTCAATGGTTGGTTTGGGAAGAAGCAGGCGCTCATCAACATCAACCTGAAACTCCCCGCGAACAAGGTCACTGCCATCATCGGCCCGTCGGGTTGCGGGAAGTCTACACTAGTCCGCACCATCAACCGCATGCACGAGCTCGTGCGGGGCGCCCGCGTCGAGGGCGAGGTGCTCATGGACGGCCAGAACCTCTACGCGTCCGGCGTCGACCCCGTGCTCGTCCGACGTCACATCGGGATGGTGTTCCAAAAGCCCAACCCCTTCCCTACGATGACGGTCTTCGAAAACGTGGCGGCAGGGCTGCGGCTCAACGGGATGCGGGACCGGACGAAACTCTCGAAAGCGGTCGAGGGGGCGCTCCGGCAGGCGGCCCTTTGGGATGAGGTCAAGGACGAACTCGAGATGGCGGGCACCTCGCTTTCAGGCGGCCAGCAGCAGCGCCTGTGCATCGCCCGCGCGCTTGCGGTGAACCCCAGGATCATCCTCATGGACGAGCCATGCTCGGCGCTCGACCCCATCGCCACCGGCAAGATCGAGGACCTGATCACCGAGCTGAAGAAGGACTACACCGTCGTCATCGTCACCCACAACATGCAGCAGGCGGGCCGCGTCGCGGACTACACGGCCTTCATGTACCTCGGCGAGATGATCGAGTTCGGCGAGACCCGGCGGATCTTCGAGAACCCGCAGAACGAGCTGACCGAAAAGTACGTGACGGGCCGCTTCGGGTGAGGGGGGCCGCGGAAATGTCCAGGAGGCGTTTCGTCGAGGAACTCGCCGACCTCCACGAGCGCCTCGAGCAGATGGCGCTCCTGAGCAAGGACGCGATCGAGCTGGCCGTGGAGAGCCTTGCGGACCTCGACCACGCCAAGGCGAAGCGCGTGTTCCGGATCGACCGGGAGATGTTCGAGCTGCAGCTGGAGCTCGAGCAGCGTTGTCTCGACCTCATCGCGCTCCAGACGCCCGTTGCCCGGGACCTGCGACGCGTGGGGACGACGTTCAAGGTGGTCACAGACCTCGACCGGATCGGCAGGTACGCACGAGACATCGCCGAGATAACGCTGAAATTTTCGGAAGGCCAGCACCTGAAGCGCCTCGTCTCGATCCCGCACATGGCCGACCTCACGGTGGCCATGGTGGAGAAGGCCGTCCGCGCGCTCATCCACGAGGACGTGCAACTCGCCGAGGCGCTCGACGACGACGACGAGGCTGTGGACTCGATCTACGACGAAATCTTCCGCGAGGCCGTCACGTACATGATGGACGGGACCGTCAAGATCACCACGGGCGCGAATTACATCCTCGTCGCCCGATACCTCGAACGCATTGCGGATCACGCCGTCAACATCGGAGAGCGGGTCATCTACCTCGTGACGGCCAAGAGGCCCCCGTGGGCGATGCCATCCGGGGAGAGCGGCGAATCACCGGGGACGGCGGGCCCCGGGGAAGAGGAGTGACGCCGCGACGCGGCGCTTAGATACGCCAAGGGACCCTTGGGGGCCCGGAGGGGGCGTGACCCTGGCGCCACGGCGAGGAAACCCCCGTCAGGTCCGCCGCCGGGGGAGCGACCCGAAAGCCCCGGCCGCGCGCGTTCCCCCGACCGCGCGGACCCGCGCGAAGGCGCGGCCCCCTCCGCCTCCCCTGGACGACCCGTCCCTGTACATCAACCGCGAACTCTCCTGGATCCGCTTCAACGAACGCGTCCTCGAGGAGGCGCTCGACGAAAGCCACCCGCTGCTCGAGCGGGTGAAGTTTCTCGCCATCTGGGCCAACAACCTTGACGAGTTCTTCATGGTGCGCGTGTCCGGCCTGCTGCGGCAGGTCGTCGCGGGCGCCGCCACGCTGCCAGCGGACGGGCTCTCCCCCGCGCAGCAGCTTACGGCCATCCGCAAGGAGCTGCTCCCGGCGATCGCGAGGCACGCGGCGTGCTGGTCGCAGCAGATCCGCCCGGCGCTTGCCGCCGCCGGTGTCGAGGTGTTGGAGTACCGAGACCTCAGCGCCGCCGAGAAGCGGAAGGCCCGCAGCTACTTCCGGGAGTCGATGTTCCCCATCCTCACCCCGCTCGCGTTCGACCCGGCGCACCCCTTCCCGCACATCTCGAATTTGTCCCTCAACCTCGCGGTGATCCTCGAGGACGAGCGCCACGGCGAGCGGTTCGCCCGCCTCAAGATCCCGCAGGAGGTCCCGCGGCTGCTCGGCACGTCCGAGTGGATGCGGGAGGGCCGCGAGGCCGGCGAGGAAGTGCCTGGCCCCGAGGCCCGCTTCGTCTGGAACGAGCAGGTCGTCACCGAAAACGTCCGCGCCCTCTTCCCCGGGCTCTCGGTCGTGGCTGCCTACCCGTTCCGCGTCACGCGCGACGCCGACCTCGAGATTCGCGAGGACGATGCCGCCGACCTCGCCTCCACCGTCGAATCCGTACTCGACCGCCGGCACTTCGGGTCGGTCGTGCGGCTGCAGGCCGACGCCCGGATGCCTGCCCGCGTCCGGTCCATCCTGATGCGCAACCTCGGGGTCGAAGCGCAGCAGGTGTACGACGTGAGCGGGCCGCTAGGCCTCGCGGACCTCATGCAGCTCCATGGCCTCGACCGGCCGGACCTCAAGGATGCGCCGCTTGCCCAAGTCACGCCCAAGGCGCTCTCGGCCGGCCACGACCTCTTCGCCGCTGCCGCAGGGCATGACGTCCTCTTCTACCACCCGTACGACGCCTTCGGCCCCGTGATCGACCTCGTGCGGCAGGCGTCGGTCGACAAGCAGGTCATGGCCATCAAGCAGACCCTCTACCGCATCGGCGCCAACTCGCCGATCGTCGGCGCCCTCAAGGAGGCCCGGGAGGAGGGGAAACAGGTGGCGGCGCTCGTCGAACTGAAGGCACGCTTCGACGAGGAAAACAACATCGCCTGGGCGCGGGCGCTCGAGGCCTCCGGCGTCCACGTCATCTACGGCGTCATGGGCCTCAAGACCCACGCGAAGATCCTGCTCATCGTACGGCGGGAGCGCGGGAGCATCACGCGGTACGTCCACATGGCCACCGGCAACTACAACGCGCAGACCTCCCGGACCTACGCAGACATCGGCCTCATCACGGACGACCCCGACATCGGGCAGGACGTGAGCGAACTCTTCAACGCGCTCACGGGCTACTCGACCGGCCAGGAGTACCGGAAGCTCCTCGTCGCGCCCACGAACTTGCGGAAGGAGTTCCTCTCGCGGATCGAGCGCGAGACGCGCCTCCACCGCCAGGCGGGAGGCGGCGGGCGCCTCGCTTTCAAGATGAACGCGCTTGCCGACGAGGAGTGCATCCGGGCCCTCTACCGCGCGTCCCAGGCCGGCGTCCAGGTGGACCTGCAGGTGCGGGGCATCTGCTGCCTGCGGCCCGGCGTGCGGGGCGTGAGCGAGAACATCCGTGTGACGAGCGTGGTCGGCCGGTTCCTGGAGCACGCCCGCATCTACTACTTCCACAACGGCGGCGACGAGGAGGTGTACACCGGCAGCGCCGACCTCATGCCGCGGAACCTCAGCCGCCGCGTGGAGGTACTCTTCCCGATCGAGGAGCCGGACCTCAAGAAGCAGGTCATCGAGCTCCTCGAGATCCACCTGCGCGACAACATCAAGGCCCGCGCCCTCCAGGAGGACGGGTCATACGGCCGGGTAGAGCCGGCCAAGGGCGATGCGCGGATCAACTCGCAACTGGCGGTGTGGCGGCTGCGCGAGCGCGCCGCCCGCGCGCGCGAGGGGCCGATCCGCGGGGCGGCGCGGCCCCCGCGGGGGGGGGCGGGATGACGGGCCGCCGCTGCGGCGCCCCCCGCCGGCGCCGGCCGCCGGAGGGTGCCGCGGGGCGCCTCGGGCGCGTCGTGGCGTTCATGGACATCGGCACGAACTCCGTCCGCCTGCTCGTCGTCCGCGTCCGCCCGAACCACAGCTTCCTCGTCCTGAACCGCCAGAAGGAGGTCGTCCGGCTCGGCGAGGGCGCGTTCACGGACCGCGAGCTCCGCGAAGGGGCGATGGACCGGGCGGTCCTCGTGATCCGGCGGTTCGCGGAGCTCGCCATCTCGCTCGGGGCCGACGAGATCCAGGCCGTTGCGACCTCCGCCACCCGGGAAGCCCGCAACCGGGGCGAGTTCCTGCGGCGCGTCCGCCGCGATGCGGGTGTGACCGTGCGGACGATCTCCGGCCGCGAGGAGGCCCGCCTCATCTACCTCGGCGTCTCGAGCGCGATCCACATGGGGCGGTCCCGCGGGCTCTTCATTGACATCGGGGGCGGGAGCACCGAGCTCATCCTCGCGGACCAGCAGAGGGCGGGGACCCTGGAATCGATGCGCGTCGGGGCCATCCGCCTCACGAACCAGTACCTGGAGGGTGACCCCGGCGCCGTCGACGACGAGGAGTACGCCCGCATGGTCCGCCACGTCGAGCAGGTGGGGGCCATCCCGCTCAAGCGGCTCGCGCGCAGGCGGGTCGACTTCGCGGTCGGCAGCTCCGGCACAATCGAGAACCTCGCCGAGGTCGCCTCCAGGAAGTTCCGCGGCAGGCGCCGGGAGCGCGGGGACACGCTCGCGCGCGAGGAGCTCGCAAGTGTCCGGCGGATGCTCTGCCACCTCCCCCTGGAGCAGCGGCGCAAGGTGAAGGGGATCAACCCCGACCGGGCGGACATCATCATCGCGGGCGCGGCCATCCTCGAGGTCATCATGGATGAGGTCGGGATCGACGAGGTCCGCGTGAGCGACCGGGGCCTGCATGACGGGATGCTGGTCGACTACCTCGCGCGGCGGGGCAACGCCCCGGCGCTCACGAAGCTCTCCGCCCGCGAGCGCAGCGTGCTCCAGCTGGGCCGCGCGTGCAACTTCGACGAGCGGCACGCCCGGGTCGTGACGCGCCTGGCCCTCGACCTCTTCGACACCGCCAAGGAACACGGCCTCCACGGGTACGGGGCGGCGGAGCGCGAGATCCTGCAGTTCGCGGGTCTGCTCCACGACATCGGGGTGTTCCTGTCGTACGAGAACCACCACGAGCACACGTGGTACCTGGTGCGCAACGCCGACCTGATCGGGTTCGCGCAGGAGGAGATCGACTTCCTAGCCGCCCTTGCGTACTTCCACCGCGGGTCGGGGGCCGCCAAGGAGAACCCGCGGCTGGAGGGCCTCGACAAGCGCCAGCGGGAGGCCGTCGGGCGCCTCAGCGTGCTCCTCCGGCTCGCGGAGTCGCTCGACCGGTCGCGCGGCGGCGTCGTGCGGTCCGCGCGCTTCCACGAGCGCGGCGGCAAGCTCGTCATCAACATCCGGGCGACCAAGGACTGCCACCTCGAGCGGTGGAGCGTCGAGAACCACCGGAAGGCGTTCCGCAAGGCCTTCGGGCGTAAGCTGCTCGTGCGCGTAACAGTCGACACGGGGGCGGGCGGCCGCCGGAAGACGCGCCTGCGGCGGGGCAGGAGAGCCCTTACCGCACGACGAGCACGGGGCAGTGCGCGCGCTCGACGACGTCCTTCGCGACCGATCCGAGCAGGACGCGGCGCAGCCCGGTCGCCCCGCGCGAGCCGATGACGATGAGGTCTGCGCCCTCGGCCTCCGCATGGCGCACAATCGCCGCCGCGACCCCCTGCCGCTCGCGCAGGACCGCACCCCGCGCCCTCACGCCGTCCTTCTCGGCCCTCGCGAGCGCCACGGAGAGGACGGCCTGGAACGGGTCCACGCCTTCGCCGATCTGCTTGAGGACGTCCGGCTCCATGTCCACCGCCTTCATGATCGGCGAGTAGTCGGCCACGGTGACGACGAAGAGCGAGGCGCCCGCCTCGTTGGCCATGGCCACGGCCCGGTCGAGGGCGGCGTCGCTCTCGTCGGAGCCGTCCACCGCGGCCAGGATGTGCCTGGGGTGGGTCATGCGCGCCCCGTCAGGCGCCCGCGGGTTCTTGGACGTTGGCTCGGCACCTGACGGCGCGCGAATCCGTTGGGCGAACGGAGATTATTTGGCCGCGCTTCGCCTGGAAGGCTCGGGCGCGAGGGCCCCGAGGTCGTCGCGTGCACGGGGCCAAGCACAAGGGGTCTCCGCCGACCGAGCCCTTCGGGGAGATCATGGGGAAGGCGGAGGCCGCCCTCGCCGAGGGCGACCACGTGCAGGCGGAGCGCCTGTTTGGGCAGGCGACGGTCGCCCAGCCGGCCTCCGCTTCCGCTTGGCACGGCAAGGGCCGCGCGTTCGTCGCGCAGAAGGCTTGGGACAAGGCGCTGCGCTGCTTCTCGGTTGCCGTGAAGTTCGACCCCAAGCACGCGGACGCGTTTGCGGCGCGCGCGGAGGTTTGGCAGCACCTCGGGGATGCGGCGAAGGCCCGCGCCGACGTGGAGGCGCTCGCCGGGCTCGACCCCGGACACGCCGAACTTGGCAGGCTGCGGGGACTCGTGGGGTAGCCCGCCCGCCCCCGCTCCGCGGCTCAGCCGCCCCCGCCCGTCGGAACGGCCGTCGTGCGCATCTGCTCGCCCCCCAGAAGCATGAGCCGCCCCATCTCCGTCAGCGACACCATGAGCCGCCCCTGCTTGGCCCGCTCGATCGCGACAAGGGCGAGCTCCTCGAGCCCCTTCGCGTCGCGTCCGCCCCGGATGTGGTAGGAGAGCAGCGACTTCTCGACCCCGCTCATCTCCGAGAGGGTGTTCAGGCTGTCGACGGCTCCTCCCGCGCGCTGGAGCGCCCGCAGGATGTTCATCTTCGACTCCGAGATCATCTCCGAATAGGAGAACTTCAGGACCGGCAGCTGGACCGGCTTGCCGTCCTGCACGGCGATCGCCTTGAGGCCGTTCACGAACGCGCCCGACAGCAGGGAGCAGAAGAACAGCTTGTCCGGGCTCGACACGTTCACCACGACGTCCTCGAAGTCCACCGCCTCCTCGCGGACGACCTGCGCCATCGCCGCGAGCACGGACGTGAGCAGCGGGGGCCCGACCTCGCGACGTTCGACGTGGACGCCCTCCCCCTCGAGCCTCGCGTGGATCCTCTGGGCCGCCTGGATGCGGGCCTGCTCGTAGAGGAGCACGACCTTCCGGACGGGGAACGCCTTGACGCCGATCACCACCGGCTCCGTGTCCTCGGACACGCCGGCAATCTCGAGAATCCCCGCTCCCCCCTTCCCCCGGCGCATCCGCGCCGGGGCCTATTAAGCGTGCCCGCCCGCGCGGGGCCCCCTGCCTTCAGGGGCCTTCTTTGCGCAGGTCAAACCGGTCCCAGCGGTCGAGGTGGTCCACGAACGACCGGTACTTGTGGATGTCGAGGTCGCCCCGGAGCACGTTTCCCACGGGCCGCGTCTCCACCTCACCCTCCCGGGTCACGACGCGCACCTCCCGCTCGCGGTAGCGCTCGGCGACCTCGCGGCCGGCCGCCTGCCCGCCCACGTTGAGAAGGTACGTGCGCCGCACGCGCTTGCCCCCGTTGACGTGGACCGACCGGCCGCGTCGGATGAACTTCTCCCGCTCGAGGGCCTTGAGGGCCTCCGAGACGTGCTTCAGCGGCACGCCCGCCCCCTCGGCGATGCCCTCCTGGGTGTTCCAAGGGCCGCTCTCCTCCTCGTCCCCGTTGCGGGCGACCCGCGGCGGGCGCAGGAGGTAGAGCAAGACCTTTTCCCGCGAGCGCAGGGCGAGCTTTCGGTGCATCCCGTTTCCCGATGGCCGCGATTCCATTATCAAGATTTCGAACCGGCGACCCCCGCCGGCACGGGAACCGCTTCGGGTGGAGCGGGCCGGCGGGCGCTACCTGTAGAGGAAGAAAGCCCGCACGCGCGGGGCCGCGGCGCCTTCCACCTCGACCCGCGCAAACCCCACGCGCTCCAGTTGCACGACCCGGCCACCCGATTCCGCGCCCGCGCGCTCGATGCGGCCTTGGCGGGTGGACCCGTCCGGGCGGACGACCTCCGCCTCGGCGGTCTGGGACGGGTCGTCGGGCAGCCAGTGCAGGATCGGCGCGCCGCGGGCCTCTTCATGGCCGATGCTCTCGAATCGCGCGCGGCCGGGGCCTGAAAGGACGAAGTTTGCAAGGTCCTTGAGGCGGAAGGTCTGGCCCTCGCCGAGGGCCTCTAGGTCCTCGCGCGGGATGAGCACCCGGGGCCGGGTGGCGCCCGCGGGGGCCCCCACGCGAAGCACGCGGCGGCCCGCCTCAGGCCGGCTGGGCAGGCGGGGCGGGCGCGCCACGAGCTCGCGGTCGACGTCGAGCTCGACGGGCACCGGGTCCTCGACGAGGAACACGCGGTGGGCGCCCGGGTCTTGCGCCTTCTTGTCGATCGCGTCGAGGTTCTTCCAGGAGAACACCACGTCGACCTCCTTCACGCCTGCGTCCACCCAGTACGCGCGCAGCGACTCGGGGCGGTACCCGCGGCGCGCGAGCGCCCGGATCGTACCGAGCCGCGGGTCGTCCCACCCCGCGAGCGTGCCCGCCGCGATGCCCGCCGCCATCTTCGAGGTGGAGAGCTCCACCCCCTCGACCGAGACGCGGCCGTAGTGGATGTACACCGGCATCCTCCACCCGAGGTAGCGGAAGAGGAAGTCCTGGCGGTGCGTGTTGTTCAGGTGGTCCTTCCCCCGGAGCACGTGGGTGAGCCCTAGGTCGTGGTCGTCCACCGAGACGCTGAAGTTCATGAGCGGGTACACGCGGTACTTCGTGCCGGTCCGCGGGTGGGGCGTGTCCTCGATCCGCAGGAGCGGGAAGTCGCGCAGCGCCGGGTTGGGGTGGTCGATCTCCGTCACCGCGACCACGGCGGCTTCGCGGGCCTTGTACACGCCCGAGAGCATGGCCTCGAAGGCCTCTAGCGACCCTGCGGGGTCTGCGCCCCGGTGCGGACACGGGCGCCCCTGCTCCTTCAGCTCGCGCCACGCGTCGGGCGGGTCCGTGCACACGTACGCCTTCCCCATCTCGAGGAGCCGGCGGGCGACCTCGTAATACCGTGCGAACCGGTCCGACTGGATGACCGTCTCGTGGACCTGGCAGCCCAGCCACTCCATGTCCTCCTGGATCATTCGGTAGGCCTCGGCGGTCACACGCGCGGGGTCGGTGTCCTCGAGGCGGAGGATGTACTTCCCCCGGTACCGGCGGACGTACACGTCGTTGAGGACGGCCGCGCGCGCGTGGCCGATGTGGAGCGGCCCCGATGGGCCGGGCGCCATCCGCATGACGACCTTCCCGTCCGCCGCCCCCATGAGGTCGGGCAGCCCGCCCGGTCGCTCGGCTGGCCGAGCCTCGAGGAGCTCCGGCGCCGAGGACTCGAGCTCCGCCCGCTGCGCCTCCGGCCCGAGCGCGTTGACCTCGTCGAGCACGGCCTGCACGCGCTGCGCGACGTCGCCCGCGCGCGCCCGGAGGTCGGCGAAGGTCCCGAGGACGCGGCTCATCACCGCGCCGCGCTGCCCTTGCCCGCCGTGCTGCAGGGCGTTCTGGAGCGCGAACTTGCGGATGGCAAGCTCCACCTCAACGTCGAACAGGAGCCCGCCCCCTAGACCGTGCGCGACGTCATGAAGTAGACGAACGCCTCGAGCCGGTCGCGCGCGGGGGAGGGCGGCAGCGCGTCCAGCTCCCGAACGGCGCGCTCTCCTTCGCGGCGGGCGAACCTCCGTGCCCGGTCGAGCGCCCCGCACCCCTCCATCAGGGCGACGGCGGCGCGCACGGCGGCGGCCGGCGCCGCCTGCCTCCCGTAGGCCGCCCGGAACCGGCGCAGCTTGGCCCCCTTCAGCGAGCCGAGCGTGTCGATGGCGAGCAGCGTCCGTTTTCCGTTGCGGATGTCCCGGCCCACCGGCTTGCCGAGCGCGGCCTGGTCGGCAAAGCAGTCGAGGATGTCGTCCTGCACCTGAAAGGACGTCCCCGTCCTGCGGCCGTACTCCCGCAGCCCCTCGGCCACGGCGGGCGCGGCGCCAGCCACGCGGGCCGCGCAGTAGGCCCCCGTCGAGAACATGAGGCTCGTCTTGAGCTCCACCATTCCAAGGTACTCGCCGCGCGTGACAACGCGCGCGCGTTCGAAGTCCATGTCCATCTGCTGGCCCTCGGCGATCCCCCGCACCATGGATGCGAGCTCGCCGACCAACTCCACCCGGACGGCGTCCGGGCCCGGCGCGTCGAGCGCGACCTCGAACGCGCGCGCGAAGAGCGCGTCGCCCGCGTTGATGGCGGTCGCGTCCCCCCACTTCTTGTGCACGGACGGCCGCCCGCGCCGCATCGGCGAGCGGTCCATGATGTCGTCGTGGACGAGGGTGAAGTTGTGGATGACCTCGAGCGCGACGCCGACCGGCAGCGCCGCCGTGGCCGCGCGCGCGCCGGCGACCGCCTCGCCCACCATCATGGCGAGCACCGGCCGCAGGCGCTTTCCCCCCGCCATGGGTGTCCAGCGCATCGCCTCGCGCAGGCCGGGGTGCCGGCCGACCGACAGGTATCGGTCGAGCGCCCGGTCCGCGCGCCGGGCGTAGCGCTCCATCGTCGCGTCTAGCGTCTGGGCCACCCGGCCACCCCCCCGGCTACTCGTCGTCCTCGGGGGGCTCGAGCCGCCCGGCCCAGCTTAGCAAGTCGTCCGCCAGCACGAGCTCCGTCTCCCCGAGCTCCACGAGCGAGGAGCACCCCGTGAGGAAGAGGGCCGCCTTCAGCTCGGCGACGATCGTACGCAGCTCGAGCTCGACAGCGTCGGCCGACTCGGTCGCCGGCTTGAGCAGCTTCGACGCGAACCCCGCCGCCGTCGCGCCGAGCGCGACCGCCTTCGCGGCATCCAGGCCGTTGCGCAGGCCGCCGGTGGCGATCACGGGGAGCCCCACATCGGCCTCCAGGACCGAGATCGGAGTCGGGATGCCCCAGTTCCAGAATGTCTCGCCGAGGCGGGCGCGCACGCGGTCGTTCTCCCTTTCCGCGCGGTGGAACTCGACCGCCGAGAAACTCGTCCCCCCGACGCCCCCGGCATCGATCGCCTGGACGCCCGCCTCCTTGAGCCGTAGCGCCACGCGGTGGGAGATCCCCGCGCCCGTCTCCTTCGCCACCACGGGAAACCGCCCCGCGAGCTCCTTGATCTTGTCCGTCACGCCCGCCGCGCGGGTGTCCCCCTCCGGCTGGACCACCTCCTGCAGGTAGTTCAGGTGGATGATGAGCGCGTGGGCGCCGACCATCTCCATGGCCTGCTTGCCGTGCTCCACGCCGAGGCTTGTCGAGTTCCCCTGGGCGATGAGCTGCGGGGCCCCCAGGTTCGCGAGCACGAGGGGCACCTGGAAGTCCTTCACGACCGAGAACGTGCCCGCCACGTCCGGCTTGAGCAGCCCCGCCCGCTGCGAGCCGACGCCTAGGCCGACGCCGACGCGCGCGGCCGCCTCCGCGAGGTTGCGGTTGATCCGCTCCGCCTCCGGGTAGCCTCCCGTCATCGACGAGATGATTAGCGGGGCGTTGAGCTTGCGGCCGAGCAGCTCGACGGACACGTCGACGTCCTCCAGGTCGACCTCCGGGAGCGAGTCGTGCAGGAGGTGCACGCCGTCCCACCAGTTATGGTCGGCGCGGCTCCTCTCGTTGAGCACGATCTCGACGTGCTCGGCCTTCCGGGAGACCGTCTGCTGCTTCTCCTTGTCCTTCTGGGTGATGTCCATCGGCGGCACGGGGTCACCTCGCGACGACGCCGGGGGGCACGACCTCTGTCCCCTCCACCGGCTCGCCCCGCAGCGCTTTCAGGACGCGGCCGGGCTCGAGCCCGTTCACGATGCGCACCCGCGCGCCGCCAAGCGCGATCGCCTGGGCCGCGCGCACCTTCGCCGCCATCCCCCCGGTGACGTCGTCGCCCGCGCCCGCAGCCCCCTCGAAACGAGGCTTCTCGTTCGCCTTCAACCTTTGGATGAGCCGCGCGCTCTTGTCGGACGGGTCGCGGTCGTATACGCCGTCCGTGTCCACCGCGAACACGACGAGCGACGGGTGGAGGTGCCGCGCGAGCCCCTCGGCGATCTCGTCGGCCGAGAGGATCGACACGCCCAGGACCTCGTCGAGCACGACGTCCCCCCCCGTCACCGGGACGAACCCGCGCCCGAGCGCGGCGTCGAAGATCTCCCAGTCGATCTGCCGCGGGCGGCCGTCGCGCATCCAAGACACCGACGACGCGGGCAGCGGCCACGGCGCGCCGCCGGCGTCCCGCACGGCCTCGCAGACCGCGCGCTGCAGCGCCTCCACGTCCATACGCACCTCGGAGGCGCCGGACACCGCGCCCTCGCGCTCGAGCCCGCCCTTGAGCCCGTGGCGCTTGGCCCCCGGGTGGCCGAACGACCCCGCCCCGTGCAGCAGGACCGTCTCGCCCCCCGCCTGGACGACCTCGCGCGCGAGGCGTCCGAGCACTTCGCCCCGCAAGGCCCCGCGCGGCGCCTCCTTTTCTGTGATCACGGAGCCGCCGAGCTTCACGATGCGCACGGGCACGCCTTCCTGTGCCGGCCCCCTCCGCGACATGCCGCCGCCCTCCACGTGTGCCCCGACAGGGGGCAGGCCGCGGCCAACCCGGTCTCCTTTAGTAATCTTTTGGCGGCGTCCGGCCAGCGCCTGGCCAGGCGGCGGATTCTGGCCCGCCCCGCGAACGCGAGACGGTAATCAGTTTATAGGGGATCAGGTATACGCGCCTCCTGCCCCCAGGGGCAGGTTTCTTATGATTCGATTCGGCCCAAGCGGGATTCCTCTCTCATGTAAGGGGAGGACACCGCGGGACGGCATCGAAGATGTCCACAACCTCGGCCTGAACGCCATCGAGCTACAGTTCGTGCGCGTGAACGTCGAGGAGCGGTACGCGCACGAGAACGAGTTCGGCCTGCGCCGCCGCGACGTGCAGGGGCAGATCATCGTCGACATCCTCCGGGAGCAGGCACCGGAGCCACCGGAGCCCGTGGCCCCGCCCCTAAAAAAGGCGGCCAAGAAGGGCGCCAAGGGCAGGAAGGGGGCGAAGGGGAAGAAGGCGGCGCCGGCCAAGACGGCCGCGGAGCCCGCGTCGGAGGGGGTGGCCGCGCATGCGCCGCCTGCCCCCCCCGAAGCGCCCGCGGGGCCCGGGGGGCCGTCCGTGCGCCCCGTGGCCGACGAGGGCGCGGCGATCGAGCCGGGAGACGTCCTGCGGGTGCTCCACACCTCGGTGGGGACGGACTACGCGGACCTCGCGGACACGGGCTCGCTCGCCCGCGACCTCGACGTCCACCTCACGATCCACGCGCCCTACTACATGGACCTCCTCGGCGACGAGTACGTCTCCACGCGCTCGATGGACGCGATCATCTATGGGGGGGTCGTCGCCGACGCGCTGCGCGCGCCGATGCTGGTCACGCACCTCGGGCTCTACCACGCTGCCTCGCGCGAGGACTCGATGCACAACGTCCTCGCGAAGCTCAAGGAGATCGAGGCCGGCTACGTGGCCCGGAAAGTGAAGGCGCGCCTCGGCCTCGAGACGAGCGGGAAGCAGATGGTGTTCGGGCAGCTCGAGGAGGTTCTCTCCGTCTGCCAGAAGGTCAAGCGCTGCCAGCCGGTCCTCAACTTCGCCCACATCCACGCCCGCGAGAAGGGGCTGCTGAAGCGCCCGGAGGAGTTCCAGGAGGTCTTCGACCGCACCAAGGAGCTGATCGGGACAGACGTCTTCTACACGCAGTTCTCGGGCGTCCAGCACGAGGGCGGCAACGAGCGCCGCTACACGCCGATCAAGAAGGGCGACCTGCGCTTCGAGCCCCTTGCCGAGTGCATGCTCGAGAACGACTTCGACGTGACGATCATCTCCTCGTCGCCCCTGATGGAGCACGACGCGATGTACATGAAGGTCATCTACGAGCGGCTCGCCCTGCGCAAGGAGATGAAGCTCACCCGCGGGAAGGCGGTGCTCGCGCACTAGCGCCCGTAGGGGGGGAGCGCGACGGACCCGTCCGCCGTCCAGGCTTTCCTGCTCGAGCAGGTGAAGCTCGCGCTGTCGGGCGTCCCGGCCGAGCAGACCGAGCGCGTCGTCGCACGCATCCTGAAGTCCGGCCGCATCTTCGTGTACGGGGCGGGGCGGTCGGGGTTCGTCGCCCGCTCGTTCACCATGCGGCTCAAGAACCTGGGGTTGCCGATCGTCCGCATGTCGATCGACCCGACGACGCCCCCAGGGCCCGACGACTGCGCCGTCATCATCTCCGGGACGGGCGAGACCCCCTCGTCCGTCGACTACGCGAACCTCGCCCACTCGGGGGGCGCGCCGGTCTTCGCGGTCACCGGCCGCGTGGGCTCCGCGCTCACGCGGACGGGCGCCGAGACACTGCTGCTCGCGTCGCCGGCCTCCGCGCCCGATCCCCTCATCGCGCCCCTCGGGACGGTTTTTGAGGAGGCGGCGCTCGTCTACCTCGACAGCCTCGTGGCCGTCCTGATGGAGCGGCTAGGCCAGACGGAGGACGACCTGCGCCGCCGCCACGGCGTCACCCGGTAGCCGGGGGAAGCGTCTTGACCGGCTGCATGGCGTTTTGAGAACCGTTAAATAGCCTCAAGTCGGCTCCAAACGCGTTGAAATCGCGCACCGCTCCGGCCGCACTCTCCGCCCTCGCGGCGGCGCTCCTGCTCATGGCCGCCGCCCTCGCGGGCTTTCCGCCGGCGCTCGCCGGCGACGTGAATGACCCGGACATGTCCGACGGGTCCGGCGACGCAACCTCGGGGGAGGCCGCTCGCGACCTGGTCGCCGGCTGGGTCTCCAACGAGACCGAGACCTCCATCTCCCTCGGCCTGAAGATCGCCCAGCTCGACCCCTTCACGCCCTACTCGGACATCGCCAACCTCCCAGTCGTCAACTACGAGTTCTTCTTCGACATCACGGTGGACGGCCTCACGACGAACTGGCTGGCGCGCGCGGTCGTCCCGATCCACGGCCCGGCCGCCGCCACCGCGTCGTACGCCCTCCACGAGGTCACGTACAACACGGCGGGCCAGGTGACCGGGACCACCGAGCGCGAGGCGGTCGTGGGCTCGTACAACTACCAGGCCTCGGAGATCGGCTTCGTGGTCGACAAGATCTTCATCGGCGACCCCGGGCGCGACGACGTCCTCTCCGGCATCTGGGGCCGGATCACCTCCGCCTCGCAGCGGAACGCCGAGGATCCGGTCACGGAGGACACGATGGCCTCGCACCTATCGCCGGGCCGCTCTTTCGTCTTCTCGGGCGGGGTGACGTACTTCCTGTTCACGCTCCAGGCGAACGAGACGGCGGCCAACGCGACGGCAGAGGCGCCCGTCACCTTCGAGGTCCAAATCCACAGCGACGAGGGATCCGACGAGGCGGCCGAGGTGGCGCTGCGCAACAGCTCGGAGCTGCCCGCCAACTGGACGCTGCGGACGGACTACCAGCGGTACGCCGTGGAGCCCGGCCAGACGGCGACCGCCCTGGTCACGATCACGCCGGACGTGAACGCGACGAAATCCACGAGGAAGATCACGGTCATCGGGGAGTGGACGGACGAGGGCGGCGATCGCAAGACGACCGAGAACGCGATCCAGTTCACCATCACCATCCCGGACGCGGGCGGCGGCGGCCCCGGGCCGGGCGACGGCGGCCCCGGAGCCGACCCGGTTGGCGGGCTGGAGCCCCTCCTGCTGCCCGTAGGGGCGCTGGGGGGTGCCGGGGCCGTGGGCGGCCTCCTCTTCTTTGTGGTCCTCCCCCGGCGCCGCAAGCGCAGGGCACGGGAGCGGTTCCACAAGCTCTCGCGGGAGCAGTGGGCGGGAAGCCCCCGGAGCGGTCCGGTCGCCCCCGCTCCCCAGAGGCCGCCGGGCCTGGCGGGCGGCGCGCTCCCCGGGCCCGTGGCCGGCGCAGGACCATACGGCCTGCGGCGCCCCCCGCCGCCCCCGCCCGGGCGCTAGCCGCGCCGCGCGAGAGGACGTGGCCAGGCGCCTGATTCCCGTCTTTTTTCCTCTGCCCATAAGGGAATCCTTTTATGTTACGCCTCACTGGCCAAAATCGAATATGGCGTCCTGCAAGTTCCGCAGCCACAGCTGGGATTACGGTTCGGGCGGCACGCGCGTGTGCAAGCGCTGCACCACGCGCGAGCGGTTCAACACCGTCCAGAACGTGTGGCAGTAAGCCTGACGCAGACCCTTGCACCCCGCGCTCTCGACGCCGGTGGCAGCGCACGCTCGGCAGAGGGGCGCGGTGTGAAGTACTCTCCCCGCCCCTTTCCTGCCTGTGGATGGCCCCGGAGCGCGGGGCGCGGCCGCTCCGGCCGCGCTCCTCGAGGACGTGCACAAGTCCTTCGGCGCCGTGAAGGCCCTCGCGGGCCTAACGCTCCACGTCGACCCCGGCGAGGTGTACGGCTTCCTCGGGCCGAACGGCGCGGGCAAGACGACCGCCATCCGCGCGCTCCTCGGGCTGACGCGCCCCGACTCGGGGCGCGCCCAGGTGTTTGGGGTGGACTCCCCGCCGCGGGCGGCCATCTCGCGCGTGGGCTTCGTCCCCCAGGAGCCGGCGCTCTACCGCGACCTCACGGTCACCGAGAACCTGGAGCTCTTTGCGGACGTCTTTGCCGTCCCGCGCAGCCGATTCGAGGAGCGCTCGTCCGACGTCCTCAAGTTCGTCAACCTGGCGGAGAACGCGGACAGCCTGGTGCGGGAGCTGTCGGGGGGGATGGTGCGCCGCGCGTCGCTCGCGGCCGCCATGGTGCACGACCCCGACCTGCTCGTGCTCGACGAGCCCACCGTGGGCGTGGACCCGGAGCTGCGGGCCGCCTTCTGGGACGAGTTTGAGGTCCTGAAGGGCCGAGGCAAGTCCATCCTCATCACGACGCACTATGTCGAGGAGGCTCACCGCTGCGACCGCATTGGGTTCGTGCGGCGCGGGGCGATCGTCGCAGAGGGCACACCAGGCGAGCTGCTCCAGCGGGCGGGCGCCTCGACCTTGGAGGAGGCCTTCCTGGCGTTCGTCCGCCGGCGGGCCGAGGGGGGAGCCCCGTGAACCGCCGCCGGACGATCGCCATCACGCGACGCGTGCTCCGCGGGGTGAAGCACGACCGGCGCTCGATGGGCCTCATGGTCGTCGCCCCCATGATGGCGATGTTCGTCTTCGGTATCGCCTTCTCGGGTGATGTGACCGACGTGCCCCTCGCCGTTTTCCAGGCGGACGAGCCAGTCACCTTGCCCAACAACACCACGGTGTCGCTGGGGGCGAGCATCGTCGGCCACATCGACACCCATGTGCTGCGGGTCGTGCCCGTCGCATCGGCGGCCGATGCCGTCGCCATGGTCGAGCGGGGCGAGGCGCGTGCCGCCCTCATCATCCCGCAGAATTTCACCTCCGACGTCTTCGCGTCGCTCGCGGGCGCCCCCGGGGCCGAGGCGCCCGCCGTAGAGCTCCGGTTGGACCGGTCCAACGTCAACGTCGCGGCCACCATCGGGCGCGTGGTGGCCGAGGCCATGCGAGCCGCCGTCGAAGAGTTCGGCCGCGCCCCCGTGACGCTCGACGACTCGCAGGCGGTCTACGGGAAGGACGCCAAGTTCGCGGATTTCTTCATCCCGGGCGTGATGACCTTCGCCGTATTCCTCATCACGAACCTCCTCACGATCACCGGTTTCGTCCAGGAGCGGCTGTCCGGCACGCTCGACCGCCTCGGCGCCTCGCCGCTCACGGCCGGCGAGATCGTCCTCGGCTACGGACTGGCCTACTCGGTGATGGCGCTCGTGCAGGCGGCCATCCTGCTGGCGGTGGCCATCCTGGCCTTCCAGATCACGATCGTCGGGTCCATCGCGCTCGCTTTCGCACTCATCGCGCTCCTGGCCATCGCCTCGCAGGCGCTTGGCATTCTCCTCTCGGCGGCCGCGCGGACGGAAGCCCAGGCCGTCCAGTTCATCCCGTTCCTGGTGTTCCCGGTCTTCCTCCTGTCCGGGATCTTCTGGCCGGTGGAGGCCATCCCGCCGGAACTGCGGCCGTTCTCGTGGGCCGTGCCGCCCACCTATGCCGTCGAGGGGCTGCGCGACATCATGGTGCGCGGGTGGGGCCTCGAGCACGTGTGGTGGGCCTTCGCGGCCCTCGGCGGCTTCGCGGCGCTCTTCATCCTGCTTGCCCGTTTCTCGCTTCTCCGGTCGCGGGAGTGAGTGGCGCCTAGCCTTATCTGGCCGCCCGGCCATCGCGCCGTCCGTGCGCAGGCCCGAGGAGAAGGACGATGAAGTCCTCGTTGACCGCATGCCGGCAAAGGCACGCCCGCTGGTCGAGCAGCTGACCCGCCAGCTGCTCGAGTTTGCGGACACGGCCGTGCAGGAGGGCGGCGCGAGGCGCTACTTCCTGGCCCGGGGCGTCGAGTTTGCCGTCATCTTCGTCGACCACGGCCGCGCGATGGCCGACGTGCTCGCCCCTCGCCCGGGGGGCACCTCCGGCGCGTCGCCGCGCGGGCTCGCTCGCCGGGTGCACGCGGGGGCTCACCGCGAGGGGTGGGTGCTCGTGCCGCTCGAGGCCGATGAGGACGTGCGGGCGGCGGTGGAGCTCGCGCGGATGGGCTACGAGGACATCCTCGGGGAGGCGCCGGGGGCTGCCGTGCGGAAGGAGCGACCGCTCGAGAGCTTCGCCCCCCCCGCCGCGGACCGGCGGCAGCCGCGCGGGCGCAGGACGGCGCCGAAGGGTGCGCCGCGGCGCGCGGCGAAGTGACGGGGCTCAAGGCGGGCCGCCGGCCGGGGGCAGCCGCGCCTCGGCCACGTGCGCAAGCGCGGTGACGAGCGCGGGCGACCCGTTGGGCATCGGCGCGCGGGCCCACCGCATCCCCAGGCGCTCCGCCGCCTGCCGCGCCTCGATGTCGAGGTCGTAGAGGACCTCGAGGTGGTCCGAGACGAACCCGATGGGCGCGGAGAGGACGGCGTCGGCGCCGCCCGCCGCCACCTCCTCGAGCCGCTCGCGCAGCGGGGGGCCGAGCCACCGCCCCCGGCTGCCTGCGCTCTGCCACGCGAAGGACCAGCGCTCCAGGCGCGCGGCGCCTGCAACCGCCCGGCAGGTCTCCAGCAGCTGCTTGGGGTACGGGTCACCCTCCCCGACGATCCGCTCGGGGAGGCTGTGCGCGGTGAAGAGCACGTGGCCGCCCGGACCCGCGAACTCGGGGCGTGCGCGCCGGATGGCGCGCAGCGGCCCCGCCCACGCCTCGATGAGCGCCGGCTCCAGGTGCCACGAATCGACCATCTCGACGGCACCGTCGCCCACCAGGGGGGAGGCCGCCTCCCGCAACGCCCGCTCGTACCCGCCGATGCTCATGCCCGCGAAGTGGGGCGCTAGCGCCAGGCCGAGGAACTTGCGCGCCCCGTGGCCGTGCGCGTCGCGGACGGCCTCGGCGATAGAGGGTGCGCTGTGCTTCATGGCCGGCCAGACGCGGGCCGCCACGCCGCGGAGCGCGAGGGCCGCGCCCAGCTCGGCCGCCTGCGCGCGGGTGACCTCCTGAAGCGGGGAGCGCCCGCCGATCGCGTCGTAGCGGCGCTGGAGGTCCGCCACGAGCTCCGGGCCGGGCGGCTCGCCGCCCCGGATGTGCTGGAGGTAGGGCGCGATGTCCTGGGGCCGCTCGGGGCTGCCGTAGGCCATGAGGATCACCGCCGTCCACGCCCGGTCCCCCGCCACGTCACCCGCCCCCGCCGGTGCGCGCATGCACGCGCTCCACCACCCGCCGCGCGTGGTCCACGGGCGTCCCCGGCAGCACGCCGTGGCCAAGGTTGAAGATGTGCCCGGGGCGGCCGCCCGCGCGCGCTAGGACGTCATCCACCTTCGCGTCGAGCACGGCCACCGGCGCGAGCATCGCCGCGGGGTCGAGGTTCCCCTGGATGGCCACCGCGCCGTCAAGGCTCCGCCACGCCTCGTCGAGGGGCTGGCGCCAATCCACCGACACGACGTCGCCCCCCGCCGCGCGCATCGCCGGCAGCAAGGCCGCCGTGCCGGTGCCGAAGTGGATCGCCGGCACGCCGGTCTCCCGCAGGCTCCGGAAGAGCGAGGCGGTTGCCGGCGCCACCGCGTCCGCGTAGTCCGGGGGCGAGAGCGCTCCCACCCATGAGTCGAAGACCTGGACGGCTTCGGCCCCCGCCTCCACTTGGAGGCGCAGGTAGTCGCCCATCCCCTCCGCGAGCCGGCGGAGCAGGGCGGCCCACGCGTCGGGGTGGCTCCACATGAACTCCTTCGTCCGGGCGAAGTCCTTCGAGGGGCGCCCCTCGACGAGGTAGCTCGCCAGCGTGAAAGGGGCCCCGGAGAAGCCGATGAGCGGCAGCCCCCGAAGCTTTTCCTTCAGGCGGCGGATGGTCTCGGGGATGAAGGGGACCTGCGCGGGCTCGAACGGCCGCAGCCGCTCGATGTCCTCCGGCGCCCGCACGGGGACGGCGCTCACCGGGCCCACGCCCTCCTCGATGTCGATCGGGAACCCCATCGCCTGGAGCGGGAGCGCGATGTCCGCGAACAGGATGGCGGCGTCCACGCCCAGCGTGCGGACGGGCTCGAGCGCCACCGGCACCGCAAGCGCGGGCGTGCGCGCGATGTCGAGCACGCCGCGCCCGCGGCGGACCTCCCGGTAGCCCGGCATGTAGCGCCCGGCCTGGCGCATGAACCACACGGGCGTGGCGTCCACGGGCTCCCGGAAGCACGCCCGGAGGAACCTCGACGTCATGCGCGCGCCCCCCCGACCGACGCGAAGGCCCGGTCCAGCGCGCGGGAGGCCGCGGCCATCGCCGCGCGGCCGTGCGCGAGCGACACGAACAGCGCCTCGAAGGGCGACGGGGGGAAGTAGACCCCCGACTCGAGCAGCGCGTGGAAGAGCCGCCGGTACGCGGCGAGGTCTGCGGACTTCGCCGCGGTGAAGCCCGTGACGGGCCCCGCACGCATGTGCAGCCCGACCATCGCGCCCGCGCGGGCGGTGGCGACCGGGACGCCAGCGGCGGCCGCCGCGCGACGGATCGCGCCCTCGAGCCTTGAGGCGGTGGCGTCGAGGCGCTCGTAGGCGGAGGGCGTGAGGGCAGCGAGGGTCGCGAGCCCCGCCGCCATGGCCACGGGGTTGCCCGCGAGCGTCCCCGCCTGGTACACGGGCCCCCGGGGGGCGAGGACCTCCATGACCTCCCGGCGGCCGCCGAAGGCGGCGGCCGGCAGCCCGCCGCCGATCACCTTGCCGAGGGTGGTGAGGTCCGGCTCGACCCTGAATCGGCCCTGCGCCCCACGCCGGCCGACGCGGTACCCCGTGACGACCTCGTCGAAGATGAGCAGGGCGCCGTGCTCATCGCAAAGCTCGCGGAGCCGCACGAGGAAGCCGCGCGGGGGGACGACCACGCCCATGTTGGCGGGGACCGGCTCGACGATGGCCGCGGCGACCCGGGGCCCGGAGCGCCGGAACGCCCGCGCAAGCGCGGCCTCGTCCCCGAACGGCAGGACGAGCGTGTCGCGCGCGGCGCCCCCGGTCACCCCCGCCGACCCGGGCAGCCCGGCGGCCGCGACCCCTGACCCTGCACGCGTGAGGAACGGGTCGGCGTGGCCGTGGTAGCACCCTTCGAACATGACCACGCGGTCGCGCCGCGTGTACCCGCGGGCGACGCGCAGCGCGGACATCGCCGCCTCCGTCCCGGAGCTCACGAACCGCAGCCGCTGGACGGACGGGAGGTCACGGCGGATGGCCTCCGCCAATTCCACTTCCGCTTCCGTCGCGGCTCCGTAGGTCGTGCCGCGCGCCGCGGCCTCCTCGACCGCCGCGACCACCGCCGGGTCCGCGTGCCCGAGGATCACGGCGCCCCACGAGAGCACAAAGTCGACATACTCCCGCCCGTCCGCGTCCGTGATCTTGGCGCCCCGCGCGTGGCGGATGAACCTCGGCACGCCCCCCACCGCGGCAAACGACCGGACCGGGCTGCTCACGCCGCCTACGAGCACGTCCTTGGCGCGCGCGAAGAGCGCCTCGTTGGCCGGGGGGCCGGCCCCCCCTTGCACGGCCCGCACGCCCTCAGCCCCCCAGCGCCTCGACGAGCGCGTCGGGCTCCGTTGCCATGCAGGTGAAGATCGGCGTCTCGACCGCCGTGTAGCGGCTCGCCTCGGTCGTGCGCAGCTCCATCACGAGGTCGAGGAATTCCCCGGGGTCGTGCCCCTCGAACGCGAGGATGAACTCGTAATCGTCGATACCGAACGAGTAACCTGTGTGGATTGTGATCTTCGGGTACTTGTGGCCAACGCGGAAGTGCTCACGCATGACCTTCTGGCGTTCCTCAAAGGGGAGCGCGTACCACTCGCGCTTCTTCGTGAACGGGTAGACGAAGAGGAAGCTCGCGCCGGCCGGCGCGGTCGGCGTGCCGGCCCCCTCCTGCCCCGCGTGCTCGTGGCCGCCCAGGTAGACGCTTCGCTTGCGCATCGCGAGGTAGGAGTACGGGGTCTCGAGGTGCGCTCCAAGCTCGGTCGAGACGACCCGCCGCGCGACGCCCTGCAGGTCCTGCGCCCGGTCGGCGATCGTCCATGTCATGAAGTCGCAGTCGCCGCGCAGCCCCACGAGCGAGTAGAGGCGCGTCCGGTACTCTGCGCAGAGCGCGGAGAGTTCGGCGGAGAAACTGCGCTTTTGTGCCGCGCGCGCCTCGCGCGGCTGAAGGCGCCAGCTCTGCGCGACGCGGTAGAAGGTGTACTTGAGGTACTCGCGCGCCGCCGCGCCCTGCGGCGCGCCCTCCCCCGCCGGCGTCACTTCGCTGCGTTCAGCCACCGTGCGGCCTCCTCGGCGTGGTACGTGAGGACGAGGTCGGCCCCCGCGCGTCGGATCGCGGTCAGGGCCTCGAGGACGGCAGCCTGGCGGTCGACCCACCCGCGCGCGGCCGCGGCCTCGATCATCGCGTACTCGCCGCTCACGCAAAAGGCGGCAAGGGGAACCGGGACACGCCGGCGGGCGGAGCGCAGGATGTCGAGGTAAGGCAGGGCCGGCTTCACCATGATCATGTCGGCCCCCTGCGCGACGTCGAGGTCGATCTCACGCAGCGCTTCCCGGCCGTTGGCGGGGTCAAGCTGGTACCCGCGGCGGTCGCCCGTGGCGGGGGCCGAACGTGCCGCGTCGCGGAAAGGACCATAGAAGGACGAGGCAAACTTCGCGGCGTAGGCGAGGATCCCCGCCTCGGGCCGGCCCGCACCGTCCAGGGCCTCGCGCAGCGCGGCGACCTGGCCGTCCATCATGGCGCTCGGGGCCACGAGGTCGGCTCCGGCCCTCGCGTAGGCCAGCGCCGCCCGCTCGAGTGCGGCGAGCGTCGCATCGTTGTCGACCGAGCCGCGCCGCAGGAGGCCGCAGTGGCCGTGGTCCGTGTAGGCGCAAAGGCAGACGTCGGCGATGAGCGGGAGGTCGGGCTCCGAAGCGCGGATCGCGCGCAGCGCGGCGGGGATGGGCCCGCGGCTGGACCACGCGCCCCTGCCCGTGGCGTCCCTCGCGCGGGGCACGCCGAAAAGCATGAGGCCGCCGAGCCCCGCTTCGCGCCACGCCCGCGCGCGGCGGGCAGCCTGGCGTGCCGTGTACCGCGTGACGCCGGGCATCGCCGGGATGGAGGAGGGGATGCCCGCGTCGGGACGGATGAAGACCGGCAAGATGAGCTGCGCGGGCGAGAGGCGCGCCTCGCGCACGGCCGCACGCAGGCCGGGCGTGCGGCGCAGGCGCCGCGGGCGGACGGCGGGCCCGAGCCGGCGCTCAGCCATGCGGGCCCACCTCCTCCCGGACGAGGGAGACTAGTGCCTGCTCCGTGTGGGGGCGCGCGGCGAGGACTCGCCCGAATCCCGCGCCGCTTGCCGCGTCGGCCGTGACCCGGCCGATGCAGAGGGCGGTCGCCCGCGCGCGGAGCGCCGCCCACGCGGGGGCGCCAAGCTCCTGCGCGAGGAAGCGGACGGCCGAGGCGCTCGTGAACACCACCCAGCGGGCCTCGGCGGCCTCCCGCGCGTCGACGCCTGCCTCCGCGCGGTAGGTCCGGTACGCCGACACGCGTGTCACCCGGGCCCCGAGGGCGGCAAGCTCCCGGTCTAGCGCGTCCGGCGCGACGTCGGCGCGCGCGAGCAAGACGCGCGCGCCCTCGAGGGGGCCCATGACTTGCGGGATCGCCTCCGTCTCAAACTCCGGCGGGACGGCGGGGTCGACAAACCCCGCGGCCCGCGCGGCCGCCGCGGTCGCTGGGCCCACGGCGGCGGTCCTCCGCGCGAGCGAGGCCGCCGGGACGCCGAGCGCAAGGCACCGCGCGGCGACTGCGTCGACGCCGCGCGGGCTCGTGAAAGCCACCCAGTCGAAGGGGGCTCCGGCCAGCGCCTGGTCCAGTTCGCCGCCGACCTCGGCGGGAGCGGTGGCGACCACGGGGGCCTCGAGGACGCGCAGCCCGAGGGCGCGCAGCGGCCCCGCCAGCGACGCGACCCGAGCGGCGGGGGCCGCCACGAGGACCGTGGCTGCCGGATCGGCAGGGGGTTCGCGGGTCAGTTCCAAGCCCCCCGCTCGAGGATGGCGCCGGCCTCCGACGCCATCAGCTGCCGCGCGGCCAACCGGCCCAAGCCCTCCGGGTCGTCGGCGGGGCCCTCCACGCTGACGCGCACCACCCGCCGGCCATCGGCCGTCGCGACCATCGCGGCCATGCGCATCGCGGCCCCGCGGACCTGGGCGAGCGCGCCGGCGGGCACGTGGCACCCGAGGCCGAGCGAACGGGCGAGCGCGGTCTCGGCGGCCACCGCGCTCCTCGACGCGGCGTCGTCCGCCGCACGCACGATGTCGCGCGAGAACGAGTCGTCAGCGCGGACCTGCACGGCGAGCGCGCCCTGGCCGATGGCGGGGACGAACGTGTCGGTCGCCAACAGCTCCGTGATCCGCGATTGTAGGCCCATGCGTCGCAGGCCCGCGGCCGCAACCACGATGGCGTCGAACTCCCCCGCGTCGAGTTTCCGGAGCCTCGTGTCCACGTTCCCCTCGACCGGCTGGACCGAGACGCCCGGGCGGGCCTCACGTAGAAGCGCCGTCCGCCGGAGGCTGCCCGTCCCCACGAGCGCGTGCTCGCCAAGCTCCGAGAGCCGCTGGCCCTCCCGAGCCACGAGCGCGTCATTGGGCACCTCCCGGGGGGGCACCGCGCCGAGCGCTAGCCCCGGCCGGCCCTCAGCGGGAAGGTCCTTCAGGCTGTGGACCGCTGCCTCGATGCGGCCCTCGACGAGGGCGTCCTCGACCTTCCCGGTGAACGCCCGCTTGAAGTCCTCGCTCTCCTCGCGTGCCGACCCGCGCCGCTCGTCCCCGTCGGTGGCGATCGGGACAAGGTCGAACATGAGGAAAGGCCACTTCGCGCGGAGCACCTCCAGCACCGCCCGGGCCTGGGTGACGGCGAGCCGGCTCGGCCTCGTGCCGATCCGGAAGGGCGTGATCACGGGGGGCCCTCCAGGCGGAAGAGGCGGCGCGCCAGGCGGTCGACCGCTTGCGCGTCGTCGCGGCCCCGCGACGCCCGCAACTCCTCCGTGGGGTCGTGAAGGAGCCGGCCGACGATCCGCTCCGTGAGCTTTTCGAGGACGGCGGCGTCAGCTGCGGCGTCACCAGTGAGCCGGTGGCGCGCCCGGTCGACCTCGTCGCGGCGCACCGCCTCCGCGCGGCGGCGAAGCTGCCCGATCGTCGCGTCCGGACCGCGGGCGCGCGCGCCGGCTTGGAGCGCCCGCGACCACCGCCGCGCCTCCTCCTCGGCGCCGCCGGCCTCCCCTTCCTGCCGTGTGCGCGCGTCCTCCTCGGCCAAGTCGTCGATGTCGACGGCGCGTACCCACGGCACGCTGCGGGCCTCGGGGGAGACCGCCCGCGGGAAGGAGAGGTCGATCACCAGCCGGAGGTTGCCCCGCGCGGCGGCCGTCCCCCCGAGGTGCTCCGGCCGCACGAGGGGCTCGTCCGTCCGGAGCGCGACGACGGCCGCCTCGAATTCGCCCATCCTGCGGAGGCCTTCAGCCAGGGAGAGGCCCCGTGTGCCGAGGCGTTCGGCCACGCGCTGCGCACGGCCGGCGTCCCTGGCCGCGAGCGTCACGTCGGCGAAGGGCGCGACGCGCTCGGCCACCAGCCGGCCGACCGGCCCCGCGCCGAGCACGAGGACCTTCCCCGCGCCGGCCCTTGCAAGGCAGTCGGCGGCCGCCTCCGGTGCCCCGCGGGAGGCCCTGGGGAGGCCCGCCTGCCGCCGCACGGCACGTGCCGCCTCGAGGACCCCCTGTACCACGTCGGCGAGGGGGGCCCCCGCGCCCGACCCGCCGGCCGCGCCCTTCACCTGGGCGGCGATCTGCGGCTCCCCCCACACGGCCGAATCCAATCCGCTCGCGACACGGATCGCGTGCAGGTAGGCGTCCGCGCCCCCTAGGACCGAGAGGTCAGGGAGCCCGACGGAAAGGTCATGCGCGATTCGCGACCCCACCCCCGGCGCGGGCGCGGCGGGCGCCACGCCCCAGCACTCCACGCGGTTGCACGTGGAGAGGAGGAACGCCCCCTTGAGGCCGAGGTTCGCGCGGGCCGAGGTGAGCAGCGCGTCCCCGGTACCCGCCGCTGCGAGCTTCTCCCGCACGGCCACCGGCGCGACGCGGTGGCTGACCCCCACGATGACGAATTCGGCCGGCGCGCGGTCCCCACCGGCGGGTTCGCCCCCCTTGGATTCCAGGGGCCATTCGGATGGCCTCTGCAAGTGTACGGCCAATCGGGTGCCGAGGAGGCGCGCCGCACAAGAGCTTTGTTGGCGCACACTGTCGATTCCGCGATGCGCTATCGCATGCGGCAGGGCGGCGGTGTAGAGAACGGTACGGCTTGACCGTTGGTGATAGGACGGGGGGCGACGTGGGACTCCCCCGGGGCCGCGCCGGCGCTCCCGCACCTACCGGCCCGGCCTACTACCGGCCCGGACTATGCCGCCGGGCCGCAAGGAAGCCGAGCCACGCGCCCGCCCCGGCGCCCACGGCCGCAAGCACCAGCGACCACGGCGAGAGGAGTTGCGCCGTGGGGACGGGCGGTGCGGTCGTCCCCCCCTGCGGCGGCTCCGGCGGGCCGCCGGAGGGCAGCGCCTCGACGATGACCGTGATCGAAGTGGAATTCAGGTTCCCCGCCTCGTCGGAGGCGTGCACGACGACGGTGTACGTCCCCGCCTCCCCCCACGCATGATCGGCGGTCGCGCCCTCGCCGAACGAGCCATCGTCCCACGACCACATCACCCGCGCGACCCCCACCGCGTCCGCTCCCAGGAACGAAGCGGAGAGCGACTCGTTGACCCGCAGGCGCACCGCGCCGCCATCCAGACCCGGTGTGAGCGCCACCACGGCCGGGGGGGGCGTCGTGTCCACCACCGTGACGGTCCACGTCGTGTTTGCGGGGTTGCCGTACGTGTCCGCGACGCTCGCGGTGAGCTGGTAGAGGCCTGGCCGGGCGAAGAGGTAGTGGATCAGCGCCCCCGACAGCGGGAACTCGCGGCCGGTGACCGCCCACGAGATCTGCCCGAGTCCCGAGGGGTCGGACGCGTTGGCGAAGAACGCCGCGGTGGAGCCGGCCTCGACCGTTGCGGGCCCCTCGATCCGGATCGAGGGCCCGCGCGTGTCCTCGACCTTCACCTGGAACATCGTGGTCGCCGGGTTGCGGTCGGCGTCCTGCGCGTAGAGGGTCACGACGAACTCGCCGATCCACTGGAACGCATACGTGACCGACGGGCCGCGCAGCACGACCGTCCCCGCGGGGAGCCGGATCGACCAGGTCGCGTCGGCCCCGAGGGGGAACTCGGGGTCGTTGTCCGACGCCAGCGAAAGGTCGAACGTCAAGGTCGCGCCCGCCTCCTCCTGCCGGACGCCGTAGAGCGACAGGTCGGGCGGCGTGACGTCCTTCACGCGGAACGTGACGTTCGCCCGCCCCGTGTTCCCCGCGGCGTCGCCCACGAAGTAGAACACGGTGTACGTCCCGGGCGTTGCCACCTGGAACCGGCCCGGCGCGCCGTCATAGCGCGCAACGAGGACTCCCTGCGCCCACAGCTCGAACCACTCCACGCGCCCGGCGGGCCAGTCGGGGTCGTTGTCCGTAACGAGGGAGCCGTAGGCCGAGAAGGGGAAGTCCTCCTCCGCGACGGGGGCGGTGAGCGGCGGGACGGTGGGGGGCGTCGTGTCGCGCACGGTGATCCACGCCTCGTCGAACCCCGCGTTCCCCGCGGCGTCCCGGACCTCGAGCGTTACGCGGTAGCGCCCGGGGATCGCGAAGGTCCAGTTGGCCTGGGGCGCGAGCAGCGTCGACACACCCTGCCGGTCAAACACCTGCCAACGGTACACGGCGCCTGCCGGGAAGTCGCGGTCGTTGTCCGTTGTCCCGAGGCCGTCGAGCAGGACCGGCACGTCCTCGTCCACGGTCCGGTCCCCGCCCGCGTCGGCCGCCGGCCCCGTGCGGTCGCGCACGGTCACGGTCAGCGTGTCCGTCGCGCGGTTTCCCCCCCAGTCGATCACCGTGAGCGTGACCGTGTACCGGCCCGGGTCCTCGAACACGTACCAGACGCTCACGCCAGCGAGCGTCACCAGCGCGCCGCCGTCGAAAAACGACCACAGGTGCACGCGCACCTGGATGTCGTCCGTCGATTGGTACCCGGAGAAGTACACGCGGACGTCCTCGTCGACCGTCTGGTCGGGGCCGGCGTTTGCCTCCGGGGGGACGGCGTCGGGCCGGAAGGCGATGGGGTAATTGTCCTGTGCCGTGCCGAAGGGGCCCGAGGAGACGACGAAGGGGGTCTCGCCGATCCCATCGCCGTCCGAATCGACGCCGGTGTACGAGTCCCACAGGTTGCCGACGGCCCCGTCGTCCCATGCGTGGGCCGTCGTGTTCGTGCTGGCCGGCGCCGTGTTGTCGTAGAACTCGTTGCGCGTGACCACGCAGCCCGCCCCGCCGAAGAGGCTGAGGCCCTGCCCGTTGCTCAGGAAGAGGTTGCTCGCGATGGTGAGGTTCGCGCAGCCCGTGCACGCGAGGCCGGTCCCCAGGGTCCCGGCAAACGACGACCCCTCGACGGCCCCGCCGACCACGCGCTGCCCGTGTACGCCCTGCAGGCGCGCCGAAACCTCCGAGCCGTTGATGGAGATCCCCGTGACATCGATGAGTTCGACCCCCACATCGGCCTGGACCACCTGCACACCCCGCATGGTGAGGCCGCCGACCGCCCGGAACGTGACCGCCGTCGGGCAGTTCCCGACGGAGACGTTCTCCAGCGTGAGGGCGGTGGGTGCCCCATAGAGCGGAGCGACCTTGGTGTTGATATCGACGGACTCGCGGGGCAGGAGGTACTTCGCGTTGGCGACGCCTAGATCACGGCAATCCTGCACGGTCGAGTCCCGGACGGTCAGGTTGGTGCCCTCGAAGAGCGCGACCGTCGAGTTCACCACCGCGTGGAGGCCGTCGACGACGAGGCCTTGCTCCGACCCCTCCGTGAGTACCGCGTGTGCGCACTGCGTCGCGGACGACGACACCAGGCGGTTGTCCGCGCCGTCGCGGAAACCAAAGCACGTGAGGTTGGTTAGCGCGTCGACCCGGTCGAGCACGACGCGCGCTGACCGGACGACCTCTGCCGCCTTCCACCAAGACGTGAGGCGTGTGCCTGTGACCGACACGTCGGCCGAATCGACGACGAGGAGGGACGGCAGGCCGTTCTCGAGCGATCCCCCCGTGAGGGTCACGTTGCGGGCCCCCGCGAGGACGACGATCGCAGCCCCCCCGCCGAGGTCGAAGGAGACACCCGAGGCGTCGACGAGGTAGAGGATGGGGCGCCCGTCGACGAGGTTGGAGAGGGCCACCGTGTGGCGGTAGTGCTGCGGCAGGTCAAGCCCCGTGGTGCTCACCTCGAACGGGAAACGCTCGCCCGTCCAACGGTTGCCGGTGACCACGGCGCCCGTGCTGTCGCGCAGCCACAGGCCGGTCTCGGTGCCCTCGCGGAACTCGTTGCCCGCGATGACTTGCGCCGACGTCGCGCGGCCGACGAGGAGGCCGTACTCCCACCGGGTGATGGTGTTGCCCGAGATGGTGTTGACGCCCGACGGGCTCGCGATCTCGATCCCCCACCGGCCGCCGGCCACCCCGGGCATCCCTCCGCCGAGCGCGAGGGCGGCAACCGCATTGTTTGCAATCGTGCAGTTGTCCGCCGACGTGAGCAGGACCGCGCGCGTCGCGCTCGTGCCGCCGGTCATCGTGTTGCCGGACAGGTTCAGGTGGTCGACGCGGTTCCCCGTCACGGCCACCTCGGCCCACCCCGTGATGGTGCCGTCCGTCACATTGACCCACGATGCGCTGCTGAGCTCCACGGCCGCCTTCGAGCACTCGCCGAGGCGCGGCGACCGCAGGCTGACGTCGGACGCGCCCACGATGCGGACGCAGTACTGGACGTCGTGGATGTGGAGGCCGGTGGCCGACAGGCGCGCCCGCCCGCCGCTCACGCTGACCCCGCGCAGCCCGTCCTCGACCTCGACGGTGGAGAGGAGCACGGGGCCGGCGTTCCCCTGGACGGCGATGGCGGTCACGCGGGTGCCCGTGAACACCGTGTTCGAGACGTCGGCCGACGCGCCCGCCCCGATGAGGAGGCCGTCGTTGCACCGGTCGAACGTCGCGTAGCGTATCGACGCCGCGCCGCCGCCAGCTAGCTCAAGGCACGGGGTGTTGCCGTTCGGGCCGAACACGACCCGCGAGGACCCGGAGCCCGTGACATTCAGCGAGCCCTCGACGACGATCGACGAGGAGGCGTTGTACTCGACGGTCACGCCGGCATCGACCGAGAGTGTGATTCCCGCCGGCACGCGCAGGACCCCGAGGAGCTGGTAGGGGGAACCGCCCGAGCTCCACGCCTCGTTGGCCGTGAGGTTCCCCGCCGGCACGAGCGTCCCGCCCGCCACCGGGGAGGAGACCGCCAGCAGCGCGGCCGCTGCGGCGAGGACGCAGAATCCGGTGGCGGCTGTCCACCTTGGCCAGAGCCGCCTCTTCCCCCCCATGGCGCGCCCCGGCTTCCGGGCGCCCGCCCATAAGCGTTTGGATTCGGGCCGCGGCCGCCGGCACCCTACCCCATGCCCTGCATGCGGGCGATGGCCTCTTCCAGCTCGTGGATCCGGCCCACGCGCGCAACCTCGAGCGCCTTGTAGTCCGCCGGCTTCAGCTTGCCGTGGATCACGTCCATCTGCGCCCGGTTCAGCTCTTGCCGGATCCGCATGATCTCCTCGACGCACCCCTCGTAGGTGCTTGGGGTCTCGGCCACTCCTCGTCCCTCCGCGTGACAACCCCGCGAGGGGGGCGCCCCGCCTTAAGGCTTCCCCGGGCGATTGGGGGTATGGACTGTAAGGAGACAACGCTCAGGTCGCGGGGGCCCCGAGGTTGGGCCGTATGCAAGCCACCTACCCGCGGTCTCGCGTCGCCCCACGTCCCCCTCGCGACCTGGACCGGAGTCCTGCCGGGCCGCCGGCGGGACCGGCGTGGGTGAGAGCCCCCCCGCCCGCCTACCACCAGGGGGCGGCCGTGTCGCTTGACTCTGACCAGGCGGAGCAGGCGCACGCGGCCCCGGCAGCCCGCCCGGGCCCCACGCGGCCGCTGCGCTGCCCGAAATGCTCCGCAACATTCGAGTGGGCGGTTCGCCGGCCCACGGCTGTGTTGTGCCCCGCGTGCGGGGCGTCCGGCCGCATCGCCTGATCAGAGCGCGAAAGGCACCCCGGCAGCGCGCAGCGCCTCGCCGGTCGGGACGCCGTCCTCGTCCCACCCGCGCAGATCGTAGTACTTGTCCAAGCACGCCTTTCGGTCGGCCTCGCTCATGAACGCGACCGCCCCTTTCGCGCGGCCCGAGGGGAGGGGGTCGTTCACCAGCCGCCAGGAGAGCGTGTCGTCCTTCCGCCGCACGCCTTCGCGCACGTTGAACGCGCGCGTGAGCGTCCAGATGCCGTGCGCGCGCTCCATCAGGTCCTCGCGCGTGGCCTCCTCCCCGGTGATCGAGTTGTAGAGCGACACCATCCGGTCGTCCCCCGTGTAGTCGGTGGCAAACGCGCAGAGGATGAGGGAGTCGCGCACCGCGAGCCAGTCCTGGCTCTCGACGAGCGTCGGGATGACCGGCACCGCCGACTCGAGCGCGGTGGCCTTGTTCACGTACTCGTCGCGCATGTGGGACGCGCCGATGTCGCCCGTCGCGTAGGCCATCGCGGAGCCGAGCTTGCCGCGGGGGTCCCACGCCGGGAGCTCGAGCCCCTTCCCGTGCACGGCCCACTTCCAGGCGTCTCCGCCGAGGATCTCGGCCGCCCGCCGCACGCCCTCTGCGAGCGTGTCGCCGACCCCCTCGCGCCGCGCGATCTTGGGGATGAGCGTCCGGGGGACCGCCGGGTCGGCCCAGTCGAGGCGCTCCTCGATGAGCCCGCGCTTCGAGCACTCCACCGCGAACCCGATGACAGCGCCGGTCGAGATCGTGTCCAGGCCGAGCGCGTTGCAGAGCTCGTTGGACTCCATGATCGACATGCGGTCGGCGATACCTAGGTTCGACCCGAGGAGCGCGATCGTCTCGTACTCCGGCCGCTCGGACATCGGGTCGCCCCGCTTGCCCTTCTTCGTGCGGCCCTCGCAGGCGATCGTGCACGGCGCGCAGCACGCGGCAATCGTCATGCCGAACTGCTCGTGGAACTTCTCCCCCACGATCTCGCCGGCCTGCTCGAAGTCCCCCGCGCTGTAGTTTCGCGTCGGCAGCCGGTCGACCTTGGCGGCGAAGGTGGGCGCGCGTGAGGTGCCGTACTGGAGGAACGTGTCGCCCTTCTTCCGTTCCTTGTTGATGTCGGCGATGGCGGCCATGGCGTCCGACTTGAGCGCGTCAGGCACGGCGGGCGCGAGCTCCGCGCCGCCGCGCACGACAACCGCCTTCAGCCGCTTCGACCCGAACACGGCGCCCGAGCCGCCGCGTCCCGCGGCGCGCCGGAAGCGCGTGATCGGGGAGGCGATCCGCACGAGGTTCTCGCCCGCCGGGCCGATCGAAAGGACCTCGGCCTGCTTCGAGGTCTCCTCCTGGAGCCGGCGCTCCGTGTCGTGGGTCGTCTTGCCCCAGAGCTCCGTGGCGTCCTTGACCTCCGCGCCCTCGGGTCCGATCTCGACCCACACCGGCCGCTCGGCGGCCCCCTCGATGATCACCAGGTCGAGGCCCGACCGCTTGACGGCGTGGCCGATGTCGCCGCCGATGTAGGAGTCGAGGAAGATGCCGGTGAGCGGGGACTTCGTGACCACGGCCATCCGGCCTGCGCTTGATATCGGGGTCCCCTGGTAGGGGCCCGTCGATAGGATGACCTTGTTCTCCGCGCCCAGCGGGTCGGTGCCCGCCTCGAGCTCCTTGGCAAGGTAGTACGCGCCGAGGCCCTTGGCGCCGATCCACCGGCGCCCGACCTCTTCGGGGATCGGCTCGGGCTTGGCTGTGCGCGAGTTGAGGTCGACGCGCAGGAGGCGGTTGGCTCGGCCCTTCGAAACGGTGGCAGCCATGGCGACCCGGCTTGCGCCCCATCCGCGCCCATCTGAATTAAGTTAGAGGTGCAACGCCCGACAAGCCGCGCTCACGGGAGCTTCACGGTGACGTTCTTGAGCCGCGTGTACCCGTACACGGCGTCCTGCCCCTGCTCGTGGCCGACCCCGGACATCTTGTAGCCGCCAAACGGCGTCTGCGGGAACGTGACCGGGTACTCGTTCACCGCGACCATCCCCGCCTCGAGTCCTGCCGCCACCCGGTGCGCCCGACCGAGGTCGCGCGTCCAGATGCCCGAGTAGAGCCCAAACTCCGTGTCGTTGGCGATCTCGAGCGCATCCCTTTCGTCCTTGAAGGTGAAGGTCGCCAGGACGGGCCCAAAGATCTCCTCTCGCGCGATGGCCGACCCGCGCGGCACGTCGACAAAGACCGTCGGCTGAAGGTAGTTGCCCTTCGCAAGCGCCGCGTCGGCGGGGACCTCCCCACCCGTGAGCAGCTTGGCCTCCCGCTTGCCGGCCTCGATGTACTTGAGGACGCTCGCGCGCTGGTCGGGCGAGACCATCGGCCCCATGCGGGTGGCCTTGTCCATGCCGGGTCCGAGCGCCAGCTTCTGGGCGGCCTCCTTGAGCTTCCCCACGAAGTCGCGCGCGATGGACTCCTGCACGAGCAGGCGCGACCCCGCCCAGCACATCTGCCCAGCGTTCAGGAAGATCCCGTACATGACACCCTTCACCGCTTCCTCGAGGTCGGCGTCCTCGAACACGATGTTCGGCGACTTCCCCCCAAGCTCGAGGGTCGCGGGGATCACCTTGCGGGCGGCCGCGGCAGCCACCTCGAGGCCCGTCGTGACGGAGCCGGTGAAGGCGACGGCCTGCACCTTGGGGTGGCTCACGAGCGCGTGGCCGACGGTCGCCCCCGACCCGGTGAGGACGTTGAACGTGCCCGGTGGCAGCGAGGCCTCGCCGGCGGCCCTGGCCATCTCGATGGCCGAGAGGGGCGTGAGCGACGCGGGCTTGAGCACGGCCGTGTTGCCGGCCGCAAGCGCCGGCGCGAGGCTGCGCATGGCAAGCTGGAAGGGGTAGTTCCACGGCGCGATGTGGGCGGTCACGCCGAAGGGCTCGCGCAGCGTGTAGTTCAGCCGGCTGCCCGGGACGGGGATCGTGCGGCCCTCGATCTTGTCGGCCATCCCGGCATAGTACTCGAGCGTCTGGTTCGCGAACGCGATGTCGGCGCGCGCCTCCCGCAGCGTCTTGCCCTGGTTGCGCGTCTCGACCTCTGCAATGCGGTCGCGGGTGGCCCACAGCGCCTCCGCCCACTTCCAGAGGAGCTTGCCCCGGTCGTACCCGGACAATTGGCCCCATGGTCCATCGAACGCGGCCTGCGCCGCGTCGACCGCGCGGCCGACGTCATCCAAGGTCGCAGCCGGGACGGCTGCGATCACCTCGTTCGTCGAGGGGTCGCGCACCTGCGTTGTCTTCCCGTCGGACGCGTCCGTCCACTCGTTTCCGATCATCATCTTCTGCGCGGGCTCGAGCGTGGCGGCCATGGGTACCGGCCGTGTCGATGGCCGCGGCGGCTAATGTCCCTTTTGGGGGCGGCGGTGGCCCCGAATTGACATCGCCGACCGTCGCGGTGACCAGGACATACCAGAACCTTCTTATTTCGTGGCCTGGCCATTGGCGTTCGGCCGGTGGCAGGTTGGCCCCCAAACCCCTCGTCGGGACCGTGGCGGCGGTCGTGCTTGCGCCCCTGCTCCTTGCGGCCTTCGCGGCGCCGGCGGCCGGTGCGCTGTCCATCGACGCGCCGGGGTGGTCTGTCGTGTGGCCCGGGCAGGCCAACTCCAGCGCCGCGGACCTTTTCGTCCCGGGCGACGTGACTGGCGACGGCGTCGACGACGTCGTGCTTTTCTATCCCCCGAAGTACGACGTTGAGCCATGGCCCGCCTTCGAGTTCCGGAATTCCTTCGACCTCTTCGGCGGGTCGGACAGCGGCCTTGCGGCCTCCCCCACCTCCCACAGCAATGGGTCCGACATAGGGTTCTACCGTGACCCCCTCTCCATGCGCACGCCCCAGGGGTGGGACTTCAACGGGGACGGCCACGCGGATGTGGCGCTTGGCCACTGGTCCTTCTCCGCGGTCCCCGAAGACCAGTCCAGCCAACTGGACATCTGGTTCGGGTCCGCCCGGGGCTTCGCCCCCGTCGGCGACTGCGCGAAGCGGGTCGGCGGGACGCTCGGCGACGGGTACAGCAGCGCGAGCTGGAGGCCTGTCGGCGACCTCAATGGCGACGGCGTCGACGACCTCGTCGCCGTCCGGCCGCCCGGCTGGAACCAGGATGGGACCGTGTCGTCCACGCACGCGCTCTACGTCGCGCATGGCTCCCCCACGTGCGCCAACGAGACGCTGAGGACGACACTGACCCTCGAGTCCGAGGAGAACGGGACTCTAGCGGCGCTCGGCTCGGCCGACTTCAACGGAGACGGGTTCGAGGACCTCGTCACAGACGAGACCACCTACTCCCCCTCGGGCGCGACAGGCCACCGCATCCGCGTGTACCCCGGGACATCGGGGAACCTCTCCCGGCCCGGGCCGAGCATCGTACTCGTGGGAACGGGGCAGCTCCATTTCTTCGTGGGGCCCGACCTCAACGCCGATGGCTTCGGCGACCTCGTGGTGGGCGCGGGTGGCTCGGCGCTGGTCGGCGGCGAGCACTTCGACCTTGCGACCTACCGGGGGTCGGGCGCGGGCCTCTTCGGCTCCTCGCCGCAAGGGGTCCAGCTGTACGGTGAGGGGTACGCGTCCGCCGCCGCCTCCCTCGGCGACTTCAACGGGGACGGCTCCCCGGACCTCGCGCTCGAGCGGTCGAACATCACGGGAGACGTCGACCGCATCCGCGTTGACGTCTACCTCGGGCGTGCGGGCTCCTTCGCCGGGCCGCCCGACTGGCGGTCGACGGCGCAGGTGAGCGGGGTCGGCGGCGATTCATTCTTCGGCACATCGTCGGCCATCGACGCCTCCGGGGACGTCGACGGCGATGGGCTCGCGGACGTCGTCGTGCTCGCGGGGGCGAACCCGTTCGGCGGCTCCATCTTCGATGGCCAGAACACATCGGGCACGGGGCAGAGCGCGATCCTCATCTTCTACGGCCGCCAGATCGTGCAGTTCCTCTCCGGTGTGGGGCCCGTCGGCTTCGACCAAGGCGTGGCGCACCCGACCTACGAGTACGGGTTCGACGTCACGGCCAAGGCCGCGTCCTCCTCCGCGTTCGACCGCGTCTCGGTCGCCACGCCCGCCGGGAACTTCACCTACCTCCCCGCCTCCGCGTCCTTCGCCTTCGAGCCCAACACGACGCTCGGGACCCAGGACTTCGCCAGGATGCACGCGAGCTCCCTCGCCTCCTTCGACAACCGCACGACCACGTGGGACATCCGGTTCCGATTCGAGTTCACCTGGGACTTCCCCCTGGAGGACCCCGTGCCCTACCGGCTCGTCGCCACGGGCCCCAGCGTCCCACCGACCGCCCCTCCGGCGCCGGCGGGCGCCTTCCGGGTCGAGAAGGACATCGAGTTCGGGGGCGCCCTGCAGGTGTCGAACGCATCGTCGGGGGCCGCGTTGACGAGCGGCCAATGGGTCGCCGGCGGCGCAGCCCTGCGGGCCACGGGGCTCACCGCGCACTTCGAGGGGGCGCCGTCCGCCGCCGTCCCGCCCAGCGCGTTCTCGTGGCTCGGCGGCGACGACGGTGGGGGCTCGTGGGTGCAGGGCCCTGGCGCCGCCAGCCTGGACCTGGTGTTCACGGCCGATGCAGCCTCCGACCCCACAGAACACATCGCAGTCACGCTCGCCGGATTGCCCAACCCGGACATCGCGGCGCCTACCGTGTCCTTCCCCTACCGCGTCGATGCCGACGCCCCCTCCTTTGGGGCCGCCCTCCCGTCCAACGACTCATGGGTCGCGTCGCACGAGGTGACCGTCGCGGTCCAGGTCCTCGACCCTCTCTCGGGCGCCGACCGCGCCCGAGCCGAGTTCCAGGTGTCGACCGCGGGCCCCGAGGCCTTCGGCTCGTGGCTCCCTGCCTCCTTCGAAGGGAGTGACCTCGCAAACTCGACGGCTGCCGGCAACTCGACCTTCCTCGACGGCGACCTGAACTTCTTCCGCTTCCGTGTGTGGGACGCCGTCGGCAACGGGCCCGCCTTGAGCGGCGCCTTCCAGGTGCGTGTCGACACGCTCCACGTCGTCTTTGCCGACCCCTCCCCCGCTCCCGACCGGTGGCAGACGAGCCCTTCGGTTCCCGCGGCGGTCACCGTGCGCGACCTCGGCGCGTCGGGCGTGAGCACCTCCTCCGTGGCCTATCGCGCCTCCACGGGCGGCCTCTTCGGTTACGGCTCGTGGGTCCCCGTCCCGGGCCTGCCCGCCGGTGCCGAACTGCGAGCCCAGGTCTCCGTCGGCACGGCCGAGGGCGACCAGAACTTCGTCCAATGGCGCGCGGAGGACGTGGTCGGCACCGGCCTCACGGTGAGCGCCAACTACCGCGTCCGCGCCGACCGGACGGCGCCCGTCTTTGGCGAGGCGACCCCGGCTCCAGCCGACCGGCGGACCTCCCCGGCCATCGAGGTGAACGTGACAGTCAGCGAAGGAGGACCCGACGACCGCGCCCGCTCGGGGCTCAACCTCTCGTCCGTGGAGTACTCCTTTTGGCCCCCCGGCGGCAACGAGAGCGAATGGACGCGGGAAGGCCTGGCGATGTTCATCGCCCCGGACGGCAACTGGACGGCCAGCGTCGACCTGGAGCTGGCTCCCGGCCCGGAAAACCGGTTGCGCATTCGGGCGTTCGACATGGCCGGCAACGGTCCGGCCCTCACGCCTTCCGTCACCTACCACCTGAACCGCGCGCCCACGGTCGCGCTCACGACTAACGCGACCAACCACACCGTTTTCCTGGGGAGCAACATCACGCTCGCGGCCAACGTGGCCGACGCCGACGGCGACGAGGTCGCGTTCACGTGGTACGAGGGCGCGTTGCAGGTCGGCGCCAACAACAGCGCAACGCTCGACCTGGGCCTGCCCCTTGGCAGCTGGACGTTCCGTGTCGCCGCGCGCGACGGTTTCGGCGGGGCGACCTACGTGGACATCACCGTCAACGTCGTGCGGGAGCCTCCCCCGCCGCCCCCCCCGCCGCCGCCGTCCCTCCCGAGGCCCGCGGGGGGCGACACGCTCCCCTTGCTGCTAGTGGTGCTCGTGGGCGGCGCCGCGACCGTGTTCCTCGTCCGCCGCGCTCGGCGCCCGCGCCGCGGCGCGCCCGGCGCGCCCCCCTAGGACCGCACGACCGAGACGCTGAGCCCGTCCGACACGGGCAGGATCGTCGACTTCAGCCGCTGGTTGGAGAAGATCCGCTTCTGGAAGTACTTGATCGCCTCCGTGTCGTCGTCCACGTCCCCCTCGAACACCTTCCCCTGCCAGAACATGTTGTCCGCGCAGATCAGGCTCCCCTTGTGCGTCAGGCGCAACGCCTCCTCGAGGTAGTCCGAGTACTCCTGCTTGTCCGCGTCGATGAACACGAGGTCGAACGCCTTCTCGGGGAGCGTGGGCATCACGTCCAGCGCCTTCCCCTCGAGCACCCTCACCTTCTCCGCCACGTTGGCCTTCTTGAAATTGTCCCGCGCCACGCGCGCGTTCCCCTTGTCGGCCTCGATCGTCTCGAGGACGCCGTCCTGCGGCAGGGCGCGCGCGATCCAGATCCCGCTGTACCCCGTGCACGTGCCCACCTCGAGCGCGCGCCGTGCGCCCGTCGCCTGGACGAGTAGCGCGAGCGCGCGCCCCTCCTCCGGGTTGATGTTCGGGAGGTTGAACTGCCTGCAGTACTTCCGGATCTCGACGAGCAGCGCGTCCTCGTCGCGCGCAAGCCGGTTCACGTAGTCGTTCGCGCGGACGATGTCGATCCCGTGGCCCTCGCCGTAGGTGTCCCGGGGCTCCGACTCGGGCAACGCACGGCCCCCCTGCCTCAGAAGAACTCCTCGATGGCGGCGGTCAGGTCAATGTCGGCGATGTCGTGCTTCACGAGCGGCCCGTCCGCGAGCGCCGGGTGCGTCCCCTCGTAGGTGGGCCGCGACTCCTCGTAGAACACGCCGATCGGGAGCCGCTCGTGCTCGACCGCGCGCGTGAGAGCGGCCGCCTTATCCTTCGGGTCGTGGCCCTGGTCCTCGAGGCGGTACGTCGTGCTCCGGAAGAAGTCGTACGTGTTGACCTTGTTGAACGTCACACACGGCTGGAACACGTCCACCAGCGCGAACCCCGTGTGCTTGAGCGCCCGGACGAGCACCATGTTCATGTGCTTCACGTCCCCCGCGAAAGCGCGCGCGACGAAGGTCGCGCCCCCGATGATCCCGAGCGCGATCGGGTTCACCGGCACTTCGGTATTGCCAAGCGGCGTGGACTTCGACCGGTACCCGAGGTCTGAGGTGGGCGAAGTTTGGCCGGTCGTGAGCCCGTACGTCTGGTTGTTGTGCACGATCACTGCCATCCGCATGTTGCGGCGCATCGCGTGCACGAGGTGGCCCATCCCAATCCCGTAGCCGTCCCCGTCGCCGCTGATCACGATGATGTCGAGCTCGTGGTTGGCCATCCGCACACCCTGCGCGACCGGGAGCGACCGACCGTGGAGCGTGTGGAAGCCGTAGCACTTGATCCAGTGCGGCAGCTTCGACGAGCAGCCGATCCCTGAGACGACCAGCGTGTTGTGCGGCTGCAGCCCCGCCTCGGCCACCGACGACTTGAGGCCGTTGAGGATCGCGAAGTCCCCGCAGCCTGGGCACCAGTCGGGCTTGAGCTCCGTCTTGAGCTCCTTGGCCGTCACCGACACCTCAGAGCACCTCCTCGACCCGCGCGAAGATCCACTCCGGGGAGAAGGGCCTTCCGTCCCACCGCCGGAACGAGTGGGCGGGCCGGAGCCCCGTATGCTGGGCGACGAGGGCCTCGAACTGGCCCGTGTAGTTGGCCTCCAGAACCGCCACCTTCTTGCACGACCTCAGCTTCTCTCCGGCGTCCTTCGCCGGGAAGGGGTGCATGTACACGAAGTGGAGCATGTTCACCTTCAGCTGGTTCCGCTCGAAGTCCTTGAAGGTCTCGAGCACCGTCCCCTTCGTCGACCCGAAGCAGGCGATCGTGAGGTCAGCGTCCGGGGGCCCGTAGAACTTCGGCCCCGGGACCTCCTTGGCCACCTCCTCGAGCTTATGCATGCGCTTGGCCATCATCTTGTGGCGGTTGTCCGCGGCCTCCACGATCTCCCCCGTCTCGTCGTGCTCGTCCGTGGCCGCCACGAACATCCCGCCTTTCATCCCAGGGAGCGTGCGCTCCGAGACCCCGTCCTCCCGGAAACGGAATCGCTTGAACCAGTCGCCCTTGTCCTGCCTGAAGAGCTCTTCTGCCGTGGCCTCGTCGATGAGCTTCCCGCGGTCGACGCGCAACCCCTTCCAGTCGAACGGCTCGAAGGTCCGCGCCCCCTCGGCGATGTACTTGTCCGAGAGCACGATGACCGGCATCTGGTAGCGCTCCGCGAAGTTGAACGCCTTGAAGGCCTCGTAGAAAAGCTCCTCCTGGTCGCCCGGCGCGATGACGAGCCGCGGGAACTCCCCCTGCGACGCGTGGATCACGAACTGCAGGTCTCCCTGGTCCGTCCAGGTGGGCATCCCCGTCGAGGGCCCCGGGCGCATGACCTCCATGAGCACGAGGGGGACCTCCGCCATGCCCGCCATCCCGAGGGCCTCGACCATCAGCGAGAACCCGCCGCCGGAGGTCGCGGCCATCGCGCGGGCGCCCGCGAAATTCGCCCCGATGGCGAAGTTGATCCCCGCGATCTCGTCCTCCACCTGCTTGGCGACCACCTTGTAGTCGCCCTCGTGGGCGGCCATGAAGTGGAGGATCGACGAGGCCGGCGTCATCGGGTACTGTGCATGGAACTTGACCCCGGCGCGCAGCGCGCCGAGCGCCGCGGCCTCGTTGCCCGCGATGAGGATCCGCCGGGGCGCGTCCGGGACGGGCCGCACGTGCGCCGGCCGCAGGCTGGCGTGGTGCTCGTTGATGAACTCGTAGCCCGCGCGCGCCGCTTGCACGTTCTGCTCGCCGACCTCCTTCTTTTTCGCGAACTGGTCACGGAGCGACGACTCGAGGTACGAGAAGGGGAAGTCGCACATGGAGAGCGCGGCCCCGAGCGACACCGTGTTCATCATGATCTTGCCGCCGGCCTTTTCCGCCAGGTCCTCCAGCGGGACGGCCGCCGTGTGGACGTCCGTGCGGCCGACGAGCCCGTCCTTCAGCTTCACCTTCTTGTCGTCGAAGATGATCGCCCCGCCGGGGGTGAGCTCCGTCCAGTGGAGAGCGATCGTCTCCTCGTTCAGCGCAAGCAGCACCTGGATCTTGTCCCAGTGGCTGTGCACGGGCTCGGGCGCCGCGCAGATCTGGTAGCTGTTGTGGCCGCCGCGGATGAGGGACGGGAACTCGGAGTACGTGTGGACGTGGAGGCCTCCGCGCGAGAACGCCTTGCCAAGCGACGCGCCGGCGGTCATGATGCCGTAGCCGGCCTCGCCGCCGATCTTGATGGAAACACGGTTCTCGGTCATCGCCGGGTTCACCACGGATGTGTTCGGTGCTGCTAGGTGAGCTGGACTTATATAAGGTGGCTGAAAACGAAAGGCCGCGAATCGCGCGAGCCAGACAGGTCTAGCGGCGACCTTCGGTGGGCGCCTCTTCGGCGGCCCCGTGCGCCCCTGCCGGAGGCGCTTCCTGCCGGATGGCGACCTCCCGCGCGTACTGCCTCCGCTGCTCCCGCAGCCGGCCGGAGTGCCACACGGCAACGGCCGCGGCCACCGCGCCCGCCACGAGGAGCGCAACGAGCAGCACGGGTGTGGCGGGAGCCGCGGTTGCGGGCCCCATGGTGTAGGTCCACGTCTGCGTGTCGTTGAACCGGTTGCCCGCGCGGTCCGTAAGGCCGGGGCCCACGGTCACGGTGACCTCCCCCTGGGACGGCGCCGCGGCCGCGGAGAGGAGGAGCCGCGTGCCGTCCGCCGTCCACACCCGGTCCACGGCGAAGGACGAGTCGACCACGATGGCGGCTGCGGCGCTCGCGGCATCGACGGGCTCGCTGAACGCTATTTCCGCCGCCTGGTCGACCCGGATGACCGCCCCGTCGGCCGGGGCGCTCGCCACGCGGGGCGCCTCCCGGTCGAATGTGACCGCCGCGGTGGCGATGAGCTCGTGCCCGGCCGTGTCCACGGCACGCGCTTGAAGGAGGTTGGCGCCGGCCGCCAGGGTTGCGTTGTACCGGAATTGCCCGGAGGCGTTGCCGATCAGCTCCCAGGCCGAGGACGCCCCGAGCCTCGCGTAGACCGCGCCGAGGGGCGCGTGGTACCAGAACCCGACGAACGTCACCCTGGGGGTGGAGGCGTTGGTGGGGTCGAGGAAGAGTACCCGGTACTGCGCGGCCGGGGATGCCAGCGAATAATTCGTCTCGCCGGGCGGCGGCCGGAAGTCGCCGCCGAGCCCGATGTCCACCCACGCGCTCCAGTTGCGCGCGGGCGTCCGGTCGCCGAACCGCACCTCCACGCCGACGAGCGGCAGGACATCACCCGAGCCGCCCGACATCACGACGTCCAGCGGCGGGGTCCACAGGTAACTGCCGTTGTCCGGGTGCTCGAACACCCGGGATTCGTAGAGGGACTCGTCCCCCGGCGCCGTGGCGTTGGGGAAGACCCCCGTGGCGTCGCGCGACGCGTTCACGAGCAGCCCGTCGGCAAAGTCGTCCTGCGCGAACGTGAGCGAAGAGCCCCCCGCCCGGATGACCGCCTGCAGCCCCGCCGTTGGCTGCGCGCTGCCGTCCTGCGGCGCGTCGATCACCACGAAGAGCGGCCGCTCGAGGATGTCCCCCTCAGGCGCCGCCTGGGACGGTGTGGGTCCGACAAGGGCCGCGCTGAGGAGAAACGCCGCAGCGGCCAGGCGCTCCGCGCGCATGCGCGGCCATCCGGCCCGCGGCTTGTAAGCGTTTGCGCTTCAGCTATGCTCGTGGGGCAGCGCGCACGCGCGGGCGAACGCCGCGGCCTCGTACGCCGCCGCCGGCAGCCGCCGCAGACCTGGCGTCCGGAACAGGGCGGCGGCGAACGGGCGCACGGCGGGCAGCAGTTGCGCCAGCTCGGGGAGGGCGTCGGCGCCCGAGCGCACTGTACGGCCGTCGCGCCCGACGAGGTGGAACGAAGCCCAGTACGCGTCGCCCATCCGGCCCTCCAGCCGGCGGCGCGCGGCCGCGTCTTGGAGCGGTGTGAACTCGATCCGGCGCTCCGTGTCGAGCATCCGGACGGCGGATGCGAACGCCCCGCACGAGGCGCACCTGCCGTCGAAGAGCAGCTCGACGCGGCCGCGCTCATCCGCCATGGCCCTGCTCCTCAAGCCAGCGCTCCGCGTCGATCGCGGCCTGGCAGCCGCTGCCCGCCGCCGTGACCGCCTGGCGGTAGCGGCGGTCGAACACGTCGCCCGCCACGAACACGCCCTCCACGCTGCTGAGCGTGTTGCCGTGTATCTTGATGTACCCGTGCTCGTCCATCTCGAGCGCCCCCCTGAGGAAGTCCGTGTTCGGCTTGTGGCCGATCGCGAGGAAGAGGCCCTGCGCCTCCATCGTCTCCTCCTTCCCGTTGGTCGTGTCCTTGAGCCGCAGGCCCTCCACGGTCTCCTTCCCTAGGACCTCCGTCACCACCCGGTTCCACCGGAAGGAGATCTTCGGGTTCCGGCGCGCCCGTTCCTGCATGATCTTCGAGGCGCGCAGCTTGTCGCGCCGGTGGATGATCACGACCTCCGACGCGAACTTCGTGAGGAAATTCGACTCCTCCATCGCCGTGTCCCCGCCCCCGACGACCGCGACCGCCTTGTCCTTGAAGAAGAAGCCGTCGCACGTCGCGCACGCCGACACGCCGTGTCCGCGCAGCCGTGTCTCCGAGGGCAGGCCGAGCCACATGGCCGACGCCCCCGTCGCGACGATCACCGCGTCCGCCTCGACCGCCTTGTCGTCCACCCACAGGGTGAACGGCCGCTTGGTGAAGTCGACGCGCTCCACATCGCCCGAGACCATCTGCGCGCCGAAGCGGACCGCCTGCTCCCGGAAGAGGGCCATCATGTCGGGGCCGAGCAGCCCCTTCGGGAACCCGGGGTAGTTCTCGACGTCCGTGGTGAGCATGAGCTGGCCCCCTGCGGCCAGCCCCTCGATAACGATCGGCTCGAGGTTGGCGCGCCCCGCGTAGAGGGCGGCGGTGAGCCCCGCGGGGCCGGAACCGATGATGGCCACCTTGTTTGCCACGGCGAGGGGGAAACCCGCCGGGGGCGATTTAAGGTGTCGGGCGGACGGTCAAAAGCGCCCCTGGCTGACCGCGCGAGCGGGGGCCCGGCGGCCGGGGGGTCGAGGGGAGAGCCGGGCTCAGACGGCCTTGGGCCCCGCCCGCGCCTTCAGGAGTCCAATGGCCTCCTTCGCGAAGGGGTTTCGCGTCTCGCGCGCGGCCCGCTCCAGTGGGAACCATGCGGCCTCGTCGAGCTCGGTGCGGTCGAGCCGAAGGTCCTTCCGGTCCAGCGCGCACAGGTAGAGGAACGCAACCATGTGGTACGGCGCCCCCTCGAACCGTCGCGTGAGGACCGTGATGAGCTCGCTCTTCAGTACCTTCGCCCCGAGCTCCTCCGCCACCTCCCGCCTCACGCACGCCTCCGGGCCCTCGTCCCACTCGACGAAGCCGCCCGGCAGGTTCCACCACCCGCGCGACAGCCCTCGGTTCGCCTTGACCATCAGCACGCGGTCGCCGTCGAGGACGACCGCGTTCACGACCAGCCGGTGCATGGTCGCCATCACGGCCGCGCGCGCGACCGGGGAGGCCTGGTCGAGGGACGGGATGAGGTCCTTGTCCACCCACTCCTCCGGGTGGCGGTCGAGATGCGGCCGGGCGAAGGAGATGTCCGCGCCAAGCGCCTTGAACCCGGGTCGGATCTTCACCTGGAACGGGAGCTCGCTGCCCTCGGCCGGCAGGTCCAGCCGGCCGTCCCGCTCCTCGAGGTAGACCTTCCCGTCCGTCTCGATGAGGAGGTATCGCTTCGCCAAAGGGTGGCTCCCGGACCCGCGGACGACGGTTGGGTCGTCAGGCGCTCCGGCCGCGATAAACGTTTGTCGCTCGCGCGCAGGGCAAGCGCTTATGGGCGGGCCCCCGGTTGCCGGGCGCGTGGGGAAGAGGGCAGCGCGCCGGGCCCGCACGGTGCTCGAGGGCGCGCGGGTCGTGACCGCGTCGGGCGAGCGGCGCGCGGACGTGAGCCTCCGGGACGGCCTCGTGGAGCGCGTTGGCCGCGCGGGCTCGGAGCGCGGCGACCGGGTCGTAGGGCTCGACGGGCTCTTCCTCGCGCCTGGACTCATCGACTGCCATACCCACTTCGTCCTCGACGGGGACGCCGACCCGCTGGCCATCACGCGGCGAAGCGACGCGGCGCTCGCCATCCGCGGCGTCGGCCTTGCGGCCGCCACGCTGGCGGGGGGCGTCACCGCCGTCAGGGACAACGGCTCGCGCAACTTCGTCAACCTCGAGCTGCGCGACGCGATCAACCGGGGGTGGATCCCGGGGCCCCGCACTTTTGCCGCCGGCGAGTGGCTGACGATGACGGGTGGCCACGGGCACTTCATGGGCCACGAGATCGACGGCGTGGACGAGGCGCGGAAGGCCGCGCGCCTCCAGATGAAGCGCGGCGCCGACTGCATCAAGGTGATGGCGACGGGGGGCGTCATGACGCCAGGAGTCAACCACCGCGCGACGCAGCTCGTTGTGGAGGAGCTTGCGGTCATCGTCGAGGAGGCCGCGCGTGCGGGGCGGACGGTGAGCGCGCACGCGCACGGCGCGGAGGGGATCAAGAATGCGGTTGAGGCCGGGTGCGCGTCGGTGGAGCACGGGACGTTCATGGACGAGGAGGCGGCGCGGATGATGGCCAAGGCGGGCGTTTTTTGGGTCCCCACGATGAAGGCGCTCGACGACATGCGGACGAAGGGGGAGGAGCACGGCCTGCCGGACTACGTGGTGCGCAAGGCTCGGGAGGCGGAGGAGGCGATCGGCGACGCGTGGCGCTTCGCCCGCAAGCACGGCGTCAGGGTCGCCATGGGCACGGACGCGGGGACGCCGTTCAACCACCACGGCGAGAACGCGCGGGAGGTCGAACTCTACGTCGCCTGCGGGCTCACGCCCCGCGAGGCGCTGGCAAGCGCGACGGAGGCAGCGGCATCGCTGCTCGGGAAAGCGGGAGAGCTCGGGGCGATCGCCCCCGGCGCCCACGCGGACCTCCTCGTGCTTCGCCGCAGCCCCCTCAAGGAGCCCAAGGCCCTTGCCCGCGCACGCGTCGCCGTGTTGAAAGGCGGCGGGGTCGTGGCAGGCCGGCTGCCCGGTCGCGCGGGGTGACGTGCCCCACATCACGGGGAGGCGGGCCGCGCCACGCCCGGGCCCGCTGCCATCGCCGCCAGCCCAATCCCGTGCTTCTCCGCCAGGAAGCAGAACGCCTGCACCTTCCGGCGGTGGAAGTCGCCGCCCCTCTCCTTCCACATGAGGGTCTGCTCCTGCGTGGTCGTGAGCGCCTCCCGCAGTTGCCGGACCTCGCCGTCCGTCAGGTACCCGCGCAGCCGCCCGCCTTGCATCCACGCGATCAGGCCCGAGGTGAGTTTCGAGTAGGGGGCAAACGCCTGGGGGTGGATGCGCCGCGCGGCCTCCACGAACCGCTCGAGTGTCTCCCCTTCGTCGGTTCGCTCGAGGAGACGCGGGTTCCAGCCCGGCGTGCGCCGCGTGGCGACGCACAGGGTCGCGGCCACGGCCCCCAGGGCCCGCGCCCACGCGGGCGGGTCCGCAACGCAGTCGCGCCCCGTGTGCGCGTCTTTGCCCACCTCGTGCGCGCCGATGAGCTCCTCGGGCGGCGAGCCGAGCGGTAGCGGCCGGACCGCCTCCGTGGCCTCCTTGACCTGCGCGTCGAGCCGCCCTAGGTCCACCCATGCGGCGTCGGCCTTCCCGACGTGGGCCACGAGCCGCTCGAGCGGCCGCGCGTCGTGGTCCACGACGAGGATCGAGAGCGCCGGCAGGACCGCCTGCTCGAACCGCTGGGCCATGAAGGGGTGGAACTCGAACGCGGCAGCGCCGGGCACGGGGGCCGCAGGCGCGGGGGGCCCTATCCAGTTTGCCAACGGCCCCGGCCGCCTCAGCGGGCGAGCCCCACGTACGTGAGGCCCCGGCGCTCCACCTCGGCCCGCGGCATCGAGCCGCGCGCGTCGACGACGACCGCGCCCGGCCCCACGATGCCGAGCAGGTGGGGCATCCGGCTGAGGTAGACGTCGTGGGGCGTGGCCAGCACGAGGACGCCCACGCCGCGCACCAGCCCGTCGAGCTCGCCGTCGGATGAGCGTGACCCGTCGTGCTGCACGAAGGGGTCGTGCAGGCGCACGTCTTGGAACCCGAGGGTCTTGAACTCCTGGATGAGGGCGAACGACGGCGAGGCCGTCGTGTCCGCCGAGTTCGGATGGGAGGCGAGGCCTAGGACCGCCACCGCCGTGAACTTGGGCTCCTTGCGCGCCCGCTTCAGGGCTCGGTGCGCGAGCCGCGCGAGCAGCCGGGGGCCGCTCTGCGCCACCGACCCCGCGGCGTCGATGAGCGGCAGGCGGAGCCGGTTGTGCGTCGCGGCCTTGAGCAGTGTCGAGTCCAAGGGAGGCGTCACGGCCGCCGCCTCCGCGCGGGGCAGGTCCATCCCGCTGCGCGGCGACTTGCGCAGAAGCTCGCGGACGCGCGAGGGCGAGGCCCCGAAGGCATCGCACGCGAGCGCGATCTCGATGGCGAGCGCCCGGTGCGTCTCTAGGATCGCCCCCTCGGCCGCGCACACGAGCGCCGCCGTCTGGATGTCGCAGAGGTCGAGCTCGCCGCGGGAGATGCGCTTGTAGAGCCCGACGGCCCGCTTGGCGGAGGCCGGGTCAGCGCGGCCGACGATGCGGTTGTACCGCTCGGGCGACTCGTAGAGGTCCGCCCCCTGGACGCGCTCGGGCACGGCCGCAAGCAGCACGCCGACGAAGACCTGCTGCCCCGACGCGCGCTCCAGCCGCGGCTTCACGAAACCGAGCATCGTGCCTGGCGGCACGCGGGTAGCCACCACCACGAGGGCGCCCGGCTGCACGCGCCCGTTGAGATCGTCGAAGACCTCGCCGAGCCGCGCGAGAGAGGCCTCACGCCGGCCACTTACCAACGGCACAGGGGGGGCGAGCACGATCGAGTCGCACCCTTCCACTTCCGCGTACGAATCGGTCGCTTCGAGCGTCTTGAGGTCCCGCGCCTTCGCGAACAGGCGGTGGGCGGCGGGCGGCATCCCCCCGCGCGGGAGCTGCCCGTCCTCCAGGTCGTCGAGGGCGTCGCCCCGCCCCGTCACGGCGCGCGTCGGCAGGCCCGACGCGGCGAACTTGAGGGATAGCGAGAGCCACTCGTCTCCAGAACCGATGACGGCTACAGGCATGAAACCGGGTTTCCCCCAAGCACTCCACCGGATTAAGGCTTGGCGGGGGCCCCCATCGCGTGGCCTCATTTGTCGCCGCGCTGCGGGCACCGCGCGTCCGCAACGTTTATGGCGGCCAACCACGCCACGTGGGCCGGTGATTCCCTGGCGGCCACGGCGCTCTTGGTGGTGGACATGGTCCACGACTTCGTCGACGGGGCCCTCGGGACCGAGGGCGCCAGGCGCGCGGTCCCCGCGGTCGCGCGCGTGCTCGAGGAGGCCCGTTCGCGCGGGGTCGCCGTGTTCTTCGTCCAGGACGCCCACGAGGTCGGCGACCTGGAGCTCGAGGTGTGGGGCCCCCACGCCATGGCCGGCACCCGCGGCGCCCGGACGGTGCCGGAGCTCGCGCCGCGGGCGGGCGAGCGGGTGCTTCCGAAGCGCTGGTACAACGCCTTCACGAACCCCGAGCTGGAGCGCGCGCTGCGCGCGGCGGGGGTCGACCACGTCGTCATCGTCGGCGTGTCCACCGACATCTGCGTCCAGAACACGTGCGCGGGCGCGTTCTTCCGCGGGATCCGCGCCACCGTCGTGCGTGACGCGACCGCCTCCCTGCGGGCCGAAGACCACGCGGGGGCCCTCGAGTACATGCAGACCGTCTTCGCCGCCCGCATCGCGACCGCCGACGAGGCCTTCCGGGCGCCGGCCCCCGGCGCCCCGCGGGCCGCCCCCGGGACGGTCGCATGAGCGGGGCGGCGTGGCGGCTCCCGCCTTTCCTGGAGTCCCCGGCGTGGGAAGCGGTCCGCAAGGGCGAGACGACGGACGTCTACTTCGACCGCACCCACCGCATCCTCCAGGAGCTGAAGCTCGACCGGACGCCCGTCTACGCGGAAGTCACCTGCGGGGAGGTCCCGTCCTCGCCCTGGGGCGTCTTCACCGGGGTCGCGGGCGTCCTCGAGCTGCTGCGCGGCCTGCCGGTCAACGTGTACGCGGTCCCCGAGGGGACCGTGTTCGCGCCCAAGGACGAGGCGGGGATCCGCGTGCCGCTGCTCGCCGTCGAGGGCCCGTACGGCACGTGGGGAAGGCTCGAGACCGCAACCCTCGGCCTGCTCTGCCAGCCGTCGGGGATCACGTCGGCGACCGCGCGCGTGCGGCGCGCGGCGGGCGACCTGCCGCTCCTCTCGTTCGGGACGCGCCGGATGCACCCGTACCTGGCGGCCGTCGTCGACTACTACGCGTTCGTCGGCGGGTGCGACTCGGTGTCCGCCGTGTTCAGCGCCCGGGTCATGGGCAAGCGCGCCGTCGGGACGATGCCCCACGCCCTCATGCTCGTCGCCGGCTCCGACGAAGAGGCCTGGGCCGCGTTCGACGCGTACATCGAGCGCGACGTCCCGAGGATCGCGCTTGTGGACACGTTCAGGGACGAGAAGTTCGGCGCGCTCTCCGCAGCGGAGCGGCTCGGCAAGAAGCTCGTGGGGGTGCGCCTCGACACGCCCGGCAGCCGCCGGGGCGACTTTGTCTCGCTCGTCCAGGAGGTCCGCCACGCGCTCGACGAGGCCGGCCACGCCCACGTCAAGATCTACGTGTCCGGGGGCCTCGATGCCGCGTCCGTGCGGGAGCTGCGTGCCGCGGGCGCGCGGGGCTTCGGGGTCGGCACGTCGGTCGCCGGGGCGCCGCCGGTCGACTTCTCCCTCGACATCGTGGAGGTGGAGGGCCGCACGCGCGTCAAGCGCGGGAAGTTCGGCGGGCGCAAGACTTCCTACCGGTGCTTCGACTGCTTCCGGTGGTTTGTGTTCGGGAAGGACCGCCGGGCGCCTGGAAAGTGCCCGCACTGCGGCGGCTCGCTCGAGCAGCTGCTCAAGCCCCTCATGCAGAACGGCAGGCCGTCCGGGCCGCAGCCCTCGGCGGACGAGTTGCGCGACGCCGTGCTCGCGCAGCTCAAGCGGATGCCCGACCCGTACGGCGCGCTGCCCGCCGGCTGGAAGCCATGACGGCGCCCCTCACCCCTCGCTCGCGCCACGCGCTCGGCCGGCCGCCCGCGCCGCGCGCTTGACGCGCCCGCACTCCTGGCACGTGACCACCGTCCGCCCCGGCCGCAGCCGCACGGTCGCGTTCCTCCCCGGGACGAGGTAGGTCCCGCACCCGGCGCAGACCCACCGCTTCCACTCGCGGGCCATCGGGACGTTGTACCGCATCCCGATCTTCCGCGCGAGGTCCACATACCGGCGCGCGCGCAGCCCCTTCCCCGCGCGCACCGCGCGGCCCGCCTCCCCCAGGAGGATCTCCATCCGCTCGCGGGCGATCTCCTCCGCATCCTTGGGGCGGTGGCCGCGCCCCCGGCGCCTCGGCTCCCCCCGCCGCTCGCGCGGCCGCCGGCTACTCCCCATTCGCCAAACCCCCGCCCGCGCTCGTGCGCGGGTGGCCAAGGAGCCCGACGGTCGTCCACACCGGGCGCCCGCGCCCCCGGCGGACTCACCCGTCCGCCTGCACAAAACCCTTCTCCCCCGCAGTATTTTCACCCGCCGCCCCCCTGCGTCGGCCGTGGCCGACCGCAGGCGCGCCTTCCGCCGCGCGTTCCACGCGCTCACCTCCCTCTTCGTCGTCTACTGGTGGTTCCCCGAGCGCGTCGCCGAGGTCGACCTCTCCCGACAGGAGATCGCGATCGTCGGGCTCGCCCTGCTCGCATGCTTCGAGGCGTACCGGATCCACAAGGGGTGGCTCTTCTTCGGGCTGCGCGACTACGAGCGCAAACGGGTCGCCGGGTACTTCTGGGGCGCGAGCGGGTATGTCTTCGCGCTCCTCCTCTTCGAGCAGCGCTTCGCCATGCTCACGATCCTCGGGACCACGCTCGTCGACCCCCTCCTCGGGGAGCTGCGCGCGAGCGAATGGAAGGAATGGGGCCCCCTCGCCGGCTCTGCGGCGTGGTGCGCGGTCGCCGCCGCGTGCGTGCTCCTTGTGCCGCTGCCGACGACTCCGCTGCCCTTCATCCCGCTGGGCGCCGCGCTCGCCGTGGCCGCCGAGTCCGTCCGGGTCCCCCACGTCGATGACAACTTCGTGATGAATGTCGTCCCCCTCCTCAGCCTGGCCGCCTTGGCGGCGGCCCTGGGACTGTAGCGGGGGCCGCGCGCGCGTTGGGATGGGATGCAACCGGAGGGGGGTCCGGCACCGCGCGGCTCCCCGCGCACCCACGAGAGGCTTGCGCGAGGAGGGGGACGTTGCGTAGCGTGACTCCTCAGGCACCCCACCGGCGGTACTCGCGTCGCGCCTCGCGCTCCGCGCTGTCCCAGCCGGGGGATGACCGGAAGGATTTCGGTTCTCCGGACGGCATGGCTTGCCTCGACCCCTACGGGGCCTCCGGAGTATATGAGGCGGGGCGGGGGGGTAGAGTGAAAGTTGCTCCGCGCGGAGACCCCGCGGCGGGAGCACGAAGGGCGGCCGGCCGGTGTCTTGCGCGTGTCTCGGGCGATCCCCTGGGGGGCCCCGTTGCGGCCCCGGCCCCCACGCCTTCCCCCGCCCGCCGGCGGGCCCCGAGCGGCAGTGAAGGTTGAATGGGGCTATCGGGCGGGGCGGCCTGCCCTCCACAGCTTCAGGCCCACCACCGTGGCGAGCACGGCCACCGCGAGAAGTGCCATCGACGTGAGGTACGCTATCCAGTCGACCATCGCCGCGGCGGGCCGCTCGCCGGTGGGCGTCGGCTGCGCCGCAACGCGCATGAAGAACCCGTCCCCGTAGTGCCCGTTCGAGTGGGTCCCCTGCCCGGGGGCGTCGGCTCGCCCGGGCGAAACGGTCGGGATGTCGGGGGACGTCGTGGAAACCACGAGGCGAACATCCCCTGAGGGTTCGACCGCCATTCCAAGGACCGCGTCGTTCAGGCTCCCCCCAAGTCGAGAGGCGAAGGACACGGCATACGTGGAAGCCGCGATCCGCACCAGGAAGCCATCATTGATCGAGCACACCGGGCAGAGGGCGTCGGTAGCCCCCTCGGGCCCAACCTCGGGGAGGTCCGCCCCCTGGGTCACACCGGCGACGAACAGGTCGCCACCTGGCCCGATGGCAAGGGCATAGGGGCAGGAATAGCCGCGCGAGGACAGGAGGCTCGAGTACTCGAGGCGCCCTCCATCAGGGCTCAACCGCGAGACGAAGCCCACGGAGCGCTCGCCGGCCGCAAGGGACGGCCCCTGGGTGCGGGGAACGTCGGCGGAGCTCGTCGAGCCGCCGACCACCAGCGCGCCCCGGGCGTCCACCGCCACCGCGCACGCATCCTCGTATGTCGACCCGCCAAGGTAGGAGAGGTACTCAACTCCCGTGCCCGAGGGGTTCACCTTCGCCAGTGCGAGGGTCCGGTTCTCCTCGTTCCCCTCGGGCCGCCCCGCCTGGAACGCGCCTTGCGTTGCGACCGGGAAACTCGCTTGGCCTGCCACGTAGAGGGCCGAAGCCGCATCGGCCGCCAAGCCTTGCACTTGAATCCCGTCGAGCAGCGCCGAGTACAACACCTGGTCGCCCGCGGGGGACAGCCGCGCGACGAAATTTCCAATGCCGTTGGGGAAATGGGCGCCGCCCTTCATCGCTTCGTTCACCGGGCCGCCGGTCGTCGGGAAGTCGGGCGCGTCGCTGTGGGCGGCGACGAAGACATCCCCTGCGGGTGAGACCGCAAACCCCGTGGGTTGTTCGAAGCCCCTCCGGGTCTCGTTGCCGCCGAAGTACGAGGCCCACTCGGTCATGCCGGAAGTCCCATTGACCCGTATGATGGCAAGGTCTGCGATGCCCCCCCCGAAGTTGGGTTGGACGACTCCGGGCGTCGTGGGGAGCACCGGCCCCGCGCGGCCCATGATCAGCAGGTCGCCTCCCGGGGCCGCGCCAAGGCCGTGCACCCACTCGATCGGCAGCGAGGCGCGCATCACCTGCCGCCCCCCAGCGTCCAGCTTGACCACGAAGCCGTGCGATTCGGGCGCGGGGTCGCTCCCCGGCGCCCAGCGCACGGGCTCGGGGTAGCCGGGGTCGAAGGTCGTCCCGGCGATCGCCGTCCCGCCATCGGGCGTGGCGAGGAGCGACCGGAAAAGGTCGGTCTCCGGGCTGCCCAGGTACGAGCCGTAGAGGAGCGGCCCCGCCGTGGATTGCGCTTCGTCTGCCGCGGCGGGGAGCATAGGGGCCGTGACCGCCACGGCCAGCAAAAGGGACCCCACCAGGCCCGCGCAGCCCGGCCTCGCCCGCGGCCCCACGGTATGGCTCCTCCGTGAAAGGGGGGGTGGCCGACACCATCAACGTTTGCCTGGAGGGCGCCCACCCCGCCCCGCGCACGGCCCGCTGCCTGCGGCGGACGCTCCACCACGCTTCCCCGGCAACCTCAAATTCCGTCCTCCCGGTCTTTCGCGGGGTAGCCCACGTGAAGCCCTCCGAGGTCCGCGTCTGCATCCTCCGGATGGAAGGCACGAACAACGAGCAGGAGATGCTCGACGCCTTCGACCGCTCCGGCACCCAGGCCGAACTCGTCCACCTCAAGCAGCTGCTCGGCAAGACAACCTCCGCGGGCTCCCACCGCCACCTCGAGGACTACCACATCCTCATGTTCCCCGGCGGGTGGTCGGCCGGCGACTACGTGCGAGCCGGCGCCATCTTCGCCGCGCGCCTGAAGGCCGAGGCCCGCAAGGACCTCCTCGACTTCGTTGACGCGGGGAAGGCTGTCGGGGGCATGTGCAACGGCTTCCAGGTGCTCGTCGAGCTCGGGCTGCTGCCGTCGCTCGGCGCGACGACCGCCGCCGACGAGCCCGAGGCCGCGCTCGCGGTCAACGCCTCCGACCGGTTCGAGTGCCGGCCCACCTACCTGCGCGCGGAGACCTCCCGGTGCGCGTTCACCTCGAAGGTCAAGCCCGGCTCCGTCCTCTACATCCCGAGCGCCCACGGCGAGGGGCGGTTCACGCTGCCCCGGGAACGCGAGGCCGAGCAGCTCAAGCGGCTGGACGCCGAGGACCGCGTCGTCTTCCGGTACGTCGACCCCTCGACGTCGAAGGTCGGCGAGTACCCGTTCAACCCGAACGGCTCTCCAGGCGGCATCGCGGGCGTGTGCAACGGTGCGGGCAACGTCTTCGGGATGATGCCGCACCCCGAGCGCTCGTACCTCGGCGTCAACCACCCCGACTGGTACCGCACGGGGCGCGGCGAGTGGGGGGACGGCAAGCTCGTGTTCGACTCCGTCGTGTCGTACACCCGGCAGAGGTCCTGAGCGCGCGCGCGCGGCTACCGCGACATCCCCGGGACCGTCCACGACAGGCCCACGCCCGCCTCCTGCGCGCGGGCCAAGACCGCGAGGAAGGACGGCAACACCGGGCCCGCCTTGAGGCGCGTGCCAAGCTCGGCCTGCTTGCCCGCGAGCAGGCCATGGAGGGCCGCCGTGTCCCCCTCCGTGAGGTACCCCCCCGTGTAGGCGTTGGCGTGCTGCAGCCACTCCGGCAGCCCCTCGAGGAACTTCTCCACGAGCGGCTTGCCCTCCGGCAGGGCCTCGGCCACCTCGAGGAGCAGGTCCACAAAGCCCGACACCGTGCGCCCCTGCGCGTGCACGCGCCCGTCCCACCCCTCCGCGTGAGCCGTGCGGATCGTGGCGTCCACGAGCAGCCGCTCCGCGTCCTGTGCCCACTTGGGGTGGCGCCAGTCGTAGAGGTTGGCGTCGCGGTCGATGTACTGCCGCCAGTGCTCGGGCAGCGGGCCGCGCCCCGAGTAGTCGATCTGCCCGTGGAGCACGTGCGCCCGCACCTCCTGCCAGTCCCGCTCGATCGCCCCCCGCAGCGCCGGGTCCTCCACCTTGAGGCCCCGGACGAACGCGCCGAGCGGCTCGAGGTCCTTGCCGAAGAGCGCCCGCTGAAGCGCCGGCAGCGCCTCCCGCTCCAGGCGCTCGCCGTGGCAGGGGACGATGACTTCCTCGAACACGCCGGGAGAGCGCCGCCCCGCCCATAAAGGGTGCCGATCCCTCCCGCGTGCGCTCCCTACAGCGTGCCGCTCCCTACAGCGTGATCTCCACGCCGTACACCCGCTCGGGGTTCTCCTTGTGGATCCGCCAGACCCGCTCCTCGGGCACCCCCTGCTCGAGCATCGCGCGCGTCCGCCGCGGCACCGTGGCTGGCCCCATGACCGCGCCCGGGCGGCGCCTGTCGTCGATGAAGTCCGTCTCCAGCATGAAGCGGTCCCCCTTGGCGAGCGCCTCCTTCACCGCCGTGCGCGACGCGAGCACGGACGGGAAGAGCCCGTGGTTCTCCTCCGGCAGGACGTGGGGCGGGCAGTAGTGCTTCGACACGCGCCCCTTGTCCATCCCGGCCGCCTCGACGTGCGCCGCCAGGTCGCGCATCACGTCGGGCGTGGCCGACTCGGTGTGCAGCTGGGCCGCGAGCCCGGCGTCCTTCGCGACCGCGAGCTCGTAGTCGAAGACCCGGTTCGAGAACGCCCACACCTCCGGGGACACCGGGTAGTGCGGGCGCCCCGCCTCCGAGAGCGCCACGACGAGCGGGTCCTCCCGCGCGATGGACGCGCACAGGTCGACGGCCTTGGTGAGGAGCCCGAATGCCGCTTCGAACCCGAGGCGCTCCGCCTGCCGCGGGAACTCCGCCGGGTGGGGACAGAGCGCCACCACGCACCGCGCGGCGCTCCGCGCATTCACCTCGTGCCCCATCTTCAGCGTCCGCCGGAACTCCGCCTCGTACGCCCCCGGCGTCGGCGACAGCCGCTCGAAGTCCGGCTTGTGCACAAGGAGGAAGTGGGTGCCCCCCGCCCGGGCGAACGCCTCCACGCTTGCCAGGTAGTCCCCGTGCTCCGGGTCGAGGTGGAAGTGGTCGTCGAAGCACGGCACCCTCGGGGCCGCGGGCATCAAGCCCCCACCGGGGCGACCGCTTGAGAACCTGCCGCCCTACCGCTGGATGAGCCCCGCCTTCTTCAGCTCGTCGAGGATGTTGATGATGGCCTCCCGCACGTCGTCGGGCTTCTTCGCGCCGGTGCAAACCATCTTGCCCGACCCGAAGAGGAGGAGCACCACCTTCGGGACGTCCATCCGGTACACGAGCCCCGGGAACTGCTCCGGCTCGTACTCCACCTTTTCGAGCCCGAGCGAGACCGTGATTGTGTTCAGGTTGAGCGGGCTGCCGAGGTCCGTGGACGCGACGAGGTTCTGGATCGTGATCTCGACGTCCTCCGAGACCTTCACGCCCGAGGCGATCAGCCGCTTGATCACCGTGTTGATCGCCTGGTGGACCTCGGGGATGGACTTGGCCCCGGTGCAGACCATCTTGCCCGACCGGAAGAGGAGGGTCGCCGTCTTCGGGTTCTCCAGGCGGTAGATAAGGCCGGGGAAGCGCTCGGGCTCGTACTCGGCCCCCTCCAGGGTGAGGGCGATCGACGGGAGGTCGAGCTCGCTGTCCAGGAGGGAGGTCGCCACAACATTCTCAATCCGGAATCCTGGAACGGGGTCTGCCAGAGAGATCACCCTTTAAAGCGGGCCAAGTGTCCTTTAAATAAGGAGGGCCTTAAAAAGGGTTGGGGTGGTCCTTCGTGGTGCGGTTGCCAGGGGCCCCGAAGCGCCGTGGATGCTTTAAATAGTCCCCGGAGGCCCCGGCCGGGCCGCCCACGCGCCCCCTAACGGATCTTGTCCAGGGAGAACGACCCGATGTTCAGGCCCTTGCGCGAGTACTCGTACGAGACCCAGCCCCGGTTCTGGACGTCCGTGACCCCGACGATCCGGATGTAGTTCTTCGTCCCCTCCGTCTTGACCTGGATCGACCCGTCCATCGCGTGCGCGAGGTTCGCGAGGTCCGTCTGCGAGTGCATCGCCTCGTCGATGAGGTAGAGCGCTACCCCGCGCCGCATCTTGTTCTTGCCCGTCATCATCTGGAGGAAACGGAACGTGGCGGTCACGTCGGAGTAGGTGATGAACGTCGAGATGGAGAGGACACCCATCCGGTAGGTCGGGTGCTTCTCCTCCCGCACCCACCGTTCGATGGTCATCTCCAGGGCTTCCATGATCGCCTTGTAGTCGGTGGGGTGGTCGATGTACGTCGTGTTCGGGTTGTCCTCCGACTCCCCCATCGCCTTCGAGTAGCAGTCGACCCACCGGAGGAGACCCAGCTTCTCGTACTCGTCCACCGAGGGCAGCAGCGCGGAGAGCTCTTCCTTGACGTTTGCGGGGGCCACGTCCGTGAGCACCATGACGCAGGGGACGCCCTTCTGCAGCCCCTCCACGATGAACGAGTACGCCAGGACCTCCTTGCCGATGAACGCGGGGCCCGAGAGCAGGGTGTTCGACCCGACGGGGTACCCGCCGAAGAGCAGGTCGTCCAGCCGCGGCGCGCCCGTCTTCACCTTGCGCGCCTTGAGCTCGAGCTCGACCTCCTTCTTGCGCATGTCGACGTCCTCACGGACGGCGTGCTCCTCCCGGATCCTCAGCTGCGCCTCCTTCTGCCGCAGGAAGCTCTCCTTCGTCTTCATCTCCTCCTCCTTCGCGGCGATCTCGCGCTCGAGCTGCTGCAGGCGCTTCTTCATCTCCACCTGCTCCAGCGAGCCCTCCGCCTGGCGCGCCTCCTGGAGCTTGCGCAAGTGCTGGTCGACGACCTTCTGCTTGTAGTCGAGCTCCTCCTGGCGCCGGTTGAACTCCTCGTCCTTGTACTTGACCAGGTTCTTGAGTTTCCGCAGCTCGTCCTCGCGCGCCTCCATCTCCACCCGCATCGTCTTGATCGCGTCGTCGCGCTCGACGATGAGCTTCTGCATCTCGGGGAGCTTCCCGAGCTCCTGGTTGAACTTGCTGTCGGCCTCCTCACGCCGCAGCTCGCGCTCTTCCCTCATCCGCTGGAAGCCCTCGTCGAGCTCCCGCTTGCGGGCCGCGAGCTCCCGCTCCTTCGCTTCGAGCTTGGCCCGGACCTCGGCGAGCTCCGCCTCCTGCCGCCGGACCGCCTCCACGTCCGCCGACCCCCCTCGGACGCTGACCGGCCGGCCGGCCACGGCCTGCGGCCCAGCGGGGGCCCGGGCGAGCGCCTCCTTCTTCTCCACGAGCTCGCGCTCGAGGTTTCCGACCTGCTCCTCGAGCGTCTTGCGCCGCGTCTCCTCCTCGTGGACCGTCTCCTTGAGGGACTCGATCTCCTCGTCGTGCTTCTTCCGCTGGAGGTTCGTGACGTACTTCATCATGGCGATCGAGCCCTTCTTCAGGTTCTCGAGCTCCGACTCGATCTCCGCGCGCCGCTTCTCCTCGCGGGAGTACATGTCGCGGAACTCCTCGAGTTTCATGCGGGCCTGGCGCAGCTCGTCCTCCATCGCCTGGACCTCGGCTGAGGTGAGCCCGAGCACCGCCGCGCCGACAACGCCCTCGCCGGCCTGCGCGCGCATGAGCTTCCCGCGGAGGTCTTCGACCTCCGCCATCTTCTTCTTCAGCTCGAGCCGGGACTTGTCCATCTCGTCTTCCTTGACGCGGATGTACTCCTCCGCCTTCTTGAACTCGGAGTACTGCTCGAGCTTCCGGCCCATGTCGTTGAGCTCTTTCTCGTACTTGATGCGCTGGAGCGCAATCGTGTTGCGCATCTTGATCTGGAAGTCGTTCTTGACGCGGTTGAGCTCCTCCTCCTTCGCGGCGAGCTCGCGCCGCAGGTCGTCGGTGTCGGCTGCGAGGTCCTCCGCCGCCGGCCGCTCCGCGGCCTCGACGTTGATCGACCTCGCCATCTCCCGCTCCGCGCGGGGGGCCGAGGCGTCCTCGGTCTCGCGGGCCTTCACGATCTCGCCGCGGCGCCGGTAGGCGGCCATGTACCGCTCGAGGGCGCGGTCGCGCGCGACATCCGGGACTTGCTCTGTCGCCACCCTGGACCCCCTTCCCGCTTGGCAAACGATCCCGGGCGCGCTGTCTTAAACGTTTGCCGCGCGGCCGCATGGGGCCGGGGTCAGTCCTCCGTGCCGCTGCCCACGGTGGCGCTCTCGATGAGCCGGATACGCCCTTCCGCGAAGCGGTAGAGCATCCGAGACCGCCGCAACACCACGTCCTGGAGGGACGCCACCGCGATCTCGCCGAGGAAGTCCTCCGTGCGCGAGATGTCCCGCAGGACGACGACCCCGTCCACCGACTTGTCCGCCTGGGTGTTCTCGTCGCGCTCCTGCACGAGGAGGAGCGTGCAGTTCGCGCCGCGCACGAGGTCGCGGTGGAGCGTCTCGACGAGCGCCTTGTACTGGATCCCGTGCGCGCGCGCCAGCGCGTCCGCCCGGCTGATGATGATGACGGGCTTCTCCGGCAGGAGCCGCTCCACGGCGTCGTAGAGGTTCACGATCTCCTTCATCCCGGGGTTGAGCGCGAGCAGCCGCGAGATGTTCTCCGTCTTGATCCGGTAGGCCTTGGGGCGCTCGAGCAGCGCGGGGAGCGACGAAGGCGGCGCGTCCGGCCGCGCCGCGCGCACGGCCTGGAGCAGCGCGCGCTTCTCCTCCTGCGCGTCGGTGGGCGGGGGCCCCATGATCGCCTCCGGGGAGTTCGGGCGGTGGAGCGTCAGGAAGTCCTCGGCCCGCTTCCCCTGGAACCACGGGTACGCGTCGAAGAGCCGCTTGTCGGGCTCGACGGTGAGCAGCAGGAGGACCTCGTCCTCGTACTTGGCCGTCGCCTCCGCGACCGACAGCGCGAAATTCGTCTTGCCGACCCGGCGCTTCCCCTTGATGATGAGGGAGCGGCCGTTCGGCTTGTTCAGGTAGTCGACGAGCTCGGCCGGGACGGACACCGCGCCAGCCGCGATGGCCTTGCGGGGCTGGGCCTGCGCCGGCCCTGCGCCCTCGACGGCCCGCACCGGGGCCGCATCGCCCGTGGCGGCGCCTAGCATCGCGACCCGCTGGCGCAGCACCTCGCCGACGTCCGGGGCGCCCCCGACGGTCTGCGGCGCCTGCGGCGTGGGGGCGGGCGAGACCTCGGGCGGCGGTGCCACCGGCGGCGCGGGGGCCTCCGCGGGGGGCGGCCCCTCCGGGACGCTCGGCACCGGGGGCAGCTGCCGCGCCACGCTCTGCGAGGCGGCGTGGGCCGCAAGCGCGGTCGACTTCGCCCGCCCGGCCTCGAGCCGCACCGTCTCCAGCTCCTCGAGCACGAACCGCATCTTGAGCTCGATCTCGGAGCGCGCGTGCCGCTCCTTCTCGGCCTGCTGGCGCATCCCCTCCACCTCCTGGTCCTTGGCGTCGGCGGCCCTGCGGGCCTCGATCGCGTCGACCTTTGCGCGCTCGAGGTCCTCTGCCAGCCGCCGGACCTCCGCGGAGACCTGCTCGTCGGTGCCTGCCGAGGCCGCGGCCACCTCCTTGTGGAGGCGCGCGACCTCCCGGTCGAGCTTCTCCGCCTGCTCGCGGTCGCGCTCGCGCGACCGCTCGGCCACCTGCAGCGCCTCCTTCACGTGGCGCAGCTCCTCCATCTGCTCCTGCAGGCGCAGCTGCGCCTCCTTGCGCCGGTGCTCCTCGTCGCGGAGGTGCTCGAGTGCCCGGTTGAGCTCGTCGCTCGCCTGCGCGCCGCGCTCCATCGCCCCGTCACGCTCCGCGCGGGTCTGGTCGGCGGCCACCTGCGCCTGCCGCAGGGCGTCCTCGAGCCTCCGCACCTCCTGCTCGACCTCCGCGCGGGCGTGCGTCTCGGTCTCGATGCGGCTGTTGGCCTCCTCAAGCGACGCCTGCGTGCGGCGGGTGAGGCCCTCCTGCTGGCGGAGCGACTCGCGCTCCGACTCCAGCTTCTTGGCGAACGTCTCGATCTCCTTCGACTGCCCCGCGAGCTGCTCCTCGAGCACGTTCCGCTTCAGCGTGCTCGCCTCGAGCTCGCGCTCGAGCGCGTGGGCGGCCTCCTGCAGCTCCCGGACGCGCGCCTCGGAGATCTCGCGCTTCTGGCCCTGCTCCGCAAGCTGCCGCTTGATGACCTCGAGCTCCCTCTCTCCCGCCTGCAGCTTCCGCGTGAGCTTCGCGGACTCCGACTTGGTCACCTCGAGCCCGCTGTCCAGCTGGGTCATGCGCGCCTCCTCCTCCTGGATTCGGCTCGCCATCTGCTCGGACTGCTTCGTCACCCGGTCGAGCTCTGACCGCACGTCATCGAGCGAACGGCGGTTCTCCTCCGCGAGCCGCTCGGCCTTCTGGCGGTTCTCGATCTCTGACTTCAGCTTGGACTCGTACTTCTCCAGCTCGACCCGCCGGACGTCCGCGCTCTTCTCGGCCGCCTCGCGCCGCTTGCCCTCCTCCACCAGTTTCCCGCGCAGGGCGCCCGTCTCCTCCGTCGCGGTTCGGAGGTTGCTCTCGAGGGCCTGCAGCCGCTTGCGCGCCTCCTCCTCGGAGCTCCTCATCTTCTCGGCGGACTCGCGCGCCCGGCGGATCTCGGCCTCCAGCTGCTCCTTGTCCTCCCGCAGGACCTGCTCGTGCTGCTGCAGCGCGTTTCGCTGCTGCCCGAGCGCATCGATCTCCGAGCGCATCTCCCGCTCGATATCTAGGAACGACCGCTCCCGCTCATCCGCCTGGTCGTGGATCTTGATGAACTCCTTCAGGCGCACCTCGAGCTGCTCCTTCTCGGCGCGCAGCGAGGACTCCGTATCGCTCGCCTTCGCTTGGAACTCCCGTGCCGCCGCGATATCCTTGCGCAGCGCGCCCTCCTGCTGCTCGATCTGCAGCCTGCGCTCCTCGAGCGCCTCGGACTTCTGCCGCAGCTCGTCGTCGGCCGACTTGAGCTGGCGGTCGCGCTCCTTGGTGGTGATCTCGCCCTTCGCAAACCGCTCCTCCACGTCCCGGCGCCGTCGCTCGAGGTCGTCCTGCTCCTTCCGCAGTTCCGCCTGCCGGCGCTTCATGTCGGCGAATTGTGCCTCGAGCCCGGCCTCGCTGTCCGCGATGGCCGCCTCGCGCCGGCGCAGCTCGAGCTCGCGGCGGTCGATCTCCCGGATCCGGTCCTGCGCGCGCTGCGTCTCCTCGTCGTGCGCCTTTGTCCGGATCTCCTGCTGGAACTGCTGGAGGCGCGCCTTGAGCGCCTGCTCGCGCTCCGCGAGCCGCTTCATCGTGCGGTCGATGTCCGAGCGCCGCCGCTCGAGCTCGGTGGTGACCTGGGAGAGCTCCTGCTCCTTCTCGTGGGAGGTCTCCTCGACTTGGCGGCGCTGCTCGGCCTGCTCGTGCAACGTCCGGTGGAGCGCGTCCGTCCGGGAGAGGATGGACTGCTCGAAGAGCCTCTCGAGCGTGGCCTCGTCCAGCTTCGAGGGGTCCACGCCCTGGAACTCCGGGGGCAGGTCCTCGGGGCGCAGGGCCCGGATCGCGGCCTGTTTGGTCTGCGGCCCGCCCGGGGCGGCCTCCGGTGTGGCTGCGCCCGGCGCGGGGGCCTCTGGCGCGACGGCGTCGGGCGGAGCGTTCTCTTCTACCTTTGCCTTAGCCAACGAACCCCACCGGTCAGCCGCCCGAAATCGAAGCCAGCAGGCCAGCCAACCCCAGCGGTGTTATAATAGGGTTTTGACCCTAGTCTTGGGGCGAAGGCGGAGCGCGGGTCGGCCGTCCCGCCAGGGGGGCGCCCGCGGGCGCGCCGACCCAGGGGTTTCTCGCGTTGAGTGTCCGGAGGCCGGGTCGCCGGTATATCGGCTTCCGGTACCGCCCGGCGACCGCCTCCCGGCGGGACGTGGCCCGCGCCGTCGACGACGCGTGGGGTGCGGCGGGGCCCCCGGCGGCGGGCGCCCGGCCGCGCCTCCTCGTCTGCGAGTCGGGGACAGGGATCGTCGTCATCACCACGCCGGGCGGGGACGCCCTGCGGGAGGCGATGGCGCGGGCCGGCCAGTCCGGCCCCGGGCAAGGCCTTGTGGCGGTGGACCCCGTGGTGACGTCGGGCACGATCGCGACGGTCAAGGAGCGCATGGGGCTTCCCCGCCGGCGGCGCGGGTAGCGGCCGCAACCGTTTTGCAAGGGCCCCGCCTTCGCCGCCCGCACGCGATGGCGACCGGCGACCCCGTCCTCGACTTTGTCCTGTCGCTGCGCACGCCAGCCGCGACCATGGCGATGCGGGCGGTGTCCGCCGCAAGCTCCCCCGAGGCGTACCTTGCCCTGATCCCCGTGGTGTACTGGGTGCTGTCGCGGCGCGCCGGCCTCCTGCTGCTCGGCGCCGGCGCGGTCGCCTCGCTGTCCGCCGTCATCCTGAAGGACATCGTGGCCGCCCCGCGGCCCCCCGACGCGGGGCCGTCCGCGTGGCTCGCGCGCGCCGAGACCACGCACGCGTTCCCGAGCGGCCACGCCACGTCCACCGCCGCCACCTGTTTCACCCTCGCGGGCCTGCACCCGTCGCTGCGCGCGGCCGCCGCCGCAGGGCTGCTCACAGGCCTCGTCGGGCTCTCGCGCCTGTACCTCGGCCTCCACTACTTCCCCGACGTGCTCGCCGGCGCCGCGCTCGGGGCCGGCGCCGCGCTCGCGTTCGTCCTTGCGGCGCCCCGCGCGGGCCCATGGCTCGCGCGCCTCCCGCTGCCGGCCCGCGCTTCTCTCGGCCTCTTTTTCGTCCCCGCACTCGTCCTGAACTCGAGCCCGCCCGCCGTGCTCATCGCATGGGCGGCCGCCGGGGCCCTTGGCGGGCATGCGCTGGCCGACGCCTGGGGGTGGCAGCTCCCGACCGGCCGCCCGGCGCGGCTGCCCGCGTACGGACTGCTGCGCATCCTCCTAGGGCTGCCGGTCCTCGTCGCCCTCGGGGTCGGGCTCGGCGACCCGATGACCGCGCCCCCCGCAGAGGTTGCGGCGCGCTTCCTCCTCCTCGGGGCCTTCGTGACCCTCCTAGGCCCCCGCCTCTTCATGGTGGCCGAGAAAACCGCCCCCTGGACGGAAGGGTTCCGCCAGCGACCTAGTCATTAAATGACGCGCTGAGCGAATCCTTAACTCCAAGCGCGGGGTTCCGCCGCCGAGGTTCTCCCCTTGCAAGCCGGACAAATGGCCTATGACCGCGCAATCACGGTGTTCTCCCCCGACGGCCGCCTCTTCCAGGTCGAGTACGCCCGGGAGGCGGTGAAGCGCGGGACGACCACGATCGGCCTGAAGTTCAAGGACGGCGTCACGCTCATCATCGACAAGCGCGTCTCCTCGCGCCTCATCGAGCCCTTCTCCATCGAGAAGATCTTCGTCATCGACGACCACGTCGGCTGCGCGACGAGCGGGCTCGTGGCTGACGCGCGGGTGCTCGTGGACCGCGCGCGGGTCGAGGCGCAGATCAACAAGATCACGTACGACGAGACGATCCCCGTCGACATGCTGGTCAAGAAGATCTGCGACTTCAAGCAGAATTTCACGCAGTACGGCGGGGTGCGGCCGTTCGGGACCTCGCTGCTCATCGCCGGCATCGACTCGTCGGGGACGCACCTCTTCGAGACCGACCCTTCGGGGGCGCTCATGGCCTACAAGGCGGGGTCGATCGGCTCCGGCCGGAACGAGGCGATGGCGGTGTTCGACGAGAAGTACAAGGACGACATGCGGCGCGACGACGCGGTCCTCCTCGGGCTCGAGGCGCTCTCGAAGGCGACCGAGGGCGAGATGACCGACGTGAGCGTCGAGATCGGCCTCATCGAGAAGGGCGCGAACTTCCGCAAGCTCGACCCGGAAGAGGTATCTAAGTACGTGAAGACTTACCAGAAGGCGCATGAGGGCGAGGAGAAGTCCGAGGGCAAGGCGGACGACAAGTGAGCCGGCCTCGCCCCGGGGGGCGGAGGCGCAATGGTAAGCGTGGACGATGCCGTGACCGCCCGCTACGAGTCGCACGGTGAGCACTTCGAGGTCCTCGTGGACCCCAAGGTCATGGAGAGGCTGGCCCCGGACAGCTCCAACCTCCTGGAGCTCATGGCGTCCGACCGGATCTTCAAGGACGCGCGGAAGGGGACGCAGGCCTCCGACGAGTCCCTCATGAAGGTTTTCGGGACGACGGACGTCACCGCCTGCGTCACGACGATCCTCCGCAAGGGCGAGATCCAGCTCACCACGGACCAGCGTCGGGAGCTCACGGAGGCGATGCGGAAGAAGGTCGTGGCGGAGATCGTGCGCAACGCGATCAACCCGCAGACGAAGACGCCTCACCCGCCCTCCCGCATCGAGACGGCCATGGCGGAGGCGCGCGTTCACATCGACCCGTTCAAGCCGGTGGAGGCGCAGGTCAAGGCGGTGATCGACGCGATCAAGCCGCTCATCCCGATCCGCGTGGAGAAGGCGCAGGTGGCCGTCCGCGTCTCCGGCGAGAACTACGGCCGCATCTACCAGGACCTGCACTCGCTCGGCACGATCCGGAAGGAGGAGTGGACGAGCGGCGGGTCGTGGATCGGCGTGATCGAGGTCCCGGCGGGGATGGTGGGGGACGTGATCGACCGCCTGAACGACCGGACGAAGGGCGAGGTCGAGATCAAGAAGCTCGACAAGCCGGTACTTTAGGGCCGGCGGAGGAGCGCGCGGGCCGCGCGCGCGAGGGGCGCGCGGAACACATACGTCCCGGCCGCTGCCGCCAGCACGGCGGCAAGCGCGACGGCGGACGCCGCGTCGCCCGCGCCCGACGCGCCGCCGGCCATGGCGGCGGGGGGCGCGCCGGCGGCCTTGCGCGCATCCACTTCGAAGGGGCAGCCGGAGTAGTCCGCGAACTCGCCGCTCGGCGACGTGCCGTTCCAGTCCTCCGGCGGGGCGAGCATGATGTCCTCCATCGCCGCGGAGGCGAAGGTGTACCGCTCGTACCCCGTCCGGAGGACCGCGAAGTCGTCCTCGATGCGGATCCCCAGGCACCCGTCGAAGTAGAGGCCGGGCTCGACCGCCACCACGTCGTTGCGCGAGGCGAGGAGGACGTCGTCCGAGTCGGGGCAGAGCATCGGCGGGACGTGGACCTGGAGCCCCAGTCCGTGGCCGAGGCAGTGCATGAACTCCTCCTCGTACCCGGCCTCCGCGAGGAAGTCGCGCGCCAGCGTGTCGAGGTCCACCGCCAGGACGCCCGAGCGGATCTGCGCGACCGCGAGCTGCTGGGCCTCGGCCACGAGGGCGTACGCGGACAGGAAGAGCTCCGGCGGCTCGACGCCGATGAAGTAGGTCTTGGTGTTGTCCGAGACCCACCCGTCGTACCGCGCGCCGATGTCCACGACGACGACCTCGCCAGGAAGGATGTAGTTGGTAGCGTCGTCGCTGTAGTCGCCGTGGGGGATGGCCGACGCCGCGCCGGACGCCACGATGGCCGAGAATCCCTCCAGCAGCTCGGACGAGCCGGCGTCGATCATGGCCTGCGACAGCTCGGCGATGACGTCGGCCTCGGTGACCGCCTCGCTGAAGGCGCGCGCCAGCACTTCCTTGGCGGCAGCCTGCCCGATGTCGGAGATGCGGGCGGACTCGCGGATGAGCTCGCGCTTGACGATCAGCGGCCCGTCCGGCTCGGCCGCCGCGGGGAGCGCGGGCGCCAGCAGCGCGAGCGCAAGGGCGGCGGCGGCAAGGCGGGCCGCAGCGGCGCGGGCCATGGCAGGGCTTGGGGCCCCGGGCGAAATCAACGTTTTCCCCCAGGGCGCCCCATGGCGCCCGGGGCCCCGGGTGTTTTAGGGGGGCCGCCCGTTCGAGGGGCCGTGGCCGGCGACCCCACGCTCGTCGAGGCGCTCCTCCTAGGGGCGCTTCAGGGCGCGACGGAGTGGCTGCCGGTGTCGAGCTCGGGCCACCTCGTGCTCGCGCAGGAGTACTTGGGGGTCCGCGCCCCGATCTTCTTCGACTTGCTCCTGCACGTGGGCACGCTGGCTGTCGTCACCCTGTTCCTCCGGAAGGACGTCGTGCGAATAGTCCGAGGGTTCTTGAGCGCGCCCCGCGCCATGCGCGCAGGCGGCGGGGCACGGGACGTCTTCTGGGCCGACATCGACCGCAGGATGGGCGTGCTCGTCCTTGCCGGCAGCGTCCCCACCGCCGCGATCGGCTTCCTGCTGCGGCCGCAGTTCGAATCGATGTTCGAATCGCCGCTCGCCGTGGGCGTGTCGCTCCTGGTGACGGGCGCCTTCCTCCTCCTCCTGCGGTGGGCCCCCCCGACCCGGGGGGACGGAACGCCCGGCCTTGCTGACGCCCTGTGGGTCGGGATCGCCCAGGGGGCGGCTGTCGCGCCGGGGGTCTCCCGGTCGGGCGCCACCATCGGCGCGGCGCTCCTGCGGGGCGTCGACCGCGAGTTCGCCGTGCGCCTGTCCTTCCTCCTCTCGATCCCGGCCATCGCGGGGGCCTCGCTCTTCCAGGCCTCGGGCGCCGCGCTCGGCGCAGCGGCGGAGGCGTGGCCGGTGTACCTCGTGGGCACGGCGACGTCGGCGGCCGCTGGGTGGGCGTGCCTCTCCCTGCTCGTCCGGGTCGTGCGCGGCGCCAAGATGCACTACTTCGCGGCATACTGCCTGGCCCTGGGGGGCCTCGTGGTGTCCGCCTCCGTGGGGCTCCTCGGGTGAGGGGGCGCGCGCAGGCAGTGGCAAAGGTTTATCCACCCCAGCGGGTTGCCCGGCCCGACAGCGAGAGATCGTGAGTAAACGCGGCCGCAGCCGGAGGATTGCGCCTCCGTGGTCCGGGGACATGGGTTCCCGTGGCGGCCCCAGGTGTGTGTAGATCCGCATGGCATCGAACGGGCGCCTCCGAAGGGGTTGGCCCCGAGCCCACCGGTCCGCGTCCCCCTGCTACGCCCGGTCTCCGCGTTACAGGTTGTGAAGCATTGGACATCCAACAGGAGACTGTAGCAAAGGCGAGTGAGCCCGCGGCGAAAGCCCTCGTGCTCCCGGGCGAGCTGATTGACCTTGGCAACGCGAAGGCGGGGCCGGGCACGCACACGGAGGGCGGGAAGGTCTTCTCGACCATCCTCGGGCTGAAGATCGAGCACCGGGGCGTGGTGACGGTCGTCCCCCTCTCGGGGGTCTACGCGCCGCGCCAAGGGGACACGGTAATCGGGAAGGTCGTTGACCTCGGCCCGTCCAACTGGACGGTGGACATCCGGACGGCCTCGCCGGCACCGCTGCACGTGAACGACGTGCCGTGGAAGGTCGACTTCGGCGACACGGCCCGCTACATCGCGGTCGGGGACACGGTCCTCTGCAAAGTCCTGAAGATCGACGAGGTGCGGCGCGTGTTCCTCACGCTGAACGGCCCGGGCCTGCGGAAACTGGAAGGCGGCGACGTCGTCCAGATCTCGTACACGAACGTCGGGCGCGTCATCGGCCAGGGCGGCGCGACGATCGAAAAGCTGAAACGGTGGACGAACTGCCGGCTCTTCGCGGCCCGCAACGGGCGCGTGTGGGTCGACGGGGAGCTGCCGGACCTCGGCGTGGCGATTGCGGCCATCCGGCTCATCGAGCGGGAGGCGAACTCGCCCAACCTGAGCGAGCAGCTCGACGCGTTCCTGCGGGAGCACGGGAAGGAGCCGACCGCGGCGCCCGAGGACTCGGGCCCGGCGGGCGGAGCGGCGGCCGAGGCCGAGGGCGGCGGATTCGAATACAGCGCCGAGGCGGATGACGAGGAGAACCGCAAGCGCGAGGCCCGCGCGGCGAAGGAGGAGGAATGAGCATGGGTGGAAACAGCGACATGGAACTGGTGCGTCCCGACGGGACGCGTTTGGACGGGCGGGCGCTCGACGAGTTGCGCCCGATCAAGATCAAGGCGGGTGTGCTCGACCGCGCAGACGGCTCGGCGTACCTTGAGTGGGGGAACAACAAGGTGTACGTGGCGGTCTACGGGCCGCGCGAGGTGCACCCGCGGCACGAGCAGTCGCCGACGCGAGCGATCGTGCGTTGCCGCTACAACATGGCCGCGTTCTCGGTCGACGACCGGAAGCGCCCGGGGCCAGACCGGCGCTCGCAGGAGATCTCGAAGGTGATCTCCGAGGCGTTCACGGGCGTCGTCTTCACCGATCAGTTCCCGCGGACGGCTATCGACGTCTACATGGAGGTCGTCCAGGCCGACGCGGGCACGCGCTGCGCCGCGATGACGGCGGCGTCGGTCGCGATGGCGGACGCGGGGATCCCGATGCGGGACCTCGTGGTGGCGGTCGCGTCCGGGAAGATCAACGGGAAGGTCGCGCTCGACCTCAACAAGGCCGAGGACAACTTCGGGGAGGCGGACTGCCCGATGGGGATCGTCCCGTCGACGGGCGAGGTCGTCCTCCTGCAGATGGACGGCCACCTGACCGTCTCCGAGTGGGAGCAGGCGGCCGAGTACAACATGGCCGCGGCGATGCGGATATGGGAGCTCCAGAAGGAGGCCCTGCGAGAGCGGTGGGCGAGGGCCGCGGAGGCCGAAGGCGAGCCGGAGGTCTTCGTGGAGCCTGCCCGCGAGGAGGTTCAAGGCTACGGCGGCGGCGGCGGGGGTGGCCGCGGCTACGGCGAACGGGGAGGAGGCCGCGGCGGAGGCCGGGGTGGCTTCGGTGACCGCGGCGGAGGCCGGGGTGGCTTCGGCGACCGCGGTGGAGGCCGAGGTGGCTTCGGTGACCGCGGCCGAGGCCGGGGTGGCTTCGGTGACCGTGGCGGTGACCGGGGCGGAGGCCGGGGCGGAGAGCGCCGAGGCTTTGGCGGTGGCCGCGACCGGGGGCGCTTCGGCGACCGGGACCGCGGCGGCGACCGCGGTGGGTTTGCCGAGCGCGGCCCGGACCGGGGTGGCCGGGGTCCTGACCGGGACCGCGACGGTGGCGGGCGCTTCGGCGACCGCGAGGGCGGCGGCGACCGCGGCCGGTTTGGCGACCGCGACCGCCCGCGAGAGGGTGGCGACCGGGATCGCATGCGCCAAGGGAGCGACCGGGAAGGCGGGCGCCCCCGCGAGAGCGACGACCGCGAGAGCGGCGGCGGCCCCCGCGAGGGTGGCGACCGCGAGAGCGGCGGCGGCCCCCGCGAGGGTGGCGACCGCGAGAGCGGCGGCGGCCCCCGCGAGGTCGGCGACCGCGAGAGCGGCGGCGGCCCCCGCGAGGTCGGCGACCGCGAGAGCAGCGGCCCCCGTGAGGGCGGCGACCGGGGAACCGGACCGCGCTCGGGCCGTCAGGATCGCATGGACGAGTTTGCTGACCGCGACCGGATGGGCCGCGGCCGGCGTAGGCGCGGGTCGCGCGGCGGGCGCGACCGGCCGCGCGGAGGTGGTTTCTGATGTCGGACGCGATGGTGTCCGCGCTCAAGCGCGACTACCTGCACGAGATGGCGCTCAGGGAGCAGCGGGTCGACGGGCGCAAGCCCGACGAGATGCGCAAGCTCGAGGTCATCGGGAACCCCATCGGGACGGCGGAGGGCTCGGCCCTCGTGCACCTCGGCGGGACGTCCGTGATCGTAGGCGTGAAGGCGGCCGTCGGGTCGCCCTTCGCCGACCGGCCCAAGGACGGCGTGATCATCACGAACACCGAGCTCGTGCCGATGGCGTCGCCGTCCTTCGAGCCGGGGCCCCCGAGCAAGGACTCGATCGAGATCGCGCGCGTCGTCGACCGCAGCATCCGCGAGTCGAAGATGCTCGAGCTCGGGGAACTGTGCATCAAGGAGGGCGAGAAAGTGTGGATGCTCAACATCGACATCCACGCCATCAACTACGACGGCAACCTCTTCGACGCGGCGCTTATCGGCGCCGTGACCGCACTGAAGCTCGCGAAGCTCCCGGCGAAGGACAAGGGCATCGGGCCCGAGAACGTGCCCCTCAAAGTGCACCACACGCCGGCGTCGACCACGGCGGTCAAGATTGGCCGCAACATCTTCATCGACCCGCAGATCGACGAGGAATCCGTGGCCGAGGCGAGGCTCACCGTCGGCGTTGACGAGCACGGCGCGCTGCGCGCCATGCAGAAAGGCCTGGCCGGGAGTTTCACGGTCGACGAGGTTAAATACATCATCCGGATTAGCCAGCAAATTGCCCACAAGACGCGCGAGGCGATTCATAGGGCTACCGGGTAGCGCGCGCGTCGGATGTTGGGGCAGGGGGCGGAAACGTTGGCGTCGGGGCTCAGGAAGTCCGGTTCGGTCGGCCGCTTCGGCGCCCGCTACGGCGTCAAGATCCGCCGCGGCATCGAGGAAGTCGAGCGCCTGCAGAAGGCCCGCTACAAGTGCCCGCGCTGCGAGTTCGAGGCCGTGAAGCGGTACGCCACCGGCGTGTGGCGTTGCCGCCACTGCGGCCTGAAGTTCGCGGGGGGCGCCTACACGCCCGTCCCCTCCGAGGTGTCCGCCGAGCAGCCGGCGGCCGCGGAGGAGGAAGCCGGGGGCGGCACGGCGGCCGCGCGCGCGGGCGCGCAGGAGTAGGGGCGGTCACCATGATGTACAAGTGCGGCCGCTGCCGGATGAAAATCCAGCTCGACACGTCGACCGTCGGCCTGCAGTGCGAGCGCTGCGGGTCGAAGATCTTCTACAAGACTCGCCCCAACGTCAAGCGGACGATCAAGGCGCGGTAGGGCGAGACTACCCCTGCTCGTCCTCGCCGGGCGCGTAGCCCGCCAAACTGATCTCGCTCTCCTCGGGCTCCCACCGGTTCAGGTCGCGGGCCGAGTTGCATCGGGTGCAGCGCACGCGCGTCGGGTCCTCGGGGTTCAGGAACTCGTGCCGCGAGACGGTCTGGCACGCGGGGCAGAAGAGGTCCGCGTGCGTCGCGGGGACGTCGAGTTCCGCGCCCACCCGAGGCTTGGCGCGGCTTTTCAGTTCGCTGATCTCCGTCCCCGGGAGTCCGATGGCCGGCAGGGGTAGATAAGCGTGAAGGTGCTGGCACGCCGGAGGGTCCGATGGGCTTGGAGCCGCGCGGAAAGAAGGCGGGCGGGGGCCGCCGGCCGCGCCGCATGCGCGCCGCGCCAGGGCCGCATGAGGCGACGCTCACGGTGGAGGCAGGCGGCAGCGCGCGCGGGCGCCGCCGGCTTGCGGCGGTGGAGGCCGCGCTGCGCCCGGAGATCTCAGGGGGCGCCGCCGGGCCCCCCGTGGTCGCCGGCGACAGCGTGACGATGCGGCGCCTGCGGGGCGGGCGCGCGATCGAGATTCGCGTGCGCTCGCGTAGCCTGGCGTCCCTGCGCGCGTCGCTCAACGCGCACATGCGGATGGCGGCGCTCGCAGCGGATGTCGCCGCGGTCGCGAGCGGCGAAGAGGAGTGAGGGCGCGCCCCCCACCCTTTAAGTGCCCTCCGCCCGTACCGGCGCCCCGAGGGAAGGGAGCCGCCCATGGCCGTGCCCCGCGATATCCAGGAGAAGCTGCAGAAGTTCCAGCAGCTCTACCAGCAGCTGCAGGTCTACGCCGCGCAGAGGCAACAGTACCAGTCCCACGTCAACGAGATCGAGTTCGCGCTGCAGGAGATCGACGGCCTGCCGGAGGGGTCCACGCTCTACAAGGCGGCGGGGTCGCTCCTCATCAAGACGGACGACGTCGAGGGGATCAAAAGCGCGCTCTCCGAGCGGAAGGAAGAGCTCGAGATCAAGGTCAAGGGCGTGGAGAAACAGGAGAAGCAGCTTCAGGGGCTCTACGACCGGCTCCGCCAGGAGCTCAACGAGGTCGTCCAGGCGGGGTAGGGGGCGCCGGCGGCCGCCCGGCCGTGCTCCTCGCCGCCCGACCCGGGCCGGACGGCCACCATACTATCATGACCCCACACCGCCCACCCCATGAAAAGTCGCGCCCTATGAGCGTGAGGGGGAGGGGAGAGCGAAGGTTGGCCCCTCCGCAGCACGCAGTGGGCCGAAAGTTGGGCCGAGGCTTTATCAAGCGCAAACGATGAGCCTCTAGGATGGAGCCCGGCCCCGCGACCCCTGCCTCTGGAGCCGGCATGCGGAACCCCCTGCCCGAGCACGGGGAACTCGTGGGCCGGATCGTGGAGCGCCTGCGCGCCTCGCCCCGCACGGTGGCGTGCGGGCACGTCAACGCCGACCCGGACGCCATCGGGGCGGCCATCGCGATCGCCGAGTCGTTCCCGAATGTCACCGTGGCCGCGTTCACCGGGCTCAACAAGTCGGCCGCGCGGATGTCGGCGGCCCTCGAGTACGATGTCCTGATTGACCCCGACGTGGCGAGCTTCGACACGGTGGTCGTCTGCGACGCCACGAGCGCGTCGCAGCTCAATTGCAAGGACCCGGCGCTCTACAGCGACGCGATCTTCATCGACCACCACCAGCCCTCGAACTTCGCGGGGACCGCCTTCTACTGGTCGGACGCCCGGTTCCGCGCGACGTGCGAGATGTCGCTCCAGCTCATCCGGCGCGCCGGCGTCCCCCTCACGGACCGGGCGCGCGTGGCCTTGCTCGGGGGGCTTCTCACCGACACCGGGCGCTTCAAGTTCAACGACGAGGCCGTTTTCGGGGCCGTGGACAACCTGCTGTACCGCGGCCCGGAGGGCCCGCCCCGCGAGGGGCTGTACCAGTACGCCCGCGGCCTGGTGGAGGAGACCGGCCGGGACGCGTCAGAGATCACCGCGAACCTCAAAGGGCTCCAGCGGGCGCAGTGGGCGCGCGCGGGCGACTGGTTCGTCGCGTGGACCGTCGTCTCCGCCTTCGAGTCGAACCTGTCGTCGCTCCTGGTGGGTTCCGGGGCGGATGTGGCCGTCGCATTTGCTGAGCGCGATGGTTTCGTGCGGGGGTCGGCGCGTGCGACGCGCGCGGCGGAGCGCGCCGGCCTGAACCTCGGCGCGCTCTTCCGCGACTTCACGCCCCCGTGGCCCGGCGTAAGCTGGGACGGCGGCGGCCACGCGGCCGCCGCCGGGTTTTCGGCCGAGCGGGCCCCGCGGTCGGGGGCCGGCCCCGCCGGCGGTCCCGGCTCGGGCACCTTTGCCAAGGAGGTCGAGGGCGCCGTGGTCGATGCGATCGTCGCCACGATGAAGGCCAAGGCGCCGCAGGCGGCGTCGGCCGCGCCGCCGTGGGACGCGCGGTCCTGACCGGGGACGAGGCGGCCGTTCGGCCGCTCGCGCCGCGGCCGCAACGCACCCCCCCAAGCCTTATGGGCGGGCGCACGCTGCCCGGGGCGCCCATGCCCTCCGAGGAGCCGCACGCGACCGGGCGGACCTCCGTCGTGATCCCCACGCTCAACGAGGGGCGGTCCATCGGGCAGGTGCTCGACGAGCTCCCCCGGGGGCTGCTCGAGGTCATCGTCGTCGACGGCAACTCCCGCGACGACACGCAGGCCATCGCGCGGTCGAAGGGTGCGCGGGTCGTCGTGGAGCCGCGCAAGGGCTACGGGCGCGCCTACAAGACCGGTTTCCTGGAGGCCCGCGGCGACTTCATCGCCACGCTCGACGGGGACGTCACCTACCCGGCCGAGCGGATCGGCGAGCTCGTCGGCCTGCTCGTGGCCGATGGCCTCGACTTCATCACGTGCGACCGGCTATCCCACCTCAGGAGGGATGCCATGAGCGCGAAGCACCGCTTCGGCAACTTCGTCCTCTCCGTGGCATCCCGCGTCCTCTTCCGCGTGCCGGTGAAGGACTCGCAGAGCGGCATGTGGGTGTTCCGCCGCGAGCTCCTCAAGGACATGACCCTCACCTCCGACGGAATGGCCTTCTCGGAGGAACTCAAGGTCGAGGCATTCCGCGCGCGGCCTGGCCGGTGCCGGGAAGTGCCCATCGAGTACCGCGCGCGCGTCGGCGAGCCGGTGCTCTCGAGCTGGAGCGACGGGGTGGCGAACCTCAACTTCCTGCTGCGCAAGCGGTTCCGCGGCGCCCGCGGGGTGCGCGGCGACCTGTTCAGGGTGGAGGACGCGCCCTCGCCCTAGAGGTACGAGACGCGCACCTGGAAGCTCACATTCCAGTCCCTTCCCGAATACGGGACGCCGGGCACGCCGATGTCCGTGACGGTCAGCAGGCAATCATACGTCTTCGGCGTGCTGGGGAAGGTGACCGTCTCGTACGGCGAGGTCCCGTTCGTGATGGTCTCCCCGAGGCCGAAGTCCCACGCGAACTGCGCGATCCCGTTGTCGTCCGACGAGCACGAGCCGTCCGTCGTGATCGTGTAGCCGTTGGCGTTGTTCGCCTGGTAGAACGTCGGGCTCACGCAGGCGAGCGGCTTGTTGTGGATGTAGCTCCGGTTCTCGTGGTACAGCGTCTGGTAGGCAGAATCCGGGCGTACCCAGTTGTTGTTGTAGGTCACGTTGACCGTGTAGTTCCCAAAGCCCAGCGTCGGCGTCACCTCGAAGTTCTTGTACGGGAGGCGGTCCACGCGTTGCGTGATGACCGGGCCGTCCTGCACGTTGTTCTTCGTGATTCGGATGTTGACGCTCGTGTTCAGCGGGGAGAGTGCGTAGATGTCTGCCGCCTGATCCGAGAAGAAGTTCACGCTGATGGAGAGCACCCCGATCCGGCCCGCGTCGGGATACGCAAGGCCCGTGTCCACGCGGATCGAGGTGACGACAAAATTCGTGTAGTCGGGGGTTCCGATCGTGTAGTTGGACCGGGCCTCGAAGCCCTCGAACTGCAGCCGGAACGTGTACTCGCCGTTGCCCGCCACGAAGTCGTTGGCGCGCAGCTGGAGGGCCCCACCGCCCGGCTGCACGTTGAACTCGCGCGTGTAGGTGGTCTCGCCGTCGCGGGACACGATGAGCATGGCCTGCCCGGTGGCGAGCCCCCGGTCGGTCTGGATCGTGTAGGCGAAGGTGTAGAGGTCGTCCGAGCGGCTCGGGGGCGTCAGGGTCACGCCCTGGACGGTCCCCTCCCCCACGTTGAAGTACACGAGGGTTCCGAACACCGCCGCCAGGACGACGAGGACCGCGACGATGAACGCCCAGGTCTGCTTGGAGAAGCCCTCCGGGAGGAGGCCCTCGTCGTCAAGCTCATCGTCGCCGAAGTCCTCTTCGAGGTCCTCGTCGTAGATGCTCCGTCTCGCCACGTCCGCACCTCCGACCGCGTATCGCGTTCGCTACCGTCAGTTGCGCCTGGCCGGCCCTCGGGCGTCACGCGCGGCGCTTCCGCCGGGACGCGCCCATGAACATCGCGGCGAGCACCGCGCCGAGGATGGCGATCGGGACGTCGAAGCCGGGCGTGGAGAGCCCCACCGTCCGGACGAAGACCGGAATCACGTCGACGAATTGCTTGTTGTTCTGCACGGCTTCCTGGGAACTGGCGATGATCTGGATGGTTTGCACCTTGTTGTCAGGCCACGCCTGCCATTGCTTGGGTAGGCCCACACTGATCTGGATGTTGGCGAAACCCGGCGGGGGCTCGACCTGGAAGGACTGTCGTGTGAGCACGACGAACCACTGTTTTTCCGAGAGCTCCTCGATGTTCTGGATGTCGATCCGGATCGTGTCCTTGACATTCCCCTCGTTGTAAACCTTCAGGGAGATGACCGCCTGGGTCGAATAGGAGGTCTCGATGAACGGTGTGTCCACCTGGATGACCACGCGGAAGTAGGGCTCGGGGACGATGATGGCCGTCGCTTGCGCGGCCGGCGACTGGAGCCCGCCGGCCACCGCCCGCCCCGTCACCGTGAGGGTGCCGATGTTCGTGGCGAGCTCCCCCGGAGGAACCACGACGGTGATGTATATGGAGCCCGTGCGCCCCGCCGTGCCGCTGATCGTGATTACGGACGGGGAGATGGTGACCGGCCAACCGGTGCTGACCACCGCGTTGAACGTCACGACGGCCCGCTCGACGTTCAGCTTGTCCACGGTATAGTTCCCGGTGAACGAGGCGGTCCCGGGCTGCGAGGGCGAGATGACCGCGTGGCGCTCGCTGGGGGCGATCGTGAACGACAGGGCCGGGACGGGGTTCTGCGCCACCGCCGGCTCTGCCAGGATGGAGAAGGCCGAGGTGAGAACGATCAACCCGATCACGACACGCGCGAGAGAACGGCTTTTCAACATGCTGACGATGCTCCTCAAGTGGCGCTCCGATCGAAGGTACGATATATAACCCTTGGTTAGGCGTGCGTTCAGAATCCGCTCCCGAATTCGCGCCTGGCCAGGGGCCCTCCTCGCGTACCGTCGCGCCGCTGCCCCTGCGTTGGCGCGGGCGTATATTAAGAAGCGTGGTGGGGCCTTTTGACGGGCGCGGCACCCGTCAGGCCGCATCGGCGTCGGCCGCCGGGGGGGAGCCCCCCGACGCGCGGGCCTCCGCTACGGCCCGCGCGCCGTCGTCCGACGGCTCGACCCGCGCGCCGCGCCCTTCGCCCGCGCCGCGCAGGAGCCCCGCCTCGCGCAGCACCCGCACATTGTACGAGACGACCTGCCGCGACTCCCCGAGGCGCCGCGCGAGCGCCCGCTGCGTCAGCCCCGGCTCTCCCGCGACCGCCTCCAGGATGTCCACCTGCAGGCGCGTGAGCACGCGCCGGCGCCTCGGGATCTTGTAGTCCCTCGGGTAGAAGCGCTTGAAGACCCCTTCGTTTCGCGCCACGATGTACGCCTCGCGCATCAGCACCCGCAGGTGGTAGGCGAGCACGCCGTTCTCGAGGTCGAGCGCCTGGTGCAGCTCGGAGTAGTGCGCCCCCGGGTTCGCCCGGATGTAACCGTAGATCTGCCCGCGCGTGAAGTTGTCGAGCACCCTGTCGGGCTTCAGGCGCGTGAAGAGGGGGACGATCAGGCTGAAGGCAAGTGCCAGGAACCCGACCTCCGTGAGCGACAGGAACAGCACGGCACCCAGGGCCAAACCGCCGACGGCAAAGTGGATCCAGTAGCGCGAGAGCAGGTCCCCGTCACGGCCGGGGACCGATGGCGGCAAGACCGGGCGTACCGTGAAGGGCTGCGTCAGCCCGACGGAAACCTCGGGGTGGGTCTGGGACTGGAATTCCACGCTCCACGCGTACTCGCCGGGGGCGGCCGATGCGGGCGCAGTGAGCTCGAGGAGCACCTCGGCCTCGCCACCGGGCGGGAGTATCTGCGTCGCGGGCAGGTGCGCTCGCAGGTCGAACCCCGCGGGGACGGTGAACACGGGGTGGTAGTCGACCTCGAAGTCCGCGAGGTTGCTGACCGTGAGGGTCCACGTGGCGGTGTCGCCGGGGCGCGGCGGAACCAGGGGCGGCGCGGAGAAGAGCGCGAGCGGCCCGCGGAACACGGCGACCTGGAACTCGCCGGACGACCGGATGGGGAAGAGGTTGTCCCCGTCCACCGCGCGGACGACGAAGGCCGTTGCGCCCTCCGCTGCGTCCGCAGGCACGTTCACCGTCGCGCTGAACGGGATGTCCGCGGGCGTCTGCAGCCGGATGCGGGCGGGCGAGATGGCGAGGCCCCAGGCCGGCCCACCGATGGTGAGGTCGAGCTCGACGAAATGGCCGACCTGCGCCTCCACGTGGACGACGCCGGTGGCCGTGACGCGCACGGGGCCGGTCGCCCCGTAGAGCGAGGCCGAGTACACTTCGCGGTCGGGCGTGACCGTCGCGCACACGTTTGGGGTGGCGCAGTCGACCTCGCCGCCGGCTGCGGGCGGCGCGGTCAGCGCCATCGCCGGGAGCAGGAGCGCCGCGACGGTCCAGAGCGCGAGGGTGGACGGCCGGCGCGACGTGCGCGGTGCTGGCATGCGTTGTCATGTGGGGCCCCTGGTTATTATATGAAATTGGTGGGGTGTTTTGACGCGCCGGGGCCACGCGTCACCGGCGCGCCTTCTCCAGGAGTTCGGGCAGCAGCCGGACGAAGGCGGACCGCGCGAGCACCCGGTCGCACCCGGCCGCCTCGGCCTGCCGGCGCAAGTCGACCATCACGTGGCTCAGGTACCCGACCGCCTCGACGCGCGCCGTCGCGGCGTCCGCCTTGAGCGCCCGCACCGCGTCGACCGCCGGAAACGACGCGCCATTCAGGTCGAGGACGACGAGGCGCGCCTCCGGCCGGGCCGCCTCCATGAGGAGGGCGGCCGCCGTGTCCACGAACGCGACCTCCACGCCGGCGTGGCGCGCCGCCTCCTTGATCTTCGAGGCGAAGAAGAAGTCGTCGGCCGCAACGACGACGCGCGCCATCGGGGGCGGTCACAGCACGCCGTCCACATCCAACTTTTGCTTTCCCCGCAGGTAGACGACCGGGACGCCGCGGTCGCGCAGGCGCCTGCGAAGCGCGCGGTCGTTCGTGAGGACCGCCCGCCCCGCGCGCCCCGTCGCCGCCGCCACGATGGCGCCGTCGCCCTGGCCCGCCGCCTCCACCGCGCGGAACCGGGCCGCGAGCGCGCGTGCCCCGCGCGCGTGCCGCGTCCCCCCCAGTCCCTCGAGCTCCTTGAGGACGCTCGAGGGCACCACGGCCTCCCACCCGGGCGCGACGGCGGCAAGCTGCGCCGCCAGGTCCACCTTCAGCCGCGCGGCGCTCATGAGGGCGTTGGCGTCCAGCAGCACCTCGCGAGCCGCGGTCGCCGTGGGCGCGCCCCCCCCTGCCCCTACTTGATGATCAGGCCGTGGCCGATCAGCCGCCACCTGGCCCCGAACCGGCGCGAGAGCGCCACGCGCTCGTCCGCCTCCGCGCACAGGGGCATCTTCAGGTCGAGGTCGACGTTCTTGCCCGACATCCCCCTGACCGTCCCCACGTTGGTCGCGGCGCCCACGCTCAGCATGAGCAGCTCGTTCGTGCGGATCTTGTCCACCTTGATCTCCTCGCCCGCCCCCACCACGTTGTCGAGCAGGTGCGTCTCGATCGTGACCTTGTGCAGCAACGCCGGCAGCGACCCCGGCTGGCCGAGCATGCGGCCGACGAGCGAGTCGGCCTTTGTGAGCGACGGGTCGAGCGACGTGCCCACGGCCATGAGCCCGCCATAGTGCGTCTCCTCGACGGACTGCCCGCCCACCATCAGGGAGGTGACCACCGTCTCCAGGTTCTCCCACCGCGACCGCCCCTCCTCCTCGACGCGGCGGCCGGGCGCGATCTCGATCCGGTCGCCGACGCGCAGCGTCCCCTGGATCAGCGAGCCCCCGAAGACCCCCCCGCGAAGCTCGCGCGCGCGCAGGCCCGGCCGGTTGATGTCGAACGAGCGCGAGACGTACATCCGCACCGGCGCGCCCGCGTCCGTCTGGCGCGTGGGGATGTGCTTGTCCACCGCCTCGAGGAGCGCGTCCACGTTCACGTCGTGGTGCGCCGAGACCGGGATCACGGGCGCTCTCTCGGCGATCGTCCCCTTGAGGAACTGCTTGATCTCGCGGAACGACTCCACCGCCCGGTCGCGTGTAACGAGGTCGATCTTGTTCTGCACGACGACGATCCGGTCGATCCCCGAGATCTCGAGGGCGACGAGGTGCTCCTTCGTCTGCGGCTGCGGGCACTTCTCGTTGGCGGCGATGAGCAGGATCGCGCCGTCCATGACAGAGGCCCCCGTGAGCATCGTGGCCATCAGCGTCTCGTGGCCCGGCGCGTCCACAAACGAAACCGTCCGCAGGAGCGTCGTCTTCCGCCCGCAGTGCTCGCAGGTTTCCTTGACGGTGTAGGCCTTTGCCCCCTCCTCGGACTCGCACTTGTAGAACGCCGCGTCCGCGTAGCCAAGCTTGATGGAGATGCCGCGTTTGACCTCCTCGGAGTGGCGGTCGGTCCACTCGCCCGTGAGCCGGTTGGTGAGCGTCGTCTTGCCGTGGTCGACGTGGCCGACCATGCCGATGTTGATCTCCGGTGCCTGGGGGACCTTGGACATGGGGGGGCTCCTGCGGGGGGGAGGTCGGGATAATGGAGGGGGTATTTTGCGGTTGCCCCGCGCCCCCGCGCGTTTCCCGCGCGCCGCGACCGCGCTAGAACCGGAATTCCACGGGGGCCGCCGGGACGCGCGCGATGCCCTGGGCGGTGCGCGACTGGAGGGCCGCAAGGACGTCGTCGGTCACGCGCCGGGTGGGCAGGCCGGAGGCCGATGTGACAGCCTCCACGACCGCCTCGGCGTCGGCGAAGCCGTCGAGCGGAACTTCCCAGTAGGCCTTCCGGCGCACGCCGCGTTCCCACAGCGGGAAGCGCGCTCCGTGCGTGTCGCGCTCCGCGTCGATGCCCCGCCGGAAGGCGAGGAACAGGGAACCCGAACCGAAGAGGACGCCCGAGAGCTCCTCGAAGTGGACCGGCCGCCTCGTGTCGCAGAAGCAGAGGCCCTTCTCGTGCACCTCGAGCGTGGGGACGATCCGCGTGAAGTACGCCCGCTCCACGCGCCGCAGCGCCCAGACGAGCGCGCCGGCGCCCGCCATCCCCACGGCTGCGCCGGGCCACGCGGCCTCGGCGAACCCCGCGATGACGAGCAGGCCCGTGAGCGCGGTGGCCCCCGCCGCCCCGGCGGCCCGGGCCTCCCGCCGCTTGCGCGTCCCCTCGCGCGACAGGCGGAAGGGTCCCGCCACCGCCCGCCCCAGTCCCTCGGGCGCCTCGTGCCACTCGAGCATCGACAAAGGTTTCCCCGGGCGCGGCATAAAGGCACCGGCGGCCCCGCCCCGGCGGGGCCCGGGGCGGTCCCAGCGTGGACGAGGGGGCGCAGGCCGGCGGGGGCGGCGCCCCGCTAGAGCCGCGGGTGGCGCGCCTTCGGCTCCTCATGGGCGCGACCGCGCTCGCGCCCTCTAGCCTGCTCGCCCTCCTCGTCGTGCGCGCGGTCCCCGCGCCGGACGTCTTCCTGAGCCCGCTCCTATGGGCCTCGCTCGCCGGCGTGTGGTTCGGGGCGTTCTGCCTCGCGTACTTCTTCGAGGTCAGGGCGCTCGACGAGGAGACCCGGGGGCGCGACGGGCTCGCGCTGGCCGGGGTGCGCATCGTGTGGGTCGGCGCGCCGCTCACGAGGAACCGCGCGGGCGCCCGCGCGCTGTTCCGCTCCACCGGCGCCGACTACCCGCACGAGGTCGAGATGCACCTAAACCTCGGCGCGACATGGTCGTTCTTCGTCGTGGGGATGAGGAGCGCCTGGGAGGCGCGCGAGGACGGAGTGCTGCTGATCGGCGCCAGCGGCGCGCGTTTCCTCTCGGGCGCGACGGTCGAGGGCCTGTCGCTGCCTTCCGTCGAGGCCGCCACCCTGCGCGCTGTGCTCGAGCCGGGGGCGCCCCGCGGGCAGCTCCCCGACTGGGGGCGACCACCCGGGCCGCGGTCCTCCGCCGTCCTCGGGGAGGTCCGGCCCGCCGAGTGGCTCCTCGGCCCCGAGCAGCCGTACATCGCCTTCGAGGCGCATGGCGACCGGATCGAGAAGTGGTGGCCCCCGCCCTTCGACCGGCTGTTCGCCCTCGACCCCGGGACGGGGCTAGACCTCGCGAGGATCGTCCGCGCGTTCGACCGCGACGGCCTCACCGCCCGGGGCGCGGGGCCTACTTCCTCTCCTCCGGCTTGAGCAGCTCGCCGATGGCCTTGGCCCCGTGCGTGGTGATCTTGAAGTTGACCTGCGCCGTCTCCGGGGACACCGTGTTGCCGCGCAGAGGCTTCTTCTTGCGCAGGCCGCGCTCGTGGAGCGGCTTGTCCTTCTTCTTCTTGTGGCGGCTGCGCGCCTTGAACCCTGTCCCCTCGGTCACGAGGAGCCGGCGGTACCGCGTACCGGGCAGGTCAGCGATCATCGGGAACCCCGAGCGGTCCGTGCCGCCAGTGATCTTCAGCTTGTAGCCCGGCAGCTGCACGAAGATCCCGTCCACCTCCTCGCCGATCCGCTTCCCCACCAGCGAGTTGGCCAGGTGCCCGGCGACCTTCGTCTGGTACGACTTGCCCCCCTTGGGATCGGAAACCACCGCGACGAATTCCACCATAGGGGGAGCCACCGGGCCGGGCCGTCCGCCCGGGAAGCCGGGCAAACGGATGACCCCATATAAGGTTGGGGGTGGGCCGCGCGCGCGCCAGCGCGCCCGATCCGTGGGGCCCTACATCTCGGTCATGGCGGTGGAGCCGCCGCCTCCGGCGCCACCCGTCCCCCCCCCGCCGCCCTCGTCGAGCGAGGGAGTTTCGTGGCCGGGCATCCCCGGGCGCACCTTGCGGGGTGATAGGCGCCGCTCGACCACCGCGATCAGGTCGCGCTTGAAGTCCTTCGAGATGTTCGTGGCCGTCTGCAGGTCCGAGAGCTTCATCCCCTCCAGTCGGCTGAAGAGCTCCTCCGAGAGGTTCCACACGCTCGCCACGACCTCCAAATCGCGCCGCGTGACCACCGCGTTCGGGTTGACCGTCGACACGGGCGGGGGCGGCGGAGGGGGGGGCCGGGGGGCCGCGGGGGGCTGCGCGAGGTTCGGTAGGATGCGCGGGCGGGTGGGCGCGCTCGAAGCCCGCCTCGACCGCTTGAGGATCTCGTCCCCGACCATCGGCCCTTCCGCCCCCAAGCCATGGCCAGTACGCCGACTGCTGGCCGCGCCCGTGGGGGGAGATATGCGTCCTAACAGATAAATCCCGCCAAGAGCCTCAGCCCGACCCCGTGAAATTCGTCTACCACCCGCGCTCGTTGGAGCACGTCCAGGGGGCCGGGCACCCCGAGCGGCCGGACCGCGTGCAGGCCATCGTCGAGCGCCTGCGCGCGCAGGAGCCGGAGGCGGCATTCCTCGAGCCGCCCTCCGCGACGAAGCGCGAGCTCGTGCGCGTGCACGACGAGGCGTTCGTGGAGCGCATCCGCCATGGCGTCGCGGGGGCGCTCGACGGGGACACCTTCCTGCACCCCGGGACGTACGCGGTCGCGGCGATTTCGGCCGGGGCCGCGCTCACCGCCGTGCGCCACGCGCTCGCCCACCAGGAGGAGGCCTTCGCACTCACGCGGCCCCCGGGCCACCACGCGGGCACCGCGAGCGCGGGGGGCTTCTGCTACTTCAACAACGTCGCGGTGGCCGCCGACCACATCATCCGCGAGGCGGGGCTCGCGCCGGTGGCCATCATCGACCTCGACGTCCACCACGGGAACGGCACGCAGGACATCTTCGGCGCCCGCCGGGACGTCGTGTACCTGTCGGCCCACCAAGAGGGGATCTACCCCGGGACCGGCGCCGTCGGCGACACGGGGCGGGGCCCGGGGGAGGGCCGGATGGTGAACATCCCGCTGCCCGCCGGCTCGGGGGACGCCACCTACGCGTCCGCTTGGGAACGCGTGATGCTCCCCGTCCTCGAGGCCGCCCGCCCCGCCGCGGTGCTCGTGTCGCTCGGCTTCGACGCGCACTACAGGGATCCGCTTGCCAGCCTGACGCTCTCCTCGGCCGGCTACGTCCGGCTGTGCGCCGCGGTGGCCTCATTCGCCCGCGAGCGCGCCAAGGCCCCGTGCGTGTTCGCGCTCGAGGGGGGCTACGACCTGGACGCGCTCGCCGACGGGGTCGGCGGCCTCGCGCGCGCCCTGCGGGGGGAGGCGCCCGCCACGCAGCTCAACGCCGTCCAGGACACGGGCGGCGTCGGGGCCCGCGCCGTCGCGGAGGCCGCGCGCGTCCAAGCGCGCCACTGGGGCATCGAGCCGTGAGGGCTGCTCACACGACCTTCGCGTGGCCCGCCTTCGTCACGCCCGACCGCGCCTTGTTCGGGCTCGGCCGTGTGCGGTCCACGTCGCGCCGCACGATCTTCTCGAGCCGGTCCATCACCTCGGCCACCGCGCGCGCGATGTTGTCGTCCTCACTCGTGGCGACGAAGAGCCCGCGGTCCGTCTGCATCCGCACCCGGCACTCCACCCGGTGTCCCGCCGCCCGGTGGTGCTCCATGACATGCACGTGGAGCGTGAGCGGACGCGTGTGCGCGGCCGTGCGCTTGACCGCCGGGTCGATCACCGCCCACAGCTCCTCGGTGAGGAACGGGTCGTGGCCCTCCATCCCCGTGATCTGGATGAAACAGCCCTCCTCCGGCTCGAGGGACGCCACCATCCCGAGCAGGTCCGCCTTGGTCACGATGCCCACCGGCCGCTCCCCGTCCACGATGATGACCGACGACGCGCCGCGGTCGATCATGTCATCGATCAATCTCCCCACGGGGGTCGTGCGCCCCCCCGCCAAGGGCGGCGCCGTCATGAATCCCTCCACCGTCGTGCGGTTCTTCTCGCGCTTGCGCGGGGACTTGCGCATGGGCCTCGAAGGCGTGGCGGTCCCGGCGTACGCGCGCAGGATGTCGCTCGCGCTCACCACGCCGATGAGCGCCCCCGAGCGGTCGACGACCGGGACCGTGGTCTCGTTCAGCTTGGCCATCTCGACGAGCGCGCGGTCCGCGGTCTCGTCCTGCCGGACGACGACGGGGTCGGGGGACATGACGGCCGCGGCCTCGAGCCGCGCGACCGAGGGGTCCTGCCGCAGCAGGGCGAGCAGGGTCCACTGCGTGACGTGGCCGAGGACCTTGCCCGAGCCGCCGTCGACGACCGGGAGCTCTTGGTAGTTGTTCTCCAGCAGGGCTTTGGCGGCGCGGGCGACGGAGTCGCTCTCCTCGAGCCTCGGCGGGCGCACGGAGAGGCGGTCCACCGTCGTGGAGAGCGGGACGCGGCGGCGCCGCAGGAGCGCCTCCTGCGAGAGGATCCCGTCGAGCCGGCCCCTGCCGTCCACCACGGGCAGCTCGTGGATTCCGTTGGCCCGCATCTTGCCAAGGGCGAGGGAGAGCGTGTCCCGGGGCGAGGCGGTGGCGGGCAGCGGCTCGATGGCCGACGCCAGAGTAGTCTCTTGGAGGTGCGTTGCGCGCGCCATGGCGACCGGTGGGAATCAGGGCTCCGCGGAAAGTTAAAGCCTTTGGGGGCGCTGGAGCGGCCGTGCGGCTTGCGCTGACGGGCACGCCGGGAACCGGCAAGAGCGCCGTCGGCCGCGCGCTCGCGCGCCAGGGGGTGCCCGTCGTGCCGGTCGCGGAGGCGGCCCGGCGGCTCGGCGCCGTCGCCGGTTTTGACCGGCGGCGCAGGACGCCGGAGGTGGACGTGCGGCGGCTCGGCCGCGCACTCGACCGCGAACTCGCCGCGGCGCGCGGGGACGTCGTCCTCGAGGGACACCTCGCCCACCACCTCCCCGTCGACGGGGCGGTCGTGCTGCGTTGCCCCCCGTCGGTGTTGGCGCGGCGCCTACGCCGGCGCCGGTGGGGCGACGCCAAGGTCCGCGAGAACGTGTGCGCGGAGGCCCTCGGCGTCATCGTCACGGAGGCCGTCGAGTCCCTCGGGCGGAAGGCTGTTTACGAGTTCGCGACGAGCGGCGTGGCCCCGGCGCGCTCGGCCGCCCTCGTCCGCCGCGTGCTCGCCGGCACGGCACGAGGGTTGCGCGCTGGGGAGATCGACTACCTCGAGGAGGCCCCGCGGTGGTGCTGAACAACTTCCGAGCACGCGGCGAGCGGTGGCTCGCGCCGGTCGTCGACCGCCTAGCGACCGGCCCGCGCGTGGCCGACCGACTCACGTGGACGTCGCTGGCCGTCGCGGCCGCCGCCGCCGCGTCTTTTGCCGTGGCGAGCCCGAGCCACCCGTGGTGGCTGCTCGTCGGGGCGGCCTTCGCCTTCGTGAACGCAGCCCTTGACGGCCTCGACGGGATGGTCGCGCGCAAGACGGGCAGCGCATCGCCCGCCGGCGACTTCCTGGACCACGTGATCGACCGCTACTGCGACATGCTCCTCATCAGCGGCCTCGCCCTGTCCGCCTTCGGCGACCTCCTCTGGGGGCTGCTCGCGGTCACCGGGGTCTTCCTCACGAGTTACCTCGGCACGCAGGCGGCCGCGGTCGGCCTCGGCCGCGACTACGGCGGTTGGCTCGGCCGCGCCGACCGCCTCGCGCTGCTCGTCGCCGTTCCCACGGCGCAGCTGCTCATCGTCGTCCTCGGCGGGCCGGTGGCCTTCGCGTGGCCGGTAACGCCGGGCTTGCTGCCCGCGCCGCTCGCCCCCGACATCACGCTCGTCGGCGGCCTCCTGCTCTTCCTCGGCATCGTCGGCCACATCACGGCGCTCCAGCGGTTCGCCCGTGCCCGGAGGGCGCTCGCCGCGCGGGCCGCGGAGGCCAAGGCGCCCGAGCCGTGAGGGGGCGCAACGCGCCCAGCTAGCCGACCGGGCCGCGCCCAATCGTCGCCAGGTTGTTGATGGGACGGTGGCGGCGCTCGAAGCCTTCAAATAGGCCTCCCAATATCCTGCGGTACTCCGCGCAACGCCTGGAAAGCGCGGTAAGAACCCTTCCTGGCAAATGCCTCCGAAGGGCCCCCGGGGAACCTCTCGTGGCCGGCATGTCCTCGCCCGTTGCGCGCGCCGGGCCCTCCGGGCTCAGCCTCGAGAAGCTCCTCATCGCCGTGCTCGTCACCGCCTCGCTCTTCATGATTGTGGCTGCCACGTTCCTCTCGGCCTCCGCACCCCGCGAGTACTCCCCGGCAATCCAGTTGCCCATCGCCTCCCTCCCGCCGACCGAAGCGGCCCCCGGCGTGGACACGGACGGCGACAGCCTGTTCGACATCGACGAGAACTACATCTACGGCACGGACACAACGAAAGTCGACACCGACGCCGACGGGATGCCCGACCCGTGGGAGGTTCGGTACAAGGACCACCGAAACCCAGACACGCGCGAGCTGCTCATCGACCCCGTGGACGCCACCGACGCCTACGAGGACCCCGACCAGGACGGGTACGACTACAACAACAACGGCCGCGTCGACACCTTCCAGGACTCCGTCGTCCGCGCGAACCTGTCCATCCCGGCGAAGGCGCAGTACGACGCCCGCCTCGTCTGCTCGATTGCGCAGAACCAGCTCGAGCTCGACGGCAAGCTGCTGCACCTCGAGCGCGTGGCCGTGATGGACAACGGCACCTACAGCGAGGGCGCGACCAACCCGAGCACCGAGATAAACATCCGCGTGGTGGACTCCACCACGACCCAGATCGGCGGGCTCACGTACGTCCCCTCCGAGGCGTGCGGGGCCCTGCGCGTGATTCTCGAGCCGGGGGCGAATCGGCCGCCGGGCCTTGTGTCCTGGAACAAGGGACCCACCGGCGACTGGCTGGAGGGCGCCGACCTCGTGAATATCGAGGGCGTCTTCCACGTCGACCCGACGAACCCGAACGCCTGGTGGCTCACCGTCCGCGGCGGGGAAGGGTTCCCGAACATCCAGGAGTTCCAGACCTGGCGGGACTACTTCGGCGACGGGAACGTCCACGGGTCGGACCCGCTCATCCGAGATACGGACGGCGACGGGATGTGGGACGGCTACGAGGCCCACTACGGGAAGGGGATCTTCGCGCCGGCTAACGGGACGTTCATCTGGCAGTGGGAGTTCTTCATGTCGCCGGTCAACACCTCCGACGCGCAGGAGGACCCTGACCACGACGGGATCCAGATCACCTGGCAGGAGAAGGTGAACAAGTGCCTCCTCAGGAATGCCAACCAGTCCTGCATCCGCGAGGTCCCGCAGGAGTTCCCCCCTGGCGAGTTCGTGCGCGCGGGGACGAACCTCGACGAGTTCTACATCCACACGCGGCCAGACCTTCCGGACACGGACAACGACACCTTCCCGCGCCCGGAGCCCGGGGCCGAGGACATCGCTGACTGGAACACCGCGGACATGCAGGAGTATCTCGTGCTCGGCACGAGCCCGATCCTCTTCGACACCGACGGCGACGGCATGGACGACGGGTGGGAGGTGTTCTGGAACCTGCTCCCGCACGACGCATCCGACAAGTTCCAGGACCCCGACGAGGACGGGCTGGTGAACTTCCTGGAGTACTCTAACCCCGGCTGCTTCCTGAACCCACGGGACCCGGACACCGACGAGGACCAGATGCCGGACGGCTGGGAGGTCTCGTACCAGCTCGACGCATGCCGCAACGACGCGAGCGAGGACGTGGACCTCACGCGGGGCGTGGTCACGCCCGACGGGCTTACCAACCTGGAGGAGTTCAACTACGGCACGAGCCCTCGGAAGGTGGACACAGACGGGGACTTCCTCAGCGACTACGACGAGGTGCGGCGCGAGTGGACCGTCGTCGTCGAGGGTCGCTCCTACTCGTACCAGACCAACGCGACGCTGGCAGACACCGACCTCGACGATTTCCCCGACGACGAGGACGGCGATGGGAACTTCGACCCGTGCGAGGAGATCCTCGACGGGCTGGACAACGACGGGGACGCCGAGTACATGCAGCGGGACGGAATCGACAACGACGGGGACGGCGTGATCGACGACGGCCCCTTCGGCCGCGTGCCGACGGCGGGGCTGCCCGGGACGGATCCGGACACATGGCTGCCGGAGGGCGTGGATGAGGAGCACGACCTCTGCGACTGGAACGAGGTGAACATCTTCCGCACGAACGCCTCGAACGCCGACACGGACCTCGAGGGGCTGCCCGACTGGGTCGAGCTCTTCACGGACCGCAACGAGTCGCAGGCGGGGGTGCAGACGACGAACCCCAATCTGGCGGACACGGACGGCGACCGGCTGAACGACTACAGCGAGGTCCCGCACCTGGACGGCGCGGTGGAGACATGCCTCCGCGTCTACCTGCCGGGGTTCACGGATGCGGTGGAGCGCTGTACGAACCCGCTGAACCCCGACACGGACGGCGACGGGATGGAGGACGGCCTCGAGGTGCTCACGGACTTCCTGCCGTTCGCCCGCGACGGCACACCCGACCCGATCGTCAACTCGACGGACCCCACAAACCCGGACACCGACGGGGATGGCCTGCGCGACGGCTACGAGTTCGACAACTCGGACATCGACGGCGACGGCCTGCCCACGCGCTGGGAGCTGGACATGATCGGCGTCTTCCGGAACGCCTACTTCCAGGCGGACACGGACGAGAACGGGGTGCCGGACGTGGACGACGACTGGGACGGCGACGGGCTTACCACGATCGAGGAGTACCAGCTGCGTTTCAACCCATTCTCCCAGGACACGGACGGCGACGGGACCCTCGACGGCGAGGAGAAGATCAGCGCCTTCAACATCCCGCGGCTGCCGGTCTACCAGGATTCGGACGGCGACTTCATGCCGGACTGGTGGGAGCGGCTCCACGGGTTTGACCCGCTCGTCCCCGCGGCCGGCTGCGCGGTGGACTCGGACGGAGACGGCTTCCGCGACCTGGACGAGTACCTCTACAACACGAACCCGCGCGGCCAGGTCGACTCGGCCAAGCTCGACAAGTACAACCACCCGTTCATCGCGAACATCCGCTCGTGCGACAGCGACGCGGACGGGATCGCCGACTGGTGGGAGGAGTTCTACGGGCTCGACCCCCAGGATCCGACGGACGCCGACCGAAACCTCGACCGGGAGCTCAACGAGTCGGCCGCGGTGAACGAGTACGGGATCCGGGTCCTTGCGGACAACTGGACGAACTTCGAGGAGTACGTCTACGCGCGCGACCCCTACAGCCACATCTCAACGAACCCGCGCGAGGGGGACTCCGACTTTGATGCGTGGGAGCTCGTGGTTCGGCCAGACGGCAGTTTCAACGTGAGCAAGGGGACGAAGCGGGACTTCGACAAGTTCTACACGGACGACGTGGACCTAGACCCCGTGATCCTCTGGCACTTCAAGCGCCCGGTCAACCCGTCGACGCAGTCGGCGGCCCTCTCGCCGGTGGTCTCCGGCGACGCGGGCGGCGACATTGACCGCGACGGGATCAACAATACCGTGGAGGCGCAGAAGGGCACCTCCGCCTTCGACCCGGACACGGACGGCGACGGGATGCCGGACGGTTGGGAGGTCCAGTATGGGGTGGCGAACCTCACGACGGGCAAGCCCATCCTCGACCCGCTCTACCCCCTCGACGCGAATGAGGACCCGGACAACGACGGCTTCAACTACAGCCGCGTCCTCATCGACAACAACCCGGACACGCCAGCGATCACCAAGTGGGACTTCAACAACGACGGCATCCTGGACGACTTCCTGGACAACGAGCAGTTCTCGAACCTCGAGGAGTACTGGTTCGGGGACGACCTCGACGGCGACGGGATCAACGAACTCACCACGAACCCCGGGAAGAAGGCGACGGCCTGCGCGCCGGGCGAGACGTTCTGCATATCGGACGGGTACCTCCAGTACTTCCGCGACCGGGACTTCGACCAGATGCCGCGGTGGTTCGAGGCGATGTTCGGCTTCGACGACGCGGACTTCGTGGGCCCCAACGGCGGGCAGGAGGACGCGGACCTCGACGGCGCGAAGAACGTCATCGAGGCGCGCGCGCGGCCATGGACGAACCCCCGCGACCCGTCGCTGACGCCACCCCAGTGCAGTTGGCCGCGCGAGTTCCTGCCCGACCCGAACACGCCGCCGGTCGGTTGGCCCTGCTAGCGGCGCCCGCGGCGGCGGGCCTTCGCCCCGCGTATGACAACCCTTTTGTAGCGAACGCGCGGGTTTTTCGGCGGTATCCCCGGTGCCACCCGACCGCGCCCCCCGCCCCGCGCCGCTGGCCCGGACCCCGGCGCGCAGGGGCGCGCGGCCCCTCAAAGCCCTTGGCGCCGCGCTGCTCCTCGTGGGGCTGATCGCCGCCGGGCGGGTGGCATCCGCCCCCGGCCAGTACATCACGGACGCGGACGCGACGGCGGTGGACCTCGACGGCGACGGCCTCTACGACCTGCTGAACGTGAGCGTTTCCGTGCAAGCCCCGGCGGAAGGCAGCTACAACCTGCGGGTGACGCTCGCGTGGCCGATCCCCTCCACGCCCACACCCATCGCCTCGCGGTCCGAGATCTTCCACCTGGACGACCAGCCCCGGCGCGTCACGCTGCCGATCGAGGGGCCCCGGATCCGCGAGAAAGGGCTCAACGGCCCCTACGAGATCCAGGTGGACCTTGTCTCCTCGCCTTCGGGCCCGGTCAACGACGCGGCAACGTTCCCCACTGCCGCGCTGCTTGCCTCCGACTTCGAGGCGGGCGCGGACACGGGCAGGCCGCAGGTCGTCTGGAACGACGCGAACGTCACGCTAGCCTCCGCCGACCTCAGCGCCACGGTCAACCTCACCGCGCCCACCGTGGAGTGGGTGACGGGGCCGGGGGCGACGCTGCCGGGGAGGTTCGCGGTGTCGTTCCCGTCGGTCGTCTCGTTCAACGACGACGGGGACGGGGCCCTTGCCGGCGCCGAGGAGCCGCTCTGCGAGGCGGCGCTCGGGTCTTCCCGCTGGTCGGTCGATTCGCTTGAGATCGGCCCATCGCCCGGCTGGGGGTCGGCCATCGAGTTCCGCCTCTCCGGGCCTGTCCGGTTCGGCGGCCCCCCCTGCCCGTCGCCGGCTGCGGGGAACGTGAGCCTCTCGTTCCTCATCGGCCAGCAGAACGGCACGGTGGCGGGACCCTCGCCGTTCACGCTGCTTGGCGGGCTCGAGGTCAAGGTGGACGTGGCGCTCACGCTGGACGGGCCCGTGGCAGGCGACGCGCTCGCGCTGGAGGTCACGCTCCAGGACATCGAGGCGAACACGTCCTTCCGCGTGCGCGGCCCCTCGGGGTTCGAGACGTTCGACCCCCGCAATGCGACCGCAGGGCAGGAGGCGCTCTCGCCGGCGGTCCCGCAGACGCCCGAGCGGGTCGTGTTCACGGACGCGATGGGCGCCGTGCGCGGCCACTTCTCGTGGGTCCCGGTGGCCAGCGAGCGCCTCGCGCAGGGCCAGGAGCGGTTCGTCGAGGTCACGGCCTCCCGCGGCGCGGCCGGCTCGATGCTGCGCCTCTTCCTCGCGGTTCCAAACGACCCGGATCTCCGGTCGCTCACGTTCGACCCGGCCGTGGGAGTCCCCCCGCCGGCAGCGCTCCCGCAAGGCACCGGCGACGGGGGCCCGGAGCCGCCGAGGGAGCGGCCCTCGGCCGCCATCTTCGTCTCGGCGCTCCTCGCGGTCGCGGCGATCTTCTTCTTCTCGGTGTACGCGCGCGCGAAGAAGTACTGAGGGGTGCCCCGCTCGGGTGGGGGGCAGCCGGAGGCGCGCGCGGTGGGCCCACCCAAGGGTTAGGCGCTTGGCAGGGGAGGACGAAGGATGACGACGGTGCTCGATGTGGTGCTGACGGCAAGTGTGATCGTGCTCTCGCTCGGCCTCACCGGGACGACATACTTCTCGTGGAGGCGGACGGGCAACCCGCGGCTCGCGTTCGTGACGGCCGCGTTTGCGGCATTTGCGGCCAAGGGGGTGGCCACCGCCTGGACGATCTTCGGGGACACGCAGGTCGTGGCTGTCGACACGGCGCTGCTCCTCGCAGACCTCGCGATCCTCCTGCTGCTCTACCTGTCGCTCATACTGGGACGGCGCGGGGGCGCCACGTCGGAGGAACACTAGCGGGGGTCGAGGGCAAGGGCGGTGGCGCGAGGCGAGAGGTCGGGCGGGGACGGCAGCAGGGGGACTACCGTGGGCGAGGAGGGGGAGCGGCCGGAGGCCCCCGAGGTCCCGCCGGCCGGCGCGCCCGGAACGGTGGGTGCCGGGGGCGCGCCCCCGCCTGAGGAGCCCGCGCCGCCGCCGGAAGGCGCCGCGCCGGCTGAGGTCCCCGAAGCGCGTGCCCCCGCGAGCACACGGCGGAGCACCCGCAGGCCCGGGCCGAGCACCCGCCAGACGATCTTCGAGTTTGTGCGGGACACGCCCGGCATGCACCTGCGCGGCGTTCAGCAGGAGCTTGGGATCCCGCTCGGGACCGTCGAGTACCACCTGCGCGAGCTCGTGCGGCTCGGGCTCGTCACCGAGCGCGAGGACGGCATCTACCGCCGCTACTACGTCGCCGGTCAGCTCGGTGGCGTCGACCGCGAGCTCATCGCGGCGCTGCGCCCGGAGATCCCGCGCCGGATAGTGATGCACCTGCTGCTCAACCCCGGCCTGAACTTCGGGCAGGTGAAGGCGGCCTTCGACATCTCGGGGTCGACCCTGCACTACCACCTCAAGAAGCTCGAGAAGCGCGGCGTGATCGAGCGCCGGCGCGAGGGGCGCGAGACGTTCTTCTGGGTGCCGAACGAGCGGGAGGTCGCGAAGGTGCTCCTCGCCCACAAGAAGTCGTTTGGGGACGCGCTGCTCGACGACTGGGCGTCCACGTGGGACCAAATCCGGCCCTGAGGAAGGGACGGAAAACCTCAAGACCACCCCCGGAGTGGAAGGAGCCAATGGTGCGAAAGATCGTCAGCTGCCAGGATTCGCGGGCGGAGGTGGCTCGCGAGGGGTGCCACTGCGGCGCGGCCGCGCAGTACGAGCAGGCGCTCCGCAACGGGCTCATCGTCCTCTCGGACACGGAGAGCGTCCCCGGGCTCCACGCGTGGCTCGAGCGCGAGGACGCGATGGCGCGCATGACGCGCTTCAAGGGGCGCCCCCAGTCCCAGTTCATCTACCTGTTCGCGGACGTCGACTCGATGGCGTACCTGGCGGACTTCGTGGACGTCTCCCCGCGCGCGATCGAGCGGCTGCTGTCGCTGCTGAAGACCCCCCTCACGCTCGTCTTCCCGGACCACGACGACGACAACCCGGGGACGGTGGCGGTGCGGGTCTGCGAGCACCCGTTCCTCGGGCCCGTCCTGCGGCACGTGTACCCCGTGGCCTCGACGAGCGCGAACGTGCCGGGCGCCCCCCCGCCGGAGTCCATGCGGGACGTGGCGGCGCAGGCCCGCGAGGTGGCCGACGTGGAGGTGCGGATCCCCATCCCCTCGGCGGGCGTCCCGTCGGCCGTCGTCGACTTCAGCGTGCGGCCGGTCGTGGTGCGGCGGCGCGGCCGGCTGAACGAGGTCGAGTTGCGCTCGACGCTGAAGGCGGCAGGGCTGCCCACGTGAGCGCGCACCGCAAGGCCTATGGCCAGCGGGCCGGATGCGGCCCTCCCCCAGGTGGCGCGCATGGCGGAGGTCGTTAGCGAGGACGCGCTCGACAAGTGGCGGACGGCCGGCCGCGTCACGGCCAAAGCGCGAGACCTGGCGGCGTCCCTCATCCAGCCGGGGGCAAAGCTCGAGGCGGTCGCCGACCGCGTGGAGGGGTTCATCCGCGAGAGCGGCGCGCAGCCGGCGTTCCCGCTCAACCTCTCGGCGGACCACTGGGCGGCCCACTACACGCCGTCCCTCGGGGACCCCATGGAGTTCGTCGCCGGGCAGGTCGTCAAGGTCGACATTGGCGCGCATGTGGACGGCTACCCCGCCGACTCGGCCGTCACGGTCGAGGTCGGGGGGGCGCGCCGGCACACCGACCTCATCCGCGCGTCGAGGGAGGCGCTGGCGGCCGCCGTGGAGATGGTCGGCCCCAACCTCCAGCTCGCCGTGGTCGGCGAGACGATCGAGCGGACGATCCAGGCTTACGGCTTCAAGCCCATCTCCAACCTGACGGGGCACCTCATCAAGCGGAACGAGCTGCACGCGGGCAAGTCGGTCCCGAATGTGGGGAAGGGGAAGGGGGACGGAGAGCCCGGCGTGACGCGCGCGTGGGAGGTCTACGCGATCGAGCCGTTCGCGACGAACGGGGCAGGGCAGGTGGAGAACGGGAAGGCCGGCAACATCTACCGGTTCCGGGGCCTGCGGCGCGTGAAGGACCCGGACGCGCGCAGGCTAGCGGAGGCGCTCGAGAGGGAGCATGGGTCGCTCCCCTTCGCGGCCCGCTGGACGAAGGGGCTCTGCGAGCACCCCGCGCGCTCGGTGAACGCGCTGCGGCAGGCGGGGGTGCTGCACGCGTACCCCGTGCTCATCGAGAAGGCGGGGGGCGCAGTGTCGCAGCACGAGCACACCGTGCTCATCACGGAGTCCGGCGCGCAGCTGCTCACTTGACCTCGCGCGCCGTGCGCGCGGGCGCCTCGGGGGCGGCCGACTCGGCGCCCCCCCGCGTACGCTTCCGGATGGCGCGGCCCCAGCTTAGGGTGATGAAGCCCCACACGACGAACCCGAGCAGGAAGACGACCATCCACTGGGCCGAGAGGAGGCGGATGAACCGCACGGTGGGCTCGAGCTCGACGGTGGCTTCGATGGGCGCGGGCAGCGTGGCCTCTACATCGCCGCCCACCTGGTCGCCGCGAAGCGTGATCTGCCGCGTGTCCCCATGGAAGGCGTTGGGGGCGGCAGTGACCTCGACGGTCACGATCTTCGACTCGTAAGGGGGGATCGAGATCCGGCTCTCCTCCACCCCGTTCTGGTCGAGGAACACGATGTCCCACTCCTCGCCCGCGCGGGCGCCGCCCACCGTGGAAAGGAGGTCGACAAGGACGAGGGCGTTGCCGTCGTTGGAGACGGTCATCTCGAAGCGCGCGGAGGACGTCCCCACGGTGAGCGGCCCGACGGTGTCGTCGACTCGGAGCGAGAACTTGATGTCGCGGGTCACCTCGAGCGTCAGGTTGAGCGCTGCCACCTGGGTCGTGACGCCGTCGACCACGGTGGCAAGCTCGATCGTGTAGCGGCCGGGGAGCGCCTTGGCCGGCATGTGGACGATGACGGAGATCGTAGCGGACGAGTGCGGCGCGCAGCAGCTGCCGTCGGCGGGCGCAAACACCTCGATGGCGGGGGCGCCGGCCCCCGCGACGGCCGTGGGGTTGCCGGCGGACGGGATGGCGGTGGTCCCGGCCTGCGTGATCGTGTGCGCCTCGAGCGGGTCGGTGTTGACGACGTCCACCTGGAACTCGACGGTGCCGCCGGGGGCGACGGCGGGCACGCCGGTGGGGCTCGCCTGCGAGAGCTCGATCCCGAGCAGGAGGTGCGTGGAGGCCACGAACGCGGCCACGGCGGACGCGTTGCCGACCGCCCGCGCGGTGACGGTGCAAGCGAACTCGTCGGTGCTCGAGGAGTCGGCGGGCGCCGTCACGTTCAGCGTGAGGGTACGGCTCGCGCCCGGGCCGAGGCCGATGACCTTCCACCCGGCGCCATCCACGAGGTCGGCGCCCTCCATGCCACGCGTCCACCCGGCGGGCGCGGCAGTCGCTTCGAGGGACACGTCCGTCGTCAGGCCGCCGTTGTTGGTGAGCGTGAAGTCGTACTCGACGGACCCCCCGAGGCGGATCGTGGCGTCGGTCGAGGGGGGCTGGATGGAGAGGGCGGCCTCCCGGATCACGATGGTCGTCGTGAGCAGCGTGCCGCGGGCCTTCACGGGCGCGGGGTCGTCGCGCGCCTGCGCGACGACGGTCGCCTGCGCGGAGTTGCCCGGCGCGATCGACGCGCCCGGCGTCGCGCGGAAGACGGTGACGTTCGAGGCGCCGGCCGCCAGCCCGAAGTCGCTGCTCGAGAACGACACGGACCACCCGCTCACGGGCGGGTTCTCGGTGACCATCTGGACGGTCGTGGGCTGCCCGCCGATGTTCGTGACGGTGAGGTCGTAGACGGCCGACTCGCCGGGGACGGTGTAGCCGGTGACGGACTGGTTAACCTGCCCGGGGGCGGTGAGCTTCAGCCCGAAGGAGGCCATGGTCACGGTGGTGGTGGCGACGAATACGGTCCCCTGGCGGTCCTCGACCTCCGAAAGGACGGTGTACACGCCCCCCGTGATGCCTCGTGAGTAGGTCCATGTGAAGGTGAAATTCTCGTCGTTCAGCGAGGCAGTGCCGTTGGCGACCGCGCCCCCGCCGGGAGCCGCGACCCCGATGCGGATGACCGCGACGAGGGACGGGGGGAAGGCGTTGTTGACCACGCCCTTGATGGTGACCGAGCGCGAGCCGTCGAGGTCGTTGGGGTAGAAGATGTCGGTGGGGCCGGCGGCGTTGGCGGTGGAAATGGTGGGCGCGAGGACGTCCTCGGCCCAAATCACAAGGCGAGCGCCGACGATGTTGGGAACGTTGGTCGTCCGCGACGACACCACTTCGACCTGGAGCCGGTGTCCCTTGAGCACCTGGCAACTCGTGCGGTTCGACGTGTAGTCGAGCTGCCAATCGGTCCGCAGGCCGGGGAATGGGTTCGCATCCACGTCGATCGTTTGCTGCGCGATGATGGAGTCTTCGTCCTTGAGCCGAACGGAGACGCTCCACGCCGACGAGGACGGACCGAGCGTTATGTTGAGGACCACGTCGAAGGCGGTGGCGCCGGTGCCGGGCTCGCCCCCCTCGATGCAGAGCCCCTTCCTCAGCCCCTCCGGCATCGTCCACTGGCGTGTCGTGAAGGGCGCAATCGAGGTCTCCTGGTTGTTCGGGGCCGGGGTCATCTCATCGTTCGAGTGCAGGTACAGCCACACCGGTCCCCACTGGTTCACGAGCGGCGTGGGCGCCCCCCCCGCGGGGAGGGGCACGGCGGAGGCAACCATCAGCACGGCGACGAACACGGAGGCGGGATAGCCTGGCCGGTGCCGTTTGGGGCGCGCCACGTCGCGGGCAGGTGGAGGAGGGCGCATATAAGTTTCGAATGGAGCCGGAAACCGGGCTAGGCCCTCGGCTGCGCGAGCGGGGATGCGGCCACCGGGATTTGAACCCGGGTTTAGAGCTTGGGAAGCTCCAGTCCTAACCGCTAGACTATAGCCGCTTGGGGGGGACGCCGGCCGGGCGGGGGCCCGGGATGCGGGGCGTGGCAAGGGGAGACTCCCTCATAAATCCTCTAGCGAGCGGCGCTGCACGGCGCGCCGCTCCCCCGCCCGCCTCGAGCCGCGTTCGCGCGGCGTGCCCGACAGGAGGTCGGCGGCGAGCATGCGCGAGGGCGGGCGCAGGACGGAGCGGTGAAACCGGGCGGAGGCGACCGTGATCGCCCCGAGCGCCGCGACCGCGCAGAGGACGGACGCCTGCCACGAGAAGGCGAAGGTGTAGGCGACGAGCACCGCGAGGAGCAGGAGGATCCCGACGACGCCGGACGCGTACCGCGCGACCGCCCCGAAGTCGTGCACGAGGAAACGCAGGTCGGCGAAGTCGACCCGGGGAACCACCTCCCCGAGGTCGACGCGCACCTCGCGCCAAATGAGCAGCGCGAGCAGGAGCCCGAACGGCAGGAGGGTGGAGTGGAGCCCGCCGGTCGAGAAGGCGAGCGGGAGGAGCACGGCGATGAAGGCGACGGAGAGGAGCAGGAGCAGCGGGTCGGAGCGCGAGATGTCGTGGCGGCGCGCGCGGGGCCCGAGGGAGTCGGCGAAGACGGCGCCCACGATGCGGCCGCCGAAAGCGAGCGACCGGGGCGTCGCACGGGCTAGCGCGCGCGCAATCCCTGCCGAGTGGCGCACGAGGACGGGCGTGAGCGAGGCGGTGACGAGCGCGAGGCCGCCGGCGATGGGGAAGAGCTCTCGGGAGTGGGCGAGCGCGGGGGCGGTGACCCCGGCCTCGACGCGCGTGAGGTTCGAGCCGAGGGACGCGTAGATGATCGCGTCCTCGCCGCGCCCGCAGGTCGCGGTGCCGATGGCCATGGCCTCCCCCCCGCGGAATCCGATGAGCACGCCGAACGACGAGAGGACGAGGACTTCCGCCACGAGGACCGTGCCGACCGCCGCGAGGACGAGGGGGAGGACGCTGGGCAGGATGGCGAAGTCGATGTTCATCGCGAAGTGCACGAAGAAGATGGCCACGAACGCGTCGCGGAAGGTCGAGAGCTTGAGCTGGAGCCGCTCGGTGAGCTTGGTCTCCGAGAAGGCCATCCCGATGAAGAACGTCCCGAGGACGAAGGGTGTCCCAAACGAGATCGCGAGGCCGGCGGAGGCGAAGATGAGCGTGAGCGCGAGCAGGACGAAGACCTCCTCGTTCCGCACGCGCTCGATGAGCCTGGCCACGCGGGGCATGGCGAAGAGGGCGAGCGCGAGGAACCCCCCGTAGATGACGGCCGCCCCCTGGACGGACTGCATGATCTCGTAGGGGCTGCCGCGGCCGACCACGTACCCGAGCGAGATGGTGAGCAGGAGCATGGACAGGAAGTTCTCGACCACCATCGACCCGAGGAGGACCTCGGTCTCCGGCCGGGTGAGCCGTTTGAGGTCGACGAGGGTCTTGGCCGCGATGCCGAGCGAGGACATGGCGATGATGCCGGCGAGGAAGAGGGAGTCGGTCGGCGACCAGCCGAAGGCGGCCCCGAGGAGGAACCCGGCGAAGATGAGGGTGGCGTAGTCGACGAGCGCGAGCACGGTGGACGACTTGCCGGCGCTCTTCAGCTTGCGGACGGAGAACTCGAGGCCGACGAAGAACAGGAGGAAGGCGATCCCGAGGTCGGCCAGCGACGTCACGGTGGGGGACGCCACGAGGTCGGTGCCCATGGTGGGGGCGATGTACGAGCGGTTGAGCTCGCCGAGGAGGACGCCGGCGACGAGGTACCCCAGGATGACGGACTGCCGCAGCTTGCCGGCAAGGGCCGCGCCCGTGAAGGCGACGACCGTGACCACGGCTAGCGAGAAGAAGTCGAACGCCATCCCCGGTCCCTCCAGGTGGGCGCGCGGCGTGTGGGCCGCGCGCTAGCGCGCCCGGGCGGTTGTGCTACCGGCGGGCGCGCGGGTGGGCCTTCAGCGGCCCTCCGCGACGAGGTCCTCAAGCTTGGCGACGCCGGCGGCGTCGGCGATGACCACGAGGATGTCGTTGGCGGCGATCGGCGTCTCGGGGGAGGGGTTGGGCACGGACGACCCGTCGGCGCGCAGGATCGCGACGATGGAGCAGCCGGTGCGCCTTCGGACATCGAGCCCGCCGATGTCGCGCCCGACGGTCTCCGACCCCGGCAGGACGGTGACCGTCTCGAGCCCGGACTTCTTGGCGAGCGCCGCGCGGAACATGTCGATCGGCGTGGGCTGCCAGAAGGCACCGGTGAGGACGGCCGCCACCCGGCGGGCCTCGGCGTCGCTCAGGGTCACGGCAAGGGGGTCGGCCCGTTCGTCCTCGCGGAAATACAGGTCCTTGTCGCCGGACTTGTGGACGACGACCGCGAGTTCCCCCCCGGTCTCGAGGGGGAGCGTGAATCGCCGGCCGATGCCCGGCAGCTCGGTCTCAAGAATCTCTGGCATAGAAGTGCATCCCGTCCCTTCGATGGCGGGGGCCCGGATTTATAGTCGACGGGGGCGGGGGGCCGCATAACGCGCGCGGGCGCGCGCCCGCGCGCGCGCCCGCAAGCCATTTTGAGGGGGGCACCCATGGGGCGTTCACGGCCGGGACATGAGGGCGCGGTGGCTGTCCCATTCGGCGTGGCTCCTCGAAGGCGACGACCGGGTGGTCATCGACCCCTTCCTGACGGGTAACCCCAAGGCCGTCATGGAGGCGTCGCAGGTCCAGTGCGACATCGTGGTCGTGACCCACGGGCACAACGACCACTTCGGGGACGCCGTGGAGATCGCGAAGGCCAACGGGGCCCCGATCTGCGCGATCCATGAGATCGCGGTGCACGCGGAGTCGGAGGGCGCTAAGACGGAGCCGATGAACAAGGGGGGGTCGGTCCGCGTGGGGCGCACGACCGTGCGGCTCGTCGAGGCCGTCCATTCGGGGGACTGGGTGGACGGGGCGGGCGTCATGCGGACCTTCGGCACGGCGTGCGGGGCGGTGGTCACCTCCGGCAAGACGGTCTACCACGCGGGCGACACGGCGCTTTTCTCGGACATGCGGCTCATCGGCGAGCTCTACAAGCCGGACCTGGCGCTGCTCCCGATCGGCGACCGGTACACCATGGGGCCCCAGGACGCGGGGCTGGCGGCGGCCCTTGTCGGCGCGCCGCTGACGGTTCCGATGCACTACCAGACGTGGCCGGCGATCCCCGGGGATCCCCGCGAGTTTGCGGCGGCGGCCAAGGCGCGCGGGTACACGGGCAAAGTCCGGATCTTGAAGCCGGGAGATGCGGTCGATCTGTAGCTGAACCTGGGGCTCGCCGTGGACGAAAAGCCCGAGCCTTCCGTGGAAGCGCTAGGTCAGGAGGCGGAGCCACCCGCTCTCCCCCCAGTCGACGTTTTCGCGACGCAAGAACCAATTCCGTGGGCTACATGGCCTCTGCCACCGGGGTACGCTCCCCCTCCTGCGGCCCCGCCTCGGCGGGGATACGATACGCTGCGCGGCCTGCGCTGCCTCGAGTGGGGGACACGCGTGGTCATCGTGGGGGCGGCCGTGGTCGCGGTGTCGCACTTCTTCTTCCTGTTACAATTTGCCGACCTGCGGACCGGGATCGAGACGGCAGACCTGCAACGCCTCGAGGCGTCCGACCGATGGTTTCTGGTCGCGCTCGTCGTCGCAGGTATTGGCGCACTGGTTTCTCTCGGGGGCGTGATCATCGGCCTCGTGGGGTCCATTTTCAGTAGATAGCGAACCACCTGGCTACCCCCCTGGCGGCAGCACGACCTCGAGCCGCCGATCGTAGCGCTCGCCGCAGACCACCGTGAGGAACACCAGCATCGTCTCGAGCGAGAACCGCTCGGC